>Ga0209959_100368_pt1 | contig 37163 bp, 38 predicted proteins | sample ThiBiot_300_biof_2_FD_183943 | JGI IMG/M metagenome (GOLD analysis project Ga0209959, IMG submission 183943) | Wastewater bioreactor microbial communities from Cape Town, South Africa - Thiocy_expt_300_biof (SPAdes) | ecosystem: Engineered > Bioremediation > Thiocyanate > Unclassified | place...
AGGAAGGCGGCGAGCACGCCCGAGGCGTCGGTCACCGCGGCGTTCACGCGGATGCCCAGCTCCCCCGCCTTGGCGACCGCGGCGGCCACCGCCGCGTGGGCCGCCTCGGCGCTGATGGCGCGCTGTTCGACGCTGCGGCGCATCAGGTCACCACGCTCAGGAAGGCGTCGTTGAGCTTGCGGTCGTGGTAGAAGATGCCGCGCCCCACGTTCTCCCAGCTCCAGGTGATGGGCTGCATGTCGGGGTAGTGGTCGTAGCCGCCGCAGAAGGTCTCCAGCCGGTTGCCGCTGGGGTCGAAGAAGTAGATCGTCGTGCCCTGCGTGATGCCGTGGCGCGTGGGGCCGATGTCGATGGACACGCGGCTGATGCTCATGATGTCGGCCGCGCGCAGCACGCTCTCCCAGCTCGGCATCTGGAACGACAGGTGGTGCAGCTTGCCGTCCTCGGCATGGCGCACGAACGCGATGTCGTGCGCCTTGGCGCTGCAGGTGAGCCACACGGCCAGGTCGGTCTTGCCGTCTTCGAGCTTGACGCGCTCGACCAGGGTGAAGCCCAGCACCTCGGTGAACAGCCTGACGTTGCCGTCGACGTCGCCGCCGTAGAGCAGGCAGTGGTCCATGCGGATGGGGCGGATGCCGGGGCCGTCCACCACGTCCACCTCGGGGTCGCTGCAGCCGGTGGTGTTGCCCACGGCGGTTTTCTGCATACAGCTCGATGGTGTGGCCCGTGGGGATCTGGAAGCGCACGCGCTCGCCGGTCTCCATGAGCTCGCCTGCGGGGATGCGCTCGGTCTTCACGCCGTGCTCTTGCAGCTTGCGCTCCAGGTTGGCCAGCGTGGCGTCGTCGAGCACCTTGAAGGCGAAGAAGTCGATCCCGGCCTGGTCGGCCTGGCGCAGCACGACGCTGTTGTGGTCGCGCTCGGCGCGGGTCTTGAAATACGCGCGGCCCTGGCTGTCGCGGCCCATGGGCATGAGGCCCATGACGTCGGTGTACCACTTGACCGATTCCTCCAGGTCCAGCACGCGGATCTGTGCATGCCCGGGACGCAGAACGCCTGTCATTGCCATGGTGTGTCTCCTTTACATTGTTTCAGGGGGTTGGGAAGGGGGTTGTGCCGCCACCGGGCGGCATACGTTTTTCTTCATCGCGCCGACGACGCTCACGCGCAGGTCGCTGGCGGGCCTGATGCGGCACGAGAGCACGCAGCCGCCGGCCTCTTCCTCGGCGCTGACGTGGGCGCGGCTCATCACGCGCTTGGAATACGCGCCTTCGAGCACCTGCACCTTGCACACGCCGCAGCCGCCCTGGCGGCAGCCCACGGGTATGCCCTTGCGGCCCAGCGCCTCCATGCCTTCGAGCACGGAGCGCTCGTCGAGGCAGCGGTAGCTTTCGCCGGTCTCTGCAATGGTGACGGTGTAGCTCGCCATGGCCGGCCTCAGATCTTCTTGAACAGCGGGCTGCGCACCTGCTGCGCGTCGGCGGCCGAGATGAACTTCTCGGTGTAGATGTCGCGCTCGAACAGCCGGCCCTGCATCAGCGTGGTGATGCAGGCGTCGATCATCAGGGGCGGCCCGCACAGGTAGGCCTTGTGGCCGCGGAAGTCGTTGCCGAAGTGCGCCTTGGCGGCGTCGTGCACGAAGCCGCGCGCGCCCTGCCAGCCGCTGCCCTCGGGCTCGCCCGAGAGCGCGGCGACGTAGGTGAAGCGCGGGTGCTCCTGCGCCAGCCGCGTGAATTCCCCGTGGTGGTAGAGCTCGTCCCGGCTGCGCGCGCCGTTGACCAGGGTGATGGGCGCGTCGCCCCCCGCGGCCAGCAGGTCCAGCACCATGGAGCGCGGGCTCGACAGGCCCGAGCCGCCCGCGAGGAACAGGTAGCCCAGCCCCCCGGCCCGGTGCGCCGATGCGCGCACGAAGAAGCGCCCGTAGGGCCCGGACAGGCGCACGCGCTCGCCCGCCCGCAGCTGCTGGTGCACCCAGCCCGTGCCCTTGCCGCCGGGCACGTGGCGGATGTTGAGCTCGATCTCGCGCGCCTGCGCCGGGCTGCTGGCGATGGAGAAGGCGCGCGGCTGGCTCTCGCCGGGGATCTGCAGGTTGATGTACTGGCCCGCCTGGAAGACGATGGGCGCGTCGAGCTCGATCCACACGCCCTTGATGGTGGGCGTGAGGTCCTCGATACGCGAGACCACGCCCGCGAAGTCCTGCACGGGCAGGTTCTGCGCGTCGGGCTCGTCGTCGATCTCGGCCTCGATCACGGCGTCGGACTCCAGCGTGGCGCAGCAGGCCAGGCACTTGCCCTCGTCGCGCTCGTAGTCCATGAGGGCGAAGCCGCTGGCCTCGCCGTGTTCTATCTCGCCGTCGGCGACCTGGACCTTGCAGGTGCCGCACAGCCCGTGGCAGCAGGCGTGCGGCAGGTAGATGCCGGCACGCAGGGCGGCGTCGAGGATGGTCTGGCCCTCCTCCACGTCGATCACCTGGCCGAGCGGTTCAATGGTGAGCTGGTGGCTCATGGCGTTCTCGGATACTTCCGTTTCAATAGCTAGGTGCGCCCTGGCGGCCGATTCGGCTCAGAAGCAGGTGCCATCCAGGCCGGTCAGGCCCGGCGTGCGCAAGCGGATCACGCTCTTGTGGCCCAGGCCGTTCTCGGCCAGGGTCTTGTCCATGTCGGGCGTGAAGGGCCTGCCGGACACGAACCACTCGGCCCGGTCCCAGTCGATGCGCGCGAAGTCGGGGTGCGCGCCGTACATGCCGGGCAGCGCGCCCCGCACCAGCTCGCCGAACTTCATGCTCGGCGGCATGGGCGCGCAGAACGGCGAGCAGAACATCTTGTGGTCTTCCCAGCCGATGTACAGCAGCGGGGCGGGGAACTTGTCCGCCGTGTCCTTGGACGCGAACTCGTAGGGGGCGATGGATTTGACGGCCATTTCTGTGTCTCCTTGTGCGTGCGATGGCTTCAGTTGCCCGTGGCCTGTGCGCGCCAGGTCTCGAAGTTCTTCTTGTCCTCGGAGTCGGCATAGTCCAGGTTGTCGCGCCCCCAGCCGATCCCGTACCAGCGCACCACTTCCGCCAGGGGGTTGAAGCCGGGCCTGGAGGGGTCGGCGTCCTCGGGGAAGCAGTTGCCCTGGTAGATCTGGTGCACGGGCAGCCAGCTCTGGACGTACTTCTCGGGCTCGTTGTCGAAGATGTGCTTGCAGCCGTCGGAGCAGCAGTGGTACTTCATGCCGCGGTACTCGCTCTCGCGGTAGGCTATCTTTGTGGGGTCGTCGGGCTCGGTGAAGAACATCGGCACCTGGCAGACCTGGCACAGCATGGGCAGCGTGCCGTTGTAGAAGCGCCGGCCCTCGGCCTGCTCCTTGGCGTAGTGCGTCCACAGCGGGCGGTAGTACTTGTCGAAGGTGTCGGGGTACTTGGCCGACAGCCACTCCATGTCCTTCTCGCCGGGCGCCCAGGTGTGGAAGGGGGCGGCCGCGCCGTAGTTGTAGAACACGTTCCAGGCCTGGTGGCTCAGGTGGTCCTTGTCCTTGCAGGCTTGGCTCCAGCCCTTCGGCACCTTGATGCCGTAGCGCGCCAGGTCGTTGAAGAGGGCGCCGCCGTTCTGCTCGGCGTAGATCTCCCAGGCCTCCTTCCAGCTCATCACGCGCTTGGGCAGCATGTAGTCCATCATCATGGCCACCAGCGTGAGCACGCGGTAGCCGCGCCAGAACCACTTGTCCAGCCAGGCCTGCACGATGGGCAGGTTGTCCGGGTCCTGCTCCAGGATGAACTTGATGATCTCCAGGCCCAGCGTCATGTGGCGCGACTCGTCGCTCTGCGCCGAGAAGCCGAAGGCCATGGCGCCCATGTCGCCGTTGTAGGCCGCGCCCGAGATGAAGGGCACGAACAGCAGGTTGGTCAGCACGTACTCGAACGCGAAGCCGATGGCGATCATGAATTCGAACGGGCCGGCCGTCAGCGCGTCGTCGAAGAACGACTTCGGGACGCTCAGGAACCACACCCGGTCGTGCTGGTGGTGCCAGTTCTGGAAGCCGTTGTAGTGCTTGTTGTAGTTGGACAGGCTGTGGATCTGCGTCTGCGCGTGGCGGATCTCGTCGAGCGACTGCATCAGGCAGGCCACGCGCGGGCCGGCGCCGGGGAACTGGCGGCCCACGTGGGCGAAGCCCCGGTGCGCCATGTACTCGTTGGGCGTGATGCCCGTCAGGAACAGCTTGAGCGTGTTGATGTAGCGCGCATCCGTCACGCCCAGGTGGCCGTTGTTCTGCGCGAAGGCGTCGATGATGGCGTAGAGCTTGCGCTCCTTCTCGGCCTGGTACTTCCAGTACGAGTCCATCGTCATGCGGAAGGGGTCCTCGAACTTTTCCCAGTCGTGGATCTTGATGCCCTCGTACTCCATGTACGGGAACGCATCCTTGACGGACTGGTAGGTGGGCGTCCAGGCCAGGTCGCGCGTCATCAGGTTGTAGCGCTCCTTGAGGCCGAGCTTCTTGCTGACTTTCATGTCCATGGTGAATGTCTCCTTGCGTCGTCGTGTGTGACGTCGGGTTTATTGATGCCAGGCGAGGGTGAACTCGTCGTCGGTCTCGTCGACGTTGCCGCTCATGGTGATGAGGTGGACGTGCATTTCCTGCAGGTCGAAATCGCGCCCGATCTCCGCCTCGATGGTGCTTTTGCGCACCACCAGGCGGTGGGGCACGTCGATCTTCACCATGGCCGGCTGCTCGTTGACGATGGCGTCGGGGTTGTCGGCCAGGATGGCGTTGACGATGGCGCGCGACTCTTCGTTCTTCTGGAAGGCGATGAATACGTTGGACATGCTGCGGCTCCTTCGTCAGACGGCCAGGCCGGCCTTGTGCATGCGCGCATCGACGGCGGCCACGGCGCGCTCCAGCGCCGCCGCGCCGTCCGCACCCAGGGCCAGCTCGGCCACGGGCGCCAGCGCCTCCCGCACGCGGCCCCTCCAGCGGGCGTACCACTGGCCCAGCAGCTCCTTGTTCTCGGCGCTCTCGGCGGCAGCGGTCTTGACGACGGCGTCCACCCACTTGGTCACGTCCTGGAACCATTCGGCCTGAAAGCGCGTGAGCATGGACACCGTGGGCCCGGCCCGCTCGGAGAGCACTGCGTCCACCTCGCGGTAGGCCAGGCCGAACAGGATGCCGTCCAGCGCCACGTTCTGCGCCACGAACAGCTCGAACCAGTCCTTGAGCACCCAGGTGTCCTCCACCACGCGGCGCAGGCCCTGCCAGGCGGGTGCCTGCATCCAGGCCTGCTTGCCCGCCTCCAGGTCGCCCTGGTTGCCCAGCAGCAGGCCCAGGCGCGTGAGGTACTGGGCGATGCCCAGCTGGTCCATGCCCGCGTACAGGCAGGGCTGGGTGATAGCCGTGCCGTAGCCGTAGGCGCACTGGAAGGCGCCATTCATGTTGGCGCCCCAGGCCACGTGGCGCAGCGGCACGTAGAAGTCCAGCGCGGTGCGGCGGGCTTCGTCGTCGAAGCGCTCGGCGAGGCCGCGGCTCTCGACGAACTCGAAATCGGCCTCGGCCACCTCCTGCATGCGCGCACGCGCCTGGGTGTAGGTGCCGTAGTAGAGCTGGCGCGGGTCCTTGAGCGCGTACCAGTCCTTCATCACCAGGCGGGTGCGGCGCGGGTCGAACAGCTCGTGCTCCGGGTCCCAGGTGGGGCGGTAGTGGAAGTTGTGCGTGGCCTGCACGTCCATCGTGCCCTCGATGTAGCGCGAGGCCGGCTTGTCCGCGCCCAGCCGTTCGGCGACGTGGTTGTAGGTCTGCCGCAGCGGGGTGATGCTGACGGTACGCAGATCGATTTGCATGGGGCTTGTCTCCTGGTGGTTTCTGTAATGGGAAGCGGTGTCTCAGGGCTCGCGGCGGAAATGGCGCTCACGCGCATCGCGCAGGCTCCAGTCCCATTCGTGCCCGGCGCTGCCCTGCTCCTGCCCGGGCAGGCGCCCGACGGTGGGCTGCACGCCCTGCGTGGCGCAGAAGTCGTCGAACTGCGCGCGCGGCATCACCATCTCGACGAACAGGCCGGGCTCGCCCACGGCGAACTCGAACTCGACCATGCCGTTGTCGTGCTCCTGCACGATGCGGATGTAGCGGCGCCGGAGGTCCCAGCGGTCGTCGGAGGAAGGTGCAGCGGTACGCATGCCCAGGCCTATGCATGACATGTGCCAGGCGGCCGGCACAACGGCAAAAATCTCGATAATTTCGGGTAAACCCCTAAATTTCGACCCCATTCGACCGCCCCCGCAGCCGCTTGGACCAGGGCTGGAAAGGCGGTTGCTGCGCTGCATCTTGATGATTTGCGCACCATCCACACCCCGGAATTCACCATTTGGTGAAATCCCTGCAGGCAAGCCATCTTGCGCGGCAAAATGTTTTATCGATAATCACCGGCATGCCCACCCTTCCCGCGCTGCCCACCGACGCCGACCTGCGGCGCCAGATCCAGTTCTCGGCGGCGGACGGGCGCATCTGGCTGGCGGGCCAGCGCATGGTGCTGATGCACGCCGCTTCGCTGGGCATACTGCGCCGCGAACTCATGCACACCCTCGGCCCCGCGGCCACGCGCCGCCTGCTGCTGCGCGTGGGCCATGCCTCGGGCGAGCGCGACGCGGCGCTGGCGCGCCAGCTGCGCCCCGGCGCCGACGCCTTCGCCATGTTCAGCGTGGGCCCGCAGCTGCACATGCTGCAGGGGGCCGTGCAGGTCACGCCCGAGAAGCTGGAGCTGGACGCGGCCACCGGCCACTTCCACGGCATCTTCGCCTGGCAGCAGTCGTGGGAGGTGGAAGTGCACGTGCGCGACTTCGGCCCGCAAAGCGCCCCCGTGTGCTGGATGCTGCTGGGCTACGCATCGGGCTACACCAGCGCCTTCATGGGCCGCACCGTGCTCTACAAGGAGGTGCAGTGCGCCGCCGGCGGCCACGCGCACTGCCGCATCGAGGGCCGCCCGGTGCAGGACTGGCCCGACGGCGCGCAGCTGGCCGCCGACTACGCGCCCGACGCGCTGCCGGACGGCGGCGCGCCCCAGGACGGCCCGCGCGCCCTGCCCGCCTGGCCCGCGCCCATGCCCGCCGAGGACCGGCCCGAGCCGCCCGCCGACGCGCTGGGCCCGCTGATCGGGCGCTCGGCCGGCTTCACCGCCGCCACGCGGCTGCTGCGCAAGGCCGCGGGCACGCAGGTCACGGTGCTGCTCACGGGCGAGACCGGCGTGGGCAAGGAGCGCTTCGCGCGCGCCCTGCACGCTTTGAGCCCGCGCGCGGCCAAGCCCTTCGTGGCGGTGAACTGCGCGGCGCTGCCGGGCAGCCTGGTCGAGTCCGAGCTCTTCGGCACCGAGAAGGGCGCCTACACCGGCGCCGACGCGGCGCGCGCCGGGCGCTTCGAGCGCGCGCACGGCGGCACGCTGTTCCTCGACGAGCTGGGCGAGCTGCCGCTGTCCGCCCAGGCCAAGCTGCTGCGCGTGCTGCAGGACGGGCAGGTCGAGCGCCTGGGTGCCACCCAGCCGCGCCAGGTGGACGTGCGCCTGGTGGCCGCCACGCACGTGGACCTGCAGGACGCGGTGCGCGCCGGGCGCTTCCGCCAGGACCTGTACTACCGCCTGAACGTCTACCCCATCCGCATCCCGCCGCTGCGCGAGCGCCAGGACGACATCGAGCCCTTCGCGCGGCACCTGCTGCAGCGCTTCGCGGCGCTGCACGACAAGCACATCGGCGGCCTCACGGACCGCGCGCTGCACGCGCTGCGCCAGTACGCCTGGCCGGGCAACGTGCGCGAGATGGAGAACCTGATCGAGCGCGGCGTGATCCTGGCCGACCCGGGCCAGCCCGTGGACGCGGCGCACCTGTTCCCCGACAGCGCCCCGGCGGCCGCGCCCGCGCACACGCTGCAGGCCTCGGGCCGCCTGGGCGAGGCCCGCGCCCCGGCCTGCGACGCGGCGCTGATCGACCGCCTGCTGGGCGAGCGCCTGGACCTGCAGGCGCTGGAGACCCACCTGATCGAGGCCGCCGTGGAGCGCAGCCACGGCAACCTGGCGGCGGCCGCGCGCCTGCTGGGCCTGACGCGCCCGCAGCTGAGCTACCGGCTGAACAAGGTGCGGGATATCTGACATGGCCAAGCGCAGCGCCCTGTACGCCATCGCCACCCCCGCGCCGTCGTCGGCGCGCACCCTGATCGAGCACGCCTACACGCGCCTGCGCGACGACATCGTGAGCGGCCAGCTCGTGCCCGGCGAGAAGCTGCGCGTGGAGCACCTCAAGGAGCGCTACGGCGTGAGCGCCGGCACGCTGCGCGAGGCCATCACGCGCCTGGCCAGCGACGCGCTGGTGGTGACCGAGGGGCAGCGCGGCTTTCGCGTGGCGCCCATCACCATCGAGGACCTGGAGGACATCACCAACCTGCGCGTGCAGATCGAGACCGAGGCGCTGCGCCAGTCGATCCGCGCGGGCGACGCGCAGTGGCGCCAGCGCGTGGAGCAGGCCTTCGCCGCCATCTCGGCCGAGGAGCCCATCGCGCCCGGGCGGCGGCACGCGTGGGAGCAGCTCAACACGCGCTTCCACGAGGCGCTGCTGTCGGGCCACGCCTCGCCCTGGACGGTGCACGTGCTGCGCCTGCTCTCGCGCCACACCGAGCGCTATCGCAGCTTCGCCATGGCGCTGCCCGGCTGCGTGCGCGACGTGCACGCCGAGCACACCGCGATCTTCGAATACACCATGGCCGGGCAGGACGCGCGCGCCGCGCTGGCGCTGGAGGCCCACATCCGCACCACGCCGGACCTGCTCATCCAGGCGCTGCGCGAGGGCCGCGCATCGCTGCCCGGCAGCGCCGCGCCGCTGCTGGAGGGCAAGGGCCTGCAGGATTCATAGCGAAATCCGCCTCCAGCCCAATACTGTCGAGCGCTGACAGCTCCATTTTCAGGAGCAATACATCTTGATCTAGATGCGCGAGCGCGCCAGCTTGGGCGCGTGCCCGAAGCGCCTCTTGTACGCGGTGGCGAAGTTGGCCGCGCTGGTGTAGCCCGCCACCATCGCCGCCTGGCCCACGGTGACGCCGTCGTGCTCCAGCGCGCGGCGCGCGCGCAGCAGGCGGCATTCGCGCAGGTAGTCGAACACGGTGGTGCCGAAGACGGCGCGGAACTGGCGCTGCAGCGTGTTGGCGTTCACGCCCGCGTGGCGCGCGATCTCGTCGAGCGACAGGCCGTCGGCCTGGCCCGAGCCGAGGAAGGCGTGCAGCTCGCGCAGGCGCTGGTGCTCGCGCGGGCGCAGCGCGGCGGGGGCCGGCGGCGGCGGGGCGCTGGGGTGGCGGTGCAGCGTGGCCAGGGCCTCGCCCGCCAGCTCCAGCGCGCGGCTCTCCAGGTAGAGGCTCTGCAGCAGGGGCTCCAGCTGCGGCGGGTGCACGATCTGCTCGGCGATCGCCACGGCGCGCGGCGACATCTGCCAGCGCCGCATGTCGAGGTGGCGGCGCATGAAGTCCTCCAGCACGCCGCAGGCGGTGCCGGCCTGCGCGAGCCAGGCCGGGCCCAGGTTCAGGTTGACGCGGCGCGAATACACGCCCCGGCGCGCGCGGCGCGTGAGCTGGTCGCGCTCGGCCAGCGCCACCAGCGCGGCGCTCGCGCCGCCCCGCGCGCTGGACAGCGCGACCTGCCGCTGGCCATAGGAAACGTCCACCGCGCCTTCGAGCAGCAGCACGATGCGCAGGCCCGCGTCGAGCTCGGTCTGGGCGATCAGGTCCTCCTGCTCGTGCGCGTCGTCCCAGTGCAGCAGCAGGCCGGGGCGCAGCCGGCGCGTGTGCGCCAGGTGGGCGCGCAGCGCCGGCTCGGCGGGCAGGCAGCCCGGCGTCACGACGCAGCGCGCGGGCGCGCCGGCGCCGGCGGGCGTTGCGCAAGAGGGAATGCCGTGCATGGAGGAACCGCGGACCGGATCAGATTCAGATGGAAAAAAGCAAGCGCGCCGGGCGCCACTGCGCGCAAACATTTTTGTTGGCGCGGCAAACACAGGCGGCGGCGGGATGTGGGATGCTAGCAGCCGCGGCTCACTAATACAAATCATTCTCAATAAAATTAGCGCTCCGCAACGCGCAGCCCATGACAAGGCTGCTTTGGATTCCACCGCCATGCCCTCCCCTTTCCGCTGCCTGCGCCTGTTACTGACCGGCGCATTGATTTCGCTTTGCGCGGCCTTCGCGGCCCATGCCCAGCAGGGCACCGTCACGGTCACCGACCTCGCGGGCCGCACCGTGCACGTGCCCGCCAGGGTCGAGCGCATCCTGCTCGGCGAAGGGCGCCTGCTGCCCGCGCTGGCCGTGCTCGACAAGGAGAACCCCCTGCGCCGCCTCGTGGGCATGATGGGTGAGTTCGAGAAGCTCGACGAGGCCGGCTACGCGCAGTGGAAGCGGCGCTTCCCGCAGATCGACCAGGTGCCGCGCGTGGGCCGCACGAGCAGCGGCAGCTTCAGCGACGAGCAGGCCATCGCGCTCAGGCCCCAGCTGGCCATCCTGGGCCTGGCGGCCGCGGGCGTGGCCGTGGTGTTCATCGACCTGCGCCACGAGCCGCTCGCCAACACCCCGCGCAGCATGCTGCTGCTCGGCGAGGTGCTGGGCAGAAAGGCCGAGGCCGAGGCGTTCGTGAAGTTCTGGCGCGCGCAGCTCGCCGTGGTGGCCGACCGGCTCGCCCAGGCCCGCCCCGAGGCGCCCACGGTGTTCCTGGAGAACCGCGTGGGCCTGTCCGAAGGCTGCTGCGACACCATGGTGGGCCTGGTGGGCAAGCTGCTCGACGCGGCCGGCGCGCAGAACGTGGCCCGGGGCCTGGTGCCGGGCGAGTTCGGCACGCTGAACCCCGAGTTCCTGATCGCGCGCCAGCCGCGCTTGTACATAGGCACCGGCATCGGCACGCTGGCCACGGCGCAGCAGACGCCGCTGCGCATCGTGCTCGGCGCCGACGCCACGCCCGAGGCGGCGCGCGCCTCGCTCGCGCGCGCCGTGCAGCGCCGCGGCATCGCTCAGCTGCAGGCCGTGAAGGAAGGCCGCGCCTACGCCATGTGGCACCACTTCTACAATTCGCCGTTCAACGTGGTGGCCGTGCAGGTGTTCGCCAAGTGGCTGCACCCCTCGCTGTTCGCCGACCTGGACCCGCGCGCCACGCTGCAGACGATGTACGAGCGCTTCCAGCCGATCCCGCTGGAAGGCGTCTACTGGACGGCGCTCAAGCCATGAGCCTCGCCGGGCCGCCCCAAGAGGCTCGCACCGCAGCCGCAGGCGAAGGTGCTCCCGTGTCGACCGCGTGCCCCCGCCGCACCCTGCTGGGCCTGGGCGCGCTGCTGGCCCTGCCCGGCTGCGCGCTGCGGCCCGCGCTGGAGCATGCGCCGCCCGTGGCGCTGCCGGGCACGCGGCGGATCGACATCGCCACAGGTGGCCATACGCATCGCGTCATGCTCGCCGTGCCGCCCGCGCCGGCGCCCGCGCAGGGCTGGCCCGTGCTCTACGTGCTCGACGGCGACCTGATGTTCGCCCTCACCGCGCAGCTCATGCGCAACCGCTTCGCGCGCGGGCCGGGCGTGCCTGCGCAGGGCGCGGTGGTGGTGGGCCTGGGCTACGCGGGCGAGCAGGTGCTGGACCTGGATGCGCGCACCTACGACTACACCCCGCCCGCGCCCGGCCCCGCCGCGGACGGGCGCGGCCGGCGCGAGGGCGGGGCCGACGCCTTCCTCGGCTTCATCGACTCCGCCGTGCGCCCGCTGGTGGAGCGCGCCGCGCGCGTGGACACGGCGCGGCAGACGCTGTTCGGCCATTCCTACGGCGGGCTGTGCGTGCTGCACGCGCTGTTCACGCGGCCCGGGGCTTTCCAGAACTACGTGGCCGCGAGCCCCTCGGTGTGGTGGCGCGATGGCTTCATCCTGCGGGAGCAGGAGCGCTTCCTGGCCGCGCGCCGCGCCGACGCGGCGCCGCTGCGCCTGCTCGTCACCCAGGGCGAGCGCGAGGCGCAGGTTCCCGCCGACCCCGCCCGCGCCGCCATCGCGCGCGAGCGGCGCGGCGCCGAGCACCTGCGCGCGCTGCTCGACGGCCTGCGCGGCGCGCCGGGCCTGGACTGGCGCTTCATGTCCTTCCCCGGCGCCGACCACGGCGGCAGCATGGCGCCCGCCGCGCAGCAGGCGCTGGCGCTGGCCATCGGGGCTCGCGCATGACCACGCTCGCCGCGCGCTACCGGCGCTTCGCCGCGCTGCGCCTGTGGCTGCTGGCGGCCATGGCCGTGGTGCTCTGCGCCACGCTGGCGCTCGACCTCGCGACCGGCCCCTCGGGCCTGCCGTTCGCCGACGTGGTGGCCGGGCTGCTGCGGCCCGCCGGCCTGCCGGTGGAGCAGCGCGTGATCCTCTGGGAAGTGCGCCTGCCCTACGCGGTGATGGCGCTGCTGGTAGGCGCGTCGCTGGGCCTGGCGGGCGCGGAGATGCAGACCGCCCTCAACAACCCGCTGGCCAGCCCATTCACGCTGGGCCTGTCGGCCGCGGCGGCCGTGGGCGCGTCCATCGCCGTGGTGGGCGGCTTCACGCTCATGGCCTTCGGCGAGAACCTGGCCGTGCCGCTCTCGGCCTTCGTCTGCGCGGCGGCGGCCACGCTGCTGATCCAGCTGCTCGCGTGGCGCTACGGCGCCACGGTGGACACGGTGGTGCTGTTCGGCATCGCGCTGCTGTTCAGTTTCGAGGCGCTGCTGTGGCTCATGCAGTTCATCGCCGACAGCAACGCGCTGCAGCAGATCGTGTTCTGGACCATGGGCAGCCTCGCGCGCGCCACCTGGAACAAGATCGGCCTCGTGGCCGCCGTGCTGCTGCTGTGCGCGCTCTGGTCAGCGAAGAACGCCTGGCCGCTCACCGCGCTGCGCGCGGGCGAGGACCAGGCGCGCAGCTTCGGCATCGCGGTGGAGCGGCTGCGCCTCGTCACGCTGCTGCGCGTGAGCCTGCTCGCGGCCACGGCGCTCTCGTTCGTGGGCACCATCGGCTTCGTGGGACTCGTGGGGCCGCACATCGCGCGGCTGCTGCTGGGCGAGGACCACCGCTACTACCTGCCCGGAGCGGCGCTCGCGGGCGCGCTCATGCTCTCGGGCGCGTCCATCCTCAGCAAGACGCTGGTGCCCGGCGTGGTGCTGCCCATCGGCATCATCACCGCGCTCGTCGGCGTGCCCATGTTCATGGCCCTGGTGCTCTCGCGCAGGAGGGGCGCATGAGCGAGGGGCTGGAGCTGCGGCGCTTAAGCGCCGGCTACCCGCGCCGGCCCGTGCTCGAAGGGCTCGACCTGGAGCGCATCGCGCCCGGCACGCTGGTGGCGCTCGTGGGCCCGAACGCCGTGGGCAAGTCCACGCTGCTCAAGGCCATCGCGGGGCTGCGGCCGGTGCGCGGGCAGGTGCTGCTGGACGGCACCGATCTTGCGACCCTGACCCCGCGCGAGCGCCTGCGCCGCGTGGGCTACCTGCCGCAGGCGCTGCCCCAGGCCACCTCGCTCGTGGCCTACGAGGCCATGCTGAGCGCCCTGCGCGCGAGCCGCGCCGATTGGAGTACCGCGCAGGCCGAGGCCGCCATCGCCCGCGTGTTCGCCACGCTGGGGCTCGATGCGCTGGCGCTGCGGCCGCTGGGCGAGCTCTCGGGCGGGCAGCGCCAGATGATCGGCCTGGCCCAGGTGCTGGTGCGCGCGCCGCGCCTGCTGCTGCTGGACGAGCCCACGAGCGCGCTCGACCTGCGCTGGCAGCTGCAGGTGCTGCAGGCCGTGCGCGCGCAGGTGGCCGAGGGGCGGACGCTCGCCGTGATCGCCGTGCACGACCTGAACCTGGCCCTGCGCTTCTGCGACCGCATCGTGGTGCTGGGCCAGGGCCGCGTGCTGGCCGCGGGCCACCCGGCCGAAGTGCTCACGCCCGCGCTGCTGCAGGCCGCCTACGGCGTGCGCGCGCGCGTGGAGCGCTGCAGCCTGGGCCACCCCCTGGTGCTGGCCGACGAAGCCATTTCCCCGACCCACGACTTCCCATGATCCACGCCCGAGGCCATGTGCCCACGCCCGAGGCCAGCCGCTGGCTGCAGCGCCTGTGCCACCACTTCAGCCGAAAGATCGCCGTGCGCTACGACGAGCGCGAGGGCCATGCCGAATTCCCCTGGGGCATCTGCGAGATGCGCGCCGACGGCGCGGCGCTGCACTTCGACTGCCGCGCGCAGGACGCGCAGCAGCTGGCGCGCGTGCGCTTCGCCATCGACGAGCACGTGAGGCTGTTCTCGCGCAAGCACCCGCTGGCGGTGCAGTGGCATGCCTGCGCGCCCGCGGCGGGCAGCCCGCCGTAGCCGTCCCTTCCACCCGCCACCGTTTTTCTTGTGCTTGAGGAGAGAACCATGCAGAAACCTTCCACCCGCAAACCGCGGCTCAACTCCATCGCGCTGGCACTGCTGGCCGCCGGCGCCGGCTCCGCAGCCCTGGCCCAGACGGCCGCGCCGGCCGGCGGCGAGGCGGCCACGCTGCCGCAGGTCACCGTGCGCAGCAAATACGAGCGCGAGGACCTGCCCGTGCGCGCGCCCGGCAACAAGGCCGCTTCGGGCGCGCGCCTGGGCATCCTGGGCGCCACGTCCATCATGGACGCGCCCGTGCACGTCAACGCCTACACCCGCGAGCTGGCCGAGGACTGGTCGGCGCTCACGCTGCAGGACGTGCTGGAGAACGACTCGGCCGTCGTCTTCACCACCAACAAGAACCACCTGCTGCAGAACTTCAACCTGCGCGGCCTGGACATGGGCGCGATGGACATCGCCACCAACGGCCTGTACGGCATCGCCCCGGCCAACTCGGTGCCGATCGAGATGTTCGAGCGCGTGGAGGTGCTGCGCGGCCCGAACGTGCTGCTCTCGGGCATGCCGCCCCTGTCCAGCGTGGCGGGCACCGTCAACATGGTGACCAAGCGCGCGCTGGCCCAGCCCATCGCCGACCTGACGCTGACCTACGGCACGCATTCCTACTTCCAGGCCCATGCCGACGTGGGCAAGCGCTTCGGCGAAGAAAAGCGCCTGGGCATCCGCTTCAACGGCATCTACGGCGACGGCGAGATGGGCGCCAAGGACGAGAGCCAGACCCGCCGCGTCGGCGCGCTGGCGCTGGACTATCTTGGCGACCGCTCGCGCTTCTCGCTGGACCTGTACAACAGCGTCAACAAGATCGACAACGGCAGCCCCGGCATGTTCAACTTCCAGGGCAACGCGTCGATCCCCGGCGTGGGCTACCTGCTGGACCCGCCCAAGGGCGACACCAACATGTTCCGCGGCACCCACGGCGAATACGACAACAGCGGCGCGCTGGCCCGCGCCGAGTTCGACTTCACGCAGGACTGGCAGGGCTACTTCGCGCTGGGCGGCTCCGAGGCCGAGGGCAAGGGCCTGCTGTTCGGCACGCGCGCCTTCGTCACCGGCGCGGACGGCACCACGCGCGGCGCGATCTACCACGTGCACACCAAGTCCGAGCGCCGCACGGCCGAGGCGGGGGTGATCGGCAAGTTCGACACCGGCGCTGTCCGCCACCGCCTGCAGCTGTCGGCCAACATCCTCAAGCACAAGGAAGGGACCGTGAACACGGCCTGCAACTACTGCTACACCACCAACATGTACGACCCGGTGACGCCCAGCTTCCCGGCGGCGCCGGTCTGGAAGGCCTACACCACCGAGAACGAGTTCCGCTCGCTGGCCGTGGCCGACACCATGGCCTTCGCCGGCGAGAAGGTGCTGCTGACCGTGGGCGGGCGCCACCAGACGGTGAAGACGCCGGTGGTCAACGGAGTCGCGAGCGACTACAGCAAGAGCCGCTTCTCGCCGATGGTCGCCGCCGTCGTGCGCCCCTGGGGCGACAGCCTCTCGCTGTTCGGCAACTACACCGAAGGGCTGGAGCCGGGCCAGGTCGTGGGCGTGGGCTACGCCAACGCGGGCGATTCGCTGGCGCCCAGGGTCTCCAAGCAGGCCGAGCTGGGCGTGAAGCTGCAGGCCGGCGCGCTGACGCACACCCTCAGCGCCTACCAGATCAAGCGCCCCTCGTTCACCGGCGTCGCACCCGCGCCCCTGGTGGAAGGCGGCGAGCAGCGCCTGCGCGGCCTGGAGTGGAGCGCCTACGGCCTGCTGACCAAGGACGTGACGCTGCTGGGCGGCATCACCTACATCAAGTCCGAGCAGCGCAACACCGGCAAGGACACCTACGGCGTGCCCGAATGGCGCCTGCGCATCGGCGCGGACTGGCAGACGCCCGTGCAGGGCCTGAAGGTGGGCGGCCGCGTGGTCCACACCGGCTCGCAGTGGGCCGACTCGGGCAACCGCATCCGCGTGCCCTCGTGGAACCGCCTGGACCTGAACACCAGCTACGCCACCCAGTTCGGCGCCACGCCCGTGCGCTTCAACGCCAGCGTGGAGAACGTGACCGACAAGAACTACTGGATCGGCCTGTTCTCCGACGGCTTCGTGATGCCCGGCGCGCCGCGCACCTTCAAGGTGTCGGCAACTGTCTCCTTCTGAAGCCCATGCTCCCCGCCTCTGGCGGGGGGCCGCCGCTCCACATGCCCGTCTTCACCCTCCTCGGCCTGGCCACCGCCACTCTGGCCTGCCTGTGCCTCTACGCGGCATCGCCCAACCAGCGCCTGTGGGCCGCGCCCTGGCCGCGCCGGCCCGCGCGCATCGCGTGCGCGGCCCTGCTGCTGCTCGCCTGGCTGGCGCTGGTGCAGGACATGCACCGCCTGACCGCCGCCTTCGTCCTGGGCACCACGCTGATGCTGGCGCTCGCCGTACTGCCCTATGCAGGAGCACTGACCCATGCCCGCCGCACCCGCTGAACCCATCCGGCCCGACTGGGTGTCCAAGACCCTGGCCGGCCTGCTGCTGGGCCTGAGCCTGGCCTTCACCGCCTCGGCCCTGCTGATGACGCAGCTGCGCGGCATGCCGCTCGCGGTGAGCGGGCAGCTCGCCATGTGGCTGGTGCCGCCCGTGTGGCTGGGCGTGCTCTCCAGCGTGTATTTCTTCAGGAACGGCCTGCGCGCCTGGGCCTGGCTGCTGGGCGCCAACGCGGCGGCCCTGGGCCTGTGGTGGTGGCTGCGGCAAGGGGGCGCGGCATGAGGGCCGAGCACGTGCGCATCTACAAGTCCGTCCACACCTGGACGGGCATCCTCAGCGGCATGGCGCTGTTCATCGCCTTCTACGCGGGAGCGCTCACGGTGTTCAAGGAGCCGCTGCGCCGCTGGTCCACGCCGCCCGCGGCCCTCGTGCAGCCCGTGCCCATGGACGAGGCGCAGCCGCTCATCGCGCAGGCCCTGGCCACCACGCCCCCCGCCGCGCGCGTGACCCTACCGCTGGCGGGCGACCAGGCCATCCCGCGCCTGGAATGGCAGGTGCGCGCCCCGGGCGCCGACGACCACGACGAGAGCGCCGCGCGCCACTACACCGCCACGCTGGGCGAAGGCGGCAGCCTGCAGGTGCGCGAGCAGCCCCCGTCGCGGCTCGTGGAGTTCATCGACGTGCTGCACCGCGTCGTCGGCCTGCCCGTGGACTCGGACCCGAACCGCTGGGTCATGGGCGTGGTCTCGGCGCTGTACTTCGTGGCGCTGGTCTCCGGCGTCGTGGTGCTGCTGCCCTCGCTGGTCAAGGACTTCTTCGCCCTGCGCGTGGGCAGGAACAGGAAGCGCATGTGGCTGGACGCGCACAACGTGGTGGGCATCGTCAGCCTGCCCTTCCACGTCGTCATGGCGCTCTCCGCCGTGGTGTTCGCCTACCACGACCAGATCTACGCCTTGCAGGACAAGATGATCCACCAGGGCCAGTGGTCGCAGCCATCCGCAAGGCCGCAGGGCAAGCCCGGCGCGGCGCCCGCGCACGACCCGGCGGACATGCTCCGGCCCTCGCAGCTCGTACAGATCGCCAGGCAGGCGGCGCCGGGCTTCGAGCCCAGCGCCCTGCAATACACGCAGGCGACGGGCCCCCGGCCCATGGTGCGCGTGTGGGGCAAGAACCCCCTGGGCGTCTCGCCGCGCGCCATGGGCGGCTTCGCCGCGATCGACCCGTACAGCGGCAAGCTGCTCTCCGCCGACTACCTCTCGGGCGCGCAGACCACGCCCAACCTGTTCATCAGCAGCTTCTTCGCGCTGCACATGGCCTCGTTCGGCGGCACGGCCGTGCTGTGGCTGTACTTCCTGCTGGGGCTGGCGGGCGCATGGCTGTTCTACAGCGGCAACCTGCTGTGGGTGGAGACGCGCCGCAAGGCCCAGCGCAAGGGCGGCGCCATGCCCGTGCAGCGGCGCGACACGGCCCTCATGGCCGCCGCCACGGTGGGCGTGTGCATCGGCTGCGTGGCCGGCATCTCGCTCACCCTGGCCGCCGCCAAGTGGCTGCCCGGCCGGGTCCAGGACATGGCCGCGTGGCACGTCGGCATCTACTACGCGGTGTTCTTCGCCTGCGTGGCCTGGGCCTTCGCACGCGGCGCGGCGCGCGCGGCCGCGCCGCTGCTGTGGCTGGCCGTGGCCTGCACGCTGGCCATCCCGGCGTCCAGCCTGCTGGGCTGGCTGGCGCCGGGCGCCGGCGCGTGGGCGGATGGCGGGACGCTGGCAGTGGACCTCACCGCCATCGCCGGGGCGCTGACGCTGGCCTGGATGGCGCGCGCCACGGCGCGGCGCGTGCGCAGCGGGCCGCAGGACAGCGTCTGGTCCGCGCGGGCCGAAGCACGGGAATCCGATGAAAATCCGGCTCCAGCGCTTACCCAGTAAGCGCTGGAAGCTATTCTTTGAATAGCGTCACCCGCCCCGCGCCGCGCGGTACAGCCCCTCCACGCGCGGCACGTTCTGCTCCAGCTCGCGGATGCGGTCGGGCCCCGAGGGGTGGGTGGAGAGGAAGCCGATGCCCTCGCTGCCCGTGGCCTCGCCCATCTTGCGCCACAGGCTCACGGCGGCCTGGGGGTTGTAGCCGGCGCGCGCGGCCAGCTCCAGGCCCACGAGGTCGGCCTCGGTCTCGTCGCCGCGGCTGAACTTGAGCGTGAGCAGCTGCGTGCCCAGGCTGGCCGCGGCGTTGCCCAGCTCGCCCAGGCCCAGCAGCTGCGCACCCAGCGACAGGCCGAGGCTCGTCGCCTGGCTCTTGGCGATGCGCGAGCGCGCGTGCTCGCGCAGCGCATGGGCCATCTCGTGGCCCATGACCATGGCGATCTCATCGTCGGTGAGCTTGAGCTGGTCGAGGATGCCCGTGTAGAACGCGATCTTGCCGCCGGGCATGCAGAAGGCGTTGATCTGCTTGCTGCCGATGAGGTTCACCTCCCAGCGCCACGAGCCTGCGCGGCTGTTCCACTGCGCGGCGTGCGGGATGAGGCGCCGCGCGATGGCGCGCAGCTTCACGAGCTGCGGATGGCCGTCGGGCGCCAGCGCCCCCTTGGCCTTTGCCTGGGCGAGCATCTGGCCGTACTGCTGCGTGGCCGAGGTTTCGAGCTGCTCGGCCGGCACCAGCTTGCGCAGGCCCGACGCGCCGCCCACGTCCACCTGCGCAGCGGCCGGCAGCGCGGCGGCGCCCGCGGCGGCCAGCACGAAGGCGCGGCGCGCGTTCCAGATGCCGCCCGCGCAGCAGCGGCAGCCGTACGGATCGGAGGGGGATTCGGTCGTCATGCGCGAAGTTTAGGCGCCGCGCGCAGCTCCGACCAGATCACCAGCAGCAGCCCCGCCAGCACGCCGCCCAGGCCCCAGAAGGCCATGGCCGAGGGCCGCTCGCCCACCACCAGGATGGCCAGCGCGAACGCCGTCACCGGCTCGGCCAGCGCCAGCGTGACGCCCGTGGCGCCGCTGATGTGGCGCAGCGCCGCGCTGAACAGCAGGTAGGCCAGCCCCGTGGCCGCCAGCCCCAGGTACAGCACCACGCCCCAGGTGGCCGCCGACGGCGTGGGCACGCCGCCCAGCAGCAGCGCCACGGGCAGCGACAGCAGGCCCGCGCCGCCAAACACCGCCAGGTTGACCATGGCGGGGCCGGCCTGCGCCACCAGGCGCTTGTTCAGGAGCGCATAGCCCGCATACGACAGCCCGGCCAGCAGGCACAGCGCGATGCCCGCAAGCGGCGCCCGCGCGCCGGCGCTGCCGGAAAGCGCCATGGCCGCCCCGCCCGCCACGCCCAGCAGCGTGCCCAGCCACCACACGGGCGCGGGCCAGCGCCGCAGCACCACGGTCTGCAGCAGCCCGGCCCAGACCGGCCCGCTGCCGATGGCCAGCGCCGTGCCCAGCGCCACGCCGCTGGCCTTCACCCCCGCGAAGAAGCTCAGGTTGTACGCCGCCACGCACAGCGCGGCCAGCGGCAGCGCGCTGCCGCGCAGGCCGCGCCACGCGCCGCGGCGCAGGGCCGGCCAGGCCAGCACGGCGAAGAAGGCGCTCGCAAAGCCCAGACGCAGCGCGCCCACCCAGTAGGGCGACAGCGTGGCGGGCGCCAGGCTTTGCGCGGTGCCGGTGGTGCCCCAGAGCATGGCGGCAAGCAGCACCATGGCGATGCTGCGCAGGGATGCGGTGTTCATGCGCCCATGGTGCGCGCGCCGCGCGCGGCCACTGTCGAGCAACGCGCGAGGTGCGGCGCGCTGCTGCTTCACTTTGAATAGCTACTTGCGCTTGACTGGCAAGCGCTGGAGCCCTATTTGGCTTAGAACGTGTTCATGATCTTTTCATGGTGCCCGTTGCCCCGCAAAGGCGGCAGATGCAAGGCGCAAAGCGCAGCCGGGCTGGTGGCCCGGCGAGCATTTGCAACGCCGCAGATGCCGCCTTTGCGGGGCAACCCTTCGGGCAAGGCAGCAAAAAGCCGCACTCGTCGTTGCGCACCTTGCCCAGGCCGCCAGCATGGCCTGCGGCGCGCGCCTAGATTGCGGCTTTTTGCTGCCTTGCGGGCACCATGAAAAGATCATGAACACGTTCTTAAAACCCGCGCGCCCGTTCCGCGCTCGCGCCGCAGGGCGTAGGCCAGCGCGCTCGCGCTCGCGTAGCCCACGCGCAGGGCCGTGGCCTCCAGCGGCAGGCCGCGCTCCAGCGCGCGCTCGGCCGCGTCGAGCCGGCGCGCGCGCAGCCACGCCTGGGGCGTGCGGCCCGTGAGCTCCACCAGCCGCGCGTGAAAGCGCGGCGCGCTCAGGTGAAAGAGCGCGGCCATGCGCGCCGTGGGCCAGGGCTCGTGCAGCGCCGCGTCCACGCGCGACTGCAGCAGCGCCAGGTCCATGCCCCGGCGCGCCAGCACGCGCGGCGCGCGCAGCAGCAGCGCGAGCTGGCCGGCCGCATCGGCATGGCAGGCGCCCGGCGGTACGGCGAAGCGGCGCACGCGGTCCACGCCCGCCTGCGGCGGCGCGTCGATCACGAACATGCGCGTGCCGGGCCTCGCGAGGAAGCCGTGCTCCACGCCCGCGGGCACGACGAGGCCGCAGGCCGTGTCCACGAACGCGGCGCGGCCCGCCACCTCCAGCTCCATGCGGCCTTCGAGCGCGTAGAGCACCTGCGCGTGCTCGTGCGCGTGCGCCTGGTGCTCACCGCTGTAGCGGCGCACCGAGGCGACGGGGTGGACGAGCGAAGGCATGGGGTTGATGGTAGCCGTGCGGATAATCCCCCGCATGCCCGATTCCTCTCCCGCCGCCCCCGCCCGCCGCTCCTGGCGCCAGGCTTGGCTCGTCTACCTGGAGCCCGCCAGCCTGCGCATGCTGGCGCTGGGCTTTTCCGCCGGGCTGCCGCTGCTGCTGGTGCTGGGCACGCTGTCGTTCCGGCTGCGCGAGGCGGGCATCGACCGCACGACGATCGGCTACCTCTCGTGGGTGGGGCTGGCCTATGCGTTCAAGTGGGTCTGGTCGCCGCTGGTGGACCGCCTGCCGCTGCCGCTGCTCACGCGCGCCCTGGGGCGGCGGCGCAGCTGGCTGCTGCTGGCGCAGGGCATGGTGATGACCGGGCTGGTGGGCATGGCGCTGGTGGACCCGCGCGCCACGCTGGAGCCCATGGTGTGGTGCGCGCTGCTGGTGGCCTTCGGCTCGGCCACGCAGGACATCGCGCTGGACGCGTTCCGCATCGAGTCGGCCGACGCCGACCGCCAGGCCGCCCTGGCCGCCACCTACCAGACGGGCTACCGCCTGGCCATGATCTGGGCCGGCGCGGGCGTGCTGTGGGTGGCCGCGCGCGCCGAGGTAGACGGCCTTGCCGGCTACCAGGCCGGCGCCTGGGCCGCGGCCTATCTGGCGATGGCGGCCTCGATGCTCGTGGGCACGGCGACGGTGCTGCTGTCGCGTGAGCCCCAATCCCATGCCTTGCGCCCGCTCGCGCCCGCGCAGGGCCTGGGCGAGTGGCTGCGCGGCGCGGTGGTGGAGCCGTTCGCCGACTTCCTGCGCCGCTACCGCTGGCAGGCGGCGCTGATCCTGGCGCTCATCGCCGTCTACCGCATCAGCGACGTGGTGATGGGCATCATGGCCAACCCGTTCTACGTGGACATGGGCTACACCAAGGACGAGGTGGCCGCCGTGACCAAGGTGTTCGGCGTGGTCATGACGCTGGCGGGCGCCTTCGTGGGCGGCGTGCTCTCCATGCGCCTGGGCGTGATGCGCGTGCTGATGCTGGGCGCCGTGCTCAGCGCGCTCAGCAACCTGCTGTTCGCGTGGCTGGGCCAGCGCGGGCACGACGTGACGGGGCTGGTGCTCGTCGTGTCGGCCGACAACCTGTCCGGCGGCATCGCGTCGGCGGCGTTCATCGCCTACCTGTCGAGCCTGACCAACGTGCAGTACTCGGCCACGCAGTACGCGCTGTTCAGCTCCATGATGCTGCTGGCCCCCAAGTGGCTGGCGGGCTTCTCGGGCCGCTTCGTGGACGCGCACGGCTACGCCACGTTCTTCACGGGCACGGCCCTGCTGGGCCTGCCGGTACTGCTGCTGGTGGCGCTGGCGTCAAGGGCCAAAACCGCTCCCAGCGCTTGATGGGCAAGCGCCTTCAGCTACACAATCAGAAGCGGTTTACCTAACTTTACCAACACTTCAACGCAGCAAGACAGCGCGATACCAAGATGCCAGCCATGAACTCGCAACTGCTGATGATCGAAGACGACCACCGCCTCGCGCAGATGGTGGGCGAATACCTCGGCCAGTCCGGGTTGCAGGTGACGCACATGGCCGATGGCACGAGCGGCCTGGCGCAGCTGCAGGGCAGCGAGCTGCCCGACCTGGTGATCCTGGACCTGATGCTGCCCGACATGGACGGCCTGGAGGTGTGCCGCCGCATCCGCGCGCTGCCGGGCGCGGCCGCCCAGGTGCCGGTGCTGATGCTCACCGCCAAGGGCGACCCCATGGACCGCGTGATCGGCCTGGAAATCGGCGCCGACGACTACCTGCCCAAGCCCTTCGAGCCGCGCGAGCTGCTCGCGCGCATACGCGCCATCCTGCGCCGGCGCGAGGCCGGCGCCCAGCCCCCGGCCAACCACCTGCTGCGCTTCGGCAGCCTGGAGATCGACCGCGACGCGCGCACCATCACCGTGGGCGGCGAGCCGGCGGAGCTGACCTCCTACCAGTTCGACCTGCTGGTCACCATGGCCGAGCGCGCGGGCCGCGTGCTCACGCGCGACCAGATCATGGAGGCCGTGCGCGGGCGCGAGCTCGAAGCCTTCGACCGCAGCATCGACGTGCACATGGGCCGCATCCGCGCCGCCATCGAGGCCGACCCCAAGAACCCGCGCCGCATCCTCACCGTGCGCGGCGTGGGGTACGTGTTCGCCAAGCAGCAGGATTGAAGTGAAACAGCCCCCTGTGGCGCTGCGCGCCTTCCCCCTTCTCTCACGCTGCGCGTGGGAAGGGGGACGACGCCGGTGGCCGGGCAAAGCCCGCTCCACGGCGTCTGCTGGCGTGGCCTGCTCCGCGGCCGTCGGACAGGTGAGAGAGCGCCGGTTTAATGCGTCGCGGGCAACGCACAGCGCGATAGATGACTGATATGTCCCTGCTCAGCCCCTTCTCCCGGCGCCTGTACCTGCGCATCTGGCTCGCGGTGGTGGGCGGCGTGCTGGTGTTCGCCTTCGCCGTGGGCCTGGCCTGGCGCTGGGCGGCCGAGCAGAACCAGCACCAGCTGCCCACGCGCGGCATCGTGGTCACCGACGCCCAGGGCCGCACGCTGGTCGACGGCACGGGCATACGCCAGCGGCTCGACCCGGGCGAGGGCATCCACTACCGCATCGAGGCCGACGACGGCGCCGTGTACGAGATGCGCCTGTCGCCGCGCACGCCCCGCATGCGCCCCGACGAGCACGGGCCGGCCGCGTGGTTCCGCCCGCCGCTGGGCTTCCTGTGGATGCTGGCGCTGGTGGGCATCGCCGTCACCGTGGGCGTGTTCCCCATCATCCGCCGGCTGCTGCAGCGGCTGGAGCAGCTGCAGCGCAGCGTGCAGCGCTTCGGCGAGGGCGACCTGTCGGTGCGCGTGGCCGAGCAGGGCCACGACGAGGTGGCCGACCTGGCGCGCCAGTTCAACGCCGCGGCGGCGCGCATCGAGACGCTGGTGCAGTCGCACAAGTCGCTGCTGGCCAATGCATCGCACGAGCTGCGCTCGCCGCTCACGCGCATCCGCATGGGGCTGGAGCTGATGCAGGGCGGCGCCCCCTCGCCCGCGTTCCGCGCCGAGATCGAGCGCAACATCGCCGAGCTCGACCAGCTCGTGGACGAGATCCTGCTGGCCAGCCGGCTGGACGCCGGCGCCGCCGACGTGGGCACCGTCGAGCCCGTGGACCTGGTGGGCCTGGCCGTGGAGGAAGGCGTGCGCGTCGATGCCGAGCTGCAGGTGGGCGACGGCGCCCCCGTCGAGGTGCCCGCCGTGTCCAAGCTGCTGCGCCGCGCCGTGCGCAACCTGCTGGAGAACGCGCGCCGCTACAGCCAGGGCGACATCACGCTCGCGGTCACGCGCGAGGGCCCGTCCGCCGTGCTGCGCGTGTGCGACCACGGCCCCGGCGTGCCGCCCGCGCAGCGCGAGCGCATCTTCGAGCCTTTCTACCGCCTGCCCGGCGCCAGCGAACGCTCGGGCGGCGTGGGGCTGGGCCTGGCCCTGGTGCGCTCCATCGCCCAGCGCCACGGCGGCAGCGTGCGTTGCGAGGACCGGCCCGACGGCGCGGCCGGCGCGTGCTTCGTGCTGAGCCTGCCGGCCGCGCGCTGACTTAAAAGCCGAGCTCCTTCAGGATGGCGTCCGTGTGCTCGCCCAGCGCGGGCACGGGGCCCATGGCGGCCTCGGTGCCGGAAAGGGTGGCGGGGGGCAGCAGGGCCTGGATGGCGCCCCGGGGGGTCGCGACCTCGCGCCAGCGCCGGCGCGCCTGGAACTGCGGGTGGGCCCAGACCTCGCCGGGCTCGGCCAGCGGCGCGTTGGCGATGCCGCCCTCGTCCAGGCGCCGCAGCAGCTGTTCGCGCGTGAGGGGGGCGAAGCATTCCTCCAGGATGGCGTCGAGTTCGTCGCGGTTGCGCACGCGCAGCAGGTTGCTGGCGAAGCGCGGGTCCTGCGCCATGCCCGGGCGCTGGAGGACGGCGCGGCAGAAGTCCGCCCATTCGCGGTCGTTCTGCAGGCCGAAGATGACGCTCTTTCCGTCGCCCGCGCGGTATTGCCCATAGGGCGCGATCGTGGGGTGGGTGAGGCCGCTGCGCACCGGCGCGCTGCCGCCGTAGTGGCTGAAGTTCAGGGGGTAGGACATCCATTCGGTGAGCGCTTCGAGCATGCTCACCTCCACCCGCATGCCCTGCCCGGTGTGGCCGCGCTGCAGCAGGGCCGACAGGATGCCGGAGTAGGCATACATGCCCGCGGAGATGTCGGCGATGGAGATGCCCGTGCGCGCCGGCGCATCCGGCGTGCCGGTGACGGAGATGAGGCCGGAGGCCGCCTGGACGAGCAGGTCGTAGGCCTTCTTGTCGCTGTAGGGGCCGCCTTCGCCGTAGCCCGAAACGGCGCAGACGATGAGGCGCGGGTACTTCCCGCGCAGGCTGTCGTAGTCCAGCCCCATGCGGGCGGCGGCGCCGGGGGCGAGGTTCTGGATGAACACGTCGCAGCGCTCCAGGAGCCTGTGCAGCACCGGCATGCTTCCGGGCTGCTTCAGGTCCAGCGCCAGGCTCTCCTTGCCGCGGTTGCACCAGACGAAGAAGGAGGACTGGCCCATCACCGTGCTGTCGTAGCCGCGGGCGAAGTCGCCGGCGCCGGGGCGCTCGATCTTGATGACGCGGGCGCCCAGGTCGGCCAGCTGGCGGCTGGCGAAGGGCGCGGCCACGGCATGTTCCAGCGCCAGCACGGTGATGCCTTGCAGCGGGCGGACGGGGGTGGTGGAGGCGGCGGAGGTGGTCATGGATCTTGCAGGCGTGTGGGTGTCGGTGGCCAAAAAAATGTCCATGCATCGCCGGGATGCATGGGCCTGCAAAAATTCTAGGAACGCGCCCGCGGCGCAGCCAGTCGAGATTTTGGAAGCAGCGTTCAAGATCCTCGAATCGCCGGCGCGGCCGCATCGGCCAGGGCGCCGGCGTTGGTCTTGACGACGTAGCCGACGAAGGCCTGCTCGTGCGGCAGCAGGCTTTGCGGCGACTTGAGCACGATGCATTGCTGCCGCTGCGCCCAGGGTTCGTCCACGCGCACCTTCTGCACCTGGCCGCTTTGGATGAACGCGGCGGCGATGGAGTGGGGCACGAGCGAGATGCCCACGCCCTCCTTGACGCAGGCGAGCACGTCGGCGAACGAGGGCGCGTGGACGCGCACCCGCGGGGCCACGCCGAGCTTGTGCGCCATGGCTTCGAGGAAGACGAAGTTGCTGGACTTCCTGCCTATGCCCACCAGGTCGTGGGCGAGCGCCATGTCCAGCGGAACGATGGGGTATTCGGCCAGCGGATGGCCGGGCGGCGTGACGAAGACGAGCTCGTCGTGGGCATAGGGAATGACCGTGAGGCCGCCGAAGTCGATGTCGCCCGCGGCCAGGCCTATGTCGGCCGCGTCGTCCTGCACCGCCTTGACGACGGTGGCGCTCAGATGCTCCTCCAGCTCCACGTTGACGTTGGGATAGGCCGCCAGAAAGCGGCTGAGCGCCGGTGCCAGGCCATTCAAGGTGCTGCTGTTGGCGAACACGCGAATATGGCCGACGACGCCATCGGTGTGGCGCTGCATCTCCGCCCCCAGGCGCTCGACGTTGCCGAGGATCGCCTCCGCATAGCGCCTGACGGTCAGGCCCGCCGGCGTGAGCTGCATGCCCTTGGACGTGCGCTCGAACAGGGCCGTGCCCAGGGCCTGCTCCAGGTTCTTGAGCCGGTAGCTCGCGGAAGGGGCCGTGAGGTGCATGTCGGCCGCGCCGCCGCTCAGGCTTCTCGCGGCGGCGATGGCAAGGAACACCTTGAGGTCGGTCAGCTCGTATCGCATGGAAATCGCTCCCCGGGGCGCGTGGATGCTTGTGTTTAGAAGGTTTCTAAAAGCGCCAAGAAACATTCGACTGGAAGCGCGGCGGCCTGCTTCCTATAGTTTTCGGACACCCCTCTTTTTGGTTTTCTCGAACGAGACAGGAGACAGAACCCCATGGTGACACGTCGATCGATCTGCACCGCCATCGCTGGCGCATTGGCCCTGGCGTCGGCCGCAGCGCATGCGCAGAGCTACCCCGCACGCCCCGTGAAATTGATTGTGCCCTACGCGGCCGGAGGCCCGACCGACACCTTCGCCCGCGCCCTGGCGGACGCATGGGGCAGGAAGCTGGGGCAGGCGCTGGTCGTGGAGAACCGCACGGGCGCCGGCACGCTGGTGGGCACCGACGTCGTGGCCAAGGCCCAGCCCGACGGCTACACCATCCTGCTGACCACGGTGGCGCACGCCGTGAACCCCAGCATCCACGACAAGATGCCGTACAGGACCGTGGAGGACTTCGCCCCCGTGGGCATGGCGGCAAAGGCGCCGCTGGTGATCGTGGTGAACAAGAATTTCCCGGCGCAGAACCTCCAGGACTTCATCGGCTACATCAAGGAGCACCCGGGCAAGGTGAACTACGGATCGGCAGGCGTCGGCAGCGCGCCCCACCTGGGCGCCGAGCTGCTGAACTACATGGCCAGCTCCAAGACCGAGCACGTGCCCTATCGCGGCAGCGCGCCTGCCATGCAGGACGTGATCGGCGGGCACCTGGCCTTCATGATGGACAGCGCCCCCACCGGCCTGGCCCAGGTGAAGGCAGGCACGGTGCGCCTGATCGCCACGACGATGGGGCAGCGCCTGCCCCAGACGCCCGACACGCCGGCCGTGGCGGAGGCTGTGCCCAGGTACGAGGCCTACACCTGGAACGCGGTGTTCGCCCCGGCCCACACCCCGGCGCCGGTGATCGCGAAGCTCAACGCCAGCCTGAAGGAAGCGCTGCAGGACCCCGGCCTGCAAAAGCAGGCCTACGACATGGGCCTGGTATTGGAGAAGAACCCCCAGCCGCAGGCGCTGGCCGCCTTCCTCGACGGCGAGCTGGCCAAGTGGGGCCAGGTGGCCAAAGCCGCGAAAATGACGGCGAACTGACCTGGATGGAACGAACCATGATCAAGCACCAGATGTGCCCGCAGCGCTATTTCGAGGACTTCGCGCTGGGCGAGCAATTCCTGCTGCCCTCGCGCACCATGACGGATGCGCTGTTCGCCGCCTTCCAGCTGGCCAGCGGCGACAACCACCCCGTGCACTACGACGTGGAATACTGCCGCGCCCATGGCATGCCCCACATGCTGGCCCATGGCTACCAGGTGGTGATCCAGACCGCCGCGGGGGCGGGGCTGTTCCCGCACATGGTGGAGGAATCGCTCAAGGGCTTCCTGGAGCAGGGCAGCCGCTTCCTGAACCCGGTGTTCGTGGGCGACACCCTGTACTGCACGCTCACCGTGTCGGAACTCAGGCCCGGCAACACCACGGGCGTGATCACCCTCGGCACCGAAGTGAAGAACCAGAAGGGCGAGGTGGTGATGGACGGCTTCCAGAAATACCTCCTGAGAAAGCGCCGCCCGTAGCCGCCGCCGCGCATCCCCAATACCCGTGCTGTCATTCACGCGGACGCCCCCGCCCGTCTGCTACAACCCGAGGCATCGCAATGCCTCGGAGAAATGACCATGAGCACAGCCGACATCGGCACCCTGCAACGCACGGCCACGGGTTTTGAAGGCCGCCTGACACGCCGGCTCGACCACGGCGCGGACGCCGTCTGGCGCATGCTGACCGACCCGCAGGCCATGGCGCAATGGCTGGCGCCCGGCAGCATCGAGCCGTGCACGGGCGGCGCCGTGCGCATCGACTTCGTCGACAGCGGCATCGTCATCGACAGCCGCGTCACCGCCTTCGAGGCGCAGCGCGTGCTGGCCTACTCCTGGAGCAGCGGCAACGAACCCGAGCGCCCCATGCGCTGGGAGCTGGCCCCCGCCGGCGAGGGAACCGCGCTGACCCTGGCGCTGCAGATTCCCGCCGGCGAGGACGCCGCCAAGGCATGCGCCGGCTTCGAGGGCCACCTGGACATGCTGGCCGCCGCCCTGGAGGGCGTGCCGATCAAGTTCCCGTTCGAGCGCTTCCTGCAGGCGCGCAGCGCCTACAACGCGCAACTGGCGGGCTGAATCCGGCGGCGCCAGGCCATGGACGGCACCTATCACCCGCCCGCGCCGCCGCTGCAGGTGGCGCAATGGTTCAACACGCCGCAGCCGCTCACGCTGGAGGCGCTGCGCGGGCGCGTCGTGGTGCTGCACGCGTTCCAGATGCTGTGCCCGGGCTGCGTGGAGCACGGCCTACCGCAGGCGCGGCGCGTGCACGAGGCGTTCCCGCAGGACCGGCTCGCCGTGATCGGCCTGCACACGGTGTTCGAGCACCACGACGTGCAGGGCGGCGCGGCGGCGCTGCAGGCCTTCATCGGCGAATACCGGCTGCGCTTTCCCATCGGCCTGGACCAGCCCGACCCGCAGCGCGCCATTCCACGCACCATGCACAGCCTGGCGCTGCAGGGCACGCCCAGCCTGGTGGTGCTGGACCCGCAGGGCCGCGTGCGCCTGCACCACTTCGGGCACCTGGACGACCTGCGCCTGGGCACGCTGCTGGGCCAGCTGCTGGCCGAGCCCCTGCCCGCCACGGCCGAAGCGGCCCGGCCCGCCGCCGGCTGCGACGACAACGGCTGCCCGCGCCCCGGCATGCCCCCATCGCCATGAACGCCACGCCCCCACGGCCCCTGGGCCGGCTGCGCGCCGTGCTCACCGGCCGCGCCCTGCCCTACACCCGCCCCGGCAGCCGCAGCGCCATCGCCAAGCAGGCGCGCGGCGGCCCTGTGAGTGCAGGCCCGCTGGGCCTGGATGGCGACGAGCAGGGCGACCCGCGCGTGCACGGCGGCCCCGACAAGGCCGTGCACTGCTACGCCTGGGCGCAGTACGCGCCCTGGCGCGAGGAGCTCGCGGGCAACGCCACGGCGCAGGCCCTGCTGGAGCAGCCCGGCGCGTTCGGCGAGAACTTCAGCCTGGACGGCCTGCAGGAGTCCCAGGTCTGCATCGCGGACCAATGGCGGATCGGCAGCGCGCGCTTCGAGGTCAGCCAGGGCCGCCAGCCCTGCTGGAAACTCAACGACCGCTTCGGCGTGCCCGACATGGCGCTGCGCGTGCAAAGCAGCCTGCGCACCGGCTGGTACCTGCGCGTGCTGCAGGGCGGCCAGGTGCAGGCGGGCGACCAGGTGTGGCTGCTGGCCAGGCCCCACCCCGAGTGGCCCATCACGCGCCTGCTGCGCGCCATTGCCGAGCGCGACTGCACGCCCGCGACGCTGCGCCAGATCCTGGCCCTGCCGCTGCCGCCCTCGTGGCACAAGCTGTTCACGCGCCGGCTGGAGAACGCCAGCGCGGAGGACTGGACACCCCGGCTGGTCGGCAGGCAGTGAGCCTCAGCGCACCAGGGGCCAGCGCCAGGCCGATGCGGCATACATGACCGCCCCCGCCACCAGCGCCCCCGCGGCCAGCGCCAGCCCCTGGGCAAAGCCCTGGGCCTGGCCGCCGCGCGCGAGCAGCCAGGCCACCATGGGCGGGCCCATGATCTGCCCCAGGCCGTAGGCCGCCGTGATCAGGCTGGCGAAGCTGTCGGCAGACTGCGGCCACAGGCGCCGCGCCTCCTGCAGGCCATAGAAGGTGATGGCGGTGAACGGCAGGCCCACCAGGCAGCTGCTGAGCGCGAACCCCGCCGGCGTGGGCCACCACAGGCCCAGCGCGATGCCCAGGGCCTGCATGCCATAGGTCGCGCACAGCAGCCAGCGCCGGTCCCACGCCGCGCTCGCGCGCGTGCTCAGTGCGGCCCCCACGGTGACGCCCACGCCGAACATGGGCCAGAACAGGTCGGGCCAGGGCGAGCCGGCCGGCAGCGCGGCCCGCGCGATCACCGGCAGGAAGGTGGCGGTGACGATGTAGCCCAGCCCCGCCAGCCCGTAGGCCAGCGCGTGCACGCCGCGCGCCAGCACCGTGCCCCCGCCCTGCGCGCGCGCCGGCGCGTGCGGGTGCGGCGCGCCCACACGCGCCTGGGCCGCGCGGCCCCGCACCACGGGCCAGACCACCGCGCACAGCAGCACCGACAGCAGCGCGCACACCACCCAGCCCGTCGACGCGCGCCACTGCGCGGCCACCATGGCGCTGGCCGCGAGGCCCGTGAGCGCGATGCCCACGCCCGGCCCGCAGAAGACCAGCCCGCCCATGGACGGCCGGCCCAGCACCGTGAGGCGCACCATGCACCAGGCCGCCACGTTGAGCAGCACGAAGGCGCTGGCCACGCCCGCGGCGAAGCGCAGCAGCGGCCAGGCGCCGGGCAGCGGCAGCGCCATGGCCGCCGTCAGCAGCACCGTGGCCACCAGCCCCGCGCGCGCCAGCCGCGCCGGGTGCCAGCGTTCGTAGAGGCGCGGCGCCACCCAGGGCAGCGCCATGCAGGCCAGCGCGCCCGCCAGGTAGCCGACGTAGTTGGCCGTGGCCAGCCAGCTGCCCTCGGCCAGGGTGAGCACGCCGTCGTGCAGCATCATGGGCAGCAGCGGCGTGAAGGCGAAGCGCCCCACGCCCATGGCGACGGCCAGCGCCAGCATGCCGGCCCAGGTCACGGCGCGGGGCTGCTCGGACCAGGAGGGGGTAGCGCGCATACGAATCCTGTTTTAAGATGAACTTTCTTCTTATCATCCCATAAACGGATTGAAAATGGACCTGGTGGCGCTCAACATCTTTCGCACCGTCGCGGCGGAAGGCAGCGTGACGCGCGCGGCCGAGCGGCTGGGCCGCGCCCAGTCCAACGCCACCACGCGCGTGCAGCAGCTCGAGGAGGACCTGGGCGTGCCGCTCTTCCTGCGCGAGGGCAGGCGCATGCGCCTCACGCCCGAGGGCGAGACGCTGCTGGCCTATGCCGACCGCCTGCTGGCCCTGGCCGAGGAGGCACGCCAGGCCGTGCGCCCCGGCCAGCCCTGCGGCCTGCTGCGCCTGGGCGCGATGGAGAGCACGGCCGCCGCGCGCCTGCCCGGCCCGCTGGCACAGTTGCACGCGCAGTGGCCCGCGCTGTCGCTGGAGCTGCGCACCGCGCCCTCGCGCCAGCTGGCGGACCAGGTGCTGGCCCACCAGCTCGACTGCGCGCTGGTCGCGTGGCCGCCGCCCGGGCTGGAGGCGGGCGCACCCCTGGAGCGCACACCCGTGTTCACCGAATCGCTGCTGCTCGCCCTGCCCGCCAGCCACCCGCCCGCCGCCACGCCGGCCGACCTGCGCGTGCGCCTGCTCGCCGCCTTCGCCCAGGGCTGCACCTACCGCCGCATCGGCGAGGACTGGATGCGCCAGGGCGGCGCCCCGGTCGAGGTGCTGGAGCTCGCGTCCTACCCCGCCATCCTGGCCTGCGTGGCCGCCGGCCGCTGCGCGGGCGTGGTGCCGCAGTCGGTGCTCCAGCTGCTGCGCACGCCGCCCCCGCTGCGCTGGGTGCCGCTGGGGCCTTGCGACACCATGCTCATCCACCGCCCCGGCTACGCCACGCCGGCCCTCGCCGCACTACGCGACGCCCTGCTTTCCGACCAAGACACGCCATGACACTGCTGCAACGCCTGAACATCTCCCTGCCCATCATCCAGGGCCCCATGACGGGCTCCGACACGCCGCAGCTGGCCGCCGCCGTATCGCAGGCCGGCGGCCTGGGCTTCCTGGGCTGCGGCATGCGCTCGCCCGATGCCATGGCCCAGGCGGCGGCGGCCGTGCGCGCCGCCACCGGCAAGCCCTTCGGCATGAACCTGTTCGTGCTGGAGACGCCCCGGCCCGACGCCGCCGAAGTGGCCGCCGCCATGGGCAGGCTGGCGCCGCTGTACGCCGCGTTCGGCATCACGCCCGCGGTGCCGGCGCGCTGGTGCGAGGACTTCGCCGCGCAGTTCGAGGCGCTCATCGCGGCCCGGCCCGCCGTGGCCAGCTTCACCTTCGGCATCCTCTCGGCCGCCCAGGTGCGGCGCATCAAGGACGAGGCCGGCAGCCTGGTGATGGGCACCGCCACCACGCTGGCCGAGGCGCAGGCCTGGGCCGAGGCGGGCGCCGACGCGGTGGTCGCCAGCGGCATGGAGGCCGGCGGCCACCGCGGCACCTTCCTGGGCGACTGGGAGGGCAGCCTGATCGGCACCCTGCCCCTGGTGCCGGCCTGCGTGGACGCGCTGAAGATCCCCGTGATCGCCGCCGGCGGCATCATGGACGGGCGCGGCATCGCCGCCGCGCAGGCGCTGGGCGCGCAGGCGGTGCAGATGGGCACGGCCTTCCTGGCCTGCCCCGAGTCATCGATAGTCCCCGCGCAGCGCGCCGCCATGGCCGCCGCCCAGGCCACGGACACGCGCCTGACGCGCATCTTCTCGGGCCGCCCGGCGCGCGGCATCCTCAACCAGGCGATGCGGTCGCTGCAGCCGCAGGAGGCGGACATCCCCGCCTACCCCGTGCAGAACGCCCTCATGGGCCCCATCCGCCGCGCCGCCGCGCAGGCCGGCGACGCGGGGCACATCGCGCTGTGGGCCGGCCAGGGCGTGGGCGCGGCGCGGGCGCTGCCGGCGGGCGAGCTGGTGGCGCTGCTGGCGCAGGAATGGCGGGCCGCGCGGCAGCGGCTGCAGGCTTGATTTTTTTGGGTGTTTTCGGCCTCCAGCGCTTATCCATCAAGCGTTGACAGCTATTCAATGGATAGCAATCAACGGGGCGCCTCGCCGCCCGCCAGCCATTGCCCCGCCACGCTCTCGGGCAGGTACAGGCCGCGCGCGAGGTAGTCGTCGAGGCGGCGGCGGTCGGGCGAGCGCAGCTTGATCAGGGGCGGCAGCGGCCCGCGCACGCGCGCGAACAGCAGCCGCAGCTTGAGCGCGGTGCGGCGCCAGCGGCCCAGCACGTGGTAGAGGTACGGCCCCGCCTCGGCCCGCGCCAGGCACAGGCGGTAGGCGCCGCCGCGCAGCAGGACGACCTGCAGCGCCAGGTGCATGCTCAGGTAGGCCGGCATGTCGATGCGCTGCAGCGCCCGTTCGTACAGGCCCTGCGCGCGCAGGTGGGCGATGTATTCCTCGCCGCTGCGGCCGATGGCCTCGCCGGTGAACTCGCGCTGCAGGTCCTCGATGAAGGGGCTGGCCGGCGGCGCGGCCATGAACCAGTTCTCCACCACCGGGCGGTCCGGGGCGCTGGTGTACTGCTGCAGGTAGTAGCCCACGAAATCGGCGCCCGTGCGCGCCTGCTCGGCCAGCACCCAGTCCAGCGGCTGGGTGAGGATGGTGCTGGCATCGAGCCAGATGCCGCCGTGGCGCCGCAGCAGCTCCAGGCGAACCCAGTCGGCCCGCTTGGCCGCCGATGCGCCGTCCAGCGCGCGGGGAATGGCGGGCAGGTACTGCAGCGCGCCGCGCTCGTCGAGGATGCGGATCTCGAAGTGCGGGTGCAGGCGCCGCCAGTTGTCGAAGCAGCGCCGCACCAGCAGCGGCGGCGTGCCGCCCTGCCAGTAGCTCCAGATGATGCGCGGAATGGCGCCGGCCGCGGCCTGCGCCGCGCCGGCGGGGCCCGTCGCATGCAGGGCGAACGCGGGCGCGGGCGCGTCCTCCAGCCAGAGCGGGCGCAGGCGGAACCAGCGGCGCAGCCAGCGGGCCAGCCACAGCTCGCCCCGGTGCTTCCAGCGGAGGGCCGGCGTGGCGGACGTCATGCGGACACGGTGCTCCAGGCGCGCCGCAGCCGGTGGGCGCGCAGCCACCAGCCGCGCCGCGCATAGGCGCGTAGCAGCGCCTGCGCGGCCAGGGGCGACGCCGCGGCGAAGTCGCCGCGCAGCCGCCGCGCCGCGGCCTCGCGCTCGGCCACGGGCAGCGCTGCCCGCTCCAGGAAGCGCGCCGCGCCCGTGAGGCTGCGCGCGCATTGGTGGGCCAGCGCGAAATGCAGGTCCGCATGGGCGGGCATCTCGCCCGCGGCCTCGGCCGCCCGCAGGGCCTGGGCAAACGCGCCCAGCGCCTGCGACTGGTCCAGCGCCTTGGGCAGCGTCATGGTGGCCAGGATGCTGCTGCCGCGCTGGCGGTAGGCCACCCAGGGCTCGGGCAGGTAGCAATGGCTGCGCGCGCGCAGCAGGGCCAGGGGCATGGTGGCCATGTCCTCGAAGTAGCGGCCCGGCGGAAAGCGCAGGTCCGCGCCCCACAGCGCGCGCCGCGTGATCTTGGACCAGGCGTGCAGCTGGCCCGTCATCAACAGCCCGGCCAGCAGCGCCGCGCGGTCGTGGAACGGCCCGCCGGCGGGCCCGGCGAAGGTGGCGCGGTGCGCCTCGCCGCGCAGCCGGTGCTTGAGGCGCGGGCGCTCGCGCCAGACCGCGAAGTCGCACAGCACCGCGTCGGGCGCGTGGCGCCGCACGGCGGCCTGCAGGCCCGCCAGCGCGCCGGGCAGCAGCTTGTCGTCGGAGTCGAGGAACCACAGGTACTCGCCGCGGGCCGCGCCGATCATGGTGTTGCGCGCCGCGCTCAGCCCCTGGTTGCGCGCGTGGTGCATCAGGGCCAGGCGGCCGGGCCAGCGCGCGGCCAGCGCGTCCATGAGGGCGCGCGAGCCGTCGGTGGACGCGTCGTCGAGCACCAGCACCTCCACGCCCGCGCCGCCGTCCGGCAGCTGCGCCAGCTGCTCCATCACCGACCCGATGCACTCGGCCAGGTAGTCCTGCACGTCGTAGACGGGCACGAGGATGCTGAGCCAGGGAGCGTCCGCATCCTTCATCGGGGGTGCTCCAGTCCACGCAGCAGCAGGTCCTCGTACCGCGCGGTCATGGTCTGCAGACCGTAGAGCCGCAGCGCGTCGTCCCGCGCGGCCCGTGCCATGCGCCGGGCTTCGTCATCGCGCGTCAGCAGGCGCTCCAGGGCATCGGCCAGGGACCGGGGGTCGGCGTGCCCGGCCAGCAGGCCGTTGCGGCCGTCTTCGATGACCTCCTGCACACCCACCACGCGGCTGCCCACCACGGCGCAGCCCGCGGCCATGCCCTCGATCAGCGACAGCGGCATGCCCTCGTAGTGCGTGGACAGCACGCAAATGCGGTGCCCCATGAGCAACCCAGGCATGTCCTTGCAATGGCCCAGGAATTCCACCTGCCCGTCCAGCCCCAGCTCGGTGCACAGCCTGCGCGCCGCGCGCCGCGCGCCCGCCTTGCCGCCGCCGGCCAGCTTCACGGGCGGCGTGAGCCCCTGCTGGCGCAGCAGCGCCACGGCGCGCAGCAGCGTGGCGTGGTCCTTCTGGCGCGCGAAGCGTGCGGCCATGACGATGCCGGGCACGCGGCCGGCCCAGTCATGCCCGTCCGCGCAATCGTAGGGCGCGAGCGGGATGCCGTTGGGAATGGCGACGGTCTTGCCGGGCGGAAAGCCGCGCGCCAGCAGGCTCTGGCGCACGCCCTCGGAGACGCCGACGATGGCCTCGGTGCGCCCGGCCAGCCACAGCGCCTGGCGCAGCCGCCAGGCGGTGTAGCGCTCGCGGGAGTTGTGCTCCACCTGCACCAGCCGCGGCACGCCGGCAACCAGCCCCGCGTAGCGGCCCCACAGGTGCTCGCTGAAGCCGTGGGCCACGAGCACGTCGGGCCGCCAGCGCCGGCAGACGGCGGCCAGCTGCCAGACGGTGGCCGCATGCGCCCAGCCGGCCACGGTCTCCACGGCCAGGCCCTCGTCGCGCAGGGCCTGCACGCGCTCGCCGCGGGTATGCCGCTTGCGGCGCAGCACCAGCAGCGCCTCGCAGCGGCCCGACA
>Ga0209959_100372_pt1 | contig 36799 bp, 30 predicted proteins | sample ThiBiot_300_biof_2_FD_183943 | JGI IMG/M metagenome (GOLD analysis project Ga0209959, IMG submission 183943) | Wastewater bioreactor microbial communities from Cape Town, South Africa - Thiocy_expt_300_biof (SPAdes) | ecosystem: Engineered > Bioremediation > Thiocyanate > Unclassified | place...
CTGGCTCTCAAGGGCGTGCACGCCCACTACGGCAAGAGCCACATCCTGCACGGCGTGGACTTCCACGTCGCGCCGGGCGAGGTGGTGAGCCTGCTGGGGCGCAACGGCTCGGGCCGCTCGACCACCATGAAAACCATCATGGGGCTGGTGCGGCCCACGGGCGGCGACATCCTGCTGCAGGACAGGAAGATCGGCGGCTCCCGCCCCTTCGAGATCTGCCGCGCCGGCGTCGCCTTCGTGCCCGAGGAGCGCGACGTGTTCCACAACCTCACCGTGGACGAGAACCTGCGCATGGGCGAGCAGACGGCGCGCGCCGGGCGCGTGCAGTGGTCGGCCGAGCAGATGTTCGACTACTTCCCCCGCCTCAAGGAGCGGCGCAACACCAAGGCCGGCAGCCTCTCGGGCGGCGAGCAGCAGATGCTGACCATGTGCCGCTCGCTGCTGGGCAACCCGCTGGTGATGCTCATCGACGAGCCCACCGAGGGCCTGGCGCCCAAGATCGTGCAGGTGGTTGGCGAGGCCATCCGCGACATCCACGGCAAGGGCGTGTCGGTGGTGCTGGTGGAGCAGAAGCTGGCCATCGCGCTCAAGGTGTCGAGCCGCGTGTGTGTCATGGGCCATGGCCGCATCGTGTTCGAGGGCACGCCGCACGACCTCACTTCCAACCCCCAACTCATGAAAGATTGGCTCGCTGTATGACGACCGCACCCATTCCCCAGGGCTACCCCGCGGCCCAGCCCTTCACCCCCGCCAGCTACCCCGGCCTGGCGGGCAAGGTGGTGCTGAACACCGGCGCGGGCAGCGGCATCGGCCGCGCCATGGCCCACGCCTTCGCGCGCCACGGCGCGAAGCTGATGCTGCTCGATATCGACACCGTCGCACTGGAGCAGACGCGCGCCCAGCTGCGCGAGGCCTTCCCGGGCGTGGAAGTGCACATCGTGCAGGCCTCGATCGCCGACGACGTGGCCGTGGAGCAGGCCTGCGCCGCCACCGAGGCGCGCTTCGGCCGCATCGACATCCTGCTGAACAACGCCGGCATCTCGATGAACAAGCCCTCGCTGGAGCTGACGCCCGCCGAATGGCGCCGCGCCATCGACATCGACCTCTCGGGCGTCTTCTACTGCGCCCAGGCCGCCGGCCGGCGCATGGCCGGGCAGGGCGGCGGCGTCATCCTGAGCACCGCCTCGATCTGGGGGCTGTCCACCTCGGCCAACCGCCTGGCGTACTGCGCGGCCAAGGCCGGCGTGGTGTCGCTCACCAAATGCCTCGCGGCCGAGTGGGCACGGCACCGCATCCGCGTCAACGCCATCTGCCCGGGCTACACGCACACGGCGCTGATGGACGACCTGATGGGCAAGGGCGTCATCGACGGCGCCGAACTGTGCGGCAAGACCCCCATGAACCGCCTGGGCCGCCCCGAGGAAATGGCCGAGGTCGCGCTCTACCTGGCGTCCGACGCCGCGGCCTTCGTCACCGGCCATGCCCTGGTGTCGGACGGCGGCTGGCTGGCCAACGGTTATTGAGAAAGATGCTATTGAAAAAATAGCTGCCAGCGCTTGCTGCATAAGCGATGGAGGCCATTTTTGCTTGAAATTTCCACTGTGCACAGAACCTGACAGGAACACCCCATGCCATTGCATACCCCCCTGGCCCCCGCGAGCGACTGGGTCCAGCTCTCCACCACCGATGCGGACTGGGCGCAGGCCGACCCGGCGCTGCTGGGCGCGCTGCTGGCCCACATGCACATCATTCGCGGCTTCGAGGAATGCGTGCTGGAGCTGGCCGGCGAAGGCCTGGTGCACGGCCCCGCGCACTCCAGCATCGGCCAGGAGGGCGGCGCCGCCGGCTCCATCGTCGGCCTGACCACGGCCGATCAGATCAACGGCTCGCACCGCGGGCACCACCAGTTCCTCTCCAAGGCGCTGGGCCACATCGCCCCTCAAGGCATCGACCCCAAGGCGCCGCTGGAGGGCGCGGTGCAGCACCTGCTGCAGCGCACGCTGGCCGAAATTCTGGGGCTGGACCAGGGCTTCTGCCATGGCCGGGGCGGCTCCATGCACCTGCAGTGGGTCGAGGCCGGCGCCCTGGGCACCAACGCCATCGTGGGCGGCGGCGTGCCGCTGGCCGCGGGTGCGGCCTGGGCGCACAAGCACGCGGGCACCGACGCCGTGGCCGTGACCTACTTCGGCGACGGCGCGGTCAACATCGGCTCGGTGCTGGAGACCATGAACCTGGCGGCGGCCTGGAAGCTGCCGCTGTGCTTCTTCATCGAGAACAACCGCTACGCCGTCTCCACCACGGTGGAAGAGTCCACGGCCGAGACGCGCCTGTCGGCGCGCGGCCTGGCCTTCAACATCCCGAGCTGGAAGGTGGACGGCATGGATCCGCTGGCCGTGCACCTGGCCATGCAGGAGGCGCTGGCCTGGATGCGCGCGGGCAAGGGCCCGGCCGTGGTCGAGGCCGACGTGTACCGCTTTTTCCACCAGAACGGCCCTTTCCCCGGCAGCGCCTTCGGCTACCGCACCAAGGCCGAGGAGCAGGAGTGGCGCGCGCGCGACCCGCTGGCGCTGCTGGCCGGCAGGATGCAGGCGCGCGGCCTGCTCACCGCCGACGATGCCGAGGCGCTGCGCCAGCGCGTCAAGGACGCCATGGCCCAGGCCTGCGCGCAGCTGCTGGAGGTCGACCCCTTGGGCAAGCCCGGCAAGCGCCGCATCCGCCCCGAACTCTGGCCCAGCCCCGACTTCCGCGACGTGGGCGTGCGCGGCGACCTGCGCGAGCTGCAGGGCCTGCGCGCCGAGGAAGCGGCCACGTTCAGCGGCAAGACCGAGCCGCGCAAGTTCGTCGACGTGGTGGCCGACGTGATGGCCCGCCGCATGGAGACCGATGCCGGCATCGTCGTCATGGGCGAGGACGTGCACCGCCTCAAGGGCGGCACCAACGGCGCCACGCGCGGCCTGCGCGACCGCTTCCCCGACCGCGTGCTGGGCACGCCCATCAGCGAGAACGCCTTCGCCGGCCTGGGCGGCGGCCTGGCCATGGACGGGCGCTACAAGCCCGTGGTGGAGTTCATGTACCCCGACTTCATGTGGGTGGCGGCCGACCAGGTGTTCAACCAGATCGGCAAGGCGCGCCACATGTTCGGCGGCGGCTTCGAGGTGCCGCTGGTGCTGCGCACCAAGGTGGCCATGGGCACGGGCTACGGCTCGCAGCACTCCATGGACCCGGCTGGCATCTTCGCCACCGCGCCGGGCTGGCGCATCGTGGCGGCATCCACGCCGTTCGACTACGTGGGCCTGATGAACGCCGCCCTGGCCTGCAAGGACCCGGTGCTGGTGATCGAGCACGTGGACCTCTACAACGGCACCGGCCCCGCGCCCGTGGACGACCTGGACTACATCATCCCCGTGGGCAAGGCCGCGGTGCGCCGCAGCGGCCAGGCCGTGACGGTGCTGACCTACCTGTCGATGGTGCAGCACACGCTGGAAGCCGTGGAGCAGACCGGCATCGACGCCGAGGTGGTGGACCTGCGCTGGCTCGACCGCGCCAGCCTGGACTGGGACACCATCGAGGCCAGCATCCGCAAGACCAACAACGTGCTCATCGTCGAGCAGGGCGCGCGCGGCACCTCCTACGGCGGCTGGCTGGCCGATGAGATCCAGCGCCGCTGCTTCGACTGGCTGGACCAGCCCGTGCAGCGCGTGACCGGCGCCGAGGCCTCGCCCAGCATTTCCAAGGTGCTGGAGCGCGCCGCCGCCGCGCGCACCGAGGAGGTCGTCGCAGGCCTGCAGCAAGTGATGCGCGACCAAGGCCGCGCCTAAGGAGACACACCATGTCGATGAAGATGATTTCCCCCCTCGAAGTGGGCCTGGGCGTGCGCGACCTGCCGCGTATGCGCCACTTCTACGAAAACGCGCTGGGCTGCCAGTTCGTGAGCGAAGTGGCCGTGCCCGCCGACAAGGCGCGCCAGGCGGCGCTGTCCGACGGCGGCTACACCGTGGTGCGCCTGCAGACCAGCTACGGCGAGCGCATCAAGCTGCTGGCGCCGGCCAATCCGCCCGCTGCCGCCGCGCACGGCGGCCCCATCCTGGACCAGCCCAACGCCTGCTACCTCACGTTCATCGTCGATGACATCGACGCCGCCATCGCGCGTCTGCAGGCGCACGGCGTGGAATTCCTCACCGGCCCCGCGCGCGTGGAAGTGCGCCCCGGCACCTTCCTGTCGTTCTGCCGCGACCCCGAGGGCAACGTGCTGGAGCTGGTGCAGTACGCCGACATCCACGCCTACCGGCCTGACCTGAAGAACGGGAGCGTGTGACATGGCGACTTTGCTGCGAATGCCCGAAGTGGCGGCCAACGCCACCCACGCCACCCTGGCCGCGTGGTCGAAGAAGGCGGGCGAGCCGATTGCCGTGGGCGACTGCCTGGCCGAGGTGGAGACCGACAAGGCCATCGTCGAGATCAGCGCCGACGGCGCGGCCGTGATGGGCCAGTGGCTGGTGCAGGCGGGCCAGGAGGTGGAAGTGGGCGCGCCCATTGCCGTGCTGCTGGCTGCGGGCGAGGCGGCTGCCGATGTGCAGGCCTTGCTGCAGGCGGCGGGGGCCGTGGCCACCGCGCCCGCTGCCGAGGCGGCGCCCGCCGTCTCCGGCACGCCTGCGCCAGCGGCCGCTGCGGCCCCTGCAGTGGTATTGGCCAGCGGCGACCGCCTGCGCGCCAGCCCGCTGGCGCGCCGCCTGGCGGCGCAGCGCGGCGTGGACCTGTCCCGGCTGCAGGGCAGCGGCCCCGGGGGGCGCATCGTCAAGATCGACGTGGAGCGCGCCCAGGCCGTAGCCCCGGCGCCCGCGCCGGTGGCCGCGGCCCCGGCCGCCGCGCCGGCGGGCTCCGGCGCCAGCGCCTTCACCGAGGTGCCGCACTCCAGCATGCGCCGCACCATCGCCCGGCGCCTGGCCGAGAGCAAGTCCACCATCCCGCACTTCTACCTGACGGTGGAGTGCCGCATGGAGCGCCTTCTGGCGCTGCGCGCCGAGATCAACGCGGCGGCGAGCCGCAAGATCTCGGTCAACGACTTCATCGTGCGCGCCGTGGCCGTGGCCCTGCGCGAGGTGCCGCAGGCCAACGTGGGCTGGACGGAAACCGCCATGCGCCAGTACGCGCAGGCCGACGTGGCCGTGGCCGTGTCCACCGACACCGGGCTGATCACGCCCATCGTGCGCGCGGCCGACCGCAAGACGCTGTCGCAGATCAGCGCCGAGATCGCCGACCTGGCCGCGCGCGCCCGTGCCGGCCAACTGCGCCCGGACGAATACCAGGGCGGCTCGTTCAGTGTCAGCAACCTGGGCATGCACGGCGTGGGCGCGTTCTCGGCCATCATCAACCCGCCGCAGGCCGCCATCCTGGCCGTGGGCGCGTCGCAGCAGAAGCCGGTGGTGGAGAACGGCGAACTCCAGGTGGGCACGGTGATGGCTTGCACACTGTCGGTGGACCACCGCGCCATCGACGGCGCCCTGGCCGCGCAGTGGCTGGCCGCGTTCCAGCGCGCCATTGAGGCGCCGCTGTCCATGCTGATCTGAAATGAAACAACACCCCCCTGAGCCGCTACGCGGCTTCCCCCCGCTCTCGCATGGCTGCGCCATGCGGGCAGGGGGACGCAGCCAGCGCGGCGGGGCGGCCCTTGCGCGGCTGCCCGCGCCTGGGGCGCGCCGGTTTCGTACGACGCAAGCGGCGCATAGCGCCATGGAATACAGAAATGTCTGAGCACACTTTCGATCTGCTGGTCATCGGCGGCGGGCCGGGCGGCTACGTGGCCGCCATCCGCGCCGCGCAACTGGGCATGAAGACCGCGCTGGTGGAAAAAGCCCAGCTCGGCGGCATCTGCCTGAACTGGGGCTGCATTCCCACCAAGGCGCTGCTGCGCTCGGCCGACGTGCTGCGCCTGGTGCGCGGCGCGGCTGCGTTCGGCGTCAAGGCGCAGCCGCCCGAGGCCGACCTGCCCGCCATGGTGGCGCGCTCGCGCGCCGTGGCGGCGCAGCTCAACAAGGGCGTCACCGGCCTGCTGAAAAAGAATGGCGTCAAGGTCTTCACCGGCCATGCGCGCCTGCAGGGCGGCGGCGCGGTCGCCGTCACGGGCGAGGGCGGTGGCGCGCAGGTGCTGCGCGCCGCGCACACCGTGCTGGCCACGGGCGCGCGGGCGCGCCAACTGCCGCAGCTGCCGGCCGACGGCCAGAGCGTGTGGACCTACCGCGAGGCGCTCACGCCGCCCGCCGTGCCGAGGCGCCTGCTGATCGTGGGCGCCGGGGCCATCGGCATCGAGTTCGCCAGCTTCTACCGCGCCGTCGGGGCCGAGGTCACGGTGGTCGAGATGGCGCCGCGCGTGCTGCCGCTGGAGGACGAAGAAATTTCCGCCCAGGTGGCCGCCAGCCTGCAGAAAGACGGCATCCAGGTGCACACCCAGGTGGCGCTGGAGCAGGCCCGGCGCGTGGATGGCGCGTGGCAGCTCACGCTGCGCCCGCAGGGGGGCGGCAGCGCGCTGCAGGCGCAGGCCGACGTGGTGCTGGTGGCCGCCGGCATCGTCGGCAACGTGGAAGACCTGGGCCTGGACAAGACCCGCGTGCAGGTGGAAAAGACCCATATCGTCACCGACGCGCAATGCCGCACGGCCGAGCCCGGCGTGTACGCCATCGGCGACGTGGCCGGGCCGCCGTGGCTGGCGCACAAGGCCAGCCACGAGGGCGTGCTGTGCGTGGAGCACATCGCCGGCCTGCACCCGCACGCGCTGGACCCGCGCCGTGTGCCGGCCTGCACCTACAGCCACCCGCAGGTGGCCAGCGTAGGCTGGACCGAGGCGCAGGCCCGGGCGGCGGGGCGTGCCGTCAAGGTGGGCAAGTTTCCCTTCTCCGCCAACGGCAAGGCCATCGCCATGGGCGAGACCAAGGGCTTCGCCAAGGTGGTGTTCGACGCCGCCAGCGGCGAGCTGCTGGGCGCGCACATGGTGGGCGAGGAGGTGACCGAGATGATCCAGGGCTTTGCCATCGCGCAAAGCCTGGAGACCACCGAGGCCGAACTCATGGCCACCATCGTGCCGCACCCCACGGTGTCCGAATCCATGCACGAGGCCGTGCTGGCTGCCTACGGCCGGGCCCTGCATATCTGACCAGGAGACTTTTGATGTACGACTTTCAGGACAAGACGCTGCTGCTCACCGGCGCCAACGGCGGCATCGGCCGCGCCGTGGCAGCCCTTTTCTACGCCCACGGCGCCAACCTGGTGCTCACCGACCTGGACCACGCGGGCCTGGAGGCCTTCGCCCACGGGCTGGGCGATGACGTGGCCCAGCGTGTGGCCGTGCTGCGCATGGACGCCGCCAACCCCGACGACGCGCAAAAGGCCGTGGACGTGGCGCAGGCGCGCTTCGGCGGCATCGACCACCTCGTGCCCTCGGCCGGCCTGTACCTGGCGCAGCCGGTGCAGGAGATGACCGACGCGCAGTGGCGCCAGACGATTTCCATCAACCTCGACGGCGTGTTCTACCTCACGCGGCGCGCCATCCCGCACCTGCGCGACGGCAGCGCCATCGTCAACCTGACCTCGATGGCCGGCCACCGCGGCGCGTTCTACAACGCGCACTACAGCGCCTCCAAGGGCGGGCTCATGAGCCTGACCCGCTCGCTGGCGCGCGAGCTGGGCCCGAAGACGCGGGTCAACGCCGTGTCGCCCGGCGTCATCGCCACGCCCATGACGGGCGACCTCATCGCGCGGCGCGGCCAGGAGTCGGTGGAGCAGACGCCCCTCAAGCGCCTGGGCCAGCCCGGCGAGATCGCCAGCGTGATCGGCTTCCTGTGCAGCAGCGCGGCCAGCTTCATCACGGGCGAGGTCATCCACGTCAACGGCGGCCTCTACATCGCAGGCTGAAGGAGTCAACGACATGCTGAATTTGCAAGATGCTTCGCTGCTGCGCACGCAGTGCCTGATCGACGGCCAATGGGTGGGCGCGGTGGGCGCCGGGCAGGCCATCGCCGTCACCAACCCGGCCACGGGCGCGCACATCGCCACCGTGCCACGCTTCGGCGCCGCGCAGGCGCGCCAGGCCATCGAGGCGGCACACCGCGCCTGGCCCGCCTGGCGCGCGCGCACCGCCAAGGAGCGCGCCGCGCTGCTGCGCCGCTGGTACGAGCTGATCCTGGCGAACCAGGAAGACCTGGCGCGCATCATGACCACCGAGCAGGGCAAGCCCCTGGCTGAGGCGCGCGGCGAGATCGCCTACGCCGCCTCGTTCGTCGAGTGGTTCTCCGAGGAAGGCAAGCGCGTCTACGGCGACACCATTCCCGCCCCCGTGGGCAGCCAGCGCATCGTCGTCACCAAGGAGCCGATCGGCGTGTGCGCCGCCATCACGCCGTGGAACTTCCCGGCCGCGATGATTACGCGCAAGGCCGGCCCGGCGCTGGCGGCGGGCTGCACCATGGTGGTCAAGCCGGCCTCGCAGACGCCGCTCACCGCGCTGGCGCTGGCCGTGCTGGCCGAGCGCGCGGGCATCCCGGCGGGCGTGCTGTCGGTGGTCACGGGCGCGGCGGGCGAGATCGGCACCGAGCTGGCCACCAACCCGCTGGTGCGCAAGCTCACCTTCACGGGTTCGACCGAGGTCGGCCGCACGCTGATGCAGCAAAGCGCCGCCACCATCAAGAAGGTGTCGATGGAGCTGGGCGGCAACGCGCCCTTCATCGTGTTCGAGGACGCGGACCTCGACGCCGCCGTCGAGGGCGCGCTGGTCTCCAAGTACCGCAACGCGGGCCAGACCTGCGTGTGCGCCAACCGCCTGTACGTGCACGCCAAGGTGTACGACGCGTTCGCGCAGAAGCTCGTGGCCGCTGTGCGGGCCATGCGGGTGGGCGACGGCCTGCAGGACGGCACGCCTGACCGTGTGCATGTGGGCCCGCTGATCGACGCCAAGGCCGTGGCCAAGGTGCAGGAGCACATTGCCGATGCCGTGGCCAAGGGTGCGCACGTGCTCGCGGGCGGCAAGCCGCATGCGCTGGGGCAGTCGTTCTTCGAGCCCACCGTGCTCGCCGGCGTGACGCAGGACATGGCCGTGGCCCGCGAGGAAACCTTCGGCCCGCTGGCGCCGCTGTTCCGCTTCGAGACCGAGGACGAAGTCGTGGCCATGGCCAACGACACCGAGTTCGGCCTGGCCAGCTACTTCTACGCGCGGGATCTCGGCCGCGTCTGGCGCGTGGCCGAGCGGCTGGAGTACGGCATGGTGGGCGTGAACACCGGCCTCATCTCCAACGAGGTGGCGCCGTTCGGCGGCGTCAAGCAGTCGGGCGTGGGGCGCGAGGGCTCGCACTACGGCATCGAGGACTACCTGGTCGTCAAGTACATCAACATGGCGGGGATCTGAGCGATGGAGATCGACGGCAACACCCGGCTGGTTGGCATCGTGGCCGACCCCATCGCCCACGTGCGCACGCCGCAGCTCTTCAACGCGGCGATGGCCCGGCAGGGGCTCAACGCCGTGTGCGTGCCGCTGCACGTGGGTGCACCGCAGTTGCCCGCGCTGTTGGCGGGGCTGGCGGGCTGCCAGAACCTGGCCGGGCTGGTGGTCACCATCCCGCACAAGGAGGCCGTGGTCGCGCACTGCGGTGAGCTGACCCCCGCGGCGCGCCTGGTCGGCGCCGCCAATGTCTTGCGCTGGGACGGCGCGCGCGGCCATTGGGTGGGCGGCAACCTGGACGGCGATGGCTTCGTCGCGGGCCTCAAGGAGCGCGGCCACGCCCTGGCGGGCCAGCGCGTGCTGCTGCTGGGCGCGGGCGGCGCGGGCAAGGCCATCGCCTACGCGGTGGGGCGCGAGCATCCGGCCGAGCTGGTGCTCCACAACCGCTCGATGGCGCGGGCCGAGGAGGTGCTGGCGCGCATCGCTCCGGCGCTGCCCGGCGTCGCCGTGCGGACCGGGGCAGCCGATGCCGCGGGCTTCGACGTGGTCATCAACGCCACGGCCCTCGGGCTGCGCGACGGTGACCCCGCGCCGCTGCCGGTCGATTCCCTGCGGCCGGGCATGCTGGTGTGCGAGGCCGTGATGCGCGACACCGCGTTGCTGGCCGCCGCCCGCGCATGCGGCGCCCTGGCCCATGCGGGGCAGCACATGCTCGACGGCCAGCTGGCGGCGATTGCCCGCTTCTTCGGCCTGGCGCTGCAGGAGCGCCTTGCGGGCGGCGCTCCTATGGTCGAAAAGGCCTGAAACGCTTGTGTGACAAGCGCTTGAAGCTATCGTAAAAAGAGCGAACCTATGGCGCCAGCCGCGCATCCTCGCGCCGCACCAGCCGCCAGGCCGCATGCGCGAGCCAGGCCAGCGCCAGCAGGGCCGCCACGGCGATGAGCCAGCGGCCCAGGCGCTCCTGGTCGTCGAGCAGATAGGCGTTGCACAGGCGCAGGGGCGAGTCGATGTAGAGCTGCCCCACGACGACCATCATGGGCAGCTGCATGCCCAGGAAGAAGCACTGCACCACCAGCCCCGCCGGCCCCCAGGACAGGCGGATCGCCGCGCCCGCGAGCAGCAGCGCGGCGCATTTGCCGGCCTCCGTGCCCGCGTCCTGCAGCGCGAGGTCGAGCACGCGCGGCACCATGAGCACCGACAGCGCCACGCCCACGCCCACCAGCCCGGCGATGCCGTGGGCGTTCCAGCGCGCGATGCCGCCGCGCGCGCGCGGCGGCAGGGCGGCGGCAAGCAGGGCGCCGGCCAGCATCCACAGTGGGAACTGCAGCAGCATGTGGCGCCACATGCTCGCTTCCAGCCACTGGCGCAGCGGGGGGCTGGCCAGCAGCGCGGCCAGCAGCAGGCCGGCCAGGCCCTGGCGCGCGGGCGTGTACCAGGCGGGCGGCCTCACCGCGGCCTCCGCGCGAGGTGGCGGGCGTAGTCCAGCGCCAGCTGCTGCTCGGCAATGTCGAAGACGCGCACCATGCGGCCCCGGGCGTCGAACACAAGCAGCGCGGCGTTGTGCTCGTAGTCGCCCCGGCCGTCGGGCACGACGACCACGCCCAGGCGGCGCAGCAGCGCCTGCTGCTGCGCGCCGTCCGGCACGCGCACGAAGCGCCACAGGGCCGGGTCCGCATGCAGGCCTTGGGCGTAGGCCCGCAGCGCGGCGGGGTCGTCGCGCGCGCCGTCGAAGCTGATGGACAGCAGCCGCACGCCCGATGCCTCGCCCTTCGCCCGGTCGGCCTGCAGGGCGGCCTGCAGCTGCTGGAAGCTGCTGCCGAGCGACAGGCACACGGTCTCGCAATGCGTGTAGAAGAAGTCCACCACCGTGGCGCCGCCGCCGCCCGCGGCCAGCAGCGCGGGCAGGTCGGGCGCCGCGACGCCCGGTCCCTGCACGGCCACGGGCGGCGCCTGGACGGGGCGCAGCGCCACCTCCAGGCGGCGCGCGCCCTCGTCGGTCCAGACCTGGAAGTCGTATGTCAGCCAGCGCGCCGCGGCAAGGCCGCACAGCACCAGCGCGGCGCTCAGCAGGGCGGTGCGCAGCATGACAGGCTCATTGCAGGGCCTTGAGTGCGGCCTCTCCCTCGAAGGGCGTGGCCCGGTCGCTTGCCTTGCGTTCCTTGGCGAACAGCTCGGGCTGCACGGCATCGGCCTTGTTGGACCAGCTGCTGCGGATGAAGCTGGCGATGCCCGCGAGTTCGGCGTCGCCGAGCTGCTGGAAGCTGGGCATGGCGCCCTGGTACTTGGTGCCCTTGACGGTGATCTCGCCCGTGACGCCGTGCAGCAGGATGTTGGCGAGCACGCGCGGCTGGCCCTGCACCCACTCCGAGCCGTCGAGCGGCGGGAACACCCCCGGCAGGCCCAGGCCCGTGGCCTGGTGGCAGGCGGCGCACTGCGCGGCGAACAGCGCCTTGCCGTCCACGGCCGCGCCGGGCGCCGCGGGCGCGGGGCCGGAGAGTTCGGCGCGCGTGCGCTGGTCGCCCCATTGGGAGAGATCCAGGGGCTCGGTGTACAGGATGTAGACCACCGCCCACAGCACCATGGCGACCGCCACCAGCAGGGCGGACAGAGGCATGGGCCGGATGGCTTCCTCGGGGTCTTCGTTTTCGCGCTGCTGCGCGCGGGTGACCGGGTCTTGGCTCATCGTGGCGGTCCTTTCAGGATGCGGACGCCGGCTTGCCGGCCGGCGGCGCGGAGGGTGTCCTGGCGCCCGCGGCCTCGTGCGGCTCGGGCGGCAGGACCGGGTACTCGCGCTTGAGCGACAGCAGGTACTGCACCAGGTCCAGCATCTCGGGCCTGGCCACCACCACCTTGCCCGCGGGCGCGGTGCCCGGCGGCAGGTTGAGCGCCTCCTCTCCCGGCTCGGCCTTGTCCTTGACCTCGAACAGGTAGGGGTAGGACGGCATGATCGAGCCCGGCACGTAGGCGCGCGGCTGGTACAGGTGGCCCAGGTGCCAGTCCTTGCTGGGCTGGCGCACGCCGATGTTCATCAGGTCCGGCCCGGTGCGCATGCTGCCCAGCAGGTGCGGCTTGTCGTACACGTAGTCGCCCGGCACCGAGGCGCGGCCCCAGCCGCGCTTGGCGTCGGGCGCGAAGCTTTCCGAGCGCGGCTGCTGGCTGTGGCAGTACACGCAGCCGTTGGCGATGTAGACCGAGCGCCCGCGCAGCTCGGCGCTGGTATAGGGCTTGAGCCCCTCGGGCGGCTTGACGTCGCGCACCTGGATGTAGGGCAGGATGACCAGCGCCGAGACGGCGATGGCGAAGGTCACCATGGTGCCGGCGGCGAGTTTGACTTCATTCTCCATGGGCGAGCTCCCTGGCCTTGGGTTGTGTCGAGAACAGCGCGGCGCCGGCGCGGTCCGGGCCGAAGCGCAGCGCCATGGCCAGGAAATGGCCTACGAAGACCAGGTGGCTCGCCACCATCAGCGCACCGCCCACGCTGCGCCACTGCAGCCACGGAATGGTCACGGCCACCGAGTCCATGAACGGCCTGGACGCGTCCAGCATGGCCAGGCCCTGCAGCCAGCCGCCGTAGGACAGGCCGACGAAGTAGATCAGGATGCCCACGGCCGCGAGCCAGAAATGCCAGGAGATCAGCCTGGGGAAGGGCCATTCCCAGTTCAGGATGCGCGGCATCATGAAATAGATGGCGCCGAACAGCACCATGGTGACGAAGCCGTAGGCGCCCAGGTGCGCGTGGGCCACGGTGAAGTGCGTGAAGTGCGTCACCGCCTGCACGGAGCGCAGCGCCTCGAACGAACCCTGCAGCGACGACAGCAGGTACATGAGGCCGCCGAACATCATGAAGCGCAGCGTGGGCGAATAAGCCCCCAGGCGCATGCGCCCCTTCATCGTCAGCCCCATGTTGATGGAGAACGCCAGCACCGGGATGATCATCATCATGCTCTGCACGATGGACAGCGTGACGAGCCAGCCCGGCACCGGCCCGCCCACGAGGTGGTGGCCGCCCACCTGGGCGTAGAAGAAGGCCAGCGTCCAGAAGCCCAGGATGGACAGGTTGTACGAGCGGATCGGCCGCGCGATGATCTTGGGCAGGAAGTAGTAGATCGCGCCCACGGCCACCGGCGTGAACCACAGGCCCAGCACGTTGTGGCCGTACCACCAGTTCATGGCCGCCTGCTGCACGCCGAAGTGCACGCCGGGCATCTTGCCGACGATGAACAGCAGCGTGATCCACAGCAGGCCGGCCGTGTGGTACCAGGTCGTCACGTACAGCGATTCGGCCTTGCGGTTCACCAGCGTGTAGAGCACCGGGCCGATGATGCAGACCATGCCCGCGGCGAAGAAGATGCCGATCTGCCACGGCATCTCCAGGTACTCCATGCCGTCCGTCCAGCCCGCGCCGATGGCGCCTATGCCGCTGGCGATCGCCACGTTGACCAGCGCGCCGCCCAGCATGATCCACATGGGCCCGATCAGCGGCGTGCGCAGCAGGCGCGGCATGAGCCAGATGATCACGCCCAGCTCGGCGTTGGTGATCCAGCCGTAGAGCACGGCCGTCAGGTGCACGGTGCGGATGCGGCCGAAGGTCATCCACGCCTCGCTCACCAGCCAGTCGGGCCAGTGCAGCTTGAGCGACGCCGTCAGGCCCGCGATGCCGCCGAACAGCAGCCACATGCAGGCGAAGGCGATGAACATGAAGACGGGGAAGGCGCTGGAGCGGTCGGCGGCGACGCGGTCGGCGATCTCCCGGGCGTCCGGCGGGTGGGCGGAGTCGCCGGGCTCGGCGGCCGCGGCCTGCAAGCGCTTCTGCCCGGCATGGCCCAGCGCGGGGTCGTCGATGTGTCCGATCTCGCCCGAGGCGAAGATCGCGGATGCGGCCTTGGGGTTCTCGACCAGCAGGCCCTTGCGCAGCGACCAGATGAAGCCGAACAGGCCGATGATCGACAACAGGAAGGCGCCCAGCAGGCTCAGGATGGCACTGTCCATCGGTGTGTTTTCCTTTCCGCTCTTGTGCACGCGCTTCGCCCTTGCGGGTTGACGTGGCGCAATGGCTTCGGTGTGGTCTTGTGTTATGGGCTGAGGGGGCGGATCATAAGATTCATTTTTTATTCATGTTTATTTGCGCGCAAACCCATGCTGGTGGCAGTGCTACCGGCCGGGTGCGGGGCGCGGATGCGCCCGAAGTGCGATGGGAAGGTGTGGCGCGGGCGCGGCGCGCCCGGCCGGGTCAGTCCGCCGCGCGCTGCAGGGCGGCCTGCTGCCAGGCGTGCGCGGCGGCCGCGCCGTCGCCGCGCTGCCCGGCGAGCTCCGCCAGGTGGCGCCAAGCGCTGGCGCGCAGCGGCGCGTCGCGCAGCTGCTGCGCCGCCTGCGCGAACAGGTGCTGGGCCTTGCCCCACAGTTCGCGCTGCATGCAGGCCACGGCCGAGAGGTATTGCAGGCGCGCATCGCGCGGGTTCGCCTGCTGCGCGGCCTCGATGCGCGCGAGCCAGGGCGCGTCCAGCCCTTCGAGGCTGGCCTCCAGCGCCTGCACCACCTTCAGCGCCTGCTGGTCGGGCAGGGCGGGCTGGGCCGGATCGACCATGCGCTCCCACACGGGCAGCAGCCAGGCGCGCACCTGCGCCGCCTCGCCGCCGAGCCGCGACAGGCGCTGCGCGGCCTGCACGGCGATCTCGGGCATGGCGCGCTCGGCGCTCTCCAGGCCGAGCCAGATGCGCTGCAGCTGGGACGGGTCGTGGGCGCCGTTGATGAGCTCCACGGCCAGGCCGCGCACGATGCTCTCGGCCGCGGCCGGCGAGAACGCGCGGTGCTTGCCCAGCAGGCGCGCGGTCTCCAGGGCCTGCTCCGTCATGTGCGACAGGCGCGTGGCCTTGAGCCGGGCGCGCAGCGCCAGCGTGCGGCGCGCCGTGCCGGCGGGCAGGGCGGACAGGCGCTCCAGCGCGGTGCCCGCGTCGCGCTCGTCCAGCGACCAGCGCGCGGCGCGCAGCTGCGCGCCTTCGCGCAGCTCCAGAATGGAGGCGGGCCCGCGCTCCGGGATGCTGTCCAGTGCCAGCTGCAGGTGCGATTCGCGCGTGCTGCGGTCCTGCAGCGCGTGCGAGCTCTCCGCCGCCACCAGATGGGCCAGCGTGCGCAGCTGGCGGCCGTGGGGCAGGCCGTGCCTGGCGTCCTCGAGCGCCTTTTCCTGCTCGATCGCCGATTCGGCCGCCTTGCGCGCGCGCAGGAAGCGTCCGGCCAGCATCTGCGACAGGGCGTCGAGCAGCGCGCCGTGCATGGCGCGCTCCTTCTGCTGCAGGCGCCAGCGCCGCGCCTGCAGCGGCAGCTGCAGCAGCGCCGAGAGCCCGCGCAGCGCGGCGTAGAGCAGGGTGAAGCCGCCCAGCAGCAGCACCACCACCAGGTTGAGCGACAGGTCGACGCGGTAGGGCGGCCAGAACACGGTGACCGTGCCCTGGTTGTTGCCCGCGAACAGCGCCAGCGCGACGGCCGCGCCGAACAGTGCCAGGAACCAGAGTGCTGCACGCATGGTGAGGGATCCGTCCTGCAGCGGGTCAGCGGCCGGCCGCGGCCGTGGCCAGGGCGGCGAAGGTGTCGTCGAGCTGGGGCGTCTCGGCGGCCTTCATGTGGCTTTGCAACTGCTGCAGCGCCGTGGCGGCGTTCTGCGTGCGGCGCGAGGCCGGGTCGAAGTATTTGTTGAGCGCCGCGGTGGCGGCCGCCAGGTCGGTGCGCGCCGACTCCATGCGCCGCGCCAGCAGGGCCAGGCGGGCGTTGAGCAGCTTGAGCTTGAGGTTCTCGCGCAGGAAGAAGGCCTGGTCGGGGGCGAGCAGCATGGCGTCGGGGTGGTCTATGCGGCTCACGCGCACCAGGCCGCGGGTCTCGTCGCGCACGCCTTCCCAGGTGCGGCGCAGCGCGGTCTGCCAGCGCGGCTCGCTGGCGGCGGCCGCTGCCGCGGCGGCGGGCTGCCCGTTGCCCGCCTGGTGGCGCATGGCGGCGGCCTGGGCCACGCCGCTGACGAGCGGCAGGTCGTCCACCTGGCGCACGAGGTCGTCCAGGCGGCCCAGCAGGCCGGCCGTGTCGGTGACGGAGGCATGCTCCAGGCGCTCCAGGTCCTGGCCCATGGCGCGCTGCACGGGCGCCAGGCGCGGCTGGGCGGCGCGTTCTATGCGCTGGCTGGCGCTCCTGAGCGCCGCCACCAGCGGCTGCAGGCTGCCCGTGAGCTGCGCCTGCTGCTGCGCCAGGCGCAGGCCGGCGTCGATGTCCACCACCAGGTTTTCGTCGCGCGAACGCGACAGGCTCTGCATGAGTTCCTCGAGCTGGCTGCGCTGCAGCGCCACCTCGCCCACGCGCGCCTCGGCCACGGCCAGGCGGGCCGCGGTGTCGCGCGCCAGGTCCTGCGCCTGCTGCGCGAGGGCGCGGGCCTCGATGGCCTGGGCGCCGGAGTCGGCGGTCTGGCGCGCCAGCTGTTCCTGGATGGAGGACAGGCGCTGCCACAGCAGCGCCGAGCCCACCAGCGCGGCAATCGAGATGACGCTCAGCGTGAAGAGCGCCGCGCCGCTGCCGGAGGCGGGCGTGGGTGTCCGGGGGGCCGGCGGCGCGGAGGCGGTCAACTCGGGGGGCGACTCATTGCTCATGCGGCGATTCTATCGAGGCGACCACTTCCGCGAGCGAGGGGCGGCACTCCAAAACGGTGCCGAAACCGGCCGCGCGCGCCGCCTGCGCGATGCGCGGATGGGTGGCCAGGGCGCGTGCGCGGCTCCAGTCCTGGCCGGGCAGGGCGGCGGCCAGGTGGGCCACGGCCTCGGAGCTGCTCAGCAGCCAGAGGGAGCCGTCGCCGGCGGCCGCGCGCGCCAGCGCCTGCCCGGCGGCATCGAGCCGCGGCGCCCTGCGCTCGTAGGCGGCGACGAAGTCCACGGCGCCGCCGGCCGCGCCGATCCGGCCTGCGAGCCATTCGCGCCCGTTGCCGCCCTCGGCCGCGGGGGCGCTGCTGCCGCGCACGACGAGGACGCGGTCGCCGGGGCCGATCTGCGGCGCCACGACCTGCCACAGCGCCTCGGAGTCGAACTGCGCCGCATCGGCGCCGGGCGCGTCGATGCGCGATGCCGGCAGCCCCGCCTGGCGCAGCGCCGCCACGGTGCCGGGGCCGGGCGCCCATACTCTGGTATTGATAGCTGCAAGCGCTTGCTGGGCAAGCCCTGGAGCCTGATTTTCCTCAAAGAAATACTGCACGGCGTTGCCGCTTACGAACATCACGGCGCGGTAGCTGCCGAGGCGCGCGCGGGCGCGCTGCAGCGCCTCGCGCAGCGCGGGGTCGGCCACCGCCCCGATGGCGATGAGCGGCAGCGCCGCCGCCGCGATGCCGTGCGCCTGCAGGTCGGCCACCCACTGGGCGGCCTCGCGCGCGGGGCGCGTGACGATGGCGCGCGGCGGCGCGGCCACGCTCAGCATGCGGCCACGGCGCCGGCGGCGCGCAGCCGCCCGGCCACGGCCAGGCCCAGCGCATCGGCCTCGTCCAGCGTGGCCACGCGGCTGCTGTCCTCGGCGCGCACCAGCGGCAGCCGGCCCTCGACGTCGCCCCAGGCGGCCTGCAGCCGCAGCGTGTCGCCGCTCCAGACGCCGTGGGCGGCCAGGGGCATGGAGCAGCTGCCGCCCATGGCGCGGCTCACGGCGCGCTCGGCCGTGACGGTGAGCCAGGTGCGCTCGTGCGCCAGCGGGGCGAGCGCGTCGCGCAGGTCCTGGCGCTGGCTTCGGATCTCTATGCCTAAAGCGCCCTGGCCGGCGGCGGGCAGCATCTGGCCGGGCTCGAAGACGCTGCGGATGCGCTCGTGCAGGCCCAGGCGCTTGAGGCCCGCGGCGGCGAGCACGATGGCGGCGTACTGGCCCTCGTCGAGCTTGCGCAGGCGCGTCTGCACATTGCCGCGCAGCGGCTCTATCTTCAGGTCGGGCCGCAGCGCCTGCAGCAGCACCTGGCGGCGCAGGCTCGACGTGCCGACCACCGCGCCCTGCGGCAGCTCGTCCAGGCTCGCATGGCGCGGCGAGACGAAGGCGTCGCGCGGGTCCTCGCGCTCCATGACGCAGGCCAGGGCGAAGCCGTCGGGCAGCTCCATGGGCACGTCCTTGAGCGAGTGCACGGCGATGTCGGCGCGGCCTTCCTCCAGCGCCACCTCCAGCTCCTTGACGAACAGGCCCTTGCCGCCCACCTTGGACAGCGTGCGGTCCAGGATCTGGTCGCCGCGCGTGGTCATGCCCAGCAGCGACACGCTGTGGCCGCGCGCGGCGAGCAGGGCCTGCACATGCTCGGCCTGCCACAGTGCGAGCTGGCTCTCGCGCGTGGCGATGACGATGGGGGGAAGGGCGCTGGAGGTGGTCATGACGGCATGCGGGTGGACCCTGCGGACACGGCGGCGGGGCAGCGGGCAATGCTAGCATGCTGCGCCGCAACACAAACCTTGCCATTTCCCATCACCGGCGCACCAGGAGACACCCGCGTATGACCGCCCCCGCCCGCAAGACCGACGCCGCCGCGTCGCCCGCCCGCAGGACCGACAAGGACCTGCCGCTGATCCAGGACATCCGCCTGCTCGGGCGCATCCTGGGCGACGTGATTCGCGAGCAGGAGGGGGTGGCCGCCTACGAGGTGGTGGAGCAGGTCCGCAAGCTGTCGGTGGCCTTCCGCCGCGACGCGGACCACGAGGCCGACCGCATGCTCAAGAAGCTGCTCAAGAGCCTGACGGGCGACCAGACGGTGAGCGTGATCCGCGCCTTCACCTACTTCAGCCACCTGGCCAACCTGGCCGAGGACCGCCACCACATCCGCCGCCGCGCCGTGCACGAGCGCGCGGGCAGCAGCCAGGAGGGCAGCATCGAGGTGGCGCTGGCGCGCCTGCGCTGGGCCGGCATCGCGCCGCGCACGGTGGCGCAGACCCTGGCCACGAGCTACGTGGCGCCCGTGCTCACGGCCCACCCGACCGAGGTGCAGCGCAAGAGCATCCTGGACGCCGAGCGCGAGATCGCGCAGCTGCTCGCCCGGCGCGACGACATCCTGGCCCGCGCCCAGCTCTACAACAGCGCCAAGGACACCGTGAGCCCGCGCGAGCTGGCCGCCAACGAGGCGCAGCTGCGCGCGCGCGTGGCCCAGCTGTGGCAGACGCGGCTGCTGCGCTACTCCAAGCTGACCGTGGCCGACGAGATCGAGAACGCGCTCTCGTACTACGAATCGACCTTCCTGCAGGAGATACCGCGCATCTACGCCGACCTGGAGCGCGAGCTCGGAGGCAACCAGAGCGTGGCCAGCTTCCTGCGCATGGGCCAGTGGATAGGGGGCGACCGCGACGGCAACCCCAACGTGAGCGCCGCCACGCTGGCCCTGGCCCTGCGCCGCCAGTCCGACGTGGCGCTGCGCCACTACCTGACCGAGGTGCACCACCTGGGCCGCGAGCTGTCGCTGTCGGCCAACCTGGTGCAGGTCTCGCCCGAGATGCGGGAGCTGGCCGCGCGCTCGCCCGACACCAGCGAGCACCGCCAGGACGAGCCCTACCGCCGCGTGCTCGCCGGCGTCTATGCGCGCCTGGCCGCGACGCTCAAGGCGCTCAGCGGGGGCGATGCCGCGCGCCACGCCGTGGCGCCGCAGAACGCCTACGCCAGCGCCGAGGAGTTCCTGGCCGACCTGCGCGTCATCGAGGCCTCGCTGCAGTCGCACCGCGGCGCCGCGCTCACGGCCGAGCGCCTGCGCCCGCTGATGCGCGCGGTGGAGGTGTTCGGCTTCCACCTGGCGACGGTGGACCTGCGCCAGAGCTCGGACCAGCACGAGCACGTCGTGGCCGAGCTGCTGGCCACGGCGCGCGTGCAGGCCGACTACGCGGCCCTGCCCGAGGCCGAGCGCCAGGCCCTGCTCCTGCGCCTGCTGTGCGACGCGCGGCCGCTGCGCGTGGTGGGCGCGCAGTACTCGGAGCTCGCGACGAACGAGCTCGCCATCTTCGAGACCGCGCGGCTGATGCGCGAACGCTATGGCAAGGATGCGATCCGCCACTACATCATCAGCCACACCGAGACGGTGAGCGACCTGCTGGAGGTGCTGCTGCTGCAGAAGGAAGTGGGCCTGATGCGGGGCACGCTCGATGCCGGCGCCCGTGCCGACCTGATCGTCGTGCCGCTGTTCGAGACCATCGAGGACCTGCGCAATGCCGCGCCCATCATGCGCGGGTTCTATGCCATCCCCGGCATCGCGCAGCTCGTGCGCGCCAGCGGCGCGGAGCAGGACATCATGCTGGGCTACAGCGACAGCAACAAGGACGGCGGCATCTTCACCAGCAACTGGGAGCTGTACCGCGCCGAGATCGCGCTCGTGGCGCTGTTCGACGAACTCAACGCCGCCAAGGGCGGCACGCCCATACGGCTGCGCATGTTCCACGGCCGCGGCGGCACCGTGGGGCGCGGCGGCGGCCCGAGCTACCAGGCCATCCTGGCGCAGCCGCCCGGCACGGTGCGCGGGCAGATCCGCCTGACCGAGCAGGGCGAGGTGATCGCGTCCAAGTACGCCAACCCCGAGATCGGCCGGCGCAACCTGGAGACTCTGGTCGCCGCCACGCTGGAGGCCACGCTGCTGCAGCCCACCAAGCCCGCGACCAAGGCCTTCCTGGAGGCGGCCGAGCAGCTGTCGCGCGACAGCATGGCGGCCTACCGCGCCCTGGTGTACGAGACGCCGGGCTTCGTGGACTATTTCTTCGGCGCCACGCCGATCCGCGAGATCGCGCAGCTCAACATCGGCTCGCGCCCCGCATCGCGCAAGCCCAGCCAGCGCATCGAGGACCTGCGCGCCATTCCCTGGGGCTTCAGCTGGGGCCAGTGCCGCCTCACGCTGCCGGGCTGGTTCGGCTTCGGGGCGGCGGTGCAGGCCTTCGTGGAAGCGCCGGGCCAGGACCCCAAGGCGCGGCTGGCGCTGCTGCAGAAGATGTACCGCCAATGGCCGTTCTTCCGCACGCTGCTGTCCAACATGGACATGGTGCTGGCCAAGAGCGACCTGGCGCTGGCCTCGCGCTACAGCGAACTCGTGGCCGATGCGCGGCTGCGCAGGAAGGTGTTCTCCGCCATCGAGCAGGAATGGCAGCGCACGTCGGAGGCCCTTGCCCGCATCACCGGCGAGAAGCAGCGCCTGGCGGCCAATACGGCGCTGGCGCGCTCGATGCGCCACCGCTTTCCCTACATCGACCCGCTGCACCACCTGCAGGTGGAGCTGGTGCGCCGCTGGCGCGCCGGCCAGGGCGACGAACGCGTGCAGACCGGCATCCACATCTGTATCAACGGCATCGCGGCGGGCCTGCGCAATACCGGCTGATCAATGGCGGCGGCCGGGCGCGCCGCCGAAGCGATTCAGTGCAGCGTGAGCGCGCCCGCGCTCTTGCTCTTGCCCGCGCGTGCCGGCGGGTTGCACAGGCCGCAGGTGTAGTGGCGGTTCTCGTACAGCTCGGTGACGAACTGGCCGCCGCACTGCGAGCACTTGGTGCGCGTGAGCATGCCCGATCTGCGCGGCCGCCACCTGCTCGTTGTAGAGGCGGTAGGCCTTGGTGAGCAGTTCCACGCTGTCCAGGCTCACGCCCTTGGACAGGTACTCGTAGATGTTCAGGAACAGCGAGCTGTGGATGTTCTCCTGCCAGGTGAGGAACCAGTCCGTCGAGAACGGCAGTTGCCCCTTGGAAGGCGACTTGCCCGCGATCTCCTTGTACAGGCGTATCAGGCGCTCGTACGACAGCGTGGTCTCGGACTCCAGCACCTGCATGCGGGCCCCCATTTCGATGAGCATGGCGGCGCGTTCGATTTGCTTGGACTCGTTGAGGACGCTCTTGGCAGGTGCGGACATGTTGGCTTTCGGACAGTGGTGGCGGGTGCGGGTGGGCGGGCTTCAGAGCACTTCGGATACGCGGCTGGCCATGAGGATGTTGGCGTGCAGCGTGTTGGTGGCCTCGCTGGCCGCCTTGCGCGGAGTGTTGTGGTTGGTCAGCAGGCTCCACACCAGCTCGTCGTCCACGCGGAAGCTGCACAGCAGCGTGTTGCGCGAGGCCAGCTTGAGCACCTGGGCGGCCGAGAGCGAGGCCAGGATGTCGGCGGCCTCCTCATTGAGCCCCAGGCGGAAAACGGCCTCGGCCTTGTCCTGGCGGATCAGGGTCTGGGCCAGCATCAGGTAGGTGAGGTTGGCTTCACGGATTTCGGCAAGCAGTTGTTCTGAGGTCATGAGTGAATCCTTTCCAGTGGTGGATCTTGCCTTGCATGCTGTTGCATGTGTTGCGTGATCCGTTGAAATGGATTGTGAAACCCGCCCAAAAGGAAATTAAGTCGGGGTTCCGCGCTGCGTTGCGTCCGGCTGACTGACGGGGCTTGTAGGAATTTGCCTTACACCGGCGTCGGCCTGCGCACGAAAAACGGGCCGAAGCCCGTTGCACGCCATTGCGGTGGGGTGTCAGTCCGCGTCGCCCATCTGCGACTGCAGGTAGTTCTGCAGGCCGACCTTGTCCACGAGTTCGATCTGGGTCTCCAGGAAATCGATGTGCTCCTCGGTGTCCTCCAGGATCTCCTGCAGCAGGTCGCGCGAGACGTAGTCGCGCACCGACTCGCAGTAGGCGATGCCTTCCTTGACGGTGGCCTGGGCGCCATGCTCCGCGCGCAGGTCGCATTCCAGGATCTCGGGCACGTCCTCGCCGATCTGCAGCTTGCCCAGGTCCTGCAGGTTGGGCAGGCCATCGAGCATGAAGATGCGGTCCATGAGCTTGTCGGCATGCTTCATCTCGCCGATGGACTCCTCGTACTCCTTCTTGGCCAGCTTGTCGAAGCCCCAGTGCTTGAGCATGCGGTAGTGCACGAAGTACTGGTTGATGGCCGTGAGCTCATTCTTCAGCTGGGCCTGCAGGTGGGAGATGACTTGGGCGTCGCCTTGCATGGGGTGCTCCTGGATGTGGGGTGGATGGGATTCAGGAGGCATTGTCGGACAGCTGGAGCGTTGTCGCAGCAATCCACCGGGCCATTGCCGCGGGGAGGGGGAACTTGTATAGCTTTGAACAATCAAACCAATGAAATCAATTGATTGGATTCATTCTCAACTTCGGCCTAGACTCCAGTCCTGTCATCACTCAACCGCAACCGAAAGGAAACAACGATGTCCCTGATCAACACCCAAGTCCAACCCTTCAAGACCACCGCTTTCGTGAACCGTGGCGGCAAGGGCGAGTTCATCGAAGTGACCGAGCAAAGCCTCAAGGGCAAGTGGTCCGTGCTGATCTTCATGCCTGCCGCCTTCACCTTCAACTGCCCGACCGAGATCGAGGACGCAGCCGAGCACTACGCCGAGTTCCAGAAGGCCGGTGCCGAGGTCTACATCGTCACCACCGACACGCATTTCTCGCACAAGGTGTGGCACGAGACGTCCGACGCCGTGGGCAAGGCCAAGTTCCCGCTGGTGGGCGACCCCACGCACCAGCTGACCAACGCCTTCGGCGTGCACATCCCCGAAGAGGGCCTGGCGCTGCGCGGCACCTTCGTGATCAACCCCGATGGCGTGATCAAGACGATGGAGATCCATTCCAACGAAATCGCCCGCGATGTGTCGGAAACCCTGCGCAAGCTCAAGGCGGCCCAGTTCACGGCAGCGCATCCTGACCAGGTGTGCCCGGCCAAGTGGAAGGAAGGCGCCAAGACGCTGACTCCTTCGCTGGACCTGGTTGGCAAGATCTAAGCGCCAGACGCCACGCAGCCGGACAGACGCAGGGCGGGCGCGCCCTGCCGTCCGGTTTTTTTACGCCCCTGCTTTTTCAGAACAAGGATTCCACCATGCTGGACGATCAACTCAAATCCCAACTCGCCGCCTACCTGGAGCGCGTGACGCAACCGTTCGAGATGGTGGCTTCCCTGGACGACGGCGAAACCTCGGCGCAGATGCGCGAGCTGCTCACGACCATCCAGTCGCTGCGCGGCGACAAGATCAGCCTGCGCACCGATGGCCAGGACGCGCGCAAGCCCTCGTTCACGCTGCAGCGCGTGGGCGCGGGCACCAGCCTGCGCTTCGCGGGCCTGCCCCTGGGCCATGAATTCACCTCGCTGGTGCTGGCCCTGCTGTGGACGGGCGGCCATCCGCCCAAGGTGGAGCAGGACCTGATCGAGCAGGTGCAGGCACTCGACGGCGACTTCAACTTCGAGGTCTACATGAGCCTGACCTGCCACAACTGCCCCGACGTGGTGCAGGCCCTGTCGCTCATGGCCGTGCTGAACCCCAAGGTCAAGACCACGGTGATCGAGGGCGGTGCCTTCCAGCAAGAGGTGACCGAGCGCGAGATCATGGCCGTGCCCATGGTCTACCTGAACGGCCAGGTGTTCGGCGCGGGCCGCATGGAGCTGGCCGAGATCGTCGCCAAGCTCGACACCGGCGCCGCCAGGCGCGAGGCCGCCAAGCTCTCGGCCAAGCAAGCGTTCGACGTGCTCATCGTCGGCGGCGGCCCGGCCGGCGCCGCGGCGGCCGTGTACGCGGCGCGCAAGGGCATCCGCACCGGCGTGGCGGCCGAGCGCTTCGGCGGCCAGGTCAACGACACGCTGGACATCGAGAACTACATCTCCATCCCCCGCACCGAGGGCCCGCAGTTCGCCGCCGCGCTGCAGCAGCACGTGAACGCGTACGACGTGGACGTGATGAACCTGCAGCGCGCCAGGGCGCTCAGGCCCGCCAGCCAGAGCGGCGGCCTGATCGAGGTGGAGATGGACAACGGCGCCGTGCTTAAAGCCAAGACCGTCATCCTCTCGACCGGCGCGCGCTGGCGCAACATGAACGTGCCCGGCGAGGAGCAGTACCGCACCAAGGGCGTGGCCTACTGCCCGCACTGCGACGGCCCGCTCTACAAGGGCAAGCGCGTGGCCGTGATCGGCGGCGGCAACTCGGGCGTCGAGGCGGCCATCGACCTGGCCGGCGTGGTGGCGCATGTCACGGTGTTCGAGTTCATGCCCCAGCTCAAGGCCGACGCCGTGCTGCAGAAGAAGCTGGCCAGCCTGCCCAACGTGGACGTGGTGCTCAATGCCCAGACCACCGAGGTGCTGGGCGACGGCAGCAAGGTCAACGCGCTGGCCTACAAGGACCGCGCCACGGGCGAGGAAAAGCGCGTGGAGCTCGAAGGCATCTTCGTGCAGATCGGCCTGCTGCCCAACACCGACTGGCTCAAGGGAACGGTGGAGCTGTCCAAGTTCGGCGAGGTCGTCATCGACGCCAAGGGCCAGACCAGCGTGCCCGGCGTGTTCGCCGCCGGCGACTGCACGACGGTTCCGTACAAGCAGATCGTCATCGCCGCGGGAGCGGGAGCCACCGCCGCCCTGAGCGCCTTCGACCACCTGATCCGCACCAGCGCACCGCAATGACGCCGCGGGCCGGACCCGCGCCCCGCGGGCCCGGCCCTTTTTTCCTTCCCCCACCAGGAGATGCACCATGACCGACAAGCAAAAGCTCACCACCGCCTTCGGCTGCCCCGTGGTCGACAACCAGAACACGATGACGGCCGGCCCGCGCGGCCCCGTCCTGCTGCAGGACGTCTGGCTGCTGGAGAAGCTCGCGCACTTCGACCGCGAGGTCATCCCTGAGCGGCGCATGCACGCCAAGGGCAGCGGCGCCTACGGCACGTTCACCGTCACCAACGACATCACCAAGTACACCAAGGCCAGGATCTTCTCCGAGGTCGGCAAGAAGACCGAGCTGTTCGCGCGCTTCACCACCGTCGCGGGCGAGCGCGGCGCGGCCGATGCCGAGCGCGACATCCGCGGCTTCGCGGTCAAGTTCTACACCGAGCAGGGCAACTGGGACATGGTGGGCAACAATACGCCGGTGTTCTTCCTGCGCGACCCGCTCAAGTTCCCGGACCTGAACCACGCCGTCAAGCGCGACCCGCGCACCAACATGCGCAGCGCGCAGAACAACTGGGACTTCTGGACCTCGCTGCCCGAGGCGCTGCACCAGGTCACCATCGTCATGTCCGAGCGTGGCATCCCCGCGAGCTACCGCACCATGCACGGCTTCGGCTCGCACACCTTCAGCTTCATCAACGCGGCCAACGAGCGTTTCTGGGTCAAGTTCCACTTCAAGTGTCAGCAGGGCATCCGCAACCTGACCGGCGCCGAGGCCGAGGCCCTGATCGGCAAGGACCGGGAAAGCCACCAGCGTGACCTGTACGACGCCATCGAAGCCGGCGACTTCCCGCGCTGGAAGTTCATGATCCAGGTCATGCCCGAGAAGGACGCCTCCAGGGTGCCCTACAACCCGTTCGACCTGACCAAGGTCTGGCCGCATGGCGACTATCCGCTGATCGAGGTCGGCGTGATGGAGCTCAACCGCAACCCGGAGAACTTCTTCGCCGAGGTCGAGCAAGCGGCCTTCAACCCGGCCAGCGTGGTGCCCGGCATCGGCTTCTCGCCCGACAAGATGCTGCAGGCGCGGCTGTTCTCCTACGGCGACGCGCAGCGCTACCGCCTGGGCGTGAACCACTACCAGATCCCGGTCAACGCACCGCGCTGCCCCGCGCACCACTACCACCGCGACGGCGCCATGCGCGTGGACGGCAACTTCGGCAGCACCCGCGGCTACGAGCCCAACAGCTACGGCGAATGGGCCGAGCAGCCGGACTTCCGCGAGCCGCCGCTGTCGGTGGAAGGCTCGGCCGACCACTGGAACCACCGCGAGGACAGCGACTACTACTCGCAACCCGGAGCGCTGTTCCGCCTGATGAATCCGGCCCAGCAGCAGGCGCTGTTCGACAACACGGCCGCCTCCATCGGCGGCGCCACGCGCGAGGTGCAGCTGCGCCACATCCGCAACTGCCTGAAGGCCGACCCGGCGTATGGCGCAGGCGTGGCCAAGGCCCTGGGCATCCCCGAGAGCGAATACGCGGGCTGACGACGCCCGCCGCCCATGGAGCGCGCGCGATCCGGATTTAAAATGCGCGCTCTTTCCATGCGCCGCCTGCTGTTCATCCTGATATTGGCTTGCCTGCCGCTGCAGTCCATCTGGGCGGCGGCGGCCAGCTATTGCGGGCATGAGACGGCACCCGCGGCCGCGCATTTCGGGCACCACCAGCACCTCGGCCACGGCGCCTGCACCGCATCCGGCGGCCATGACGGCACCAGCGTGCGCACGGGCGGCGTGGACATGGACTGCCACGTCTGTCACGGCGTGGGCAGCGCCCTGTAAGCCGAGCCCGCTGCCACCGCGCTGCGCCTGGGCGCCATGCGCCCCGCGCCCTTCGTATTGCCGCTGCTGCGTGCTCCCGCGCCAGCGCGCCCCGAACGCCCCAACTGGCCGGGCCTTGCCTGAGCGGCAAGGCGGGGCGGGGCAGCCCCTGGTCCACTGAAACACTGGAATCCGGCGCGGTGCAGTCCGCCCGTTCCGGTGATCGAGGGGACCGGCTTTCATCGACGCAGCCGCGGCCTGGCCGCAGCGCCTGCAATGCCTTGCCGATTTTTCACCCATGGCCATGCCAATGGAGAAATATCGGATGCCATTTGTCTGGAAGATTTCCCGGGCCCGCTTGCGGGCCCTCGCACTAACCTTGGCCTGGGGGCTGGCGGCGGCGTCCGCCGCCGCCCAGGCAACCCCGGCCGTCTCCCCGCTGCAGGCCCTGTTTGAGCGGGCCTGGCGGAGCCAGCCCGAGGCGCAGGCGCTGCCGCTGCGCCGCCAGGCCGCGCAGGCCGGGCGCGACAGCGCCGACGCCTGGATGCCCGAGCCCGCGGCGCTGGAGCTGCAGACCAAGAACGACCGCATCGGCAGCCGCCTGGGTGCGCGCGAGCACACTGTGGGCGTGGCCCTGCCGCTGTGGCTGCCCGGCGAGCGCGCGCGCAAGGCGGCGCTGGGCGACGCAGAGCTGCAGGCCGTGGACAGCAGCGGCCTGGCCGCGCGGCTGGAACTGGCCGCGCGCGTGCGCGAATCCTGGTGGAACTGGCGGCGCGCTTGCAGCGACCGGGCGCTGGCCCAGGGGCAGTTGGAGAATGCGCGCGCCCTGGCCGCCGATGTGGCACGCCGCCTGGCGGCGGGCGACATGGCACGCTCCGACCATTACCAGGCCCAGGCCGTCCAGGCACAGGCTGAGGCCACGCTGGCCCAGGCGCAAGGCGCGTGCGACGCCGCCCGGGCGGCGCTGGTCGTCTGGAGCGATGGCCAGCCTCTGCCGCCCGAGAACGAAGCCCTGGGCGCGGAGCCCGCTCCCGTCCTCCAACAGCCCCAGGCCGCCGCGTACGGCCATCCGGCCCTGGCCGATGGCGAGCGCCAGGCCGCGCTGGCGCGCCGCCAGGCCGAACTGGCGGCCGTGCAGACGCGCGCCAACCCCGAGCTGACGTTGTCGGCATCGAGCGAACGCGGTATGGCCGGCGATCGCTACCAGCAGTCCGTCACGCTGGGCGTGCGCCTGCCGCTGGGCGCGGGCGTGCGCGCTCAGGCCCGAGAGGCCGCTGCTCTGGCCCAGGCGCTGGAGCTCGAGACCCGCGTGGAGCGCGAGCGCGCGCGCCTGGCCGCCGGCATCCGCGCCGCCCAGGCGCAGGCCAGCGCGGCCGCCGCGCAGGAGCAGGCCATGGCGCGCAATGCCGAGCTGGCCGGCGCCACGCGCGGCTTCGTCGCCAAGGCCTTTGCGCTGGGCGAGGCCGACTGGCCCACGCGGCTGCGCGCCGAGCAGGACGCCGTGCAGGCCGAGCGCCAGGCGCTGCGCGCGCGCATCGACGCCGCTGCCGCCGTGTCCGCCCTGCGCCAGGCGCTGGGGCTGCTGCCGCAATGAGGGCGGCCTTCCCGGAAATTCATCAAAAACGGCCTGCAGCGCCCATGAATAAAGCGCTAGTAGCTATCAAAAATGTAGCCAGATGGCTGCGTTCACTGGAATTCACCATGCATCATTTCCGTACTCTTGCGGCCGCCCTGGCCTTGCTGCTGGGGCTGGCCATGCCCGCCGCCCGCGCCCATGAGGGCCACGACGATGGCCCCGCGGCGCCGGCCGGCGCCGCGCCGCGCTTTGCCGCGGTCTCCGACCGGTTCGAACTGGTCGGCGTGATCGACGGGCGCAGGCTCACGCTCTACCTCGACCATGCCAGCGACAACAGCCCGGTGCAGGACGCGCGGCTGGAGCTTGACCTGGGCGGCCAGGCCGTGGCCGTGGCCCGCGTGGGCGAGGGCCTGTACCAGGCCGAGCTGGCGCAGCCCCTTGCCGATGGAGAGATCCCCGTCACGGCCACCGTGGTGGCCGGGGCGGATTCCGACCGGCTGGCCACGGACATCGACTGGCATGCGTCCGCAGAGGCGCCGGACAAGGGGGGCTGGACGCGCGCCGCCCTACTTGCCGCCGCTGCCGGCCTGGCGGGCGTGGCCCTGGGGCTGTGGGCCTGGCTGCGCAGCCGTCGCAGCGCCGCCGCGCGTATGGGAGGTGCCGCATGAGCCGCCGCCTCTACATGCGCGCCGTGGCCTGCCTGCTCGCCACCGCCCTGGCCCTGCCGCTGGCCGCGCCGGCCCATGAAGGCCACGACGAGGCAGCGCCCGCCGCCGTCGGCGAGAGCCCGCGCCGCCAGCCCGACGGCAGCGTCTTCGTGCCCAAGAGCGTGCAGCGCCAGATGAACCTGCGCGCCCTGGCCGCGGCGGCGGGCGAGTACCCGCAGGCCTTCGAGCTGGCGGGCACCGTGGCCATGGATCCCAACGCCGGCGGCAAGGTGCAGGCCGCTCTGGCCGGGCGGCTGCAGGCCGGCCCCCAGGGGCTGCCCGTGCCGGGCCAGAGCGTGAAGAAGGGCCAGGTGCTGGCCTACGTGGTGCCCACGGCGGGGGCGATAGAGCGCTCGAACCAGCTCGCGCAGCAGGCCGAGCTGCGCGCCGCCCAGGCCCTGGCGCAGAGGCGCGTGGCGCGCCTGCGCGAACTGGCCGACACCGTGGCGCGCAAGGACATCGAGGCGGCGGAGAGCGAACTGCACAGCCTCACCCAGCGCCTGGCCGCCGTGGGCGCCGGCCTTGCGCAGCGCGATGCGCTGGTGGCGCCGGTGTCGGGCGTGATCGCCTCCAGCAACGCCGTGGCGGGGCAGGTGGTGGACGCGCGCGAGCTGATCTTCGAAGTGGTGGACCCCGCGCGCCTGCGCATAGAGGCGCTGGCCTACGAGCCGGCCCAGGCGCAGGACATCGCCTCCGCCCACCTGGCCCTGGACGGCCAGGCCGTGCCGCTGCGCTTCGTGGGCGCGGCGCGCAGCCTGCGCGAGCAGGCCCTGCCGCTGTCCTTTGCGGGCGACGCCCAGGCCCTGGGCCGCCTCGCCCTGGGCCAGCCCGTGCGCCTGGTGGTGCAGACGCGCTCGCGCGTGGCCGGGGTGCGCGTGCCCATGGCCGCGCTGCAGCGCAACTCTTCCAACCAGAGCATCGTCTGGGTCAAGACCGCGGCCGAGCAGTTCGCCCCGCGCGTCGTCGGCTACCTGCCGCTCGATGGCGTGAGCGTGGCCGTGACCCAGGGCCTGGCGGCCGGCGAGCGCGTGGCCACCCAGGGCGCGGCGCTCATCAACCAAGTGCGCTGAAGGAGCCCGCGACATGTTCAAGTGGCTCTTGGAAAACAGCCTGGCCAACCGGCTGCTGGTCCTGGCGACGGCGGCGGTGCTCATGGCCTACGGCGCGTTCACCCTTTCGCGCACGCCGGTCGATGTGTTTCCCGACCTCAACAAGCCCACCGTGACCCTGATGGCCGAGGCTGGCGGCATGGCGGCCCAGGAGGTCGAGCAGCTCATCACCTTTGCGCTGGAGACCGCCATGAACGGCCTTCCCGGCGTGGAGAGCGTGCGCTCCACGTCGAGCGCCGGCCTGTCCTTCGTCTACGTCACCTTCGACTGGAGCGTGGACATCTTCCGCGCCCGGCAGATGGTGGCCGAGCGCCTGGCGGCGATGGAGGAAGCGCTGCCCCCGGGCATCACGCCGACCATGGGGCCGGTGAGCTCCATCATGGGCGAGATCATGCAGGTGGCGATCCCCATCGACCTCGCGCGCACCACGCCCATGGCCGTGCGCGAGTATGCCGACTGGGTGCTGCGCCCGCGCCTGCTGGCCATACCCGGCGTGGCGCAGGTGATACCGATCGGCGGCGAGGTGCGCCAGTTCCAGGTGCAGCCCGACACGGCGCGCATGGCGCAGCTGGGCATCACGCACGAGCAGCTGACGGCCGCGCTCAAGGGCTTTTCGGCCAATACCTCGGGGGGCTTCCTGGAGCTCAACGGGCGCGAGTACCTGATCCGCCACCTGGGCCAGACCACGCGCCTGCAGGACTTGCAGAACCTGGCCCTGGCCGCGCCCAACGGCCAGAGCCTGCTGCTGCGCCAGGTGGCCGAGGTCAGCTTCGCCGCCGCCACCAGGCGCGGCGATGCGGGCTTCGAGGGCGGCCCCGCCGTGATCCTGGGCATACAGAAGCAGCCCACGGCCGACACCATCGCGCTCACCGAGCGCATCGAGGCGGCCCTGGCCGGGCTGGAGAAATCCCTGCCCGAGGGCATGCAGGCGCCGCGCGTGACCTTCCGCCAGGCGAGCTTCATCGAGGCCTCGGTGCGCACCCTGCAGGGCAAGCTGATCGGCGCCTCGGTGTTCGTGGCGGTGATCCTGTTCGCCTTCCTGGGCACGCTGCGGCCCACGGTGATCGCGCTCACGGCCATACCGGTCTCCATCCTTCTGTCCGCGCTGGTGTTCCGCTACTTCGGCCTGTCGATCAACACCATGACGCTGGGGGGGCTGGCGATCGCCATCGGCGGCCTGGTGGACGACGCCGTGGTGGACGTGGAGAACGTGCTGCGCCGCCTGAAGATGGACCGGCAGAAGAAGCCCGGCACGCGGCTGCACCCCATCGAGGTGGTCAAGCTCGCCTCCATGGAGGTGCGCACGGGCATCGTCTACGCCACGGCCATCATCGTGCTGGTGTTCCTGCCGCTGTTCGCGCTGCCGGGCATAGAGGGGCGGCTGTTCGTGCCGCTGGGCGTGGCCTTCATCGTCTCGACGCTGGCCTCGCTCCTGGTGTCGGTCACGGTCACGCCGGTGCTGGCCTTCTACCTGCTGCCGCGCATGAAGAACCTCGACCACGGCGACACGCGCCTGCTGGCCTGGCTCAAGGCGCGCTACCGCAGCGGCCTGCAGGCGGTGCTGAACCGCCCGCGCCAGGCGGTGGCGGCGGGGGCGCTGGCGGTGCTGGCGGCCGCAGCCGCCGTGCCGCTGTTTCCCACCACGTTCCTGCCGCCGTTCAACGAGGGCACGCTGCTCATCGGCATGCGCCTGAACCCGGGCGTGACCCTGGCCGAATCAACGGCCCTGGCCAGCCAGGCCGAGCGCCTGGTGCGCGAGGTGCCCGAGGTCACCCGCGTGGGGCGGCGCAGCGGCCGCGCCGAGCTCGACGAGCATGCCGAGGGCGTGCATGTCAGCGAGCTGGACGTGGGACTGCTGCCCGCTTCCGAGATGCGCCGCAGCATGGCAGAGGTGCAGGCCGACATCCGCGCGCGCCTGGCGCCGCTGCCAGCGGCCATCTCCATGGGGCAGCCGATCTCGCACCGCATAGACCACATGCTCTCGGGCGTGCGCTCGCAAATCGCCATCAAGCTGTTCGGGGAGGACCTCGACACGCTGCGCGGCCAGGCGGAAAGCCTGCGCGCGCGCCTGTCGGGCATAGCCGGCCTGGCCGACCTGGAGGTGGAGAAGCAGGTGCTGGCGCCGCAGATCACGGTGCGCATGGACTACGCCGCCGCCGCCCAGTACGGCGTGAGCGCGGCCCAGGTGCTGGCCACCCTGCAAGGCCTGGTGGAGGGCGAGAAGATCGCGCAGATCGTCGAGGGCGGGCGCCGCTTCGCCCTGGTGGTGCGCCTGCCGGACAGCGCGCGCGCCCCCGGCGGGCTGGCGCAGCTGCTGCTCGACACGCCCCGCGGGCGCGTGCCCCTGTCGCGCCTGGCCAGCATCGAGGAGGGCGACGGCCCGAACCAGATCAGCCGCGACGACGGGCGCCGGCGCATCGTGCTGTCGGCCAACGCCCAGGGGCGGCCGCTCTCGGATGTGGTGGCCGACATCCGCGCCGTGGTGGACGGTACCCGCCTGCCCGAGGGCTACTTCATCACCCTGGGCGGGCAGTTCCAGGCGCAGGAGGAGGCCAGCCGCCTCGTCGCGATGCTGGCCGTCGTCTCGCTGGCGCTGATGTTCGTCGTGCTGTACGCGCGCTACCAGTCGGCGCGGCTGTCGGCCCTCATCATGGCCAACATCCCGCTGGCGCTGGTGGGCGCGGTGCTGGGGCTGTGGATCTCGGGCCAGCCGCTGTCGGTGGCGGCGCTGATCGGCTTCATCACGCTGGCGGGCATCTCGGTGCGCAACGGCATCCTGAAGGTCAGCCACTACCTGAACCTGATGCGCAGCGAGGGCGAGGGCTTCGACCACGCCATGATCCTGCGCGGCTCCCTGGAGCGCCTGAGCCCCGTGCTCATGACCGCCCTGGTGACGGCCTTCGCCCTGGCGCCCCTGCTGTTCGAGGCGGAGCGCCCGGGCACCGAGATACTGCACCCGGTGGCGGTGGTGATCTTCTCGGGGCTGGTCAGCTCGACCTTGCTCGACACCTTCCTCACACCGGCGCTGTTCTGGCTCCTTGGCCGGCGCGACGCCGAACGCCTGCTCGACGACAAGCGCACCGAGGCATTCTGACGCAGCCCCGGCCCCGGCCCGGCGGACTGGAACTCAATACACCAGCCGCTCGGGCCGCAGCTCCTGCAGGATGGTGGTGGCGATCTCCTCGATGCTCTTGGTCGTGGTGGAGAGCCAGCGTATGCCCGCGCGGCGCATCATGGCCTCGGCCTCGTTGACCTCGTAGCGGCAGTTGGCCAGGTCGGCGTAGCGCGAGTTCGGGCGGCGCTCGTTGCGGATCTCGGACAGGCGCTCGGGCTGGATGGTCAGGCCGAAGATCTTCTTGCGGTAGGGCATGAGCGCGGGCGGCAGCTGGCGGCGCTCGAAATCCTCCGGGATCAGCGGGTAGTTCGCCACCTTCAGGCCGCATTGCATGGCCAGGTACAGGCTGGTGGGCGTCTTGCCGCTGCGCGAGACGCCGATCAGGATCACGTCCGCCCCCTCCAGGTCGCGGTGGCTCTGGCCGTCGTCGTGGTCCAGGCTGAAGTTGATGGCCTCGATGCGGTCGAGGTATTCCTTGGAGCGCGTGATGTCGGAGAAGCGCCCCACGCGGTGCAGCGACTTGATGCCCAGCTCCTGCTCCAGCGGGCGCACGAAGGTGCCGAACATGTCCATCAGCATGCCCTTGCAGCCCTCCTGTATCACCCTGAGCACGTCCATGTTCACGAGCGTGGTGAAGATGATGGGCTTCCTGCCCTCCAGCTCCGCCGTGTGGTTGACCTGGCGCACGGCCTGGTGCGCCTTGTCCACGGTGTCCACGAAAGGCAGGCGCACGTGGCGCGGCCTCATGTCGAACTGGGCCAGGATGGCGTTGCCGAAGGTCTCGGCCGTGATGCCGGTGCCGTCGGAGATGTAGAACACGGTGCGCGTGTGCATGGGCAGCATGGACAGGGGGCGGGTAGGGTTGAACGAGGGGCGGCTGCGGCGGGGCGTGCGCGGCATCGGGCTGCGCCCCTACAATGGCGCCCATTATTCCCAATTTCTCCCCATGCACCGCGCCGGCCCACAACCACAACAGCAAAGCCGTGGCCGCTGCATGGGCGACCGCCTGAGGCATCTCCCAGCCTGTGCAGGCGCAGACCCGGTTTCAACTTCTGGAGCTTTCCCATGTCTGCACGTTTCGAGGCGACCGCCCTGGTCGTACCGTTTGAAAACCTGAGAATGAGCGACGTCGAGGTCGTCGGCGGCAAGAACGCCAGCCTCGGCGAGATGATCTCGCAGCTGCCCCAAGGGGTGCGCGTGCCCACCGGCTTCGCCACCACGGCGCACGCTTTCCGCGAGTTCCTGAAGTACGAGGGCCTGGCGGACCGCATCAGCGCCCGCCTGGCCAGGCTCGATACCGAAGACGTGCGCGCCCTGGCCGAGGCCGGCGCCGAGATCCGCGGCTGGGTCGAGGCCCAGCCCTTCCCGGCAGACCTGGAAAAGGCCGTGCGCGAGGCCTTCGCCCGGCTTTGCGGCGGCAACGAGCAGGCCAGCTTCGCAGTGCGTTCCTCGGCCACGGCGGAAGACCTGCCGGACGCCTCGTTCGCGGGCCAGCAGGAGACCTTCCTGAACGTCGTCGGCATCGAGGACGTGCTGCACAAGATGAAGGAGGTGTTCGCCAGCCTCTACAACGACCGCGCCATCAGCTACCGCGTGCACAAGGGCTTCGCGCACGACGTGGTGGCCCTGTCGGCCGGCGTGCAGCGCATGGTGCGCTCCGACCTGGGCGCGGCCGGCGTGATGTTCACCATCGACACCGAGAGCGGCTTCGAGGACGTGGTCTTCATCACCAGCAGCTACGGCCTGGGCGAGACCGTGGTGCAGGGCGCCGTGAACCCCGACGAGTTCTACGTGCACAAGCCCATGCTCAAGGCCGGCAAAAAGGCCGTGATCCGCCGCAGCCTGGGCAGCAAGCTGATCCAGATGGTGTTCGCCAGCCCCGAGGAAAAGGCGGCCACCGGCAAGCTGGTCAAGACCATCGACGTGGCGACCGAGCAGCGCAACCGCTATTCGCTGACCGACGCCGATGTGCAGCAGCTCGCGCAGTACGCGCTGGTGATCGAGCAGCACTACGGCCGCCCCATGGACATCGAGTGGGGCAAGGACGGCCAGGACGGCCAGCTCTACATCCTGCAGGCCCGCCCCGAGACGGTGAAGAGCCAGGCCAAGGGCCAGGCCGAGCAGCGCTACAAGCTCAAGGGCCATGGGCAGGTGCTGGCCGAGGGCCGCGCCATCGGCCAGAAGATAGGCACCGGCCCGGTGCGCCTGATCCACGACATCCGCGAGATGGACAAGGTGCAGCCGGGCGACGTGCTGGTCACCGACATGACCGACCCCAACTGGGAGCCGGTGATGAAGCGCGCCAGCGCCATCGTCACCAACCGCGGCGGGCGCACCTGCCACGCCGCCATCATCGCGCGCGAGCTGGGCATTCCCGCCGTCGTGGGCTGCGGCCACGCGACCGACCGGCTCAAGGACGGCACCCTGGTGACGGTGAGCTGCGCCGAGGGGGACACCGGCAAGATCTACGACGGCCTGCTGGAGACCGAGGTGACCGAGGTGCAGCGCGGCGAGATGCCGCAGATCGCCACCAAGATCATGATGAACGTGGGCAACCCGCAGCTCGCCTTCGACTTCGCCCAGCTGCCGAACGAGGGCGTCGGCCTGGCGCGCCTGGAGTTCATCATCAACAACAACATCGGCGTGCACCCCAAGGCCATCCTGGACTACCCCGCCGTCGATGCCGACCTGAAGAA
>Ga0209959_100381_pt1 | contig 35666 bp, 30 predicted proteins | sample ThiBiot_300_biof_2_FD_183943 | JGI IMG/M metagenome (GOLD analysis project Ga0209959, IMG submission 183943) | Wastewater bioreactor microbial communities from Cape Town, South Africa - Thiocy_expt_300_biof (SPAdes) | ecosystem: Engineered > Bioremediation > Thiocyanate > Unclassified | place...
CTACGGCCTGGGCCTGTCGCACAAGCACCTGCCCGAGATCATGCGCTACACGGGCCTCACGCGCCGGCCCATCTTCGTCCCCTCGGTGGGCAACTTCCGCCAGGGCATGCTGGTGCAGCTGCCGCTGCACCTGGACCTGCTGCCGGGCCGGCCGAAAGCCGCCGACCTGCACGACGCGCTGGCCGCACACTACGCCAAGAGCAACACGCCCGAGCAATGGGTGAAGGTGCTGCCCCCCACCGAGGACGGCAGGCTCGACGCGCTGGCACTGAACGACACCAACCGGATGGAGCTGCGCGTATACGCCAACGAGGCCTACCGCCACGCCGTGCTGGTGGCGCGCCTGGACAACCTGGGCAAGGGCGCGAGCGGCGCCGCGGTGCAGAACCTCCAGTTGATGCTGGGGCTGTAGCTCCAAAAACCATAGCTTCCAGCGCTTGGTGTACGGCGATTTCAGGCTAAAAACAACCTGAAATCCTTTGCAATCAAGCGCTAGCAGCTCATTTTTTCATAGTTGAATCAGGCGCTGCCCACGCGCTGGAACAGGCCGCCGGGCAGCCGCGCCACCTGGCCGTCGAGCTCCAGCTCCAGCAGCCGCACCTGCAGCGTCGCGGCGGGGAGCCCCGTGCGCGCCACGAGCGCGTCCAGCCCCAGCGGGTCGAAGCCCAGGGCGTCGAGCACCTCCTGGTGCGCGGGCGCGGCGGGGGGCGGCGCGTCGCTCGCCGGGGCCTGCTCCGCGGCGGGCAGGCGCAGTTCCTCCAGCACGTCCTGCGCCGTCTCCACGAGCTTGGCGCCCTGGCGCAGCAGCGCATGGCAGCCGCGCGACTGCGGCGCGTGGATGGAGCCGGGTATGGCGAACACCTCGCGCCCCTGCTCGGCCGCCAGGCGCGCGGTGATCAGCGAGCCCGAGGCCAGCGCCGCCTCCACCACCAGCGTGCCCTGCGACAGGCCCGAGATGATGCGGTTGCGCTTGGGAAAGTTGGCGGCCAGCGGCGGCGTGCCCAGCGGGTATTCGCTGACCAGCAGGCCGTGGCGCGCGATGCGGTGCGCCAGCTCCTTGTTGGCGCGCGGGTAGACCCGGTCCAGCCCCGTGCCGACGACGGCTATCGTGGCGGGCGTGGCCGGGTCGGGCGGACCCTGCAGCGCGCCCTCGTGCGCCGCGGCGTCTACGCCCAAGGCCAGGCCCGAGACGATGGTCAGCCCCGCGGCGCGCAGCGCACGCGCGAACTGCCGCGCATGGTCAGCACCCTGGGCCGTGGGGTTGCGGCTGCCCACCATGGCCAGACAGCGCGGCGGCGCGAACGGCCGCCCGCGCACGAACTGCGGCGCGCCCAGCAGGTACAACAGCAGCGGCGGGTCCTCGGTGGCCAGCAGGGCCGGGGGGTAGGCGGCGTCGCCCAGCGTGACGATGGCGCGCGCGGGCTCGGCATCGGCCTGCAGCCACTGCCAAGTCTGCTCCAGCAGCGCATCCAGCCCCTCGGGCACGGCGGCCAGCGCGCGCGCCTGGGCCACCGTCACGCAGGACTGCCAGGCGGCCTCGGTCTGCGCGAAGACGGCCTGCGGCAGGCCGAAGGCGGCCAGCAGGCGCCGCGCCGCGCCATTGCCCACGCCGGGCGTGAGGCTGAGGCGCAGCCAGGCGGCCAGCTCGTCGCGGTCCATGCGCGGGGCTTGTTGACGCCAGTGCCGCGTCGGGCAGCTATTCGGGGTTGACCAGGCGATCGCCCACACGCACGCCGCGGCCCGCCTGCAGGATCAGCGCGTAGGACACGCGATCGAAGGTGAGGAACACCATGGCCAGGCCGTTGGCCTCGCTGGGCAGACGGATCATGGCGCGGTCCTCGTCGGTCTTGTCCTTGATGCGCTCGCCCCTGGTGCGCAGCTGCAGCACCAGGCCGGCATCCATGCCATCCTGCGCGCCGAGGTTGATGGCGATCACCTGGTTCTGCCCGGCGTTGGCCACGGCGTCGCTGCCGTAGATGGACACCACGCTGGCCTGCACCGGCGCCTGCGGCGCATGCGGGACGAAGTTCAGATAGCTGCGCTGGGGCGCGGGCAGCAGGCGGTCGCCCGCGCGGATGGCCTCCTTGGCGCCTGACAGGTCCAGGGTGGCGGGCACGATGTCCGCCTCGCCGTCCTTGGCGCCCGGCACGGGCTCGATGGCCTCGCCGCGCACCAGCTCCGCGCGGCCCAGGTATTGCGCCTCATGGCCGAGCACCTCGCCCGTGTCGGGGTCCTTGAGCGCCACGGCGTTGCGGAACACCCGGTACTGGCGCGGCACGCCCGGCTCCAGCTCCAGCGGGCTGCCCTGCGGGCCGCGCGCGTAGACGCGGTCGCCGCTGGCCATGATCACGCGCTCGTCGCGCGTGGCCACGATGCGCGGCGCCTGCTCCAGCGTCAGCTCGTCCACCACCAGGGGCTCGACGAGGAAGGGCTCGATCAGGTGCATCTTCAGCGTGGGCAGGGCCGAGTCGGCCAGGCTGTCGTAGCGCGTGCGCGGCGACACGCGCACCGTCTCGGTCCCGCCCGCGCCGGCGGGGCTGGTGCGCAGGCGCGCGTAGCCGTCGGCCTTCTCCAGGTACAGCGTCTGGCCCGGATAGATCAGGTGCGGCAGGTTCATGCCCCACAGCTCGGGCCAGCGCCAGGGGCGCTGCAGGTACATGCCGGAGATGCCCCAGAGCGTGTCGCCGCGCTTGACCACGTAGGTGTCGGGCGCGTTGGCCGCCAGCTCGGACAAGGGAACGCCGCGCGAGGCCACCTGCTGCGCCGTGGCGCGCTGCCCCGGGGTGACGGGGTAATGCTGGGCCTGCGCCGCGGATGCCAGCATGGCGCCCAGGGCCAGTGCGGCGAACGCAGCCGCGCGCACCCGGCCGGGCGCCGTCATATCGTTGCTCTTGTCATGCATGGGATAAGCGACCCTCTCTCGCTGGCGATGCAGTGATTTGTAGAGTAAAACACGTTCTTACAAAAGAAACTGCTGCAGATACCGAAAAAACTGTTTGAGATTCTGTGCCCAAGCCCTTGAATGGGCAACGATTATTGACGGCGGCGCCGGCATCCTGCGGCGAAAGTGGCGAAAATAGCGACATACAGACCCCTTCGCCATGGCAATTCTTCCGATTCTCTGTTACCCCGATCCCCGCCTGCACAAGGTGGCCAAGCCGGTCGCCACGGTGGACGAGCGCGTGCGCGCCATCGTGGACGACATGCTCGCCACCATGTACGACGCCAACGGCATAGGCCTGGCGGCCACGCAGGTGGATGTTCACGAGCGCATCGTGGTGATCGACGTCTCGGAGGAGCGCGACCAGCCCCTGGTGCTGATCAACCCCGAGATCACCTGGGCCAGCCCCGAGACGCGCATGGGCGAGGAGGGCTGCCTGTCCGTGCCCGGCATCTACGACGGCGTGGAGCGCTCGCTGGCCGTGCATGCGCGCGCGCTGGACCGCGACGGCCAGCCGCGCACCATCGAGGCCGAGGGCCTGCTGGCCGTGTGCATACAGCACGAGATGGACCACCTGCTGGGCAAGGTGTTCGTGGAATACCTCTCGCCCCTGAAGCGCAACCGCATCAAGTCCAAGCTGCTCAAGCAGCAGAAACAGCAGGCGGTGCGCGCATGAAACCCCTGCGCGCGGCCGCCCTTCTGCTGGCCGCGGCCCTGGCGGGCTGCGCCGTGCCCGAATGGCAGAAGCCCGGCACGCCGCAGGCCGAGATCGAGCACGCCATGGGCCGCCCCACGCAGACCGAGCCGCTTCCCGGCGGCGGCGAGCGGCTGCTCTACAGCCGCCAGCCCGCGGGCCAGCAGGTCTACCACATGGATTTCGATGCCCAGCGGCGCCTGGTGCGCGTCACCCAGGTGCTGACGCTGGAGAACTTCCAGGCGCTGCGCAACGGCGTGGACACGCGGGATAGCGTGCGGCGCATGTTCGGCCCGCCCGCGCTGGTGGAGAAGGTGGCGCGCTTTCACGGCGACATCTTGACCTACCGCATCCTGGACAACGGCGAGCCGCGCCAGGCCCACGTGCACGTCGACCCCGAGGGCGTTGTGCGGCGCGTGATGTTCACGGACGAACGCCTGCGAGACCCGGACCCCCACCGCTGAACGCCCCCCGCATGAAAGTCATCTTCGCCGGCACGCCCGAGTTCGCGCGCGTGGCCCTGGAACACCTGCTGGCCGCCGGCCTCACCGTGCCCCTGGTGCTGACCCAGCCCGACCGCCCCGCCGGCCGCGGCATGAAGCTGCAGGCCTCGCCCGTCAAGCAGTGCGCGCTGGAGCACGGCATCGCCGTGGCCCAGCCGCGCAGCCTGCGCCTGGACGGCAAGTACCCCGAGGACGCCGCCGCCGCCCGGGCAGCCATCGAGGCCGCCCAGGCCGACGCGATGGTGGTCGCGGCCTATGGGCTGATCCTGCCGCAGTGGGTGCTGGACACAATGAGCGCCGCACGGCCGCCCGAAGGCGAGAAGGCCCCCTTGGGGGGCAACGAACCACGCGCAGCGGGGAGCGTGGGGGCAAAGAACGGCCTCGGTTGCTTGAACATCCATGCCAGCCTGCTGCCGCGCTGGCGCGGCGCGGCACCCATCCACCGCGCCATCGAGGCCGGCGACGCCGAGACCGGCGTGACCATCATGCAGATGGACGCCGGCCTGGACACGGGCGACATGCTGCTCGTGGAGAAGACCGCCATCGCGCCCCTCGACACCACGGCCACGCTGCACGACCGGCTCGCGCAGATCGGCGGCCGCCTGATCGTGCAGGCGCTGGAACTGGCCGTCCGCGGCGGCCTCAAGGCCACGCCCCAGCCCGCCGAGGGCGTGAGCTATGCGCACAAGATAGAGAAGGCCGAGAGCCAGATCGACTGGAGCCTGCCCGCCGAGGCGATTGCGCGGCGCGTGCGCGCCTTCGACCCCTTCCCCGGCGCCGCCACCCGGCTGGGCGCGGACGCCATCAAGGTCTGGAGCTGCGAAATCGATAGCTTCCAGCGCTTGCCAGACAAGCCCTGCGGCCAGATTTTGCATATAGACGATGCCGGCATCGCCGTCGCCTGCGGCGCGGGCAGCGTGCTGCGCCTGACCGTGCTGCAGCGCGCCGGCGGCAAGCGCCTGCAGGCCGCGGACTTCCTGCGCGGCTTCACACTGACGCCGGGCATGGTGCTAGGCAGCGCCCCATGAGCCTGCCGGCCTGGCGCGCGCACCTGCGCGACCCGTCCTTCCGCCAGGGCTCCAGGGACATGCTGGGCACCGGCCTGGGCATAGGCGCCTGGGGCCTGGTCACGGGCGTGGCCATGGTCAAGGGCGGCCTGTCCACGCCGCTGGCGCTGTTCATGTCGCTCACGGTGTATGCGGGCAGCGCGCAGCTGGCCGTGCTGCCGCTCATGGTGGCGGGCGCGCCGCTGTGGGTGGTGTGGCTCACGGCCACCTGCGTGAACCTGCGCTTCGTGATCTTCAGCAGCATGTGGCGCAGCTACTTCGCGCACCTGCCGCGCCGCCAGCGCATGGCGCTGGGCTACTTCAGCGGCGACGTGATCTTCGTGGGCTTCATGCAGCGCTTCCCCAAGCCCCAACCCGACCCCGCGCAGCTGCCCTATTTCTGGGGCGCGGCCACGACCAACTGGCTGGCCTGGCAGGTCCCGTCGGTGACCGGCATCGTCCTGTCCAACGCCATCCCGCTGTCATGGGGCCTGGGCTTCGCCGGGGTGCTGGCGCTGCTGGGCATCCTGCTGTCCATGCTGGCGGACCGCGCGAGCTGGCTGGCCACGGCCGTGGCCTGCACCGCGGCGGTGGCCACGTTCGCGCTGCCGCTCAAGCTCAACATCCTGGTGGCCATCGCCGCGGCCGTGACGGCCGGGCTGGTGACGGAGGCGGGCGAGCGCGCGCTGCGGCGCGCACGTGCGCGCGGCGCGGGGGGCGATGCATGAACGGCGCCTGGCTGGAACCCATCGTCGCCATCCTGGGACTGGTGGCCATCACCCTGGTCACGCGCGCGTTCTTCATGATCCCCGAGCGCGACCTGCCCATGCCCGACTGGCTGCGCCGGGGCCTGAAGTACGCGCCGCTGGCGGCGCTGGCGGCCGTGATCGCGCCCGAGCTGGTCATGGCGCAGGGCGCGCTGATCCAGACCCTGGCCGACGCGCGCCTGCCCGCCGTGGCCGCCGCCGCCGTCTACTACTTCTGGCGCCGCGGCATCCTGGGCACCATCGTCGTGGGCATGGCCGTGTACCTGCCGCTGCACATCGGGCTGGGCTGGTGAGAGCGTGTTCATGGCCTTTTCATGAACAGGTTCTAAGCCGGTTACGGCGCGGTTACCACGGCGCCTACAATGCGGCGCGATTTCCATCCCCCCAAAGACCCGCCACATGCACATTCTTCGCTTCTCCGACCTCTGCGCCCAGGGCAAGGCCCGCGGCCAGCGCGTGTTCATCCGCGCCGACCTGAACGTGCCCCAGGACGACGCCGGCCGCATCACCGAGGACACGCGCATCCGCGCGTCCGTGCCCTGCATCCGCATGGCGCTGGACGCCGGCGCCGCCGTCATGGTGACCAGCCACCTGGGCCGCCCGGCCGAAGGCGAGTTCAAGCCCGGGGACTCCCTGGCGCCCGTCGCACAGCGCCTGTCCGAGCTGCTGGGCCGCGAGGTGCCGCTCGTCGCCGGATGGGTCGACGGCGTCCAGGTGCAGCCCGGCCAGGTCGTGCTGCTGGAGAACTGCCGCGTGAACAAGGGCGAGAAGAAGAGCAGCCCCGAACTCGCGCGCAAGATGGCCGCCCTGTGCGACATCTACGTGAACGACGCCTTCGGCACCGCGCACCGCGCCGAGGGTACGACCTACGGCATCGCCGAGTACGCGAAGGTGGCCTGCGCCGGCCCGCTGCTGGCCGCCGAGATCGACGCCATCACCAAGGCCCTGGCCAACCCGAAGCGCCCGCTGGTGGCCATCGTGGCCGGCAGCAAGGTGAGCACCAAGCTCACCATCCTGCAGAGCCTCTCGAAGAACGTGGATGGGCTGGTCGTGGGCGGCGGCATCGCCAACACCTTCATGCTGGCCGCGGGCCTGCCGATCGGCAAGAGCCTGGCCGAGCCCGACCTGCTGGGCGAGGCCAAGGCCGTGATCGCCGCCATGGCCGCGCGCGGCGCCGAGGTGCCGATCCCCACCGACGTGGTCGTCGCCAAGACCTTCGCCGCCGACGCGCCCGCCACCGTGAAGAAGGCCGCCGACGTGGCCGAGGACGACATGATCCTGGACATCGGCCCCGAGACCGCCGCGCGCCTGGCCGCGCAGCTCAAGGCCGCCGGCACCATCGTCTGGAACGGCCCCGTGGGCGTGTTCGAATTCGACCAGTTCGCCGGCGGCACCAAGGCGATCGCCCAGGCCATCGCCGAATCGAGCGCCTTCAGCATCGCCGGCGGCGGCGACACGCTGGCGGCCATCGCCAAGTACGGCATCGAGAACCAGGTGGGCTACATCTCCACGGGCGGTGGCGCCTTCCTGGAGGTGCTGGAGGGCAAGACCCTGCCGGCGTTCGAGATCCTGCAAAAACGCGCCGCCGGCTAGGCCTGCGGCGCTTGCGGGCAAAACAACACATCGCCCCCCGAGGGCGGCCAAAACCGACATTCCCCTTGTTTTTGGCCGCCGCACCACTCAGAATCGTTCCCAAATGTGTAAGACATGAACATTCGTGTCTCGTGCAGATCACCAATTCAGGAGGGAACCATGTCTTTCACCAAGGCACTCGGGTGGACCGTGGCGGCCGGCGCCGCATTCGTGCTGGCAGGCTGCGGCAGCGCTCCGATACCGCTGTCCAAGAACTTTGAGCTGACCAGTCAGTACAAGGTACGTTCGGCCGGCCACTGGGAACTGCTGTCGCGCGACGTGGTGGCGCAAACCCGCGCCACGCTGGAAAAGGCCGGCTATGCCCCGAATACGCCCCTGCATGTGGCCGCCCCGGCGCAGCCGAGCGCATTTGACCTGGGCTTTCGCGACTTCCTGATCACCGAGTTCGTCCAGGAAGGCGCCACCGTGCAGCAGGGCCCCGGCGCCGCGCTGGAGGTGAGCTACAACACCCAGGTGGTGCGCCACAACAGCGACCGCCCGCACTTCATCCCTGGCCAGTTCACCATGCTCGCCGCCGGCGTGATGGCCGCCTACGGCCTGCGCCACGAACACCTCGACACCAAGCTGCTGGCCACGCTGGGCCTGACGACGGCCGCCGACTATGCGAACAGCATCAACTCCGGCGGCCCGACGAATACCGAGCTGATCCTCACCACCACCGTCTCGCGCGCCGGCCAGTACGTGGCCCGCAAGACCGACGTGTATTACCTCGAGAACGCAGACACGCCTCTGTTCCTGCGCCCCGCGCACTACCGCGCCGTCAACATGAAGGTGGTCTCGCAATGAAGCGCACACTCGCACTGGCCCTCGTGTCCGCCCTGTTCGCGGCAGGCTGCGCCCAGAAGGCGCCGCAGCTGCGCGTGGAGCCGACCTACCAGGAAGCGGCCAACGCCCCCCTGCTGCAGAACAGCCGCGAGGCGGTCGGCCGCCTGGTGGCCGGTCTGGACGTGGCAGCCACGGGCCCCGGCCCGGTACTGGTGGCCACGGTGGTCAACGTGAACGACCTGAGCCGCTCCGCCCCGCTGGGGCGCACGCTGTCCGAGCAATACGCCAACAACATGGCTGCCATCGGCTTCGACGTCAAGGAGATCAAGCTGCGTGGCGACGTCTTCGTCAAGGAAGGCGCCGGCGAGCTGCTGCTGTCGCGCGAGATCAAGGACATCGCGCGCAACCACAACGCCTCCATGGTGCTCGTGGGCACCTACTCGCCTGCCGCCAACTTCACCTATGTGAGCATGAAGCTGGTGCGCACGGAGGACAGCCGCATCATCCGCGGGCATGACTACGCACTGCCCAACGACCGCGACGTGCAGCGCCTGCTGGCGGTGGCGCGCTGAAGCGCCTGGGCCCCAGCCGCCGGCACAGTCCGCCGGCGGTTTCTTCGCTCCATGAACGGGCGCTGCCGGCGCCCCGCGGGCAGGCGCCGGATGCCGCCTGGCCTTCTGCTTACTTTTTATTGGCGGGCCACAGCACCGAGGCAATCGCCACCGCCATCAGCGCCACGGCCGTCCAGTCCTGCCAGCGCAGCACCTCGCCCAGCCACAGGGAGCCGCTGAACACGCCGAGCACGGGGATCATCATCACGCTGAGCGTGGAGGCCACGGGCGGCAGCGTGCGCACCAGGAAGAACCACGCCGTCTGCGCAAAGCCCAGCACCAGCAGGCCGTTGTAGAGGATGGCGGCCCAGGCCTGGCGGTCGGGCATGTGCCAGCGCTCATGCTCGAACAGCGCCGCCAGCACCGTGAGGCAGGCGCAGGTGATGGCCACCATCCAGAACGACAGCGTGATCAGCGGCACGGGCACGGGCAGGCGGCGCAGCAGCTGCGTGCCCAGGGCCCAGCTGGCAGCGGACACCAGCATCAGCGTCACCCCCATGGGCCGGCTGCCCAGGGCGCCCATCTCGTGCCACAGCAGCAGCACCACGCCCAGCAGCGCCGCGCCCACGCCGGCCCAGCCGCGCCGCGCCAGCCGGTCGCCGAAGAGCAGCGCGCCGATGACGGCCGAGAAGATGGGCATGGTGTAGCCGAGGATGGCCGCGCGCCCGCTCGACAGCAGCGGGATCGCCAGGATCATGAGCACGTGCCACAGCACCATGTTCGTGAGCGCCAGCAGCGCCACGCGGCCCCAGTGCGCGCGCGGTATGGCAAGCGGCAGGCCTTGCTGGCGCACCAGCAGCGCCAGGATGGGCAGGCCCAGCCACAGCGAGGACATGCGGAAGGTGAGCGGCGGGAAATGCGCCACGCCCATCTTCATCACCGGCCAGTTGAAGCCCCACACCAGGGTCAGGAGGACGAGGACGATGAGCTGGCGGCGAGAGAAGGCAGGCATGGCGCGCGATTGTGCCGGGCCTGCGCAACGCCTGCCTAAAATCACGGCCATGACCTTTCTAGACATGCTGCGCGACGCCACGGCGCGCAATGACTCCCTGCTGTGCGTGGGCCTGGACCCGGAGCCCACGCGCTTTCCCGAGTCGGTGCGTGGCGAGGCGCACAGGATCTACGACTTCTGCGCCGCCATCGTCGACGCCACGGCCGACCTGGTGTGCGCCTTCAAGCCGCAGATCGCCTACTTCGCCGCGCACGCCGCCGAGGACCAGCTCGAACGCCTGATGCAGCACATGCGCGCCAATGCGCCGCACGTGCCGGTGATCCTGGACGCCAAGCGCGGCGACATCGGCTCCACGGCCGAGCAGTACGCGCGCGAGGCCTTCGAGCGCTACGGCGCCGACGCCGTGACGCTCTCGCCCTTCATGGGCTTCGACTCCATCGCGCCCTACCTGGAGTACCACGGCAAGGGCGCCTTCCTGCTGTGCCGCACCTCCAACCCCGGCGGCGACGACCTGCAGGCCCAGCGCCTGGCCAGCGTGGAGGGCCAGCCGCTGCTGTACGAGCACGTGGCACGCCTGGCGCAAGGGCCGTGGAACAAGAACGGCCAGCTGGGCCTGGTGGTGGGCGCCACCTACCCGGCCGAGATCGAGCGCGTGCGCGCCCTGGCGCCCACGCTGCCGCTCTTGATCCCCGGCGTGGGCGCGCAGGGCGGCGACGCCGCCGCCACCGTGCGCGCGGGGCTGCGCGAGGACGGCCCGATCATCGTCAACTCGTCGCGCGCCGTGCTCTACGCCTCGGGCGAAGCCGACTTCGCCGCCGCCGCGCGCAGCGCCGCCCAGGCCACGCGCGCCGCGCTCAACGCCGCGCGCGGCTAGCCCCCGCCTCCGGCCATGCAGCTCAAGTGGCTGGAGGACTTCATCGCGCTCGCCCAGGAGCGCAGCTTCACCCGCGCAGCCGAGCTGCGCCACGTGACCCACCCCGCGTTCGGCCGGCGCATCCGCGCTCTGGAGGCCTGGGCCGGCACGCCGCTCACCGAGCAGGGCGGCGGCCCCGTGCGGCTCACGCCCGCGGGCCAGGCCTTCCTGGAGACCGCGCAGCAGATGACGCAGGACCTGGCCCATTCGCACGTGGAACTGCACGCCATCGCCGGGCGGCAGGCGCGCACCGTCACCCTGGCCACGGGCCGCACCCTGGCGCGCACGGTGGTGGCCGACTGGCTGGCCCGCATCCAGCCCGTGCTGGAGGGCGGCGAGCTGCGCGTGCGCACCTGCGCGCTGGCCGAATCGGTGGCGATGATCGAGCGCGGCGAGGCCGACTTCACCCTGGCCTACCACCACACCTCGCTCGCCGTGCGCCTGGACGCGCGGCAGTTCACCCACTTCACGCTCGCCACCGACCGCCTGGTGCCCGTGGCGCGCGCCCGCGCGGGCGGCGCGCCGCTGCACCACTTCGGCGGCACGGACACGGTGCCCTACCTCGCCTATTCGCACACGCTGGCGCTCGGCCGGCTGGTGGAGGACCACCTGGCGCACGACCCGCTGGCGCCGCGCCTGGCACGCGTGGTGGAGTGCGACTCGGCCGACGCGCAGTACGAATACGTGCTGCGCGGCCTGGGCGTGGCCTGGCTGCCCTGGTCCATGGTGCATGCCGACTGCCAGAGCGGCCGGCTGGCCCGTGCGGGCGACGAGCGCATGGAGGTGCGCTTCGACGTGCGCATGTACCGGCCCAAGCGCCGGCTCTCGCCGTGGGCCGAGGCGCTGTGGGGCACGCTGGCGCGCAAGTAGCCCCCGCACAAACCCGTAGGTCATGTGCACAGAATGCACGGCCTGGTGCCACTTCGGCACCGTATGGCGGCGGTGCGCTTCCACAATGCAGGCACCCCACCATGCCCATGGAGAACGCCATGCACCCTTCCCGCACCCCTGCCCCGCTGCGCCGCGCGCTGCTGGCCGGCGCCGCGCTGCTCGCCGCCGCCAGCCCCGCGGCCTTCGCCCAGGCGCCGGCCTACCCCAGCAAGCCCATCACCATCGTCGTGGGCTACCCGCCCGGCGGCAGCACCGACCTGACGGGCCGCGCCGTGGGCGCGGAGCTGTCCAACCGCCTGGGCGTGCCCGTGGTGATAGAGAACCTCGGCGGCGCGGGCGGCGCCATCGGCGCGCAGAAGGTGGCCAGCAGCGCGCCCGACGGCTACACGCTGCTGGTGGGCGCCAACAACGAGATCGCCATCAACAAGCTGGTCACGAAGAAGGTCAAGTACGACATCAAGGACTTCACGGCCATCGGCCTCGTCGCCTCGCAGCCGCTGGTGCTGGTGGCGGGCACCCACACCGGCGTGAAGAACATCGCCGAGTTCACCGAGCGCGTGCGCAAGCACCCCGGCAAGTTCAGCTACGGCAGCTCGGGCGTGGGCACCTCGCTGCACCTGGCCGGCGAGATGATCAAGGAACAGGGCAAGCTGTTCATGACGCACATCCCCTACCGCGGCGTGGCGCCGCTCACCAACGACCTGGTGGGCAACAACCTGGAGTTCGGCGTGTTCGTGCTCTCCAGCGGCCTGCCGCACATCAAGAGCGGCAAGGTGGTCGCGCTGGGCACCACCGAGGCCAGGCGCTCGGCGGCGGCGCCCGACATCCCCGCGCTGGCCGAGTCGGCGCAGTACAGGAACGTGGACATCGGCACCTGGTTCGCCCTCATGGCGCCGGCCAACCTGCCCAGGCCCGTGGCCGAGCGGCTGAAGAAGGCGCTTAACGAAACGCTGGAGTCGCCCGACTTCCGCAAGCGCATGGAGGCCTCGGGCTCCACCGTGGCCTCGACCAACGTGGACGTGGACCAGTTCCTCGCCACCGAAGTCGCCAAGTACAAGAAGATCATCGAGTTCGCCAGGATCGAGGAATGACGAGCGCTCCCCTGACTTTCGCGCTGCCCGCGCCCGATCTCGGCCCCTGGCGCGCCGGCAACACCGGCACCGAGGGCGTGTGGCGCTTCGACTCCGGCCGGCCGGGCCGCCACGTGATGATCAGCGCCCTGATCCACGGCAACGAGCTGTGCGGCGCCTGGGCGATCAAGGGCCTGCTCGAAGCGGGCGTGCGCCCGCAGGCGGGCCGGCTCACGCTGGCGCTGTGCAACCTCGCGGCGTTCGACCGGTTCGATGCCGCGGACCACGACGCCTCGCGCTTCGTCGACGAGGACATGAACCGCCAGTGGAGCGACGAGCGCATGGACGCCGCCGACACGCTGGAGCGCCGCCGCTGCGCGCAGCTGCGCCCCTTCGTTCGGGAGGCCGACTGGCTGCTGGACCTGCATTCCATGCACGAGCCCTGCGCCCCGCTGCTGCTCACCGGCACGCAGCCGCGCAACCTGCGGCTGGCGCGCGCCATGGCCACGCCCGAGCACGTCGTGGTGGACGCCGGCCACAAGGACGGCACGCGCATGCGCGACTACGGGCGCTTCGGCCTGCCCGACGAGGCGGCCGGCGACAGCCGCTCGCTGCTCGTCGAATGCGGCTTCCACGGCGACCCGGCCAGCCGCGCCGTGGCGCAGGACCAGTGCCTGCGCTTCCTGCAGGCGGCCGGCACGCTGGACGCGGACGCGCTCGGCCGCCTGCTGCCCGGCTGGCGCCTGCCCGACGCGCCGCGCCAGTGGGCGCTGGAGGTCACGGGCCCCGTGGTCGCCCGAAGCGGGCGCTTCCGGTTCACCGAGCCGTTCAAGGGGCTCGAAGTCATCGCCAAGGCCGGCACCGTGATCGGAGACAACGACGGCGAGCCCGTGGCCACGCCGTACGACGACTGCGTGCTCGTCATGCCCAGCACGCGCCAGGCGCGCGCCGGCGTGACCGTGGTGCGCTACGCCACCAGGCGCGCGCTGTAACACGCTGGCCAAAAGTTGGCCTGCATCAAGACTCATGCGTTTTAGGGAGTTGCGCAGGCGCAACCGGCGGTCCTTTCATGGGGACCGCCCTAAAATTTCGAGCAATTACTTACATTTGTATAAATATTATGCAATTGCTCGACCGCCTGCGCCTGTCGCACAAGTTCCTGATCCTGGGCGGCATCGCCCTGGTGATGATGGCCCTGCCCGCCGGCCTGTACCTGCACGGCAGGGTCGATCAGATGCAGGCCCTGTCCGCGCAGGCGCGCGCCATGCCGGCCTTGCAGCAGCTGGGCCAGGCCGTGCGCCTCGCGCAGACGCACCGCGGCCTGTCGGCGGCGCTGCTCGGCGGCGACACGCAGCTTGCGGCGCGCCGGCCGGCCGTGCGCGATGCGCTGGACCAGGCGCTGCAGGCCGCGGGCGCCCGGCTCGACGGCGTGGCGCCCGGGCAGGCCGCTGAATTCGCGCGCCTGCGCCAGGACTGGCAGGCGCTGCAGCAGGGCGTGGCCGAGCGGGCCGTCGCGCCCGCGCAAAGCCTGGCGCGCCACACGCAGCTGGTGGCGCGGCTGCTGGCCTTCAGCGACCAGTTGCTGCACGCGAGCGGCCTGAGCACCAGCGACCGGCGCGACACCCAGGCCCTGATCCAGGCCACGCTGCAGCAGCTGCCCATGCTCGGCGAGCAGCTGGGCCAGATGCGCGCCATGGGCACGGGTGCGCTGGCGCGTGGCGAGCTGGCCCCCGAAACCCGCGGGCAGCTGCGCGCCCTGCGCGCGCGCGCCGACGAGTTCGACGCCGCCAGCCAGGCCAGCCTGCAGCGCGCCGCGCAGCATGCCCCCGGCCTCACGGCCACTCTGGCGCAACCGCTGGCCGCGGAGAAGGCGCGCGTGGCCGAGGCCCTGCGGCTGGTCGACGACGGGCTGCTGGAGGCCGCCTCGCTGCAGCTGCCCGCCGCCCGCTATTTCGACACCCTCACGGCCTCCATAGAGGCCGTGAACGCGCTGGGCGGCCAGGCCACCGACGCGCTGCTAGCCGTGGTCCAGGACCAGGCCGCGGCCGCGCGGCGCGCGCTGTGGCTCGTGGTAGGCATGCTCGCGGCCCTGCTGCTGCTGGCCGTGGCCCTGGCCGGCGTCTTCGTGCGCTCCATCACCCGCCCGCTGGGGCAGGCCGTGGACTTGGCCCGCGCCGTGGCCGGGGGCGACCTGGCCGGCGCCGACCGGCCGCATGGCAGCAACGAGGTCGGCCAGCTGATCGCCGCCCAGCAGCAGATGCGCGCGCAGCTGCGCCCCATCGTCGCGCAGGTGCGCCATGGCTCCGAGGGCGTGGCCCTGGCCAGCGGCGAGATCGCCCAGGGCAACCACGACCTGTCGGGCCGCACCGAGGCCCAGGCCAGCGCGCTGGAGGAGACCGCCGCCTCCATGGAGCAGCTCAGCGCCACGGTGCAGCACAACGCCGAGGCCGCGCGCGAGGCCAGCGCGCTTGCCGAGCACACGCGCGACATGGCGCGCCAGGGCGGCGCCAGCGTGGAGCAGGTGGTGGGCACCATGCGCAGCGTGCACGAGGCGCAGCAGCAGATGGCCGACATCATCCAGGTGATCGACGGCATCGCCTTCCAGACCAACCTGCTGGCCCTGAACGCCGCCGTGGAAGCCGCGCGCGCGGGCGAGCAGGGCCGCGGCTTTGCCGTGGTGGCCGGCGAGGTGCGCAGCCTGGCCGGCCGCAGCGGCGAGGCGGCCAAGCAGATCCGCACGCTGATCGAGGCCAGCCGCACCCGCGTGGACCAGGGCAACCAGCAGGCCGCCGCCGCGGGCCAGACCATGGCCGAGGTGGTGCACAGCATCCAGCGCCTGAGCGCCCTGGTCGGCCAGATCAGCACTGCCAGCCAGGAGCAGGCCAACGGCGTGGCCCAGGTGGGAGAGGCCGTCGCCGCGCTGGACCAGACGACGCAGCAGAACGCCGCCCTGGTCGAGCAGATGGCCGCAGCCGCCGACGGCCTGAGCAGCCAGGCCCAGGGCCTGGTGCAGGCGGTTGCCGTATTCCGCACGGCGGGCGGCAATGCGGCGGCATACCGGCCGGCCGCTCTTGCGCTCGCCTATTGATAGCTACCAGCGCTTACCCACAGGGCGTTGCGGCCTATTTTTGCTGTAAATACCGCTGCAGGTAGCGCCCCGTGTGGCTGGCCCCGTTGGCGGCCACCTCCTCGGGCGTGCCCACGGCCACCACGGTGCCGCCGCCCGCGCCGCCCTCGGGGCCCATGTCGATGACCCAGTCGGCGGTCTTGATCACGTCGAGGTTGTGCTCGATGACGACGATGGTGTTGCCCGCGTCGCGCAGCTGCAGCAGCACCTTGAGCAGGAGCGCTATGTCGGCGAAGTGCAGGCCGGTGGTGGGCTCGTCCAGGATGTAGAGCGTGCGGCCCGTGTCGCGCCGGCTCAGCTCCTGCGCCAGCTTGACGCGCTGGGCCTCGCCGCCCGAGAGCGTGGTGGCGCTCTGGCCCAGGCGGATGTACGACAGGCCCACGTCCAGCAGCGTCTGCAGCTTGCGCGCGATGGCGGGCACGTCCTTGAAGAAGGCGTGGGCGTCCTCCACCGTGAGCTGCAGGATCTGCGCGATGTTCCTGCCCTTCCACTGCACCTCCAGCGTCTCGCGGTTGTAGCGCTGGCCGTGGCACACGTCGCAGGGCACGTAGACGTCGGGCAGGAAGTGCATCTCCACCTTGACCACGCCGTCGCCCTGGCAGGCCTCGCAGCGCCCGCCGCCCGAGGACTGCGACACGTTGAACGAGAAGCGCCCCGGGCCGTAGCCGCGCTCCCTGGCGGTGTTGGTCTCGGCCATGAGCTCGCGGATCGGCGTGAACAGCCCCGTGTAGGTGGCGGGGTTGCTGCGCGGCGTGCGGCCTATGGGCGACTGGTCCACGTTGATGACCTTGTCGAAATAGTCCAGGCCCTCCAGCGCCTGGTGCGGCGCGGGCTCCTCGTGCGCGCGGTGGATCTGGCGCGCGGCGGCCTTGTGCAGCGTGTCGTTGACCAGCGTGCTCTTGCCCGAGCCGGACACGCCGGTCACGCAGGTCAGCAGGCCCACGGGGAACTCCACGCTCACATTGCGCAGGTTGTTGCCCGTGGCGCCCAGCACGCGCACGGCCTGCAGCCGCCCCTGCGTGGCGTGGTGGCCGGCCAGGCGCTCCTTCCTGCGCTGGCTGGCGGCCGTCTCGGGAAAGCGCGACTTCGGCTTTTTCTCCCCCTCGGGCGCCGCCGCCTGTTCCGTCACCGGCAGCCAGGGCGTGCGCCGCGCGGGCACGGGCAGGCTGCGCGCGCCGCTCAGGTACTGGCCGGTGAGCGAGCCGGGGTTGGCGCACAGCTCGGCATAGGTGCCCTGGGCCATCACGCGCCCGCCGTGCACGCCGGCGCCGGGGCCCATGTCCACGCAGTGGTCGGCGGCGCGGATCATGTCCTCGTCGTGCTCCACCACGATGACGCTGTTGCCCAGGTCGCGCAGCCGCGTGAGGGTGGCGATGAGGCGGTCGTTGTCGCGCTGGTGCAGGCCTATGCTGGGCTCGTCGAGCACGTACATCACGCCCGTGAGGCCGCTGCCGATCTGGCTCGCCAGGCGGATGCGCTGGGCCTCACCGCCGGAGAGGGTCTCGGCGCTGCGCGCCAGGCTCAGGTAGGACAGGCCCACGTCGTTGAGGAAGGACAGGCGCGCGGCGATCTCGCGCACGATCTTGCCGGCGATCTCGGCCTTGGCGCCCGACAGGCGCAGCGCGCCGAACCAGTCCTGCGCGCCGGCCAGCGTCATGTGGCTCACGTCGTCGATGCCGCGCGCGGCGTCGCCCTCGCCCACCCGCACGTACCGCGCCTCGCGGCGCAGGCGCGCGCCAGCGCATTCGGCGCAGGGCTGGGACTGGCGGTAGCGCGCCAGGTCCTCGCGCACCACGGCCGAGTCCGTCTCGCGCCAGCGCCGCGCCATGTTGGGCAGGATGCCCTCGAACGGGTGGCTGCGGACGATGGGCTTGCCCTTGTTGCGGCCACTGTCGAGCAGGTAGCTGAAGGCGATCTCCTCCTCGCCCGAGCCGTGCAGGACAACCTGGCACACGCGCTCGGGCAACTGCTCGAAGGGCGTGTCCACGTCGAAGCCGTAGTGCCGCGCCAGGCTCTCCAGCATGGCGAAGTAGTAGCCGTTGCGCCGGTCCCAGCCCTTGATGGCGCCGCTGGCCAGGCTGAGCGACGGGAAGGCCACCACGCGCGCGGCGTCGAACAGCTCCTGCTGGCCCAGCCCGTCGCAGGCCGGGCAGGCGCCCGTGGGCGAGTTGAACGAGAACAGCCGCGGCTCCAGCTCGGGCAGCGCGTAGCTGCACACGGGGCAGGCGAACCTGGCGGAGAACAGATGCTCGCGCCCCGTGTCCATCTCCAGCGCCAGCACGCGGCCCGCGCCCTCGCTGCCGCCCACGCGCAGCACGGCCTCGATGCTCTCGGCCAGGCGCTGGCGCGCGTCCGGGCGCACCTTCAGGCGGTCGATCACGACGTCGATGTCGTGCTTCTCGTTCTTCTTGAGCTCGGGCAGCGCCTCGTACTCGTGGATCTGCCCATCCACCCTGAAGCGCACGTAGCCCAGCGCCAGCATCTGCTCGAACAGCTCGGCGAACTCGCCCTTCTTTTGCCGCGCCACCGGGGCCAGCAGCATCAGGCGCGTGTCCTCGGGCAGGGCCAGCACGGCATCGACCATCTGGCTCACGGTCTGCGCGGCCAGCGGCAGGCCGTGGTCGGGGCAGTAGGGCGTGCCCGCGCGCGCGTAGAGCAGGCGCAGGTAGTCGTGGATCTCGGTCACCGTGCCCACGGTGGAGCGCGGGTTGTGGCTGGTGGCCTTCTGCTCGATGGAGATCGCGGGCGACAGGCCCTCGATCAGGTCCACGTCGGGCTTGTCCAGGCGCCCCAGGAACTGGCGCGCATAGGCCGACAGGCTTTCCACGTAGCGGCGCTGGCCCTCGGCATACAGGGTGTCGAACGCGAGGCTGGACTTGCCCGAGCCCGACAGCCCCGTGATGACCACGAGCTGGTTGCGCGGGATGTCCAGGTCGATGTTCTTCAGGTTGTGCGTGCGCGCGCCGCGGATGCTGATCTGCCCGGCGCCGCGCAGCACCTGCGCCAGCGGGCGTCCTGCGTCCGGCGCGCTCGGGGGGGCGGGTGGTGGGGCGGTATCGGCCATCGCTGCGGTGCTCGAAGAAAACCCACCATGATAGGGCAGCGCCCGATGCGCGGCAGGCCCCTGGCCGGGACCGGGAAACCCGCGCTGCGCCACAATGCGGCTTTTGCCTGAACACTGCCTGCCCCGTGCCGGACACCACCACCTCCCCATCCCCGCCCGCCGCCGCGGCCCCCGCCTCGCGCATGACGGCGCTGGAGCGGCGCTCCAGCCTCGGCCTGGCGGCCATCTTCGCCATGCGCATGCTGGGGCTGTTCCTGGTGCTGCCCGTGTTCATGCTGGAGGCGCGCAAGTACGCCGGCGGCGACGACCCCGCGCTCGTGGGGCTGGCCATGGGCATGTACGGGCTCACGCAGGCGTTCTTCCAGCTGCCGCTGGGCATGGCGTCCGACCGCTTCGGCAGGAAGCGCGTCATCGCGCTGGGCCTGCTGGTGTTCGCCGCGGGCAGCCTGGTGGCGGCGCTGGCCGACTCGGTCATGGGCCTGCTGGTGGGCCGGGCGCTGCAGGGCGCCGGGGCGGTGTCGGCCGCCGTCACCGCGCTGCTGGCCGACCAGACGCGCGACGCCGTGCGCACCAAGGCCATGGCGCTCGTGGGCGTCAGCATCGGCCTGATGTTCGCCGTGGCGCTGGTGGCGGCGCCCTTCCTGGCCGCCCACGTCGGCCTGTCGGGCCTGTTCGTGCTCACGTTCGCGCTGGCGCTGGCCGGCGTGGCGCTGATCCTGTGGGTGGTGCCGCCCGAGACGCGCCACCACGGCGCCGCGCCGCAGGGCCGCCCGTCCGACGTATGGCGCCATGCCGACCTGCTGCGCCTGAACCTGGGCGTGTTCGCGCTGCACACCATACAGATGGCCATGTGGGTGGCCGTGCCCGCCATGCTGGTGCAGGCAGGCCTGCCCAAGGACGTGCACTGGCACGTCTACCTGCCCGCGCTGGTGCTCTCGGTCGTCGCCATGGGGGGGCTGTTCGCCATGGAGCGGCGCGGGCGGCTGCGCGCGGCCCTGCTGCTGTCGATCGGCCTGATCGCGCTGGTGCAGGCCGCCCTGGGGGGGCTGGCGGCCGGCGGCGTCGCGCCCACCGTGGCGCTGCTCGGCACGCTGCTGTTCGTGTTCTTCTGCGGCTTCAACATGCTGGAGGCCACGCAGCCCAGCCTGGTCTCGCGCATGGCCCCGGCCCATCTGCGCGGCGCGGCCCTGGGCGCGTACAACACGCTGCAGTCCCTGGGCCTGTTCGCCGGGGGCGCCCTGGGCGGCGCCTTGGCCAAGTGGGCGGGCGCGGGCGGGCTGTTCGCCGCCACGGCGCTGCTGGCCGCCCTGTGGCTGGCGCTCACCTGGCCGCTGCGGCCCGTGGGGCGCGGCGGCCACTGATTTTTTTCGCCCTCGCCGCATCAAGCGGCCCCAAGGCCGCTATGCTGCGCACCTGCGGCCTCGCAGGGGCCGCTCGAGCAGGCTCATCTGGCCCGGAAATCCTCTCCTGCCTTCCGGGCTGACGCACAAAGGATCTTTCCCCATGGCATCCGTCAACAAAGTCATCATCGTCGGCAACCTCGGCCGCGACCCCGAAATGCGCACCTTCCCCAGCGGCGACCAGGTGGCCAACGTGCGCATCGCCACCACCGACCGCTGGCGCGACAAGAACACCGGCGAGAACAAGGAAGCCACCGAGTGGCACAGCGTGGTCTTCAACGGCCGCCTGGCCGAGATCGTGGGCCAGTACCTGCGCAAGGGCTCGCAGGTGTACGTGGAAGGCAGCCTGCGCACGCGCAAGTGGACCGACCAGAGCGGCCAGGAGCGCTACACCACCGAGATCCGCGCCGACACCATGCAGATGCTAGGCAGCCGCGCCGGCTCCGGCGGCGGCCAGGGCGGCGGCTATGACGACGGCGGCTACGGCGGCGATGGCGGCGGCTACGAGGCCCCGCGCCGCGCCGCGCCCGCCCCGCGCCCCGCGCCCCCCGCTGCCCGCCCCGCCCCGGCGCCCGTGGCCCAGCCGCCGCGCGCGGCCTCGGGCTTCGACGACATGGACGACGACATTCCGTTCTGAACGCCGTCCCGCTCCAACGGCAACGGGCGCCCCAAGGCGCCCGTTTGCTATTGTGGTGATAGCTGCCAGCGCTTGATGGACAAGCGCTGGAGCCAAAAAAACACCGTCAGTGCACGACCATCAGCGAGAACGGCCAGACATAGGCCTGCATGGTCACGTACAGGCCCACCAGGCAGGCCAGCGCGATGGAGTGGAAGAACACGTAGCGCAGGATGTCGCCCTCGTGGTCGAACCAGCGCGTGGCGGTGGAGGCCACGACGATGGACTGCGCGTCGATCATCTTGCCCATCACGCCGCCCGAGCTGTTGGCCGCGCCCATGAGGTTGGGCGAGAGGTGCAGCTGCTCGGCCGCCACCTTCTGCATGCCGCCGAAGAGCACGTTCGACGCCGTGTCCGAGCCCGTGAGCGCCACGCCCAGCCAGCCCATCAGCGTGCCGAAGAACGGGTAGAGCACGCCCGTGTTGGCGAAGGCCAGGCCCAGCGTGGTGTCGGTGCCCGAGTAGCGCGTGAGCGTGCCCAGCGCCAGCATGAGCACGATGGTCAGCAGCGAGTACTTCACGAGCCACAGCGTCTTGAAGAAGGTGCGCACGATGGCGACCGGGTTGTACTTCATGACGAAGGCGCTCACGATGGCCGACAGCAGGATGCCCGTGCCGGTGGCCGACAGGAGGTTGAGCGTGTAGACCGCGCCTTCCTTCGTGGGCTTGGCGACCACGGGCGGCACCTTCTCGATCAGGTTGTGCAGGCCTTCCATGGGGAAGGCGGGCGCGAAGACGCCGTTGAGCCAGGTCTTGACCGAAGGCAGGCCCCAGATGAAGACGAACACCGACAGGATCACCCAGGGCGTCCAGGCCGCCACCAGCGCCTGCGTGCTGTGGCGCGTGACGGGCTTGGCCGGCTTGGCCTCGGCGGCGCTCACGTCATGGTGGCGCAGCGAGGCCGAGGTCCAGACCGTCCTGGGCTTCCACACGCGCAGGAAGGCCACGAGGCAGACCATGGAGACGATGGCGGCGATGATGTCCACCAGCTCCGGCCCGATGTAGTTGGACACCAGGAACTGCGGGATGGCGAAGGACACGCCCGTCACCAGGATGGCGGGCCAGATCTCCATCATGCCCTTGCGCCCGGCGAAGGCCCAGATGAGCCAGAACGGCACCAGCAGCGAGAAGAAGGGCAGCTGGCGGCCGATCATGGCCGTCACTTCCATGAGGTCGTAGCCGTGCACCTTGGCCAGCGTGATCACCGGCGTGCCCAGCGCGCCGAAGGCCACGGGCGCGGTGTTGGCGATCAGCGACAGGCCCGAGGCCGCCAGCGGCGAGAAGCCCAGGCCGATGAGGATGGCCGCCGTCACCGCCACGGGCGTGCCGAAGCCCGCCGCGCCCTCGAAGAAGGCGCCGAAGCAGAACGCGATCAGGAGCAGCTGGATGCGCCGGTCCTCGGTGATGCCCGAGAGCGAGTCCTGCAGCACGGCGAAGCTGCCGTTCTGCTCGGTGAGCTGGTGCAGGAAGATGATGTTGAGCACGATCCAGCCGATCGGCAGCAGCCCCGTGAAGCCGCCCAGCCATGTCGGCCGGCATGCCGTAGACGAAGATGGCCACGAGCAGCGCCGCGGCCAGGCCCATGCCCGCGGCGATGTGCGCCTTGATGTGGAAGAAGCCCAGAGCCGCGAGCATGACCACCACCGGCACCGCTGCCAGCGCGGTGGAGATGACCATGTTGCCCAGTGGGTCGTAGATTTGTTGCCAGACCATAGCCTGTGCCCCCTTGTTGTTGTCCCGGTTTTGGAAGGAAGAGCGCCCGTGCGTCCAGGATCGGTGGATTACCGGCTGGCATGCGGCGCGGACGAGACTGTAGAAAGCCCGCCAGCAGTCCAGCGTGAAAAATCCGGAGACCGACCCTGAAGCAATTTCACACCATAGCGAAGACCCGGGTCCGGCGCCCGGCCCATTCGGGTATTCACCAATCCCGCCGGCCCCCCAGGCGCAGGCGCTCAGCCGTCCACCGTCGCAATCACGCCACCGCCCAGGCATACCTCGCCGTCGTACAGCACGGCGGACTGGCCCGGCGTCACGGCCCACTGGGCCTCGGGGAACTGCAGGCTGAAGGCGCCGCCCTGCGCGGCCAGCACGGTGCAGGCCGCGTCCTGCTGGCGGTAGCGCGTCTTGGCCGCGCAGGCGCCAAGGGCGGGGGGGTGCGACAGCAGCCAGGGGTGGTCATGGCCCTGCACCACGCGCAGGGTGTTGGTATCGAGTTCCTTGCGCGCCACGAACCAGGGCGCATGCTCGCCGCCGCCGCGCTGCGCCCCCTTCTCCTTCACGCCGCCGATGCCCAGCCCCTGGCGCTGGCCCAGCGTGTAGAACGACAGGCCCACGTGGCGGCCCAGCCTGCGGCCCCGGTCGTCCAGGATGGGGCCGGGCTCGTGGCGGATGTAGCGGTTGAGGAATTCGCGGAACGGCCGCTCGCCGATGAAGCAGATGCCGGTCGAGTCCTTCTTCTTCGCGTTGGGCAGGCCGATCTCCTCGGCGATGCGGCGCACCTCGGTCTTCCTCAGCTCGCCCACGGGGAACAGCGTTTTGGCCAGCTGCGCCTGGTTCAGCCGGTGCAGGAAGTAGCTCTGGTCCTTGGCCGGGTCCAGCCCCTTGAGCAGCTCGAACAGGCCCGTGGCCGGGTTGTGGCGCACGCGCGCGTAGTGGCCGGTGGCGATCTTCTCGGCGCCCAGCGCAAAAGCGTGGTCCAGGAAGGCCTTGAACTTGATCTCGGCGTTGCACAGCACGTCGGGGTTGGGCGTGCGCCCGGCCTGGTACTCGCGCAGGAACTCGGCGAACACGCGGTCCTTGTACTCGGCCGCGAAGTTCACGTGCTCGATCTCGATGCCGATCACGTCGGCCACGCTGGCGGCGTCCAGGAAGTCCTGGCGGCTGGAGCAGTACTCGCTGTCGTCGTCATCCTCCCAGTTCTTCATGAAGATGCCGACCACCTCGTGGCCCTGCTGCTTGAGGAGGTGGGCCGTGACGGCCGAATCGACGCCGCCGGAGAGGCCCACGACGACGCGCTGCTTGGTGGATGCTGTCATCGCCCCGATTGTATTTTTTGCGGCGCCGGCGCACTGCGCGGGCGCGCGGAGCGCGTGGCCACCAGCAGGTCGTAGAGCTGCTGGGCCGCGGGCGAGAGCGATTTGCTCCGGCGCTTGATGAGCCCCATCTGCCGCGTGACCACGGGCTCCACGAGCGGGATCGACACCAGCGTGGGATGGTCCCTGCCCGGCATGGCCAGGCTGGGCACGGCGGCCACGCCCAGGCCCGCCTCCACGAGGCCGAGCAGCGTGGTCACGTGCTTGGCCTCGTACAGGCACTGGGGGCGGTCGGGCACGTTGGCCAGGGCCAGGTCCATGAGCAGGCGGTTGCCCGAGGTCTTGCCCACCGACATGAAGTCGTGCCGCCCGAGCTCGGCCCAGGTCACCTTCTTGCGGCGCGCGAGTGCGTGGTCGCGGCGACAGGCGGCCACGAAGCGCTCGGCCAGCACGGGCTTGAACTCGATCTCGGCCTCCTGGCTGCCGATGAAGTTCAGGCCGAAGTCGGCATCGCCCTGCGCCACGGCCACCAGCACCTCGTTCGCGCTCGCGTCGTGCACCTTCACGCGGATGCGCGGAAAGCGCTCGTGGTAGCGCTTGACCACCTGCGGCAGGAAGTAATACACGGCCGACGGCACGCAGGCGATCGTGACCTCGCCCATGCGGCGCGCGGCCATGTCGCCCAGGCCCATGAGCATGCCGTCCAGGTCGTCGAGCCACTGCTGCGTCTTGCGCGCGAAGTCGCGGCCCACGGCCGTGAGCGTGACGCGCCGCGTGGTGCGGTCGAGCAGGCGCACGCCCAGCGCCTCTTCGAGCTTCTCGATGCGGCGGCTGAAGGCCGGCTGCGAGAGGTGGATGGACTCGGCCGCCGCGCGAAAGCTCTGCAGCTCGGCCACGGCGGCGAAGGCCTGGATGTCGGCGAGGTCGAACTTGATGTTCATGGCGCACGGGTCGTGGTGATCGGCCCGCCATTGCGCCAGACACATCAATCGTTGTCAACAATGCAATTCACAGAATAGCCGGGGCCGCGCACCATGCCGCCCCATGAGCTACGAACTTCCCTGCATCCTGATGCGCGGCGGCACCTCCCGGGGGCCATTCTTCCTGGCCGACTGGCTGCCGCAAGACCCCGGGGTGCGCGACCGCATGCTGCTGGCGGCGCTGGGCTCGCCGCACGAGCTGCAGATCGACGGGCTGGGCGGCGGCAACTCGCTCACGAGCAAGGTGGCCATCGTCTCGCGCTCCAGGCACGCCGGCTGCGACGTGGACTACCTCTTCGCCCAGGTCAGCGTGGAGGAGGCGTGCGTGGACACGCGCCCCAACTGCGGCAACATGCTGGCGGGCGTGGGCCCCTTCGCCATCGAGCAGGGCCTGGTGCCCGCGGCGCCCGGCGCCGGCACCACGCTGGTGCGGGTGTTCAACGTCAACACGCGCTCGCGCATCGACGTGCGCGTGCGCACATGCAACGGCCGCGTGCTGTACGAGGGCGACGTGCGCATCGACGGCGTGCAGGGCACGGCGGCGCCGGTGCTGCTGAGCTTCCTGGATGCCTGGGGCTCGGTCACCGGCAGCCTCTTTCCCACGGGCCGGCGCACCGACACCATCGACGGCGTCGAGCTCACCTGCATCGACGCGGCCCAGGTCATGGTGCTCGTGCGCGCCCGTGACCTGGGCCTGCGCGGCGATGAGGCGCCCGCGGCGCTCGATGCCGATGGCGCGCTCCTCGCGCGCCTGGAGTCCCTGCGCCGCGCGGCCGGCCTGCGCATGGGCCTGGGCGACGTATCGGGCAGCGTGCTGCCCAAGCCCGTGATCGTCGCGCCCGGCGCCCGGCCCGGCCAGATCGTCTCGCGCTACTTCACGCCCCGGCGCTGCCACCGCTCGCATGCGGCCACGGGCGCCATCGGCGTGGCCGCGGCGCTCGCCCTGCCGGGCACGGTGGCCCATGGCGCGCAGTGGCGGCCGGGCGCCGGCACCCATCGCATGGCCGTGCAGCACCCCGCGGGCCGCATCGAGGTGGACGTCGAGCTCGGCGGAACGGACGCGGACCCGCAGCTGCGCCAGGCCTGCCTCGTGCGCACGGCCCGAAAGATCCTCGAAGGCACCTTGTACGTGCCGGACCACGCGCTGGCCTGAACCGGCTCCGCGCGCCTTTTCCCCTCTTCAACCCAACGACAAGGAGACCTCATCCATGACCCGATCCACTCCCCCGCGCCGCCGCATGCTGGCCCTGGGCGGCGCCCTCGCGCTCGCGGGCCTGCTCACGGCGGGCCCGGCCCTCGCGTCCTTTCCGGGCAAGCCCGTCACGCTCATCGTGCCCACCGCGGCGGGTGGCGGCAACGACGCCATGGCGCGCGTGCTCGCGCAGAAGATGTCGCAGCTGCTCGGCCAGCAGGTCGTGGTGGACAACAAGGCCGGCGCCAATGGCGCGATCGCGTCCGAATTCGTGGCCCGGGCCGCGCCCGACGGGTACACCCTCCTGTTCGGCTACATCGGCACGCACGGCATGAACCCCGCGCTGCAGAAGCTGCGCTACGACCCCGTCGCGCACTTCGAGCCCATCGGCATGGTCTGCTACTCCCCCACGCTCATGGTGGTGAATCCCCAGGTGCCCGCCAGGACCGTCGCGGAGCTCGTGCAGCTCACGAAGGCGGCGCCCGACAAGTACAACTACGCCTCGGCCGGCAGCGGCACGGCGCCGCACTTCGCGGCCGAGATGTTCAAGATCGAAACCGGCGCGCGCCTGACCCACGTGCCCTACAAGGGGTCGGCGCCCGCGATGACCGACACCATCGCCGGCCAGACACAGCTCATGTTCCCGAGCCTGTTCGCGGCCTATCCCTACGTCAAGGGCGGCAAGCTCCACGCGCTGGCCGTGGCCGGGGCCAGACGCTCGCCGCTGCTGCCCCAGGTGCCCACGCTGGAGGAGCTGGGCATCCGCGGCGTCGATGTCACGCAGTGGTACGCGCTGTTCGCACCGGCCAGGACCCCGCGCGCGGTGGTGGACAGGCTCAACCAGGCCCTGCTCGCGGCGCTGGCCGACAAGGACGTGGCGCGCCGCATCGAGGACCAGGGTGCCGTGGTGGACCCCAGCTCGCCCGAAGCCCTCGGCCGGACCGTGCGCCAGGAGCTCGCCAAGTGGCGCGGCGTGGTCACCAAGGCCCAGCTCAGCGCCGACTGATCCCGCAATACATGCAACCCCATGGAGGAGAAGACCTTGATGCAGAAGACCCGGGCGCTGTGCGCCCTGCTGGCCGCCACGGCCGCCCCCGCCTTCGCCCAATCCGGCGTGACGCTCTACGGCATCGTGGACCTGAGCGTGCGCCAGGCCTCGGGCCTCACGCCCGGCCACGCGCCTTCGGACGCCTCGCACGCCGGCCTCGGCAGCGGCGTGGACAACACCAGCCGCTGGGGCCTGCGCGGCAGCGAGGACCTGGGCGGCGGCGCGAAGGCCCTGTTCAACCTGGAGGCCGGCATCAACGCCGACGCCGGCGCATCGGCCAACGGCAGCAAGTTCTTCGACCGCGCGAGCTGGCTGGGCCTGCAGGGCGGCTGGGGCACGCTGGCGGCGGGGCGCCAGACCACGCTGCTGGCCGACGCGGTCTCGCCCGTGGACCCGCTGGGCATGCGCTTCGCAAGCTTCAACCCCAACATCAACGTCGCGGCGCTGAGCCAGCACGGCCTGGGCATCCAGTACGGCAGCGCGGGCTCCACGAGCGGCTCCTACCGGCTGGACAACGCGCTCAAGTACACGGGCCGCTTCGGCGCCGTGACGGCGCGCGCCATGCACGGCTTCGGGGAACTGGCGGGCGGCGGCTCGCGCCTGTCCTCCTCGGGGCTGGGGCTGGCCTATGCGCGGCGGGGGCTCGCGCTGTCGGGCGCCTACCAGACCTTCAAGGACGCCGACGCGCGCAACCTCGATGCCTACCTGGCCGGCGCCGCGTACCAGTGGGGCAGCGTGCGCTGGGCCGCCACGGCCGGGCGCAGCCAGGCGCAGACGTCCGCCACCGCGCGCACCGTGCAGCGCGTGCTCTCGGCGGGCGGCACCTGGTCGGCCACGCCCGCGGCCGACCTGACGCTGGCCTACTACAAGGTGGACCGCTCCCGCACGCTGCAGGCCGGCGACGGCTACGGCCGCCTCGTCGCGTTCGGCGAGTACAAGCTCTCGCGCCGCACGCGCCTGTACGCCGAGTTCGACGCCACGCGCTGGCGCGGCGGCTACCAGGGCGCGGGCAAGAAGGCGCATGCCCGGGGCACCTCGCTCGGCGTCCTGCACCATTTCTGAGCACGGAGCGCCGCACGGGACTGTGCGACCATCGGGGCCACCGGCGCATTCCCGCGCGCCGGATCCTCCTGCCCTCCATGGAACTGCGCCAGCTTCGCTACTTCGTCCGCATCGTCGAACTCGGCTCCATGGGCCGCGCCGCGCTGGACCTGGGCATGGTGCAGTCCGCGCTCAGCCAGCAGGTCAGCCGCCTGGAGGGCGAGCTGTGCACCCGGCTGCTGCAGCGCACCGCCAAGGGCGCCGTGCCCACCGAGGCGGGCATGGCCTTCTTCCGCGAGGCGCAGCTGGTGCTGCGCCATGCCGAGCAGGCCGCGCGCGCGGCGCAGCACGCGCGGCTCACGGGCTCGGTCAGCGTGGGGCTGGCGCCCACCACGGCATCGGTGCTCGGCGTGCCGCTGCTGCGCGCCATGCGCGAGCGGCACCCCGACGTGCGCCTGCACATGGTCAGCAGCCTGTCGGGGCACCTGTCGAACATGCTCAACGCGCGCCAGCTCGACCTGGCCGTGCTGTTCGACACCCAGCCCGCGCGCCGCTGGAGCGTGGTGCCGCTGCTGGAGGAGCGGCTGTTCCTGATCCGCTCCGCGCACCGCTCGGCCCGGCCGCTGCCCGCGCCGGGCCAGGGCACGGTACAGCTCGCGCAGCTGGGCGAGGAGCCGCTGATCCTGCCCAGCGGCCCGCACGGGCTGCGCAGCCAGATCGACGCCGCCTTCGCCCACGCGCGCATCGCGCCCCAGGTGGCGCTGGAGATCGACTCGCTGAGCCTGCTCATGGACGCGGTGGACGCCGGGCTGGGCAGCACCGTGCAGCCCTGGGCCGCCGTGGCCGCGTTCGCCGACGCGGGCGAGCGCTTCGTGCTCGCCGAGATCGCCGACGCGCCCGCCTTCCGCCCCTCGGCGCTGTGCAGCCTGTCGGACGACGAGCTCTCGCCCGCGGCGCTGGCCACGCGCGTGGTGCTGGCCGAGTGCTCGCGCACGCTGGTGGGCAGCGGCGCCTGGGTGGGCGCCACGCTGGTGCCGCACTGATTCCATTTCCAGATCAATCGAGTACGCGAAGGCGAAGCGCAGACAGTGCTGTTGCACGGCAAGCGAAGCCGGCAAAGTAATCGATTGATCTGGAAATGGAACGAGCCATCACGGATCGTGAAGCCCTCTTCGCGCCGCCGGCCTGACGCGGCGCGCTCGCGCCGCCTACAGTCGGGCCACCCCTGAGAAGACCGCCGCGCCCGCGCACCCGTTCGCGCCGCGCGGCACCACAGCCCCATGATTGATGTACTAGTGATCGGCGGCGGCAACGCCGCCCTGTGCGCCGCGCTCATGGCGCGCGAGGCGGGCGCGAGCGTGCTGCTGCTCGAATCCGCCCCGCGCGCCTGGCGCGGCGGAAACTCCGCCCACACGCGCAACCTGCGCTGCATGCACGATGCGCCGCAGGACGTGCTCGTCGATGCCTACCCCGAGGAGGAGTACTGGCAGGACCTGCTGAAAGTGACCGGCGGCCTCACCAACGAGCACCTGGCGCGCATGGTGATCCGCGCCTCGTCCACCTGCCGGCCCTGGATGCGCCGCCACGGCGTGCACTTCCAGCCCGCGCTGGCCGGAACGCTGCACGTGGCGCGCACCAACGCCTTCTTCATGGGCGGCGGCAAGGCCCTGGTCAACGCCTACTACCGCAGCGCCGAGGCGCTGGGCGTGCAGGTGCGCTACGAATCGCCCGTGGACCGGCTGGAGATCGTGGACGGCGGGTTCCGCGCCGCCTGGTGCCAGGGCGAGCGCATCGAGGCCCGCACCTGCGTGCTGGCCGCGGGCGGCTTCGAGTCGAACCGCGAATGGCTGCGCGAGGCCTGGGGCCAGAACGAACGCGGCGAGTGGCCGGCGGACAACTTCCTGATCCGCGGCACGGCCTACAACCAGGGCGTGCTGCTCAGGCACATGCTGGACGAGCACGGCGCCGACCGCATCGGCGACCCCACGCAGGCCCACATGGTGGCCATCGACGCGCGCGCGCCGCTGTACGACGGCGGCATCTGCACGCGCATCGACTGCGTGTCGCTGGGCGTGGTGGTGAACGCGAACGCCGAGCGCTTCTACGACGAGGGCGAGGACTTCTGGCCCAAGCGCTACGCCATCTGGGGGCGCCTGGTGGCGCAGCAGCCCGGGCAGACCGGCTATTCGATCATCGACAGCAAGGCCATCGGCCGCTTCATGCCGCCCGTGTTCCCCGGCGCGCGCGCCGACAGCCTGCCCGAGCTGGCCGCCAGGCTGGGCCTGGACGTCGATACCTTCATGCGCACGCTGAACGCCTACAACGGCGCCTGCAGGGTAGGCCGCTTCGACCACACCGTGCTCGACGACTGCGCCACCTCCGGCCTCTTCCCGGCCAAGACGCACTGGGCGCGCCCCATCGACACCGCGCCGTTCTACGGCTACGCGCTCAGGCCCGGCGTGACCTTCACCTACCTGGGCCTGCAGACCGACGACACGGCCGCCGTGCGCTTCGGTGACCGCCCCAGCGCCAACCTGTTCGTGGCCGGCGAGATGATGGCCGGCAACGTGCTCGGCAAGGGCTACACCGCCGGCGTGGGCATGTCGATAGGCACGGCCTTCGGCCGCATCGCCGGACGCAACGCGGCCCTGGCCGCGCGAGGACAGAGTGCCGGGCACGGCGCCGTGAAAGACGAGGAAGCCCATGCAAGCGCTTGAAGCCCTGACCCGCGACGCCAAGGCGCTGGCCAACGGCACGCCCGTGCCCATGAGCGCCGCCGAGACCGAGGTGGCGCGCGTCATGCAGATCTGCAACGCCTGCCGCTACTGCGAAGGCTTTTGCGCCGTGTTCCCGGCCATGACGCGGCGGCTGGAGTTCGCCACGGCCGACGTGCACTACCTGGCCAACCTGTGCCACAACTGCGGCGCCTGCCTGCACGCCTGCCAGTACGCGCCGCCGCACGAATTCGCGGTGAACGTCCCGCAGGCCATGGCCACGGTGCGCGGCCAGACCTATTCCGACTACGCCTGGCCGCCGGCCCTGGGCAGCCTGTACCGGCGCAACGGCCTCACGCTGTCGCTGGCGCTCGTCGCCGCGCTGACGCTGTTCCTGGTGCTGGGCGCCGTGCTGCAGGGCGGCGGCCTGGCCGCGCTGTGGAAGACCGACCTGGGCAACGACTTCTACAACCTGTTCCCGCACAACCTGCTGGTGGGCCTGTTCGCGCCCGTGTTCCTGTTCGTGGTGCTGGCGCTGGCCATGGGCGTGCGCGCCTTCTGGAAGGACGTGAAGCCCGCCACCAGCGGCGCCGACGTGGGCGGCGCGGCCGCCGGCGAGGCAGCGCACGACGTGCTGCGCCTGAAGTACCTGGACGGCGGCCACGGCGACGGCTGCCACAACGAGGACGACGCCTACACATTGAAGCGCCGCCGCGCCCACCACCTGACGTTCTACGGCTTCGCGCTGTGCTTCGCCGCCACGTCCCTGGGCACCATCTACCACTACGCCTTCGGCTGGGTGGCGCCCTACGACCTGCCGTCCGTCCCGAAGCTGCTGGGCGCCGCGGGCGGCGTGCTGATGGTGCTGGGCACGGCCGGCCTGTGGCACCTGAACCGCACGCGCCACCCGCTGCACGGCGACGCCGCGCAAAAGCCCATGGACCTGGGCTTCATCGCCCTGCTGTTCCTGGTGGCCGCCAGCGGCCTGGCCCTGTGGCTGGCGCGCGCCACGCCGGCGCTGGCCCTGCTGCTGTGCCTGCACCTGGGCGCGGTGATGGCCTTGTTCGCCACCCTGCCCTATGGCAAGTTCGCGCACGGCGTGTTCCGCACGGCGGCGCTGCTGCGCTACAACACCGAGAAGCGCCAGCCCAACCCCATCGGGCTGGGCAGCGATTGACCACTTACAAAAACGATAGCTACTGGCGCTTGCCCCATCTGCCCCAGAGCCATATTTGACTTAAAAACGACCCAGGAGCCCCACCATGAAGAAACGCACCCTGATCCAGGCCGCCGCAGTGGCCGCAACCTCCCTGGCCTGGGCCGGCCCCGCGCTGGCCCAGGACTTCCCGCCGGCCAAGCCGGTGACGCTGGTCGTGGGCTTCGCGCCCGGCGGCGCGGCCGACGCGGCGGCGCGCCTGATCGCCAAGAAGCTGGCCGAGAACATCGGCCAGGCCGTGGTGGTGGAGAACAAGGGCGGCGCGGGCGGCAACATCGCCCACCAGCAGGTGGCCGCGGGCCCGTCGGACGGCACGGTGCTGCTGTTCGGCTCCGTGGGGCCGCTGACCATCGCGCCGCACCTCATGAAGCTGGCCTACGACCCGTTCAAGGACCTGGCCCCCATCTCCGGCGGCGTGTACTTCCCCAACGTGCTCGTGGTGCACAAGGGCGCGGGCGTGAAGACGCTGGCCGAGTTCGTGCAGCTGTCCAAGAAGAAGCCCGGCAGCGTGGACTTCGCCTCCACCGGCGCGGGCTCGGCCTCGCACCTGGCGGGCGAGCTGTTCAACCAGCGCGCCGGCATCGACATGGTGCACGTGCCCTACAAGGGCGGCGCGCCCGCGCTGCAGGACCTGCTGGGCGAGCGCGTGACCAGCTACTTCGCCGCGCCCCCCACGGCCATGCCCCACGTGGAGACCGGCAAGCTGATCCCGCTGGCCACCACGGGCCTCACGCGCCCGGCCTACCTGCCGAACATCCCCACGGTGGCCGAGTCGGGCTACCCGGGCTTCCAGGCGCTGAACTGGTACGCCTTCGTGGCCTCGGGAAAGACGCCCGCGCCCCTGCTCGACCGCTGGAACCAGGAGATCGTGAAGACGCTCAACGACCCCGGCGTGAAGGAGGCCCTGAACAAGCACGGCCTGTCGCCCCACCCCACGACGCGCAAGGAGTTCGCGGACTTCATGAAGAAGGAATACGACCAGTGGGGCGCGATCGTGAAGGAGCGCAAGATCACGGCGCAGTAAGCGCCGCGCCGCCGCGCATCTCCCGGCGGCAGGGCCGGGGCGGGGTGTCAGGCCCCGCCCAGCACTTTGTAGAGGTATGAGCGCGAGATGCCCAGTTCCTGCGCCGCACGCTTCTTGTTTCCGCCATTGCGCGCAATGGCCTCCAGAATGGCCGCATGCTCCAGGCTCTTCAAGGGCATCGCCGCATGCGGGGACTGTTCCATGGGCTGCTGCGCCGGCCTGGCCAGGGGATCCTGGTGGCGCGCAAAATCCTCGACGTTCAGAAGCCGGCCGTCGCAGAACACCAGAGCCTCCTCGACGCGCTGGCGCAGCTGGCGCACGTTGCCCGGCCAGCTCTGCTGCGCAAGATAGCCCATGACGCCCGACGCTATGCGCGGAAGGGGAATGCCATTGCGCTCGCAGAACGACTGGGCGAAGCGCTGCACCAGGGCCGGAATGTCCTCCACGCGCTGGCGCAGCGCAGGCACCTGCAGCACTACGCCGCTGAGCCGGTAGAACAGGTCCAGCCGGAAGCGCCCGCTGTCGATCAGCGCGCGCAGGTCGCGGTGCGTGGCGGCCACGATGCGGAAGTTGATGCGCCGGCCTTCCGCCGCGCCCAGGCGCTGCACCTGCCGGTCTTCCAGCACGCGCAGCAACTTGACCTGGATCTCCATCGGTATGTCGGCCACTTCATCGAGGAACAGCGTGCCGCCCTCGGCCTGCTCCAGCTTGCCGGGCTGGCCCTGTTTCCTGCCGCCGGTGAAGGCGCCTGCCTGATAGCCGAACAGTTCTGATTCGATCAGCGTCGCGGGCAGCGCCGCCAGGTTGAGGCTGACCAGGGGGGCGTCCGCATCCCTTCCGCGCGCATGCAGGGCCTGCGCCACCAGTTCCTTGCCGCTGCCGCTTTCACCCAGGATCAGCACCGGCACGTCCAGCCGGGCAACCGCGTCGATCTCGCGGGACAGCCGCAGCATGGGCGCGCTGCTGCCCACCAGCGTGGCCGCGGCCGCGCCGCCTCCCTTGAGCTGGCTCAGCTCACGCTTGTAGTGCCGCACCTCGTCCCGCAGTTGGTTCAGGCGCTGCTGCAGGCGATTGAGCGCCTCCACTCCGCTGAAGCTGACCTGCCCCACGGCACCTACGACAGCGCCCTCCTCGAACACCGGGACGCGATTCACGATGCGGGTGACGTCGGGGCCGAACTGCTGCAGGTCGCCTATTTCCGCCTTGCCGCTACGCGCCACCTGCGGCAGGCGGGAATTGGGAATCACATCCTCTGCCGGCCGTCCGATGGCCGCCCCCGGCTCCAGGCCGAGGAACCTTTCATGCACCGGACTGATGTAACGCATGAGCCCCTCCCGATCGGCCACCGTGATGGCCTGGTAAGGGTTGGTGAGGAACATGTTCAGGATGGCGAACGCAAAGGGCACGGCAGCGACGAAGTCCAGCAGCGCTGCCGCTTCGCCGCTCGTGCGCACGATGGCCACTTGCACCGCGTCATCGCCGAGCGCCACCACCACGCAGCGGACCACGCCCGCATCCTCGCGCGGGGCCGGCACGTCCACATGGAACAGCACGCCCCCGCCCAGCCCCTGGGCGCGGCTCCTCAGCGCTTCGGCGACGGCGGCATGAACCAGCGGATCGGCAGCCAGCCCCAGCCGCGCCACCGGCTCGGACAGGCCGCGCTGCCAGACCAGAACACCCAGGAATCTGTTTTCTGCGGGTTGGTCATGTACGGCTGAAGGCATGGGGACAGAACATATGTATTCAATGAGGACACATTGTGCCCAGTGTTGTCGGATGTGTCTTTAAAGAATACACATATCCCAGAGAGCAGAAAAATACCTTGAAAATCAATGCGTTACATCATGGCATGGATCATGCTTTTTCAGTGCAAAGGAGATACGACATGAGTTGGCAACCCGAAGTGGACGAAATCGCATACCGCCATGCGCTGGCAGCACAGCTGGGCGGAGAGGAGAAGGTGGCGCGGCACAAGGCGGCGGGCAAGCTCACGGTGCGCGAGCGCATCGACGCCTGTACGGACAAGGACTCCTTCGTGGAAGTGGGCTCGCTCACCGGTTCGGGCCAGTACGACAGCATGGGCCGGCTGGTGGAGTTCACGCCCTCCAACCTGGTCATGGGCCGTGCACGCATCGGGGGGCGGCCCGTGGTGATGGTCGGCGACGATTTCACCGTGCGCGGCGGCGCCAACGACGGCGCCGTGGGCGAAAAGCTGATCTTTGCCGAAAAGATGGCGCACGACCTGCGCCTGCCCATGGTCCGCCTCGTGGACGGTACGGGCGGCGGCGGTTCGGTACGCAACATCGAGACCAAGGGCTACACCAGCGTGCCGACCATGAAGGTCTGG
>Ga0209959_100391_pt1 | contig 34866 bp, 33 predicted proteins | sample ThiBiot_300_biof_2_FD_183943 | JGI IMG/M metagenome (GOLD analysis project Ga0209959, IMG submission 183943) | Wastewater bioreactor microbial communities from Cape Town, South Africa - Thiocy_expt_300_biof (SPAdes) | ecosystem: Engineered > Bioremediation > Thiocyanate > Unclassified | place...
CAGCCCCGCGTTCTGCAGGGCCGAGCGCACGCGCTCGCGCGCCTCCTTCACCTCCACGTCGGCCAGGCCCACGAGCGCGAAGCTCGGCAGGCCGTTGGCCAGATGCACCTCCACGGTGACGGCGCTCGCCTGCAGGCCCAGCAGGGCGCGGCTTTGCACCAAAGCAAGACTCATCGCGTGAACCCTCCCCAATCTGGTGCACGGCCCTGCGGCGGAGCCGTGCCCTGGCTGCCAAATGTACCTGCATGGTGCCTGGCACGGTCCGTGCATTGGGGGTTGTGTCCGCTTTCCACACACAACCGGAGGAACCATGTCCCATGCATCCCTGAAGTCCCTGAGCCTGGCCCTGGTGGCCGCGGCCATGCCCGTGCTGGCGAGCGCCGAGCTGACGGCCAACGTGGCGCTGACCAGCAACTACAAGTTCCGCGGCCAGGACCAGGACGTGCACCGCATCAAGGCGGTGAACCCGGCCATCCAGGGCGGCTTCGACTACACGTTCGGCGAAAGCGGCTTCTACCTGGGCAACTGGAATTCCAGCGTGGACTGGCTGCAGGGCAACTCGATCGAGTCCGACCTGTACGGCGGCTACCGGTTCAAGGCCGGCGCGCTGGACCTGGACCTGGGCGCGCTCGCCTACGTCTACCCCGGCAACACCACCGGCAACACCACCGAGCTGTACGGCGCGGCCACCTGGGGGCCGCTCACGGCCAAGTACTCGCACACCGTGTCCAAGGACTATTTCGGCTGGGCCGGCGCCAAGACGTCGGGCCTGCGCGGCCGCAACACGGGCTACCTGAACCTGGCGTTCGCCAGGGAGGTGGCGCCCAGCGTCACGCTCAAGGCGGCCGTGGGCTACACGCGCTTCGCCGGCGACATCCGCGACCTGGGAGTGCCCAGCTACGTGGATTACAGCGTGGGCGGGGCCTACGACTTCGGCTCCGGCCTGTCGCTGTCCGCGGCCGTCGCGGGCGCCAACAAGAAGGGCTTCTTCGGCGATGCCAACAAGGCGCGCCTGATCGTCACCCTGTCCAAGACCCTGTAAGCCAGCAAAGGAGCCGATCATGAAAATGATCACCGCCATCATCAAACCCTTCAAGCTCGACGAGGTGCGCGAGGCGCTGTCGGACGTCGGCGTGCAGGGCATCACCGTGACCGAGGTGAAGGGCTTCGGCCGCCAGAAGGGCCACACCGAGCTGTACCGCGGCGCCGAGTACGTCGTGGACTTCCTGCCCAAGGTGAAGATCGAGGCCGCCGTGGCCGACGACCTGGCCGAGCGCGTCATCGAGGCCATCGAGGGCGCCGCGCGTACCGGCAAGATCGGCGACGGCAAGATCTTCGTGGCCGACCTGGAGCAGGTCGTGCGCATCCGCACCGGCGAGACCGGCGGGCAGGCCCTTTGACCCCAGCCACGGAGAAACCGACATGAGAAAACTGCTTGCCTCCCTGGCGCTGGGCCTTCACCTGCTGGCCGGCGGCACCGCCGCACCCGAGCCCGTCGCCGCGGCCGCCGCGGCAGCGCCCGACGCCGTGCCGGCCACGGCCCCCGAAGCCGCGCCCGCGCCCAAGGTCGATTCCGGCGACACCGCCTGGATGCTGACCTCCACGCTGCTCGTGATCCTGATGACCATCCCCGGCCTGGCCCTGTTCTATGGCGGCCTGGGCCGCGCCAAGAACATGCTGTCGGTGCTGATGCAGGTGTTCGTGGTCTTCTCGCTCATCTCCATCCTGTGGTCGCTCTATGGCTACAGCCTGGCGTTCTCGGGCGAGGGCAGGTTCGTGGGCGACCTGTCCAAGGTCTTCCTGCAGGGCGTGGGCCCGGAGACCTTCGGCGCGCTCGCGACCATCCCCGAGTACGTGTTCCTCGCCTTCCAGGGCACGTTCGCGGCCATCACCGTGGCGCTGGTCGTGGGCTCGTTCGCCGAGCGCATGCGCTTCTCGGCCGTGCTGATCTTCGCGCTGCTGTGGTTCACCTTCAGCTACGTGCCCATGGCGCACATCGTCTGGGGCGGCGGCCTGCTGGCGCAGGACGGCGCGCTCGACTTCGCGGGCGGCACCGTGGTGCACATCAACGCCGGCATCGCCGGCCTGGTGGGCGCCTACATGGTGGGCAAGCGCATAGGCTTCGGCCGCGAGGCGTTCACGCCGCACTCCCTCACGCTGACCATGGTGGGCGCGTCGCTGCTGTGGGTGGGCTGGTTCGGCTTCAACGCCGGCTCGGCCGGCGCCGCCAACGCCGCAGCGGGCCTGGCCTTCGTGAACACCGTGCTGGCCACCGCCGCCGCCACGCTGTCGTGGAGCGCGGGCGAGGCGGTGCACAAGGGCAAGGCATCGATGCTGGGCGCCGCGTCGGGCGCCGTGGCGGGCCTGGTGGCCGTCACGCCGGCCGCGGGCTTCGTCGGGCCCATGGGCGCCATCGCCATCGGCCTCGTCGCCGGCCTGGTGTGCCTGTGGGGCGTGGGCGGCTTGAAGCGCATGCTCCGGGTGGACGACGCCTTCGACGTCTTCGGCGTGCATGGCGTGGGCGGCATCGTGGGCGCCATCCTGACCGGCGTGTTCGCCGCCCAGGGCCTGGGCGGCACGGGCGGTGCCACGCCCGAGACCTTCAGCATGGGCGCGCAGGTGTGGATCCAGACCAAGAGCGTGCTGTTCACCATCGTGTGGTCGGGCGTGGTGTCGGTCGTCGCGTACAAGATCGCCGACCTGCTGGTGGGCCTGCGCGTGGACGAGGAGTCCGAGCGCCAGGGGCTGGACATCAGCGCGCACGGCGAGACGGCGTACCACCGCTGATCCGGCAGATTGTCTCCAAGGACTTTGGCCCGCCGCGCGCGGGCTTTTTTCATCTAACCCGACTCTCCAAGTCCTAAGACCTTGAGCACGCTCTTAGAAGAACTCCTTGCGAGCCGCCAGCAGAATCTCCACGTTCGCGGCCAGGTTCTTCTCCATCCGCCGCGTGGGGCCGACGACTGACAGTGCCGTGAGGCGGCCGCTGACGTCCCCCGCGATGCCCAACGCCATCACACCTTCGGCGCCTTCGTCCCTGGCCAGGAACCAGCCTTTCTCGATGCCAGCCGAGATCTCGCGCCGCAGCGCCTCGCGGTCCTGCAAGGTGGCGTCGGTGATCGGCTCCATGGCAAGCTGATCGATCAGTGCCTCGCGCTCTTGCGCGGGCATCGCGCCCAGGATGGCCTTGCCAAGCGCCGTCGAATGCACGGCGACCATGGTGCCCGGGCGCAGCACGTAGCGCAGCGCGCGCTGGCTCTCCTGGCAGGCGAAGATCTTGACCCCATTGCCGTCCAGGTGGCCGCACATGGAGCTCTCGCCCGTGCGTTTGGTCAGCAGTTCGAGCGCCTCGGACGTGAAGGCCTGCATCGGATCTTTTGCCGCGATCCGCTGGGACAGGTCGTGCAGGCGGGTCGTCGGATAGAAGAAGCGCGATTTGGGCATCCGCACGAGATAGCCTGCCTCGCGCAGGGTGAACAGCAGGTCCGAGCAGCTGCTGTCGGCCAGTTCCAGGTGGCGTGCCAGCTCGGAGTTCGTCAAGGGCCTTCCCTCGCGAGCGAAGAATTCGAATACCTGAAGTGCACGCTGTGCTGCGGGAACGGTCTGTGGCATGGGGTGGGATTCTCTTCCTGATGAGGATGCGGACGGCGCTCAGCGCAGCGCGGACAGGCCGAGGGCCGTCTGGGCGACCAGCATCGACTGGATCTGGTTCGTGCCTTCCGCGATGCTCAAGTGCCGTGCGTCGCGATAGTAGCGCTCCACGGGAAAGAGCGACGTGTATCCCGCGCCGCCGTGCACCTGTAGGGACAGCTCCGCGACACGCAGCACCGCTTCCGTGGCGTGGCGCTTGGCCATTGAGCAATAGAGTGCGGCATCGGGCGCGTGCCGATCCAGCGCGTCCGCAGCGCGATAGCACAGCAGACGCGAGGTCTCGACCAGCGCCATCATGTCCGCCACCATCTGCTGCACCATCTGGAAGGCGCCGATGGGCCGGCCGAACTGCCTGCGGTCCTTGGCGTACTGCACGGCGGCCTCAAGCGCCGCTTCCGCGATGCCGAGCGCGGAAAAGGCCACCACGCAGCGACCGACGAGAAGGCTTGGCCGGGTGCGCCAAGCAGGTGCCCCGCGGGCACCTCGACACCATCGAACAGCAGTTCGCCGAGCGGGCAGCTGTGCATGCCCATTTTGGACAGCGGTGTTACGGAAAAGCCCTGCCTGGACGATTCGAACAGCACGCAGGAAACCCCCTGCCTGCCATCGGACAACGGCGTGCGGGCAAAGACCACGCCCACGTCCGCGATCGGACCGTTGCTGATGTAGAGCTTGCGTCCCGTGATGCGCCAGCCTTGTGGCAGGGGCTCGGCCCGGGTTTCCACATGGGCCGCGTCGGAGCCGATGTTGGGCTCGCTCAGCGCGAAGCAGGCCACGGTTTTGCCTTCGAGGATGCCCGGCAGAAACGCATCGCGCAGTTCGGGGCTGGCGGCATCGGCAATGACCGAGGCTGCCAGGTTGCTCGTGCTGGTGACGCTGCGCAGCGACGGCCACACGCGGGCGACTTCGCAGATCAGCGTTCCGTAGGTGGTCATGGGCAGCGCGAAGCCGCCCACGTCCTCCGGCAGCAGGCCGCCCAGCAGGCCATATTCGCGCATGGCGGCGATCACTCCGGCTGGCACGGGCTTGTGTTCGGCCTCGTGGCGATCCACCAGCGGCGCCACTTCGGCCTGCAGGTAGCGCCGCAGCGCATCGCGCGCGGCGATCTGGGTTTCATCGAGGGAGAAGTCCATCTCAGTGCGCCTTTGCCTCTTCTTTCAGCACCACGTCCCAGATCTCGGGTCCGTTGGGCCGGACGGCTTCTTCCATGATGTGGCCCACGAGCCCGGCCGTGCGGCCCACGAGCGCCAAGCCGCGCGCAATGCGCGGATCGAGGCCCAGGTCGGCGGCTATGGCGCCCATCGCGCCCGCGCCGTTGATCGGCAGCTTGCGGCCGAACTCCTGGGCCTGAATCTTCTCGACGGCGTCCAGCAGCCGCCAGCACGCGCGGTAGTAGCCGTTCTCCTTCGAGATGGCGCGCAGCGCCGGCACGCGCGGATCTCCCTCGACGTGGATCGGGTGGCCGACGCCCTGGATGCGCTTCTTGTCGCTGCGGTAGGACTGCAGCAGTTCGCGGGCGCGGCCGTCGAACTGCGCCTGCGGCGCATCGGCGGCGATGCCCTTGCTCCAGGTCACGAGCATTTCGGCCACGTTCTGCGTCGCGCCCAGATAGCGGTCGCCCGCGCCCAGCAGGCCGGCGGCAACGGCGCCCTGCAGCGACTCGGGCGCCCCCAGGAAGGTCAGGCGGCTGGAGATCGAGCTGGGCGTGAAGCCGTGGTCGCAGGAGGTGACCAGCAGCAGGTTGATCATGCGCTTGAAGTTCGGCTCGGGCGTACGCCCCAGGATGCACAGGCAGGCCATCTCCGCGAAGTCGGCGTTCGGGATGATGTCGGTGGAGAGGTTGCGGCCGCGCACGAAGATGTCATGGACGGTGGCGTAGCCGATGTCGGTATGGATGCTCATGTTGGGAATTACCTGGTTCGAAATCTGGGAAAGATGGGTCAGTGGGCAGGGTCGAGCACGACCAGCGCGTCGAGCGGCACGGCGCCCTCGCCATCGCGGCCGACCCACACGGGGTTCAGGTCCAGCTCGCGCAGGCGCGGCCCCTGCGCGGTGGCAAAGCGTGAAACGCGCAGCAGCAGATCCTCCAGCGCGGCGATGTCCGCCGGTGCCTGCCCGCGCACGCCTTCGAGCAGCACATAGCCCTTGAGCTCGCGCAGCATCTCGCTCGCGTCCTGCGGCTTGATGGGCAGCGCACGATGCGCGACATCCTTGAGCACTTCCACGAAGATGCCGCCAAGGCCGACGGTCAGTACCAGGCCAAAGGCGTCGTCGCGGTGCACGCCGATCAGGATTTCACGCCCGCCGGCGGGGAACATCTTCTCCACCAGCACGCCGTCGATGACGGCGTCCGGCTGTCGCTGGGATACCGTGTCCAGGATGGACTGGTAGGCCGACCTCACCGCCTGCTCGTCCGCGAGGTTCAGGCGCACGCCGCCCGCCTCGGTCTTGTGCGGGATTTGCGCGCTCACGATCTTCATCGCCACCGGAAAGCCCACTGCCTTTGCCAGTTCCACGGCCTGGCTGTCGTTGCCGGCAACGCCGCCCTCGGGCACCGCGATGCCCGCCTTGCGCAGCAAGGCCTTGCCATCACTCTCGCTCAGCGCGGCAGAAGACGCCTCGCCGGATGGCGCGTGATGCGCACCGGCGGCGGCTGGCGCTTTGGCTTCGGCGGACGCGGTCGCAGCTGGCGCTGCCCCTGGCCACAGGTGGCGCAGCGCGGCGACGCAGTCGGTGAGCGACAGGAAGGGCAGCAGGCCGGCTTCTTCCATCGCCTTGAAACCTTCGCCCATGCGGCGGCTCATCCAGACAGGGACGATCGGCTTGGCCTGCGCGCTGGCCGCTTCGATGATGGCGCCGGCCATCGTCGCGGTGATGCCGGCGTAGTCCATGGGAATCGGGAACATCACTGCGCCGACGTTGGGGTCATCGCACACGAGGCGCAGGCAACGCGTGACAAGGGCCGGTTCGCGGATGATGTCCGCCGTGGTGTCCAGCGGATTGGCGATGTTGGCAAACGCGGGCAGCAGTTCGCGCAACGCCGCGCTGGTCGAAGGCGAGAAGCTTGCGATCGGCAGCCCCGCCGCGCCGGCGATGTCGGCAGCCAGGGCCGCGGTGCCGCCCGAGAAGGTGACGATCGCCAGGCCGGCGCCTGCCGCGGGCCGGGGGGCCGCGAGCAGCCGCGCCACCGCCGAGAGTTCGTCCAGATCCTGCACCTCGACCGCGCCGTGCTGGCGGAAGACGGCGCTGTTGACGCGCGCCGAGCCGGCGATCGAGGCCGTGTGCGATTTCGCCGCCTTCACGCCCTGCTCCGACCGGCCGACCTTGAGGATGACGACGGGTTTGTCGTTCGCGCGCGCCAGGGCCAGCGCGCTGCGCAGGCGGTCGCCGTCCTTCACGCCCTCCATCAGCACGGCGATCACACGGATATGCGGATCCACGGCCATGTGGGCGATGAAGTCGGGCAGGCCCAGGTCGCACTCGTTGCCGCCGGAGCACCACAGCCCGACGCCGTCGCCGAAGGACAGAGCCTGCAGCACCGTGCGGCCGAGGCCGCCGCCCTGCGTGGCCAGACCGATGGCGCCTGAGTTCAAGTCGTCCTTGAACGCTGGCGAGAAGGTCATGCCAAGGCACAGCCGGAGGTTGACGAGGCCGGGGCAGTTGGGGCCGTACACGCGCAGGCCCGTGCGCCTGCAAAGCGCGGCGATCGCCTGCTCCATGTGGCGGCCCTCGTCGCCGGTTTCGGCAAAGCCCGCGCTCATGACGATCGCGAAGGCGATGCCCTTGGCTGCGCATTGCTCCAGGGCCGGCAGGACATGCACCGCGCTGACGATGACCAGCGCCACGTCGATGCCGGAAGCCGGAACATCCGCCACGGACGGATAGCAGGGACGGCCCAGGATCTCCTTGGAGCCTGGGTTGACCAGGTACACCTCGCCGTCGAAGCCGGAATGCACCAGCACGTTGTCCACCAGCCGGCGGCCCTGGCTGCCCTCGCGCGCCGAGGCGCCCACGATCACCATGCTGCGCGGCGCGACCAGCCGCGTGAGGTCGCTGAAGCCCGTCATGCCGGCACCTCGTCGCGGACCATCATCTTGAAATCGGCCTGCACGACGACCTCGCCGCGCTGGTTCACCGCTTCGCGGCGGAACACGACGATGCTGCGTCCCGGGCGGCTGGACGGCATGCGCTCCGCGACTGTCACCTGCACGTGAACCGTGTCACCGATGAAGGTGGGCTTGGGAAAGCGGCAGCCCACATCCAGCAGCGCGAGGATCCAGGGCTCGAGCGCGCGGTAGCCGCTCGACTGCGTGGTGAGCCCCGACAGGACGGACAGCACCAGCAGGCCGTGGGCGATGCGCTGGCCGAAGTTCGTGCCGGCGGCGTACTCGGCATCCACGTGCAGCCGGTTGAAATCGCCCGACAGGCAGGCGAAGTTGACGACGTCGGCCTCCGTGATGGTGCGGCCGGCCGTGCGGAAGGAGTCACCGGGCCGCAGCGCGGGCCGCGGCTGATCCTGGGCGATCTGGGTTTCGGACATGCTGTCGGCCCTCAAGATGAATAGCGTCCGCCGGTGACGTGCAGCGTGTCGCCGGTGATGTAGCCCGCGCAGTCCGATGCCAGGAACAGGATGGCGTTGGCGATGTCGTCGGGCCGGCCCAGGCGCGGGACCGGGTTCCTGGCCAGCGCGGCCTCGCGCAGCTTTTCGTAGGTCGGCAGGGATTTCACGAGTTCCGTCTCGATGAACCCGGGCGCGATGGCGTTGGCGGTGATGTTGAACTTGCCCTGCTCCATGGCCAGCGCGCGGGTGAAGCCGATCAGGCCGGCCTTCGCCGCCGAGTAGTTGGTCTGGCCGGGATTGCCCAGGTGGGCCCTCGAGGAAATGTTGATGATGCGTCCCCAGCGCTGCTCGATCATGGAAGGCAGAACCGCCTTCGTGCACAGATAGGCACCCTTCAGGATGGTGTCGACGACCGCGTCCCAGTCCTCGACCGGCATCTTGGTCAGGTATTTGTCGCGGGTGAAGCCGGCGTTGTTGACCAGGATGTCCACCTTGCCGAAGGCCTCGATGGCCCGGCTGGCCAGCGCAGCCACCTGCTCTTCGCTGCAGACGTCGGCCGCGTGGCCGATGGCTTCGCAGCCCTGCGCGCGCAGCTCCGCACACGCCTGCTCCACCGCTGCGGCGTCGATGTCCGTGATGACGATGCGGGCGCCTTCGCGTCCCAGGGCCAGCGCGGCGGCCTTGCCGATGCCGCGGCCGGAGCCGGTGATCAGGGCCACGCGGCCGTTCAAGTTGAGCTCCATTTAATCTCCGATATGCCAAATGATGTTTCGGTGGTTCGTATTATCTTTTGTCTTTTCCGATTTGTCGATATGATCTACGAGTCATCGGAATATTTCACAGGAGGCTACTTTGAAACTCGTCAAGCTGCTTGGCTCTTTGGTATTGGCTTGCGCCATGGCGCCAGGATTCGCCCAGACCGATCACTATCCGACCCGCGCCATCAAGCTCTATGTGGGGTTCGCGCCCGGCGGCGCGACGGACCAGTTGGCCAGGCTCTATGCCACCCGGCTCACCGAGCGCCTGGGCCAGCCCGTGGTGGTGGAAAACCGACCCGGCAGTGGCGGCAACGTCGCCGTGCAGCAACTGGCGCAAGCCAGCCCCGACGGCTATTCGCTGGTCATGGCGGCCAACTACGTGGCCATCAATGCGGCCCTCAAGCGCAACGTCTACAACTGGGAGCGCGACCTGGCCCCGATTGCGCTGATCGCGTCCACGCCCAATCTGCTGGTCGTCCCCGCCAACTCCAGTTTCAAGACCATCGACGACATCGCGCAGGCCGGCAGGAAGCCGGGCGCGCAGGTCACCTTCGGCTCGCCGGGCATGGGCTCGTCGGTCCATCTGTCAGGCGAGCTGTTCAAGCTGACCGCTGCGTCGCCCGGCCTGACGCACGTGCCCTACAAGGGCATATCACCGGCTGAATTGGACCTGGTAGCGGGCACCATCGACTTGATGTTCGGCAGCATTTCCACGGCCGTGCCGCTGGTGGAGTCGGGCAAGCTGCGCGCCATCGCGGTCACGGGCACGCAACGCCTGAAGGCGCTGCCGAATGTGCCCACCCTGGACGAGCTGGGAATGAAGGGCTTCAACGTCGAGGCCACCTATATGGTGATTGCCCCCGCCAAAACGCCCGCGCCGATCGTGCAGAAGCTGAGCGCGGAAATCGCGGAGGTCTCCCGCCAGCCGGAAGTCCAGCGCGCCATCGAGAACCTCTATGCCCAGCCCCTGACAGGCGGTCCGGCGCAGACCCGGGCGTTCCTGAAGACCGAGGAGGCCAAGTGGACCGAACTGGTGAAAGCCAGCGGCCTCAAGATCGACTGACATCAGCGTCCCGAAAGGAACATGCCCATGGGACCGCTGCACGGTATCAAGGTCATCGAACTGGCGGGTATCGGTCCTGGACCGATGGCCTGCATGCTGCTGGCTGATCTCGGCGCCTCGGTATTGCGCATCGACCGCCCCGAGGCTGCCGATCTCGGCGTGCAGCGGCCGGTTCGATTCAATCCGCTCTTGCGCAACCGCAAGCTCGTACATGCGAACCTCAAGAACCCCGCCGCCGTGGAGGAGGTCCTTGCCCTGGTGGAACATGCGGACGTGCTGGTCGAGGGCTACCGCCCAGGCGTTGCGGAACGGCTGGGGCTGGGCCCCGATGCATGCCACGCGCGCAACCCGCGCCTGGTCTACGGGCGTATGACCGGCTGGGGCCAGGATGGCCCGCTCGCCCAGGCCGCAGGGCATGACATCAACTACCTGCCGTTCCCCTGGCGGTGGCGGGCGACATGGGAGGCGGTGCGCTGTACCTTGCCATGGGCATCCTGGCGGCATTGCTCGAACGGACTCGCTCAGGCAAAGGCCAGGTCGTGGATGCCGCCATCGTCGACGGCGCTGCCTCGCTTGCGGCGCTGTTTTACGGCCTGCACGGCGCGGGCCAGTGGCAAAACCAGCGCGGCAGCAATGTGCTGGATTCGGGCGCGCCGTTCTACGACGTTTATGAATGCCAGGATGGCCAATGGATTTCCATCGGACCCATCGAGGCGCGCTTCTACCGGCAGTTGCTGGACAAGTTGGACCTCGACGCTGTGGCCCTCGGCGCACAGAACGATCGCGCCACCTGGCCGGCTGCAAAGGCGCAGATCGCGCAGCGCTTTCGTACGCGGACACGCGAACAGTGGTGCACCCTGCTGGAGGGATCCGACGTGTGCTTCTCGCCCGTTCTATCGTTCGCGGAAGCGCCGCAGCATCCGCACATGAAAGCCCGCAAGACCCTTATCGAAGTGGACGGAGTGGTGCAGCCTGCACCCGCACCTCGCTTCAGCCGCAGTGTCACCGGACAGCCGACGCCGCCATTGGCACATCCGGACACGGACTTCGCAACCATTCAGAAGAGCTGGAGTGCCTGAGGGCGATTTCCATGAGGGCGACTGCGGGACAATCGCCGCATGGACACGCCTTGGACGCCCCTTTCCACCCCAACCGCGCAACTGGGTGAATCGCCGTTCCGGCACCCCTATGGCGCGCACCCGTGCTGGATGGACATCGCCGGCTGCGCGCCCGCGTCGGCCAGGGGGCCGGCGCTGCGCACGCGGGGCGACGTGCCCGGCCTGCCCGTGGCTTGGTGCGGGATCGGAGGCACGCTATGAAAGTGCCGCCGCTCAACCCCCTCAAGGTCTTCGAGGTCGTCGCGCGCACCGGCAACCTCACGCTCGCGGCCAGCGAGCTCAACGTGAGCCAGTCGGCCGTGAGCCGCCAGGTGGCGGTGCTGGAGGAATACCTGGGCGTGCAGCTCTTCACACGCGAGCGCGTGGGCGTGCGCCTGACCGAGGTGGGCGAGGGCTACGCGCGCCGCATCGGCCCGGCGTTCGGCGAGATCGCGGCCGCCACCGAGGCCATCACGCGCAAGTATTCGAACAACGTCATCCGCCTGCGCACCTACACCACGCTCACCGCGCGCTGGCTCATCCCGCGCCTGCCGCACTTCAAGGCGCGGCACCCTGAGGTGGAGGTGTCCATCCTCAACAGCACCGCGCCGCTGGATTTCGGCGCGGAGCAGTGCGACCTGGCCATCGTGCTCGGCGACGGCCACTGGCCCGGCGCCGAGGCCACGCTGCTGCTGGAGGACATCGTGGAGCCGGTCTGCGCGCCCGGCTTCATCGCCGAAGGCGCGGGCCCCGAGGCGCTGCGCGGCAAGCGCCTGCTGGTCTCCAAGTACCGCAAGGACGACTGGCCGCGCTGGCTCGCGCAGGCCGGGCTGTCCGATCTGTTCGAGACGGCGGAGACGATGGTGTTCAGCAGCTCCATCCTCACCTGGCAGGCGGCAGTGGACGGCCTGGGCATCGCCATCGGCCAGCAGCACATGCTGGAGGCGGACTTCCAGGCCGGCCGCCTCGTGCGCCCGTTCGCCAGGCCGCTGCGCACGGGCAAGGGCCACTACCTCGTCACGCCGGCGCTGCAGCGCTACTCGGGCAAGATCGCGGCGTTCAAGGATTGGCTGATGGTTGAAGCTATGGAAAAGTGAGCTGCTGGCGCTTTCCAGCAAAGGATTTCATGCTAAAAACATCTGAAACCCTTTGTTGATAAGCGCAAGCAGCTATTCTTTTCGAAGCAGCCGGTAGATCACCGGGTAGTAGTTCATCGCATAGCCGCGCGCGCAGGCGGCATCCAATAGCGTGGCCGTGGCCTGCGCCACCGTGGCGGTGATGCCCGAGGCCTGCGCCAGGCCCAGCGCCAGCTTCAGGTCCTTGAGCGCGTAGGCGGTGGGGAAGAGCTTCTCGGGGAACACGTCCGTCGCCAGCCGCTCGCCCGTGAGCTTGAGCGCGAACGAATCGGCCGAGCCCAGGCGCAGCACGCTGGCGAGCAGCGCCTTGTCCACGCCTGCCGCCTCGGCGATCGCCATCGCCTCGGCCAGCGCATTGACGGTGGAGAGCAGCACCATGTTGTTCATGATCTTCACCACCTGCCCCGCGCCCACGCCGCCGCAGTGAATCACGTCCGATCCCATGCAGCGCAGCCACGGCGCCACGGACTCGAACAGGTCGGCCGGGCCGCCCACGGTGATGAGCAGCGTGCCGTTGTTCGCGGCCTCGCGGCTGCGGGCCACCGGTGCGTCGAGGAAGCGCACGCCCAGCGCGGCCAGCCGCTCGGCCAGCGCGCGGGTGCGCGGCACGTCGCTGGTGCTCATGTCCACCACGGTCTTCACCGTGCCGCCGGGCGCCACGAGCGGGTCGGCGCCCAGGCAGACTTCCTCCACCTGGTCGATGGAGGGCAGCGAGAGGAACACCGTGTGCGCCGTCTCGCGCAGCGCGCGCACGCTGGAGGCCACCGCGCCCTGCGCGGCCAGGCGCGCCACGTTCTCGGCCTGCACGTCGGCCACGTGCACCGGCAGCCCGCATTTCTGCAGCAGGTTGCGGCACATGCCTTCGCCCATCACGCCGACGCCGACGAAGCCCAGGATCGGACTGCTCATGCCTGCACCCCCTGGCGCACGCACTTCACGCGCAGGAACTCCATCAGGCCCTCGACGCCGCCCTCCGAGCCCAGGCCGCTGTCCTTGTGGCCGCCGAAGGGCGTCTCGGGTAGCGAGGCCTGCCATTCGTTGATGCAGACCACGCCGCTGTCGATCTCGCCCGCGAGGCGGTGGGCGCGCTGCACGCCGTTGGTGAACGCATAGGCGGCGAGGCCGAAGGGCAGGCGGTTGGCCTCGGCGATGGCCTCATCCAGGTCGCCGAACGGGCTGATGAGCGCCACGGGGCCGAAGGGCTCGATGTTGGCCGCGTCGCAATCGAGCGAGGGCCGCACGATCACTGTGGGCCGGTAGAAGAAGCCCTCGGAGCCGATGCGCTCGCCGCCCGTGGCGATGGTGAGGCCCCGTTCGCGCGCGTCCTGCACCAGCCGGTCGATGGACTGCAGGCGGCGCTGGTTCTTCAGCGGCCCCATCTGCGTGGCCGCGTCGAACGGGTCGCCCACCTTGAGCGCCTGCGCGGCCTGCACGAAGCGTTCGCAGAACGCGTCGAACACGCCCGCCTGCACCAGGAAGCGCGTGGGCGAGGTGCAGACCTGGCCCGCGTTGCGGTACTTGGTCGCCACGGCGGCGCGCGCCACGCGGTCGGCATCGGCGTCGTCGCAGACGATCACCGGCGCATGCCCGCCCAGCTCCAGCGTGGCGCGCTTCATGGTCAGCGCGGCCTTGGCGCCTATCTGCTTGCCGACCGAGGTGGCGCCCGTGAAGGTGACCATGTGCACCTGCGGCGAGGCGCAGAGCTGGTCGGCGATGGCGCCGGGCTCGCCGAACACCATGTTGACAACGCCATCGGGCACGCCCGCGTCCTGCACGGCCTTTGCGATGTGCAGCGCCACGCCGGCCGTCTCTTCCGAGGGCTTGATGACGATGGTGCATCCCGCCGCCAGCGCCCCGCTGATCTTGCGCGAGGGCGTGATCGCCGGCGCGTTCCAGCCCGCGAACGCGGCCACCACGCCGATGGGCTCCAGCGCCACGGTCTGCGTGATGCCGGCGCCGCGCGGGGGAATGGTGCGGCCGTAGATGCGGCGCGCCTCCTCGGCGGCCCACTCGAACATCTCGGCGGCGGTCACCACTTCCTTTTGCGCCTCGCCCAGGGGCTTGCCCAGCTCGCTCGCGATCTGCGCGGCGATGGCGTCGCCGCGCTCGCGCATCAGCGCGGCCACGCGGCGCAGCAGGGTGGATCGCTCGTAGGCCGGCGTGTGGCTCCACGGGCGCAGCGCCTTGGCGGCCGCGTCGATGGCGGCCTGCACGTCCTCGGGCGTGGCGCAGGCGTAGTCGCCCAGCGGCTGGCCCGTGCTCGGGTTGATGACGGTGAAGCGCTCGGCGCCCGCGCCCTGGCGGAACGCGCCCGCGATGAATTGCGAATACTGCATGGCTTTAGTCAGTCCACCTGGATGTTCGATGCCTTGATGACCGACGCCCAGCGCTCGGTCTGCGACTTGATGTGGTCGGTGAACTGCTGCGGTGTGCCGGTGAAGGCATATTGCTCCATGGGCGCCAGGCGCGCCAGCACGTCCGGCCGGGCCATGATCTCGTTCACCGCGGCGTTGAGCCTGGCGACGATGGGCTCGGGCACGCCCTTCGGGCCCATGAGTCCGTTCCACGGCTCGGCCGCGAAGCCCTTGTAGCGCTCGCCCAGCGTGGGCACGCCCTCGCCGCCGCGCCCCGCCACGGCGCTGGCCGAGGCCAGCACGCGCATCTTGCCCGCCTTGACCTGCGGCAGCGCCACCGAACCCGCGAGGAACGCGAAGTCCAGCCGCCCCGCGACGAGGTCCGTCACCGCCGCCGAGTCGCCCTTGTAGGGGATGTGCACCGCGTTGATCTTCGCCTCGTGCTTGAACCACTCGCCCGCGAGGTGGTTCACCGCGCCGTTGCCGGCCGAGCCGTAGCTCAGCTGCGAGCCGCCCGCGCGCCCCTGCTTGAGCAGCTCGTCGAGCGATTTGATGCTGGACGACGCGGGCGCGACGAGGAAGTACGGGTAGCTTGCCACCAGCGCGATCGCGGTGAAATCGCGCAGCGGGTCGTAGGCGGTCTTCTGCAGCGTGGGGATGATGGACAGCGTGCTGCTGCTGCCGAACATCAGCGTGTAGCCGTCGGGCGCGGCCTGCCTGACGAGGTTGGCCGCCACGCCGCCGGAGGCGCCGGCCTTGTTGTCCACCACGAAGCTCTGCTTGAACTTGGCGGACAGTTGCTCGGCCACGATGCGCGCCACCACGTCGGTCGGGCCGCCCGCGCTGAAACCCACCACGATGGTCACGGGCTTGGCCGCGGGCCAGTCGGCCGCGCCCTGGGCGAATGCGTGGCCGCCCAGGGCCAGGGCGGCGCCGCCCAGCACGAGGGCGCGTTTGCTCAAAGAAGTCATGTCGTCGTGTCTCCAGAAAAGAAAAAAAGAATCAGGCGATGCGGTATGCGTGCACGCCGGGCACGCCCGCGCTCTCGAAGCGCGTGCAGACGGCAGGGTCGTGGCCGGGCACGATGAGGTCTTCGCCATCCGCCAGTTCGCGGATGCGCGCGTAGCCGGCCAGCATGTCGGGCAGGCTGAAGATGGCGGGGAAGGGGTTCTGCAGCGCGAGGTTCTCGTAGTAGTGCGCCGCGTCGGAGGCCAGCACCACCCAGCCGCGCGCGGTGCGCACGCGCACGACCTGCAGGCCGTCGGTGTGGCCGCCCACGCGGTGCAGTTCGATGCCGTCGCGCAACGCGTGGAAGCCGTCGACGAGCCGCACGCTGCCCTGGTACAGGCGCCTGATGAGCACGGCCACGTCGTCGGTCGAGAAGAAATGGTTCTGCTTCGGGTCGCACATGCAGTCGCCCGTGGCGTAGCGCACCTCGCGGTCCTGCACCCACGCCGTGGCGGCGGGAAACTCGCCCACGTTGCCCGCGTGGTCGTAGTGCAGGTGCGTGACCACCACGTCGCGGATCGACTCGGGCGCATGGCCCAGGCGGCGCAGCGATTCGGGCGGCGAGACCAGGTAGCGCCGCCCGCGTGCGATGGCCGACGCGGGGCTGAAGCCCGTGTCCACCAGCACCGCGCCGCCGGGCCCGTCGATGAGCCAGACGAAGAAGTCCAGCGCCATCGGCGTGTCGGGGTCGCCCGGCGCGGGGTGCAGGAAGTTGCTGCCCCGCGCGCGGTCCACCGTGGCGTACTTCACGGCCAGGATGCGGTAGAGGGGCGCGCTCATGGCGTGGCGCTCACTTCTTGAGCAGCGGGCACTTGCTCTCGGCGGCGGGGTGGAACGCCTGCTCGCCGGGCACCGTCTCCAGCACCGTGTAGTAGTCCCACGCGGCCTTGGACTCCTGCGGCGTCTTCACGCGCACGAGGTACATGTCGTGGATCATCTTGCCGTCGTCGCGCACCTTGCCGTTCTTGGCGAACGCGTCCTGGATGGGCATGCTCTTGATGGCCTTCACCACGTCGGCCACGTCGTCGGACTTGGCTTTCTCGATGGCCTTGAGGTAGTTCAGCGTGGCCGAGTACTGCCCGGCCTGCAGCGCCGTGGGCATGCGCTTGGTGCGCTCGAAGAACTTGCGCGAGAAGGCGCGCGAGGCGTCGTCCAGGTCCCAGTAGAACGACTCGGCGAACAGCATGCCGCCGGCATCCTTCAGGCCCACGCCGTGCACGTCCATGATGCTCATGAGCATGGCCACGGTCTTCTGCCCGCCGCTGGCCAGACCGAATTCCTTGCCCTGCTTGATGGCGTTCTGCAGGTCCAGCCCCGCCGTGGCGATGGCCACCGCGTTGGCCTTGCTGCCCTGGGCCTTGATGATGTAGGACGCGAAGTCGTTGCCCGGGAACGGGTAGCGCGACGAGCCCAGCACCTTGCCGCCCGCGGCCTCGATGAACTGCTTGCCGTCGTTCTCCAGCGAGTGGCCGAACGCGTAGTCGGCCGTGAGGTAGTACCAGGTCTTGGCGCCGGCCTTCACCACCGACTGCGTGCCCACCTTGGCGAGCGAATAGGTGTCGTACACCCAGTGCAGGCTGTTGGGCGAGCAGTCCTCGTTCGAGATTCGCACTGCGCCCGCGCCGGTCACGATGGCCAGGCGCCCCTTGTCCTGCGCGAGCTTCATCGCGGCCAGGGCCACGGCGCTGTTGCCCAGTTCCGTCACCGCGTCCACCTTGTCGCGGTCGAACCATTCGCGCACGCGGGTGGAGCCCACGTCGGCCTTGTTCTGGTGGTCGGCCGTGACCATCTGCACGGGGTAGCCCAGCACCTTGCCGCCGAATTCCTCGATGGCGATCTCGGTCGCCACGATCGAGCCCTTGCCCACGTTGTCCATGAACGGGCCGTTGATGTCGGTCAGCACGCCGATCTTGACGACGCCGTCCGAGATGCGCGCGCTCTTGTCCTGCGCGGGCGCGAGCATCGAGGCGGCGAGCAGGGCGGCACCGAGGGCGGCCTTGGTGAGGGTGAAAGCCATGTGTGTCTCCTTGAAGTAATGAGGGTCAGAGGCGGACGGGCGGCTGTCCGTTGGACTCGGCCCAGAAATCGGTCATGCACGAGGTGTCCTGCCCGTCCTTGCCCGCATGCCGCGCGAGCTGGAACAGGCTGCGCGCCAGGTTGCCCATGGGCAGCGAGATGCCCGCCGACTGCGCGGCCTGGCAGGCCAGGGTCAGGTCCTTGAAGCCCAGCGCGATGTCGAAGCCCGGCGTGAGGTCGCCCTTGAGCACCTTCACCGGCCACTTCTCCTTGAGCTGCCCGTTCGACGCCGTGGTGCCAGTGAGCACGTCGAAGGTCTTGCGCGCGTCCAGCCCCAGCGCGCCGGCGAGCACCAGCGCCTCGGAATTGAGCTGGCAGTAGCACAGCACCATGAGGTTGTTGATGAGCTTCATGCGCGTGCCGCTGCCCGGCGCGCCGCAGTGCAGCACCGTGGTGCCCATCTTCAGCAGCAGTGGCTCCAGCGCGGCGCGGTCGGCATCGTGGGCGCCCAGCATGAACAGCGATTCGCCCCGGTCGGCATGCGCGGCCAGGCGCCCCACGGGCGCGTCGGCGAAGCGCACGCCCTGCTTTTCGGCGGCGGTGGCAAGCGCGTCCACCGTGTCGGTGTCGATGGTGCTGAGCTCGACCAGGCAACTGCCCTTGCGCAGCCCGGCCAGCACGCCGCCTTCGCCCAGGATCACCTCGCGCGACTGCCTGGGGCCGGGCAGCATGGTGAACACCACGTCCACGCCCGCGGCCAGCTCCTGCACGCTGGCCGCGCGCGATGCGCCCAGGGCAACGAGCCTGTCCACGGGTGCGCTCTGCAGATCGTGCACCGTCAAGGCCACGCCGTTGCGCAGCAGATGGGAGGCCAGGGCGAAGCCCATGCGGCCCAGGCCGATGAATCCGGCTTTCATGCGTTTCCTTCGTTGGTTTGAATGCGTTGCAGCACGGGCAGCAGGTGCTTGAGGAATTCCTGCGGCGCCTCGCTCATCGGGAAGTGGCCCAGGCCCGGCATGATCTGGAGCCGCGCGCCGGGGATCAGGCGCGCGAGGTCCTGGCTGTCCTCCGGCGTGCACGAATAGTCGTACTCGCCCGTGAGCAGATGGAGCGGACAGCGCGCGGTGTCGATGCGCTGCACGCGCCCGCGCAGGTCGCCCTCGCCGGTATAGAAATGCAGGTCGCCCTTGAACACGCCGGGCCCTCCTTGCATGTAGTGCCACAGCGTCTCCCAGCGGTCGCGCTCGGGCGCGCCGGGGCCGACGAGGCCCGAGACGATGCCCGCGCAGACCTCGCCGCCGTGCACGTCGGGGCGGTGCAGCCAGTCCAGGTCGTAGTAGGGGTTGACGTGCGCGCCCGACTGCAGGCCGATCAGCGCCTTGAAGCGCTCGGGGCATTGCAGCGCCAGGTGCAGCACCACGCGCCCGCCGATGGAGCAGCCCATGGCGATGGGGCGCTCGACCTGCATCGCGTCCATGAAGGCCAGGATGCTTTCCACGTAGAGCGCGCTGGTCAGGCGGTATTCCTCGGTGTGCCAGCCCTCGGGCGGCGAGGACTTGCCGGGCGAGTTGAGCAGCGCGCGGTACTGGCGCGTGTCGCTGCCCGCCGTGTGCAGGCACAGCAGGGGCTGGCCGCTGCCGGCGGTCTCGTAATAGACGCGGCACATGCGGCCCGCGATCTCGAAGTTCACGTAGCCGCCGGTCACGGCCTCTTTTTCAACGCGCATGGATCTGTCCTCCGAGCTGCTTCACGAGGGCCTTGAAATACAGCAGGTTGCGCATGAAGACCGTCATGTCGCCCTCGATGCGCAGCGCCTTGAAGCGCACCATGGCCATCAGGTCGTGGAAGCGCGGCTGCGGCTCTGCCGCCCAGAAGCGCTCCCACGCGTCGTCGCCCGCGCTGAGCGCGAAGGTCCAGCACGGCATCACGTGCGGGCCGGGCGCGATGCGCTGCACGCGTCCGTCGCGCAGTGTGACGAGGTATTCGGCGTCGCCCTTCCTGAGCAGGAAGGTCACGTTGACCCAGCGGCCCCGGTGGGCCAGCCAGTCGTCGCTGGTGGTGTGCATGGCTGTATGTCTCCTGAAAGGAATCTCCCATAGCCCTCTCGCCGGGACAATCGACAATTTGGTGCGGAGGAATGAGCTTTGGTCATGGCTGCCGCGCCCAGAGCCGGTACGCCGGCCGCACGAGCACCAGCACCGCCACCAGCCGCGTCACCTGCAGCGCCGTGACCACGGGCACGCCCAGCTGCAGCACCTTGGCGGTGATGGACATCTCCGTCATGCCCCCGGGCGCCGTGCCCAGGATGGCGGTGGCCGGGTGCAGGCCCGTGGCCCAGGCCAGCAGCAGGCCGAACGCGGCGCAGGCCGCCAGCGTGCCCAGCGTGCCCAGCGCCACCTGCGCGAGCCAGCGCGGCGCGGTGTGCAGGAACAGCGGGCTGAAGCGCACGCCCAGGCTCACGCCGATGACGAGCTGCGCCGCGTTCGACAGCGGCGTGGGCACGCCCGAGGGCGCCGTGCCCGTGGCCGCCAGCCCTATGGCCACCAGCAGCGGGCCGAGGAACCACGGGTTGGGCAGGCGCCCGAGCTGCAGGGCCAGGCCCCCGGCGCCCGTGAACAGCGCCAGCCACGCGAGGCCCGCCGCCGCGAAGGGCGCGCTGGCCGGCGGGGCGAGGTCCACCGCCTCCAGGTTCCACCAGGCCTTGGCCAGCAGCATGCCGAAGGGCATGACCAGCACCACGATCAGCATGCGCAGGCTGTGCGATGCGGCCACGAGGTCGGTGCGCGCGCCCTCGCGCTCGGCCAGCAGCGTCATCTCCGACGCCGCGCCGATGGCGCCCGCGAAGTAGGCCGAGGGGCGCAGCGCCGCGTCGCTCACGCCGCGCAGCCGCCCCGCGCAGGAGCGGTACAGCCAGCGCCCGTAGGCCGCGCCCAGCGCCAGCGCCCAGGCCACGGCCGCGAGCACGGCCCACCACAGGCCGGCGAGCTGCGCCACGATGGCCGGCGTGAAGTACAGGCCCAGCGACGCGCCCATCATCCACTGCCCGAAGTTGCGCAGCCGCAGGCTGCTGCGCGTGGGCTGCCCGGCCATCGTGGCCAGCGCCGTGGCCAGCAGCGGCCCCAGCATCCACGGGATGGGCATGTGCAGGCGGCGGCAGCCCTCGGCCGCCGCCCAGGCCAGCAGCAGCGTGAGGAGCTTGGAGGCGGCGCCGCGCACGGGGGCGTCAGAACAGCAGGTGCCCGCGCGCGTCCAGCGCCCACAGGTGGCCGAGCAGCGCGCGGGCGCGCGCTTCGCCCACCACCGGCGCGGCCAGTTCCATGAACTTGTCCGAGAGTTCCGCGTCGCTCAAGGGCTGCTCCGGGTCGCCCTTGCGCGTGGGCTGCAGGTATTCGCCCTGGCGGCCGTCCGCCGTGGCAAAGCGCACGCGCGCGGCGCGCTGGCCCGGAAAGCGCGCGTCCAGCCCGGGATCGACGGCCAGGCGGATGCGCGCCATGAGCGCGCGGATGTCGGCATCGGCGAGCCGTTCGGGCGTGAAGGCCGACAGGCGCACGCTGCCGTGGATCAGCGCCGTCGCCACCACGAAGGGGATGGAGAAGCGCGCCTCGGCCGCGGTGCGCGGGTCGGGGTTGCCCGCCACGGCGAGCGCGGGGCCGTAGGTGGAGATTTCCACGGCCTGCAGGTCCTGCCAGCGCACCCCCATGCGCGCTTGCAGCTCCAGCGCGCCGTCGATGGGCGCGAAGGTGTGGCCGCAGCAGGCGTGGTTCTTGAACGTCATGCGCGTGATGTGGAAGTCCTGGCCCAGCGTGGCCGTGGCCGCGTGCCAGTCCGGCCCGTCGCTCATCGCACGGCCCAGGCCCGCTTCGCCGTCGAGCACGTCGAGCGAGCCGGTCACGCCCTGCTCGGCGGCCAGCGCGGCCAGCACGCCGGCCTCGGCCGCGTGGCCCGCATGCAGCGGCTTGGACATGGAATCCATGCGGAACGCCTGCTGCAGGCCCGCCGCGAAAGTGGCGCCCGTGCACAGCGCATGCGCGTGGCGCGCGGCATCCAGCCCCAGCAGCGTGGCCGCGGCCGACACGGCGCCGAAGGTGCCCGCGGTGCCCGTGTTGTGCCAGTGGCGGTAGTGCGCTCGCCCCAGCGCCGCGCCGATGCGCGTCGATACCTCGTAGCCCGCCACCACCGCGCGGATCATCTGCAGCCCCGTGGCGCGCCGCGCCTGCGCGAGCGCCAGGGCGGCGGCGATGGTGGGCGCGCCGGGGTGGTAGATGGCCTCGCGGTAGATGTCGTCCACCTCCACCGTGTGCGCGGCCGTGCCGTTGATGAGCGCCGCCGTGCGCACCGTGGCCGCGCGGCCCAGGGCCAGGCGCGCGCCGCCGCGGTCCAGGTCGTCGGCCAGCGCGCGCTCCAGCAGCGTGGGCGGGGGCTCCACGGCGCCGGGCAGCAGCGCGGCGTACCAGTCGACGATGGCGCGCTTGGCGTGGTGGATGACTTCGGGCGCCAGCGGCGCGCCGTTCAGGGATGCGGCGAACGCGGCGAAGCGCTGCGCGGCGGTGGTGTCTTGGGTTGGCATGGTGTGGATGGTCGCGCGAGCGCGCGCCGCTGTGAACTTCGCAGATGTGGTGCTGGCATGAGTATTTGTTGGGGCAGGCGACGCAACGCGAAGTTCTCAAGCGCCGGGGGCCTGGGCACGATCCATGCCGACCGAACATTACCCAGGAACACGCATGGATTTCACACTCAGCGAAGAACACCAGGCATTCGCCGATTCGGTGGCGCGCTTTGCCCAGGACAAGCTCAAGGACGGCGCGCTCGCGCGCGCCCATTCGCCCCACTATCCCTGGGAGACGGCCGCGCTGCTGGCCGAGCAGGGGCTGCTGGGCATCGCCTTCCCCGAGGAGGACCACGGCCAGGGCGGCAGCCTGATGCACGCGGTGCTTGCCATCGAGCAGGTCGCCCTGGTCTGCCCGCGCAGCGCCGACATCGTGCAGGCGGGCAACTTCGGCCCCATACGCACCTTCGTGGAATACGCCACGCCCGAGCAGAAGCAGCGCTTCCTGCCCGACCTGCTCGCGGGCCGCAAGCTGATCTCGCTGGGCATGACGGAGCCCGACGCGGGCTCGGCCGTCACCGAGCTCAAGACCAGCGCGCGCCAGGAGGGGGGCGACTACGTCATCAACGGCAGCAAGATCTTCTCCACCCACAGCCCCGAGGCGGACCTGTTCCTCGTCTACGTGCGCTTCGGTCCCGGCGTGGGCGGCATCGGCTCGGTGCTCGTGGAGCGCGGCACGCCGGGCTTCCAGGTGGGCGAGCCCTCGTCGTTCATGAACGGCGAGCGCTGGTCGCAGCTGTATTTCGACGAATGCCGCATCCCGGCGGCCAACGTGCTGCTGGGGCCGGGCGGGTTCAAGAAGCAGATCTCGGGCTTCAACGTGGAGCGCCTGGGCAACTCCGCGCGCGCGCTGGCCCTCGGCCGCCATGCATTCAACACGGCGCGCGAGCACGCTTTGACGCGCAAGCAGTTCGGGCGCGAGCTGTGCGAGTTCCAGGGCATCCAGTGGAAGTTCGCCGAGATGGCGATGAAGCTGGAGCAGGCCCAGCTCATGCTCTACCGCGCCGCGCTCGAAGGCGAGCACGGCCTGCCCAGCGCCCAGAGCACGGCCATGGCCAAGCTGGCCTGCAACCTGGCCGGGTGGGAGGTCTCCAACGAGGCCCTGCAGGTCATGGGCGGCATGGGCTTCAGCCAGGAGTCGCTCGTGGAGTACTGCGTGCGCCGCACGCGCGGCTGGATGATCGCGGGCGGCTCCATCGAGATCCTGAAGAACCGCATCGCCGAAGGCGTCTTCGGCCGCACCTTTTCGCAACGGCCCGCCAAGGGCTGACAGGAACATACGAGGAGACGAACATGAAACGCAGGATCCTTTCCCTGGCCGCGCTCGCGGCCTGCGCATGGAGCATCGCCATGCCCGCCGCGGCCGATGCCGCCTACCCCGCCAAGCCCGTGCGCATCATCGTGGGCTATTCCGCGGGCGGCCCCACGGACGCGGTCGCGCGCCTGGTCGCCGCGCACCTGCAGGCGCGGCTGGGCCAGCCCTTCGTGGTGGACAACCGCGCGGGCGCGGGCTCCAACATCGCGTCCGAGGCCGTGGCGGCGGCAGCGCCCGACGGCTACACGCTGCTCGTGGCCGCCGCGCCGCTCACGATGAACAGCCACGTCTACAAGAACCTGAAGTTCGATGCCGTCAAGAGCTTCGCGCCCATCTCCAAGCTCTCGTCCGCGCCCGGCGTGCTGGCCGTGCGGACCGACTGGGGCGTGGGCAGCGTCAAGGAGCTCGTGGCCGCCGCGAAGAAGGAACCCGGCAAGTTCACCTACGGCACCACGGGCCTGGGCGGCTCGCAGCACATGGCGACGGAGCAGTTCCAGCGCCTGGCGGGCGTCAAGCTCACGCACATCCCCTACAAGGGCGCGAGCAACGTGATGACCGACCTGATCGCGGGCCACGTGGACATGGCCTTCATGACCGCCACCGGCGCCATGCCGCACCTGCAGGCGGGCAAGGTCAAGCCCCTGGCCGTCGCGGGGCCGCAGCGCCTCTCGGGCCTGCCGAACGTGCCCACGTTCGCCGAGGCGGGCTACCCTGCGATGATCTCCGACTCGTGGAACGGCCTGCTGGCACCCGCGGGCACGCCCGAGGCCATCGTGAAGAAGCTCCACGCCGCCGCCGTCGAGGCGCTGCAGATGCCCGAGATCCGCACCAAGCTCGAATCGCAGGGCGCCATCGTGATCGGCAACAGCCCCGAGGAATTCCGCGCCGACATCCAGCGCGAGGTGGCGCACTGGGCCGAGCAGTTCAAGGCCATCAAGATCGAAATGCAATGACACGAGACAACGACAAACGGCTCGCCCAGGCGCTGCTGCATCCGGCCAGCGTCGCGCTCTACGGCGCGTCCGACGACGTGGGCAAGATGGGCGGGCGGCCCGTGCAGTTCCTCAAGCGCACGGGCTTCGCGGGCCGCATCTATCCCATCAACCCGCGGCGCGGCGAGATCCAGGGACTGAAGGCCTGGCCCAGCCTGCAGAGCTTGCCCGAGGTGCCCGACCAGGTCTTCGTGCTCACGCCGACCGAGACCGTGATCCCCGCCGTGCGCGAATGCGCGGCCCTGGGCGTGAAGGTGGTCACCATCCTGGCGAGCGGCTTCTCCGAATCCGGCGCCGAGGGCGCGGCGCGCGAGGACGAGCTGCGCCGCATCGCCCGCGAGACGGGCATCCGCATCCTCGGCCCCAGCAGCCTGGGCGTGGTCAACCCGCGCACGGGGCTGGTGCTCACGGCCAACGCGGCCTTCGCCGAGCCCGACCTGCCGCCCGGCAAGGTGTTCGTCGCCTCGCACAGCGGCAGCATGATCGGCGCGCTGGTCTCGCGCGGCAAGGCGCGCGGCGTGGGCTTCGCGGGGCTGGTGTCGGTGGGCAGCGAGGTGGACCTGAACGTGGGCGAGATCTGCGCCGCCACGCTCGATGACCCGGCCATCGAGGGCTACCTGCTGTTCCTCGAGAGCCTGCGCCACGGCCCCGAGCTGCGCGCCTTCGCGCGCGCCGCGCAGCGCGCGGGTAAGCCCGTCATCGCCTACAAGCTCGGCCGCTCGGCGGCGGCGGCCGAGATGGCCACCACGCACACGGGCGCCATCGCGGGCGAGGACGACATCGCCGACGCGTTCCTGAAAGACATGGGCGTGGCCCGCGTGGGCGTGCTCGAAGCGCTGCTCGAAACCTTCCCGCTCGCGCGGCGCATTTCCCTGGAGAGCGCTCCGAAGCGCGTCGGCGTGGTCACCACCACGGGCGGCGGCGCGGCCATGGCGGTGGAGCAGCTCGGCATCCGCGGCGTGGTCGTGGAGCCGCCATCAAACGACACCCTGAAGCGGCTGGAGCAGGCCGGCCTGCCCTGCACGCCGGGCCGCGTGCTCGACATGACGCTCGCGGGCACCAGGTACGAGACCATGAAGGCCACGCTGGACATCCTGCTCACCGCGCCCGAGTTCGACCTGGTGCTGGCCGTGGTGGGCTCGTCCGCGCGCTTCCAGCCGCAGCTGGCCGTCAAGCCCATCGTCGAATGCGCAGCGCAGCCCAAGCCGCTCGCCGCCATGCTGGTGCCCGACGCGCCCGAGGCGCTGGCTGCGCTCACCGCCGCCGGCGTGCCGTGCTTTCGCACGCCCGAGGCCTGCGGCGACGCCATCGCCGCCGTGCTCGCGCGCCGCCGGCCGGGGCAGGAACCGGTGCTGCCCGCGCCCGGCCCCACACGCACCTTGAGCGAGGCCGAGGCCTACGGCGTGCTTCATCAGCTCGGCGTGCCGCACGCGTCCGTGGCCCTGCGCCGCTTCGGCGAGGCGCCCGCGCCGCTGCCCTTCGCCTACCCGGTGGTCGCCAAGGTCTGCTCGGCCGAGATCCCGCACAAGACCGAGGTCGGCGGCGTGCTGCTGAACATCGGCAGCGACGAGGAACTGGCGGCGGCCCTGGCCACGCTGCGCCGCAACCTCGACGAGCGCGCCCCCCAGGCCGCGTGCGACGAGGTGCTGGTGCAGCCCATGCAGAAGGGCCTGGCCGAAGTGCTCGTGGGCTACCGCGTCGATGTAGACGCCGGCCCCATCGTCATGCTGGCCGCCGGCGGCATCTGGGCCGAGGTGGCCAGGGACCGCAGCATCCGCCTCGCCCCGGTGACGGTGGAGACGGCGCGCGAGATGGTGGCCGAGGTCAACGCCCTCAAGCCCCTCGCCGGCCTGCGCGGCAAGGCGCGCGGCGACCTGGAGGCCCTGGCGCGCACGGTGAGCGCGCTCTCGCAGCTCGCGCTCAAGCCGGAACTGGGCATCGCCGAGGCCGAGGTCAACCCGCTGCTCGTCCTGCCCGAGGGGCAGGGCGTGGTGGCGGTGGACGCGCTGGTGTTCCAGCGGACGCCAGCCTGATTCACGCCGCGCGTTCAAAAAAATCAAACCCGCGGGGGCCTGCGTTCCGGGGTGCGGCAGTACCATCGCCGGCATGGAAGCAGCCCTTCGCCAGATCATCGACCGCGTGCGCGACAGCGCAGACCGCCGTGCCCCGCTGCGCATCCGCGGCGGCGGTACCAAGGACTTCCATGGCCCCGGCGCGCCGGACCATGCGGGCGAGCCGCTGGACCTGCGGCCGCTCGCGGGCATCGTGAGCTACGAGCCCAGCGAGCTCGTGGTCACCGCGCTGGCCGGCACGCCGCTGGCCGAGCTGGAGGCGCTGCTCGCGCAGCATGGCCAGTGCCTGCCGTTCGAGCCGCCGCGCTTCGCGCCGGGCGGCACCGTGGGCGGCATGGTGGCGGCGGGCCTGTCGGGCCCGGCGCGCGCCAGCGTGGGCGCGGTGCGCGACTACGTGCTGGGCGTGGAGATCGTCAACGGCCGTGGCGAGCTGCTGCGCTTCGGCGGCCAGGTGATGAAGAACGTGGCGGGCTACGACGTCTCGCGCCTCATGGCGGGCGCGTGGGGGCAGCTGGGCATCGTCACCGAGGTCAGCCTCAAGGTGCTGCCCGTGCCGCCGGCCGAGGCCACGCTGCGCTTCGACTGCGGCCAGGCCGAGGCGCTGGCGCACCTGCACGCCTGGGGCGGGCGGCCGTTGCCGCTCAACGCCAGCTGCTGGGTGGAGGACGGCGGCGCGGGCCAGCTCTACGTGCGGCTGCGCGGCGCGCGCGCGGCGGTCGATGCGGCCTGCCGCAGCATGGGCGGCGAGCTGCAGGACGCGCCCGGCGTGCCTGAGGACTGGCAGGCCTGCCGCGACCAGCGCCTGCCCTGGTTCACGGCGCGCGCACCGGGCCATGCGCTGTGGCGCCTGTCGGTGCCGCAGACGGCGCCCGCGCTGGCGCTGCCCGCGGGCGTGGCGCCGCCGCTGGTCGAATGGCACGGCGGCCTGCGCTGGGTGCAGGCGCCGCAGCAGCAGGGCGACGCGCTGCGCGCGCTGGCCGCCCAGGTGGGTGGCAGTGCTTCGCTTTTCGTAGCTGCTGGCGCTGATGGGGAGGGCGCTGGGGCCGTTTTTGGTGCGGATTCCGCGGCGCTGGCCGCGGTCCACCAGCGGCTCAAGCAGGCGTTCGACCCGGCCGGCATCCTCAACCCCGGCCGGCTCCTGTAGCCATGCGCCTGCTGCGCCACCTGACGGGGCGGCACCGTACCCCGGTCACCAACCGCACGCTGGGCCTGCTGCTGGCCTTCAATGCGGGCGGCATCAATGCCGGGGGCTTCCTGGTGGTGGGCATGTACACCTCGCACATGACGGGCATCATCTCCACCGTGGGCGACAACCTGGTGCTGGGCAACATGGCGCTGGTGCTGGGTGCGCTGGGCACGCTGTGGGCCTTCATGTCGGGCGCGGGCAGCACCGCCATCATGGTGAACTGGGCGCGCCACCAGCACCTGCGCAGCACCTTCGCGCTGCCGCTGCTGCTGGAGGCCGTGCTCATGCTGCTGTTCGGCCTGATGGGCGCCATCACGCTCACCTGGCGCACGCCCTTCGCGGTGCCGCTCACGGTGCTGGTGCTGGCCTACCTCATGGGCCTGCAGAACGCCGTCATCACCAAGATGTCGTCGGCCGAGATACGCACCACGCACATGACCGGCCTTTCCACCGACCTGGGCATCGAGATGGGCAAGGCCCTGTACTGGAACCGCAGCGGCAAGCCCGCGCGCGAGCAGGTGCGCGCCAACCACAGGCGGCTGCGCCTGTTCGCCAGCCTGCTGTCCATGTTCATGGCCGGCGGCGTGGTGGGCGCGGCCGGCTTCAAGTACGTGGGCTTCATCTGGGTGGTGCCGCTGGCCGCCGTGCTGCTGGCGCTGTCGCTGCCGCCGCTGGCGGCGGACTTCGACCGCCTGGCGCTGGTGTGGCGCAGGCGCTCTTTCCGCGACCAGTGAGCCACGCCCCTCCACGAAAGAAGAGCCATCATGCAGACCCAACTTGCCCCCGAATACCAAGGCACGCCCGAAGGCCAGGAGGCCGAGGCCATCCTGCGCAAATGCGTGCACTGCGGCTTTTGCACCGCCACCTGCCCCACCTACCAGCTGCTGGGCGACGAGCTCGACGGCCCGCGCGGGCGCATCTACCTCATCAAGCAGGTGCTGGAGGGCCAGGAGCCAACGCGCAAGACCCAGCTGCACCTGGACCGGTGCCTGACCTGCCGCAACTGCGAGAGCACCTGCCCGAGCGGCGTGCAGTACGGCCACCTGGTGGACATAGGCCGGCGCATCGTCGATGAGAAGGTGCCGCGTCCGCGCGGCGAGGCGCTGGCGCGCTGGGCGCTCAAGGAGGGCCTGCCCTCGCCGCTGTTCGCGCCCGCCATGAAGATCGGCCAGGCCGTGCGCGGCCTGCTGCCCGAACGCCTGCGCGCCAAGGTGCCGCCGCGCCAGCAGGCCGGCAGCTGGCCCGCGCGCAGCCATGCGCGCAAGGTGCTGCTGCTCGAAGGCTGCGTGCAGCCGGCCATGGCGCCCAACATCAACGCCGCCACGGCGCGCGTGCTCGACGCCGCGGGCATACAGACCGTGGTGGCGCGCGAGGCGGGCTGCTGCGGCGCCGTCAAGTTCCACCTGAACGACCAGGAGGGCGGCCTTGCCCAGATGCGCGCCAACATCGACGCCTGGTGGCCCTACGTGGAGCGCGGCGAGGTCGAGTGCATCGTCATGAACGCCTCGGGCTGCGGCGTCACGGTCAAGGAATACGGCCACATGCTGCGCCTGGAGCCGCAGTACGCCGAGAAGGCGGCGCGCGTGAGCGCCTTGACGCGCGACCTGTCGGAGCTGCTGCCCGACCTGGTGCCGCTGCTCAAGGACCGCGTGCGGCCCGCCGGCCGGGCCTTCGCCTACCACCCGCCGTGCACCCTGCAGCACGGCCAGAAGCTGCGCGGCGGCGTGGAGCGGCACATGGCGGCGCTGGGCTTCACGCTGCGCGTGGCGCGCACCGAGTCGCACCTGTGCTGCGGCGCGGCCGGCACCTATTCCGTGCTCAACCCGGAGCTCTCCTACCAGTTGCGCGACCGCAAGCTGGGCGTGCTGGGCGCGGCCTTCACGCAGGAGCCGCCCGCGGCCATCCTGTCGGCCAACATGGGCTGCATCACGCACCTGCAAAGCGGCACGCAGATTCCCGTCAGGCACTGGGTGGAGCTGCTCGACGAGGCATTGCTGGCATGATGGCGGGTTTTGACCGCCGCGCCGGACGGGCCCCGCAGGGCCATGCCGCGCGCCCTTGAGCCATGAACGATTCCGTGAACGCACTCCAGCCCTCCGCCGAAGCCGCGCAACCCGCCCAGCCCGCCGCGCCCGCCGCTGCCGTGGAGGCAGCGGGCAATGACGCCGCGCCGCGTGAGCGCCGCCGCGGCGGACGCCGCCGCTCCGGTGCCCGCCGCGAGCAGAACGCGCCGGCCGGCGCGGCGAACCGGGAGGGCCAGGCCGCCGGCACGGCGTCCGCGCCGCGCCGCACGCACCCGCTGCTGGAGCAGCTGGCCGGCTGGTACCCGCACCTGTTCGGCGCGCAGTTCCTGCCGCTCAAGCGCGGCATCTTCCACGACCTGATGGCCGCGCACGGCGAGGCCATCGACAAGGACGCGCTCAAGCTCGCGCTGTCCATCCACACGCGCTCCACGCGCTACCTGAACGCCGTGGCCCAGGGGCTCAGGCGCCACGACCTGCAGGGCCAGCCCGTGGAGGACATGGCGCCCGAGCATGTGCACCACGCGCTGCTGGAGGTGTTCCGCCGGCGCAAGCCGCAGGGCGGCGAGGACCTGACCGACAAGCTGCGCCGCCGCATCGCCCAGGCCTTCGAAGCCTCGGGCCTCACGCGCGAGGCCTACGACGCGCTGGTGCGCGGCCGCGACGAAAAGGCCAACGCCCTGCTCGACGAGGCCTTTGCCGAGGTCGCCGAGCGCGACGCCAAGGCCGAGGCCCTGCTGCGCGCCTTCGAGGCCAGCGGCGCCACGCCCGAGCAGTTCGCCGACATGTACGGCATGGACCGGCGCGTGGTCATGCAGTCCCTGGCGCGGGCGCGCAGGCTGCGGGCGCCTGCGGCGCAGGCCGCCGCGCCGGGCGAGGCGCCGTAGCCCGCATCCCCGCTACCGCCGCGCGGGCGATGAGCGTCATCCGCGGGCGCGCGGCCGCCAGGCCGACCAGGTGGCGGCCAGCAGGATCAGCGCGCCGCCGGCCAGCGTGCCGGCCGTGAGCCGGGACGCGCCCAGCAGCACCGACGAGCCGCTGGCGAACACCACCTCCGACAGCATGATCACCGCCGTCGTGCCCGTCGCCAGGCGCGCCGCGCCGAACTGCAGGGCCCAGTTGCCCGCCATCAGCAGCAGCGACAGCAGCGCGGCCACCGTGATCCAGGTGGCGTCGGGCGGCGGAAACGCGGTCACCAGGCCCACGGACCGCCCCAGGCTGGCCGCCAGCAGCGCCAGCAGCATGCAGCCGCCGAACATGGCGAACATGCGCGCCTGCCCCGGCACGGCGTGCAGGCGGCGCACCGTGACGTTGGTGAGCGCGAACATGAAGCCGCCCAGCAGCGCCAGCATGTCGGCCAGCGTCAGCGCGGCGAACAGGCGCCGCACGCCGCCCTCGGCGGGCCACAGCACCAGCAGCACCCCGCAGAAGGCCATCAGCAGCCGCGCCAGGGCCTGCGCCGTGGGCCGCTCGCCCAGGATGCGCCAGGCCAGCAGCACCGCCCAGGCCGGCATCAGGTAGAACAGCAGGATCACGCGCACCACGTCGCCGAGGGTGATGGCCCAGTTGAAGGCCACGTTGTTGAGCCCCGAGCTCAGCGCCAGCAGCCACAGGCCCGGGTGCGCGCGCAGCTGGGCCAGCACGCCGGGGCGCAGCGCCAGCATCGCCACGAGGATGGCGCAGTACATCAGCGCCGTGGCCCACAGCGGGTGCAGGCCTGCGCCCTGCATCTGCCGGAACGGCCACCAGGACAGGCCCCAGACGAAGGCGTTGAACAGCAGGGCCAGCGCGGGAAGCGGTGAATGCATGCAAAAATGGCCTGCAACGCGCTCCAGTAAAGCGCGAGCAGCTATCAAAACAGTATCAATGGTGGTCCCGCCGCGCCATCTTGCGCAGATGCACCATTTCCTTGGGGTAGCGGCGCACGTTGTGGACATGCCAGCGCAGGATGGCCAGCATCACCAGCGCCACCAGCAGGCCGAACGCGGCGATGGCGCCATGGGCCGACAGCCCCAGCTTGGTGAACAGGCTGTAGAGCACGCCCATGCCCAGGATGGCCGCCTGCTCGTTGAAGTTTTGCACCGCGATGGAGCGGCCCGCGCCCATGAGGTTGTGGCCGCGGTGCTGCAGCAGCGCGTTCATGGGCACGACCAGGAAGCCGCCCAGCCCCCCCAGCACGATCAGGAAGGGAACGGCCAGCCAGATGCTGTGGATGGCGTTCATCAGGATCACCAGCAGGCCCATGGCGATGCCCAGCGGGATCACGCGCGTGGCCTGCTCCAGGCGCATGCGCATGGACGCCAGCACCGCGCCGGCCGCCGTGCCTATGGCCACCACGCCCACCAGCGCCGACGCCTGCGTGGTGCCGTAGCCCAGGGCGGCGGCGCTCCAGGCCAGCACGATGTAGCGCAGGTTGCCCGAGACGCCCCAGAACAGCGTGGTGGTGGACAACGAGATCTGCCCCAGCCGGTCGCGCCACAGGCGCCGGTTGCAGGTCCAGAAGTCGGGCAGCAGCGCGACCGGGTTGCGCGGCATGGGGCGCATCTCCACGCCCGTGAGCGGGATGCGCAGGTTGAACCAGGCCGCCAGCATGTACACCGGCACCAGGGCCAGGATGGCGGCCTCGGCCGGCAGGTCTATGCCCAGGTCCACGCCCGGCAGGTCGAAGTCGAGCAGCACGCCCGAGATGTGCGGCGCCACCAGCTGGCCGCCCAGCAGCACGCCCAGGATGATGGAGGCGATCGTCAGCCCCTCGATCCAGCCGTTGGCCTTGACCAGCTGCGAGGCCGGCAGCAATTCGGTCAGGATGCCGTACTTGGCCGGCGAATAGGCGGCCGCGCCCAGCCCCACGACGGCGTAGGCCAGCAGCGGGTGCGAGCCGAACAGCATCATCAGGCAGCCCACCACCTTGATGGCATTGCTGATGAACATCACCCGCCCCTTGGGCATGGAGTCCGAGAACGCCCCCACCCAGGGCGCCAGCACCACGTAGAACAGTGCGAACATGGGCACGAGGGCGGCACGCTGCCACTCGGGCGCACCGCTGCTGCGCAGCAGCTCCACCGCGGTCACGAACAAGGCGTTGTCGGCCAGCGAGCTGAAAAACTGCGCCGACATGATGGTGTAGAAACCGCGCTTCATCGGATGGCTGGTGGGTCCACCAGCGCAGCCGATGGACTGTGAGAATTCGAAACACTCCGTGGAGCGACGGGCGGTTATATCACGCAGGCCCGGCGGCCCGGTGCCAGAATGGCCGCCCATCGCTCCGTAGAAACACCAGCCTCATGCCGCGCCCCATCCTCGCCACGATCCACCCCTCGGCCGTGCAGCACAACCTCGAACGTGCGCGCCGCGCCGCGCCCGATGCGCGCATGTGGGCCGTGGTCAAGGCCAACGCCTACGGCCACGGCATAGAGCGCGTGTTCGAGGGCCTGCGCTCGGCCGACGGCATCGCGCTGCTGGACATGGCCGAGGCCGAGCGCGTGCGCCGGCTCGGCTGGCGCGGCCCCGTCCTGCTGCTGGAGGGCGTGTTCGAGCCGCGCGACCTGGAGCTGTGCTCGCGCCTGTCGCTGTGGCATGCCGTGCACTGCGACGAGCAGATCGACTGGCTGGCCGCGCACAAGACCCAGGCGCCGCACCGCGTGTTCCTCAAGATGAACTCCGGCATGAACCGCCTGGGTTTCCCGCCCGGGCGCTACCGCTCGGCCTGGGCGCGCCTGAATGCGCTGCCGCAGGTGGACGAGATCTCCTTCATGACGCATTTCTCCGATGCCGACGGGCCGCGCGGCATCGCCCACCAGGTGCAGGCCTTCCACCGCGCCACGCAGGACCTGCCGGGCGAGCGCTGCATCGCCAACAGCGCCGCCATCCTGCGCCATGGCGGCGAGGCACAGGTGCGCCTGGACTGGGTGCGCGCCGGCATCGCGCTGTACGGCAGCGCGCCCGACCATCCCGAGCGCACGGCCGCCGACTGGGGCCTGGAGCCGGCCATGACGCTGGCCTCGCGCATCATCGGCGTGCAGCAGCTGCAGGCGGGCGACACCGTGGGCTACGGCTCGCGCTTCACGGCCGAGGGGCCGCTCGCCATCGGCGTCGTGGCCTGCGGCTACGCCGACGGCTACCCGCGCCACTGCGACACCGGCACGCCCGTGCTGGTCAATGGCGTGCGCACGCGCACCATCGGCCGCGTGAGCATGGACATGATCGCCGTGGACCTCACGCCCGTGCCCGGCGCCGGCATGGGCGCCGAGGTCACGCTCTGGGGCCGCGCCGCCAACGGCGCCGTGCTGCCCATCGACGAGGTGGCCGAGGCCGGCGGCACCGTGGGCTACGAGCTCATGTGCGCGCTCGCGCCGCGCGTGCCCGTCTCCGTGGACTGAATACGGCCCCGCTGTCAAGGGGCGGGCTTTCCGCGCACGCCGCGCACCCGGTGAATGCCCTCTGTACGGGCTGCGCGAGGGGCGTTTCCCTTCCAAAAACCATTTTGCAAAAATTGTCTTTGAGTTTGCTCTGGATCAAGAGGCTGGTTCGGGTCTTCCCGAAGAATGGATTCACAGCGCATTGACAGTTCGCGACAAAGAGAGAAGTGGAGTCCCCCATGAAACAGAAGTCCTCCCCCGTACGCCATGCCGCCCGCTTCATGCTGGGCGCGGTGTCCATGGCAGCCCTGCTGATGGCCGCCCCCGTGCGCGCGCAGGAGCCCGTGCAGCCCATCGCCAGCCCCAAGGTGACCAGCCCCGCCAAGGTCGAGCTGGGCAAGAAGCTGTGGTTCGACCCGCGCCTGTCGCGCTCGGGCTTCATCTCGTGCAACTCGTGCCACAACCTGAGCATGGGCGGCTCGGACAACCTCAAGACCTCCATCGGCGACAAGTGGCAGAAGGGCCCGATCAACTCGCCCACGGTGCTCAACTCCAGCCTGAACCTCGCCCAGTTCTGGGACGGCCGCGCCAAGGACCTGAAGGAGCAGGCCGGCGGCCCCATCGCCAACCCGGGCGAGATGGCCTTCACGCACGGCCTGGCCGTGGACATGC
>Ga0209959_100441_pt1 | contig 31137 bp, 33 predicted proteins | sample ThiBiot_300_biof_2_FD_183943 | JGI IMG/M metagenome (GOLD analysis project Ga0209959, IMG submission 183943) | Wastewater bioreactor microbial communities from Cape Town, South Africa - Thiocy_expt_300_biof (SPAdes) | ecosystem: Engineered > Bioremediation > Thiocyanate > Unclassified | place...
CTGGGCTGGCGATAGGCCTTGCCCTGGGTGGTGACGGAGCCGTAGGGCTCCACGGCGATGGGGCCGAGGTCTTGCGCGCCTTCGTACCAGGTGTCGATGGTGCGCAGGGCGTTGCCGATCTTCTGGGAATGGATGGCGGCGATTTCCTGGCCTTTTTCTCCGACCTGGTAGAGCGTCTTGCTCTTGCGGGTGCTGGCTTTGTCCAGGATCAGTTCCTGCGAAGGGAAGACTTCCTGGCCCGCCCCCAGGCGCGCGAAGGCCGTGACCTGCAACAGCACATGGGCGTCGCCGGCGAGCCCTTGCGCGACCAAGGCACCGAGTTCTTTTACTCCGTTATCGATAGCGTTCAACGCCCGTAGATGATGGGCCAGGGCATCAAAAGCCCATGGTTCCTGGGGGCGGCCGTCCACCAGGCGCGCCACCTGCACCTGCACGTTTTCCGCCCCCATGCGGTTGCGCCACAGGAAGCGCCCGTTGGCCAGGTTGGCGGCGTAGCGGTTGCCCAGTTCGGCAAAGCCGTGCTGCTGCACGTAGCCCTGCACGGTTTGCTGCAGCTTGGCCTGGTATTCGGCGCTGTTGCAGGCCGAAGGCGTGCCCGCGCCGGCCAGAACGCGCAGCGTGAACTGCACGCGCAGCGTGTCGGCATCGGCGGGTCTGCAGGTTGGGCTTCTCGATGGCAGCATCGAGCTTGGCCGGGTCCTGGTCCTTGGTCTTGAGGCGGTTGGAGATGGTCCCGCGCACGGACTTCTCCCGCACCTTTACCGGTACCCAGGCGGTGGCGTTGTTTTGCTCCTCCCAGCGCCCGGCATGGAAGAGGGCGTCGGAGGGGTCGAGCTTGCGTTCGAAGGCGAGGACGGAGGCGGTCTTGAGGTTGCTGGACATGGCGGTTCAATCCTTGGGCAAAGGGGTGTGAATGGCAGGCGGCGTATCAAAAAAAGGAGCTGCTTGCGCTTTCTGGATAAGGGCAGGAGGCCAATTTGACTCAGGTATAGGCATAGATGTCCTCCTCGTCCCGCCCCTGCGTGCCGTCAGCGAGATCGTCGGGCTCCGCGCTGGCGGCGTAGCCGCTGCGGCAGCGGTACAGGCCCTTGTCCTCGTCGGTTTCGGCGTGCCATAGCAGGTGCTCCAGGCGCGCGAGGCGGTGCGGGCTAATCCACTCGCCCAGCGAATACACCGATTCGACGAAGCGCAGCGGCACCGTGGCGTCGCGGGCATTGCCGACCGTGCCGGCCGCGTGCTGCCCGGACAGCGCGGCGTAGCCGACCGGGATGGGCACGATCCAGCCGCTGCCGCGCGGGCGCAGCGGGTCTGCCCAGCGCACCTTGCCGTCGCCGGCTTCCGGATTCACGCTCTGGTAGTTGAAGCGCGATGCGTGCAGCCAGGCGTCGAGCAGCGTGGCTTGCGGGGTGCGCTCGCGCAGCATGCGCAGGCGCTCGGCCAGAAGGTCGTCGCGCCCCACCAGCGCAAAGCCGGGCAGCCACTGGCGGCGCCATTCACGGAATGACTCCTCGCGTTTTTTGGTCTCGTCGGGCAGCACGGCCATCCATGGGCGCACGCGCTTGCCCAGCGTTGGGCGCACGGGCAGCAGGCTGCCGCCCGCCACGCGCATGTGCGACAGCACGTGGCCCGCTTCGTCGGCCCATTGCTGCAGGGTTTCCCGTGCGTCTTGCACCAGGCGGGGGGGCGTGCCCGGAAGGGGCTTTTCCGAGACGCTGAAGACCAGCGTGATGTCGAGATGGATGCGCCCTTCCTCCACGATGGCGGCCGTGCTGCCGTCCTTGTCCACCGGGTTGCGGGTGAGGTGGAAGGTGCGTACATGGCCCTGCGTGGCCTGCTCCTGGTGGTGGTGGCAGACCACGCCCACGCCGTGCAGGCGCAGGGGGATGTGGGCCCGCGCCAGCTTGCGCTCCAGCGCCCACATCAGGCCCGTGAACGCGGTGATGGATGGGAAGCCGTGCGTGAGCGGGCTGGAGATGGCATTGGCGTTCTGCACGCGCAGGTGGGGAAACACCAGGATGGCTTGGTGAGGTGTCATGGCGTGTCCTCCCGCTCGGCCACCAGCTCTGCATGGGTTTTGCGGATGGGGATGTCATGCGGGGTGTCCAGCCGGTCGCGCAGTTCGCGTAGCTGCTGCTTGAAGCTGTCCTCATCGGTCAGCAGCACTTTCTTCCATTCGCGGAATTCGGCATCGCCGACAGGCAGCTTGTTTTCCAGCTGCGCATTCAGCCAGGCGGCAAAACGCTTGCCAATCTCGGCAGGCCAATCCATCCCCATCCATTCACGGGCGAAGTCGGCCTCGTCCGGCAGTTCGGCACGCAAGGGGTCCAGCCACAACTGCTCGGTGCGTGCCAGTTGCTGAAAGCGGCCCTCGTTGTCGGCGCCGGGGCGCGTCCAGCCTGCGGGCATGGTTTGCTGAAATGTGCCGGCCATGGATACAAGCTCGTCCAGCAGCGTCTCGATATAGGCTTCGCGGCGCTGGCGTGTCTCCTGGTTCGGTTCGAGGTTGGATTCCAGGAATTTGCGCAGCTGCCTCACGGTCGATTTCACCCAGGGGCGGGCACTGAATACCCTGTCGAACACCGATTCGGCATGCACGGGAAGGCGCATTTCACTGGCTTTCCATGCGGGTGGCAGTGAGGCCAGCAGATAGTTCACGCCACCGCGCTCGCTGTTCAATTGGCTGATGTTTTGGGGCTTGGTGCCCCCCAGCTTTTGTACGGCCAGCCAAGGGTAGTCATGGAACACACCGTCATGCGCCTTGCGCTCGCGGCGGGCCTGGCGGGCTGCCTTGTTGGCTTCGCCAAAGCGGTCCTCCTGGATTGGCACATGCACCGCATGGGCCAGCGAGGTGGCATACAGCGGCGCCAGCAGTTCATAGTCGCCATCGGCGCAGGGATCATTGCCCGTCAGCCAATACAGCTGCTTGGCCAGGGGATGCGAACTGGCGCCGCCTGCGCGCGGCTGCGTCAGGCCCACGAAGGCATCGCGCGAAGCCTGGGCCTGTGCCGGGTCGGCGTGCAGCGCCTGCAGGGCCGCTTCGTCCTGCGCCAGCAAGGCGGCCAGCAGGCTGCGCCCGTTGGCTTCCAGCTTCAGGAACTTGTAGACATCGAGCGCAGCGGCATTGCCCACCACGTCGCCCGCAAACGCGGTGCCCAGCGTATGGCTGCCCAGTTCCTCCAGCGCAGGCAGGCTGGCCGGCTCCACGTACAGATTGGTACCGCGCGCGTCGGGGTGGATGGGTTTGAGGGAGTGGGTGACGGCCTGGATTTGCGCTGCGCGCCGGGCGGCGTCCTCGATCCAGGCGTCGTACTGGTGTTGCGCCAGCAGTTCTGCGCGCTTGGGGTCGTCGTCCGGGAGCTTGTCGAGCTTGGCTTGCAGGCGGTCTTGGATGAAGAGCGCTATCGCTGCTTGCCAGGAGCGTGTGTTGTCGGTCACGAGCACCTCTCTTCTTGAAAACTATATCCATGATACTTGGTATCTGATAAATTTAAAGGCTGCCAAGTCGGCAGCTCAGCAAATGATCCGTGGGATCTGATCGCAGTCTTGCTGCCGCACAGGCAGTTGCTTTCTCGTTTGTATTGACAAAGTAAATACCGTCGTTACCATGAACCCAGCGGATGTCCATTACGAAGTCAACGGCGATCTGTTCGTTTGGAACCGAGACAAGGCCATGCTGAACTGGCGCAAACATGGAGTGCGCTTTGAGGAGGCCGCCACTGTATTTGGCGATCCGTATTTCGTGCTGACGGATGCATCGCGCAACGACGAGGCGCGTGACGCGGCCATTGGTTTTGATCTGAATGCCCGGCTGCTGTTTGTCGTGCACATCGAGATCGAAGCCACTTGCATACGCATCATTTCTGCACGCCGCGCGGAACCGCGCGAGGAGGCTCTGTATGCTGACTGACCGCTTGAAAACTCGCTTGGACAAAGGCCGTCCGATGACCTCGATCACGCTGCGCATTCCCGTGGATGTTGTCGAGTCCATGAAGGCCATCGCGCCGCAGCGCGGCTTCTCCGGCTATCAGGCTTTACTCAAGTCGTACTTGAGTGAAGGACTGCGTCGTGACGAGCAGCAGTTTTCTGCCGCGACACACGCACGGCTGATCGAAGCACTCAAGCGCCACGGAGTTCCGGCAGAAGTGATCGAGCAGGCTGAGCGTGAAGTGACCGCCGCCTGATGAGCCGTGGGTGCATCATCATCCTGCGGCGGCTTTATTCCTCTTTGACAAATCCCAGCACCTGGTGAAATCGCCAGCCGCGTGGGCCCTCCGGCAGGCTGGCGCCCGCATACCGTGCCGCGCAGGCTGGTAGCGGCAGATCCCTGCCCTGCGCCAGCGCCACCAATTCCTGCAGCAGATCGACCTGCGCCCAGGGCGTCACGCCCGTTGGCTGCGCGGGATGCAGCGGCACGGCATGGCGCAGGCTTTCGTCCACGCACACATACAGCTTGTCCCCGCGCCGCTCGCCATCGGCCACGCGGTGCAGCAGCAGGTGTTCCTCTTCATCGTCGGGTAGGAACACAACGTCCACGCGCGGCGCTGGGTCGTGGCGGAAACGCTGGAACTGCGGCAGCAGGCCGGTGAGCCACAGGTGCTCGCCGCTGGCCCAGTGCAGGCTGGCGGCGCGGGCCACGGGGGTGCGGTCGGGGCTGTCCGGGCTGTCCGGGCTGCGCGGCAGCATGGCGTCGTGCATGCGGGCATGTTCCAGGTCGGCGAGGTGCTTGCCCGGGTGGAAGCCCGCCTTGGCGACCGCGATGCGCGCACGCGCGTCCACGGGCCAGGTGGGGGCGCTCTCCGTGTGCTTGGCGAGCAGGGATTGCAACTGGTGCGAGCGCAGGTGGAAGTGCCGGGCCGTGTCGGCCTCGTCGCTGACCTTGTCCATTTCGAAACCCGGTTTGCAGAATGCTGCCCGGCCCGGTCGCTCGAAGTTGCGCAGATTGCTGTCCAGTACCAGCAGGTTCACCCCATCCACCGCGCCAGGCCGGTGCCGCCGCACGCGGCCCGCCAACTGGATCAGCGAGCGCATGGACGAAGGCTCGACCACGGCCCAGTCGTAGTCGTGGTCCCGGCCCACCTCCGTCACCGGCGACCCGAGCACGATGAACATGTGGTCCCGCTCCGGGCTGGCGTCGATCAGCGCGCGGATCGCGGGCCGCTGGAATACCGGGTCGGTGCCATCCTGCTCCGGTCGGCGGTCGAGCACGGTGTCGAGCTGCCGCTCGATGGCCGAGCGCGCGAGCAGCGGAAACTGCGCGTGGTAGACGCACAGGTGCACGCGCACGCCGGGCGCGGGTGCACCCTGGCCGTACAGGGCCAGCGCTACGTCGAACAGCGGGTCGATGTTGGCCATGCGGATGAGGCCAAAACTCACGCGCTTGCCACTCGCGGGGTCAATGCCGTGGTTCTGCGGCATCTGGTGCAGGCGCCAGGCGCATTCCAGCACGACGCGCGCGAAATCCGCACGCCGAGCGGCCTTGTCGTCCATGCCCTGCCATGGCGCGGGCAAGGCGGCAATCCGCGCGAGGCGGCGCACCTCGGCCTTGGCCAACTGGGCCACACGCTTGTGCACATAGCTTTCGTGGTGGGTGCGAAAGGCGGCGCCATCGGGGCAGTCGTGCGCCGTCTGGTGGAATTCGTCGATCCACAGGCAGCAGATGTCCACTGGCTCGCCGGGCCGTTCGCTGCGGTGCCGTTGGAATACTTCGCGCCCGGCGCGGTAGGCCAGGAACAGGCCTTCGACCAGCGCCGGCGGCAAGGTGGCCGAGGACAGCAGCACGCGCGCCCCCAGCAGCCCCGCCCAGTGCACCAGCCGCGTGAGCGCGGGCAGGTCGGCCATGTCGAAGTCGTCGGGCTCGTCGAGCACCAGGTCGCCCGTCATCAGCCGCAGCATGGGCGCGATCTGGCGGCCGCCGCGCAGGCTTTCCGTGGCGGGCGTGAGGTGGTCCACGGTGCAGACCAGCAGCGGGGCGGCGATCAGGGCGCGCACGCGCGCGTCGTCGGTCAGGCGCTGTAGCAGCGGGTGCCGGTCGTCGCCCTCGAACAGCACCTGGCCGCCCTCGTCGAGCAGGGCCTGGCGGGAGGCCGAGCCGCTGGCCTCGGCCTGCTGCTCCCAATGCTCGAACAGCGCGCGGCTGGCCGCGCCGCCGACCTGGATGGCCAGTTGCTCATCGCCCAGGCCCAGGTCGCGCTGGAACACGCGCCCGGTCTGCAGCGTGAGCGTGCGCAGGCCGATGGCGAACGCGCAGCGCAGGCCCGTGGCCGGGTCGGCCAGCGCGTTCATGATGCGCGCGTTGCCCAGCGTCTTGCCGCAGCCGGTGGAGGCCATGTTGACGATGAACGCGCCCTGGGCCGCGGCGCGGTGGCGCACGCCGGCGGCCAGGTCCGCCGCCTTGTCCTGCCACTGGAAGCGTGTGTCGCGGCTGCGCTTCTTCAGGCCCTTGTGGTTCTGCAGCGCGGGCAGGCTGCGCGCCAGCGTGGGCAGCGAGCGCGCCACCAGCGTGGCATGGGCCTGCACGCCGAGCAGGTGCTCGTCCAGGGTTTGATTAAAAATCGGGCTCCAGCGCTTGTCTGGCAAGCGCTGGTAGCTATTGTTTTTGATGGTGTTGGCATACAGCGGATAGCCCGCGTTGCGCCAGGGCTGGCGGCGCGTTTCGTCCTGGATGCTGGAGTAGTGGTGGTCGGCCAGCATCAGGCACAGGCGCGCGACGTGCATGGCGAACGGGTCGTGCAGCGTGGGCATATCGGCGGGCCGGGCCGACAGTTCCAGCAGCTTGCGCGCATAGCGGGCCGCCTGCTTGCGCCACGGCTGCTGCGTGACGGGCAGGCCGTGCAGAAAGCGCCAGTGCGCTTGCAGCGTGGCGCTCTCCACGGTTTCGCGCGGTTCGTTCCAGTCGGCGCTGACGCGCTGCAGCAGCCCTTGCAGGTCCGCCGCGTTCACGAAGCTGGGATGGGCGCCAAAGCGGCGCCATTGGTATTGCGGCTGGTCGATGTCCGCAGCGCTGCTGCCCTCCCTTTGCCGCACCGGCATGCAGGGCAGGCGGTGGTGCGTCAGTACCAGCCAGGCCACGGCCTGGGCCAGCGGGGCCTGCGCCAGCGCGGTGAAGGGCAACAGGTTCTTGGCTTGCGGCTCGTCGATGCCGTCCCGCAGCAGGGGCTGCAGCCATTGCGCCTCGAATGCCCGGCCATCCAAGCCCTGATCGGCCAGGCGCTGCAGCCAGCCCGCGTCGCCGTCCCCGCCCACGAAGGCCTGGAGCAGCCGTACCGATACCCACTCGTGCCGGTAGTGGTTGCGCTCGCGCAGGGCAGGGTTTTTCAGGCGGTCCTGGAACGCCTGCGTGGCCTTGCCCAGGTCGTGCAGCAAGGCCGCCAGCGCGGCCAGCGCCGTCATCAGCGGCAGGTGGTGCCAGGCGCTTTCGTCGCCCGCGCGCAGCACGTTGCTGGCCGTGGTGTTGGTGGGCACCGCGCCCTCAGGATTGAACTGGCGGCCGTCGCCCACCACCCACAGCAGCTCGCTGTGATCGCGCCCGCGTATCCAGTGGCAGGCCACGGCCGTGTTCTTGCGCGCGCCCTGGCGCAGCAGCTTGCGCACGGTGTCCAGGCCCGCCTGGGTGATGGGCGTCTGCCAGGTGCGGTCGCCGCGCCGCTCGGCGAACTGGTCGAGGATGCGGCGCGTCTCGGTCAGAGCGCGCTTGGTGCATTGGGAGACGAACAGCACGTTCATGCGTCCACCCTGCGCGCCGTGTCGGTGGCGATGCGCTTGAGCGTGTCGATGATGAAGTCCAGCGACTCGCTGCGCGTGAGCGCCTCGATGCACTGGCGGCGGAACTGCTGCTCGTCGTCGCCGCGCATGGCCGACAGGAAGGCCTGGGGCAGGATGGCCGCGTCCTTGACCAGGTCGGCCGCGTCGAACACCAGCCCGCCGCGCCGCGTCTTGCCTGCAGCACCGCCAGGCCATGCGGCAGGCCCAGCACCCAGGTGGCCGTGGCGCCCAGGCCGTAGGCCAGGTAGTTGCCATGGTCGAGGAAGCGGTTGGCCGCATCCGTGCCCGTGCCGCGCTTGGCGCGCGTGAATTCGCCGTAGCCCACGGCATCGACGGCCAGCCTGAACAGCGCCTTGGTCAGGTGCGCTTCGTCGGTCAATAGCGCGGTCACGTCGGGGGCGTTGGCGATCCTGGCGGTGAACTGCTGCACCAGGGCCTGCAGGCGCGCCAGGTCCACGGCAAAGCCCGCCTCGCGCAAGGCGCGGGTGTTCCATTCGGACAGCAGCCGCTGCAGGCGCCAGGTCTGCAACTGCCTGGCCGCGAGCAGGCGCAGTTCATCGTCGAACCAGAACTTCACCCAGGCCTGCAGATACTCGGTGGGCCGGTACTCGCTTTGCGGCGTGAGCCAGGCCACTTCCACATCGGCCTCGTTGGCGCTGAACAAGGGCGTGCCGCCGCCTCCGCAAAAGCCCACCAGCACGCCGGCCTTGGCCAGCTCGCGCATGGCGGCCTGGGTGATGGAAGTGCCCGTGCCCAGCAGGATGCTGGTGGTGTTGGCGATGGGAATGTTCCAGTACAGGCTTTTCTTGCCCGCGTCGGTCACGTATTCGACGCGGCCGCCATTGACGAGCACGCGGCAGTGCTCCAGGTAGTAGATGTTGGCGCGCTTGGAGTGCAGGATCGCCTTGAGATCGCCAGCGTGGAGGTCTTTCATCAGGGCGCAGTGTGCCCTATGCCCCGCTTGGCGCTTACGTCAGCGCGCCGCGCGCATCCACCTCGATGACGCGCTCCACCACGCCATGCTCCAGCCCGCCGCGCACGCCCAGCAGGCGGTCGTGCAGGTTCACCGTGGGGTCGCAGTGGCCTGGGACGAGCCACAGCGCCTGGCCCAGCGCGGGCAGCCGGGCCTGGGGGCCGGCGGCGTGCAGGATGCCGTGCTCGTCGCCGCCGTTGGCGTAGCGCAGTGCGTGCGCGGGCGCCAGGCCGTGCACCAGCGGCAGGCCGCTGTCGATGGCGTGGCTCTTGTGCCCCGCGTCGCACACGGCGTGGGCCGGGTGCGTGGAGATGACCTGGGTCTTGATGAACAGCGCGTGCTCGAAGGCGGGCTGGGCGGCGTCGGGCTCGTTGGCGGCGTAGTCCGAGTCCATGAACAGGAACGACCCCGCCTGCAGCTCGCCGTATACGCCGCTCGTGGCCTCGTGCACCAGCGTGCCGGTGCCTGCGCCCGTGACCAGCGGTACGGGCAGGCCCGCGGCCTCGATCAGCGCGCGCGTGCCGGCCGCGGCGTGCACGGCATGGGCGATGGCGGCACGCCGCTCGGCGGCGGCGCGCAGGTGCTGGGCGCCGCCCTGGTAGGCGTGCAGGCCCGCGAAGCGCAGGCGCGGGCGGGCGGCCACGGCCCGGGCCAGCGCGGCGGCCTCGGGGCCGGGTGGCACGCCGCAGCGGCCCTGGCCCACGTCGATCTCCACGAAGACGTCGATGCCCGCGCCGCTGCCGGCCGCGTCCATGGCCCCGGCCAGGCGGGCGATGCCCTCCGGGCTGTCCACGGCAATGGCCAGGCGTCCGCCGTCCGCGGCCAGCCGGGCCGCCAGGCGCGCCACGCGCAGCAGCTTCGCGGGGGCGATGACCTCGTTGCTGATGAACAGGTCGCGCACGCCGCCGGCGGCCAGGGCCTCGGCCTCCGAGGTTTTCTGCACGCAGTGGCCGCAGGCGCCGGCCTGCTCCAGCAGCAGGGCGATCGCGGCGCTCTTGTGCATCTTGGCGTGCGGGCGCCAGCGCACCCGGTGCTGGCGCGCGAATGCGGCCATGCGCTGGATGTTGCGCTCCATGGCGTCCAGGTCGATGACGGCGGCGGGTGTGTCGATCTGGTCCGCGCGCAGGCCGATGGCGGCGTGCTCAGGAGTGGATTTCATCGCGACTGCTGTCCTCCAGGTGCTGCGTGTCCGCCCAGCCCACCAGCGCCAGGCCGTGGTCCCCGGTCCACAGCAGCCGGTTGATGGCGGCGTTGGTCAGCTGCCAGGTGCGCGGCGCCTGCAGGTCCAGGCGCGTGGCCAGCCGGTACAGCACGTCCATCACGCCGCCGTGCGCCACCAGCACGATCTGCTGGCCGCTGTGGCGCGCGGCGATCTGGTGGACGGTGCAGGCGATGCGCTCGCGCAGCATGGTCAGCGATTCGCCGCCGCCATCGGGCGCGAAGTCGGGGTCGCGCTTGCGCCAGCGCAGGGCCTGCTCGGGGACTTCCCTCTCGATCTGCTCGAAGGTGCGGCCCTGGAAGCTGCCGAAGCTGCGCTCGCGCAGGGCGCGCTCGGGGTTCAGGGGGGCGCCCGTGGCCTGGGCCACGGCCTGGGCGGTGGCCCAGGCGCGCAGCAGGTCGCTGCTGTAGATGGCGGCCACGGGCTCGTCGGCCAGCGCCTGGCCCACCTGGCGCGCCTGCCACAGGCCGGTGTCGTTGAGCGGGATGTCCAGGTGGCCCTGGATGCGCGTGTCCACGTTCCAGGCGGTTTCTCCGTGGCGTATGGCGATGATGCGTGTGGCCTGGTTCATGGGTATGTCAGGGTTGCGGCGTGAGTTCGGTGCGCAGCTTGCGCGGCCCCTGGGGCGGGCGGGGGAAGTCGGTGAGCGCCTGGTCGAACAGCACGCCGTAGATGGCGGGGTCGCTGGTCCATACGTCCTCGTACACGGCCGAGGTCTCGTACACCACCTGCTGGCTGGCGGCGTCGCGCAGCACCAGGCTGACCCTGCGGTGGTACAGCGTGGGCGGGCTGTCCATCATCCAGTTCATGCCCCAGCCCCAGCGGCCGCCGTAGCCCCAGCCCCAACCCCAGCGGCCGTAGAACGGGTCCGGCCCGTAGTTGGGCCAGTAGCGCGGCGTGGCGTAGCCGCCTTCGGCGCCCAGCTGCGCGATCAGGCGCGGGTTGGCGTCGTCGCGCTTCAGGCCCACGCGTGCCAGCGCCGCTTCGGCCTGCGCCTGGATGGGCGCGCTATGCGGTAGGTGGGCGGGCTGGGCAGCGCGGTCAGGGTGGAGAAGCTGCTGACGTCGCTCTCCACCAGGCGCGGGCCGGCGCAGCCCGCCAGCAGCCCGATGGCGGCGCACAGGACGAGGGTGCAGAGGTGGCGCATGCATGTCATGGTGGTATCTCTCCTTGGGGGGCAGGCCCCCGTGCGCCCTGATGGTACTGCGGGGCCCATGCGTTCAAGGCCCGGCGTGAGCGCCTGCAGGCCTCTCGACGCCCAACATTTACCGGCGTTTACCTGCGTTTACCGAAGCCAGGGCCTTCGTCACGGCGCGACACCTCGAAAGGCGCGTTCTCAGCCGATCTGCACCACCTGCATGCCCGGCAGGCCGGGCGCGGCCGGGAACTCCTCGTGGTCGAACGCGGTGTCGCCATCGGGGTCGGCGATGCCCGTGGCCTTGGCGTTCCTGAAGTCGTGCAGCTTCGGGTCCATCAGGTGCGTGGTGACGACGTGGCCCATGGCGCGCAGCATGCTCTCGATGCGGCCGGGGAATTTCCTGTCCCACTCGCGCAGCATTTCATTGACCACCACGCGCTGCAGGCCTTCCTGGCTGCCGCACAGGTTGCAGGGGATGATGGGGAACTGCTGGTACTGCGCCCAGCGCGCCGTGTCCTTCTCGGGCACGTAGCACAGGGGGCGGATCACCACGTGCCGGCCGTCGTCGCTGACCAGCTTGGGCGGCATGCCCTTCATGCGCCCGCCGTAGAACATGTTGAGCATGAGCGTGGCGACGATGTCGTCGCGGTGGTGGCCCAGGGCCAGCTTGGTGCACCCGAGTTCGTCGGCCACCTTGTAGAGGATGGCGCGGCGCAGGCGCGAGCACAGGCTGCAGGTGGTCTTGCCCTCGGGCACCACGCGCTTGACGACGCTGTAGGTGTCCTGGTTCTCGATGTGGTACTCCACGCCGATGCTCTTGAAGTAGTCGGGCAGCACGTGCTCGGGAAAGCCGGGCTGCTTCTGGTCGAGGTTGACGGCCACGATGTCGAACTTGACCGGCGCGCGCTTCTGCAGGCGGCGCAGGATGTCCAGCAGCGTGTAGCTGTCCTTGCCGCCGGACATGCAGACCATGACGCGGTCGCCCTCCTCGATCATGTTGAAGTCCAGGATGGCGCGGCCGACCTCGCGGCACAGGCGCTTTTCGAGCTTGATCTGCTCGCGCTCGATCTTGCGGTTGTCGGTGGCGGGTTCTTCGCCGATCCAGTCGGCTGCATTCAGGGTTGCGTTCATGGGGTTACCACTGTCCGGTTTCGACGCGAATGGCGACTTCGCAGTCATCAAAAATTTCCAGCTTGGCGATCTTCACGCGCACGCCCAGCACGCCGGGCAGATGCATGAGCCGCTGGGCCAGCTTGCCGATCAGGCTCTCGAGCAGGTTCACGTGCTCGGCCGTGCACTCGTCGATGATGATCTGGCGCACCTTGCGGTAGTCCAGCACATGGCGGATGTCGTCGTCGCGCGGCGCCAGGGGCTGGGGGCCCAGGTTGAGCTCGGCGTCCACCTGGATCGGCTGGGGGGCGGTCTTCTCGTGGTCGAGGATGCCCAGGTTGGCGTGGAAGCGCAAACCGGTGAGCGTGAGCGCCTGCCGGCCTTCGCCTGGGCGCGAATGATAGAAAAATTCGGTCACGGTTTCACCAGGGCTTGATGCATACCCGCTCCACCCCTATGGATGCGCTGTCGGGGTAGATGTCGGGCTTGCGCGTGGCCACGCGCACGGCGTGCACGCCGGGGCTCTGCAGCAGGGCAGCGGCAATGGCGTCGCACAGGGATTCCTGCAGCTCGTGGTGCTCGCCGCCGACCTCGCGGGCGATGACCTCGCGGATGAAGTCGTAGTCCAGCGTCTCGGAGATATGGTCCCTGGCCGCGGGCGCGTGGTCGAGCTTGACGCACAGGTCCACGTCGAACCACATGCGCTGCGCGGCCAGCCGCTCGTGCGCGTGCACGCCTATGCGCACGGCCGCCTCGTGGCGGCGCAGGCTCAAGGCGCGGCACCCGGTGGCCAGGCGCGCGTCGATGGCGCCGAAGGCAAGCAGTATGGAGTTCATGGGCGCGGATTGTCCTTGATGGTGAACATCACGTCCCGCTCCAGGGGCACCAGGTGCTGGCCGTTGTCGGCCTGCAGCGTGCAGCCGTTCAGGCTGGCGTTGCCCGCGATGAACACGGCGCAGCGCGCCACGTCGGCGGGCTCTATGCGCTGGCGCAGCAGGTTGACCTGGGCTGCGCGGTCGAAGTTGTCCTGCGTCTGCGGGCCGCTCAGGTAGATCAGCCCCGGCGACAGCCCGCACACGCGCACGTGGGGCGCCAGGGCCTGGGCCTGCAGCTGCACGCTGCGCTCCAGCGCCAGCTTGCTCACGGTGTAGGAGAAGTAGTCGGGGTTGAGGTTGTGCACCTTCTGGTCGAGCACGTGGATCACGCTGTACATGCCCGTCGCGGGCCGGCCCTGCGCGCACAGCCGGGCGTGCAGCGCGTTGCCCAGCAGCAGGGGCGTCGCCGTGTTGGTCAGGAAATGCCGCACCAGGCCCTGGGCGCTGGCCGTGCGCGCGTCGTCGGCCTCGAAGATCGAGGCGTTGTTGACGATGCAGCGCGGCGCCTGGCCCGTGAGCGCCACGCACTGGTCGAGCAGCTGCGTGCCGGCCTGGGGCTGGGCCAGGTCGGCCTGCACCAGCAGGCAGGCGCGCCCCAGCGCCTGCACGGCGGCCTGCGTATCCCGGGCGCCGGCCTGCGATGCGCGGTAGTGGCACAGCACGTTCCAGCCCGCCGCGGCGAAGGCCAGGCAGATCTCGCGGCCCAGGCGGTGGGCCGCGCCGGTGACCAGCACCCAGTCGCCTGCGTTCGCGCGATCGTTTGTGGAATGGCTCATGTGGCGGCTCCTGCGTGCGCGCCGCCGGCGGTGCCGGCCTCCTGGGCCTCGACCATGCCGCGCACGAAAAATCCCAGGTCCTGGGCGAAATACAGCTTCTCCATGGGGCGCAGCAAGAAATCCTCCGGCAGGGTGCGGTAGAAAAGCAGGGCCTGGCCGCCGTCGTCGCCGCCATAGCGGGCGAGCTCCTGGTTCAGGCGGTAGCCCTCGGCCTGGGCGCCGGCGATCACGTGCCGGTAGCCGTCGAGCAGCGGGTGCCCGTCCAGCGGGCCCTGCATGATCATGTGCCCGGGCAGGCTGAACATCAGGTTGACCTTGCGCACGTTGAGCTCCACGCTGAACTTGAGCGGCTCGCGCAGCCCGGCCTGGCCGCCGGGGGCAGACAGGCGGTAGGTGCTCCTGCAGCCCGTGCGCGAGAGCTGGGTGAACTGCAGGCCGCGCGGCGCGCAGGCCAGCTGCTGCACCTGGGCGGGGATCAGCGTGTCGAGCACCGCATGCGTGAGCTGCGCCAGGCGCCGCTCGCTGCGCTGGCCGAATACCAGGCCGATCACCACCAGGCCAACGGGCAGCGCCACGGTCAGCAGGCCGATGGCCGCGGCGACCGATTCGCGGTCGCGGTTCCACGCGCCCCAGGCGACCAGGGCCAGCCCGCCGGACGTGACGGCCAGAAATACAATGACCAGGATGCCGCGCGCCCAGGCCGGCAAGGCCAGGGACTGAAGCCACCGCACCAGCTCGGACGAGGGTTGCAGCGGGGATGCGTCGGAGGAATCGCTCATGAGTCTGACAGAGGGCGCGCGCGCAAATCCGCAAATTATGACCACCCAGACCCCAACGCTTGGCGACAGCATGCGCCACGACATCGCCGCGCACGGCGGCTGGATCGGCTTCGACCGCTTCATGCAGCTGGCGCTCTACACCCCCGGCCTGGGCTACTACGCGGGCGGGCTGCGCAAGCTCGGCAGCATGCCCGAGGACGGCAGCGACTTCGTCACCGCGCCCGAGCTCTCGCCCGTGTTCGGCAAGGTGCTGGCCGCCCAGGTGCGCGAGGCGCTCGACGCCACGGGGACCGACGAGGTCTGGGAGTTCGGCGCGGGCAGCGGCGCGCTGGCCGGGCAACTGCTCGAAGCCCTGGGCGAGCGCGTGCGGCGCTACACCATCGTGGACCTGTCGGGCAGCCTGCGCGCGCGCCAGCAGGAGCGCCTGGCCGCGCATGCCGGCCGCGTGCACTGGGCCGAGCGCCTGCCCGAGGCCATCGAGGGCGTGGTCGTGGGCAACGAGCTGCTCGACGCCATGCCGGTGCAGTTGCTGCACCGCGTGCAGGGCGCCTGGCACGAGCGCGGCGTGGCGCTGGACGCCGGGGGCGCCCTTGCCTGGAGCGACCGGCCCACCGCGCTGCGCCCGCCCGTGGAGATCGAGGGCGGCCACGACTACCTGACCGAGATCCACCCCCAGGGCGAGGCCTTCATGCGCACGCTGGGCGAGCGGCTCGCGCGCGGCGCGGCCTTCCTCATCGACTACGGCTTCGGCGAGGACGAGTACTACCACCCCCAGCGCCACATGGGCACGGTGATGTGCCACCGCGCCCACCGCGCGGACGACGACCCGCTGGCCGACGTGGGCGAGAAGGACATCACCGCCCACGTGAACTTCACCGCCATGGCCCTGGCGGCGCAGGACGCGGGCCTGAACGTGCTGGGCTACACGAGCCAGGCGCGCTTTCTGATGAACTGCGGTTTGCTGCAGGAAATGGAGCGCCTCACGCTTGCCCAGCGCGCCCTGGCGGCCAAATTGATGCTGGAGCATGAAATGGGCGAGCTGTTCAAGGTGCTGGCCGTGGGGCCGGGCGAGCCGTGGACGCCCATGGGCTTCGCGCAGGGCGACCGCACGCACCGGCTCTGAGCCTTATGCAAATTCCGAAGGAGCAAACGCGAAATAAGCAGTTCGGCAAATAAGACGCGGCTTCTACAGTGCCTGCAATCGCATCACGCCGATGCAGGAGTTGCAAAAGCCATGTCCGCCGTCCTTGCCGAACCACCGCAGACCTTCGAGATCCGCCGCCTGCCCGCCCCGTTCGGGGCCGAGGTGCTGGGGCTGGATCTGTCGCGCCCCGTGTCCGACGCCGATTTCGAGCGCATCCAGCGCGCGCACTGGGACCACCACGTGCTGGTGTTCCGCGATCAGCGCATCACGCCCGCGCAGCAGGTGGCGTTCAGCCGCCGCTTCGGGCCGCTGCAGATCCACGTGCAGCGCAGGTTCCAGCTCGCGGGCCATCCCGAGGTGCTGGTGGTCTCCAACATCCGCGACACGCAGGGCGATCCCATCGGCCTGGGCGATGCGGGCGTGTTCTGGCATTCCGACCTGTCGTACAAGGAAAGGCCCAGCCTGGGCTCGCTGCTGCACGCGCAGGAGCTGCCGAACGTGGGCGGCGACACGCTGTTCGCCGACCAGCACGCCGCCTACGACGCGCTGCCCGAATCCACCAGGCAGCGCATCGCCGGCCTGCGCGCCGAGCACAGCTACCTCGCGCGCTACGACGAGCTGCGCCGGCGCAACCCCTGGCGCCCCGCGCTCACGCCCGGGCAGATCGCCGAGGTGCCGCCCGTCGTCCACCCCGTGGTGCGCACGCACCCGGCCACGGGCCGCAAGGCGCTGTTCGTGAGCGAGCATTTCACGACCCGCATCGTCGGCCTGCCCGAGGCGGATAGCCGCGCGCTGCTCGATGAGCTGTTCGCCGCCGGCGTGCGCCCAGAGTTCACCTACCGCCACCAGTGGCAGCCGCACGACATGGTGTTCTGGGACAACCGCAGCGTGCTGCACCTGGCCACCGGCACGCCCGACGCCGAGCGCCGCAAGCTCTACCGCACCACCATCGAGGGCGACGCGCCCCGCTGACCTGCCAACTCATCTTTCGATAGCTTATGGCGCTTTCTGGACAAGCGCTGGAGCCTGTTTTGCCTCAAAAAAGGAATGCCATGACACCCCCGCGCCTCCTCCCACGATCCACCCGCCGCGCCGTGATCGCCCTGTGCGCGGCGGCGGGGCTGCTGTTGCACGGCGCGGCGCGGGCCGCCGAGGGGCAGCTGCGCATCGCGCAGCAGTTCGGCATCGTCTACCTGCTGCTCAACGTGGCGCAGGAGCACAAGCTCATCGAGAAGCACGGCAAGGCGGCGGGCGTGGACATCAAGGTCGATTTCATCCAGCTATCGGGCGGCAGCGCGGTCAACGACGCGCTGCTGGCCGGCAACATCGACATCGCCGGGGCGGGCGTGGGCCCGCTGTTCACGCTGTGGGACCGCACGCGCGGACGGCAGAACGTCAAGGGCGTGGCATCGCTCGGCAACTTCCCGTACTACCTCGTCACCAACAACCCGGCGATCAAGGGCATTGCCGACTTCACTGGCAAGGACCGCATCGCGCTGCCAGCCGTGGGCGTGTCGGTGCAGTCGCGCGTGCTGCAGATGGCGTCGGCGCAGCTGTGGGGCGACAAGGAATTCAACCGGCTCGACCGGCTCCAGGTGGCCCTGCCGCACCCCGACGCGGCCGCCGCCATCATCAAGGGCGGAACCGAGATCACGGCCCACTTCGGCAACCCGCCGTTCCAGGACCAGGAGCTGGCCGCCAACCCGCAGGCGCGCGTCGTGCTCAAGTCCTACGACGTGCTGGGCGGGCCGGCCTCGGCCACGGTGCTCTACGCCACCGAGAAGTTCCGCAGCGAGAGCCCCAGGACCTACAAGGCCTTCCTCGACGCGCTGGACGAGGCCGCGCAGTGGATCGCCAGGAACCCCGAGCAGGCGGCCGACGCCTACCTGCGCACGGGCGGCGGCAACATCGACCGCAAGCTGCTGCTCTCCATCATCAAAAACCCCGAGGTGCAGTTCAAGGTGCGGCCGCAGAACACGCTGGGCCTGGGCCAGTTCCTGCACCGCGTGGGCGCGATCAAGCACCGGCCCGAGGCGCTCAAGGACTACTTCTTCGACGACCCGCGCATCGCGGGCGGCAACTGAAGGCCATGATGCTGCTGACCCGCGCCTCCCTCGCCGCATTCGGCGGCCCGCAGCCCGGCGGGCACGCCGCCGCCGAACCCACCGCCGACGGCGCCGCGCCCGGCCCGCTGCTGCGCGTGGACGGCGTGAGCATCGACTACCGCACGCGCGAACGCGTGGTGCGCGCCACGCACCGCGTCTCGTTCGACGTGCACGCGGGCGAGCGCTACGTGCTGCTGGGCGCGTCGGGCTGCGGCAAGTCCACGCTGCTCAAGGCCATCGGCGGCTTCGTCGCGCCGACCGAAGGGCAGATCCGCCTGAACGGCCGCCCCGTCGCGGGGCCCGGCCCCGACCGCGTGGTGGTGTTCCAGGAGTTCGACCAGCTGCCGCCCTGGAAGACGGTGCGCGAGAACGTCATGTTCCCGCTGCTCGCCTCGCGCCGCGCCACGCGCGCCGAGGCCGCCGAGCGCGCGGCGGTCTATCTGGACAAGGTGGGCCTGTCGCGCTTCGCTGGCGCGCACCCGCACCAGCTCTCGGGCGGCATGAAGCAGCGCGTGGCCATCGCGCGCGCGCTCGCCATGCAGCCGCAGGTGCTGCTCATGGACGAGCCCTTCGCGGCGCTGGACGCGCTCACGCGCCGGCGCATGCAGGAGGAGCTGCTCGCGCTCTGGGAGGAACTGCGCTTCACGCTGATCTTCGTGACCCACTCCATCGAGGAGGCGCTGGTCGTGGGCAGCCGCATCGCCATCCTCTCGCCCCACCCGGGCCGCCTGCGCGCCGAGGTCAACTGCCACCAGTTCGGGCTGGACAGCCTGGGCGGCGGCGCCTTCCAGGCCACCGCGCGGCGCGTGCACGGCTTGCTGTTCGACGAGCCCGCGGACGGCGCGGCGCCCGGCTCGGTCGAGGCCGACGCCGCCGTGATCGCCGCCAGCCACCTGCCTTTCCGCATCTCCGTATGAGCACACCCTTCATCCCCGTACGCCCCGAGGTGCTGCGCCCCTTGGAGCCGCTCGCCGGCGCCGCGCCCGCGCAGCCCCTGCCGCTGGCCGCGCGCATCTGGCAGACCGCCGCCGTGCGCAAGGGCCTGATCCTCGTGCTGCTCGCGGCGCTGTGGGAGGCCGTGGCGCGCTGGCAGGACAACGACCTGCTGCTGCCCACCTTCTGGCAGACCGCGCGCGCGTTCGCCGAGGGCCTGTCCACCGGCGAGCTGCTGCAGCGCACGGGCCTGTCGCTCGCCGTGCTGGTCAAGGGCTACCTCGCGGGCATCGCGGGCGCCTTCGTGCTCACCACGCTGGCCGTGTCCACGCAGATCGGGCGCGACCTGCTCTCCACCCTCACCGCCATGTTCAATCCGCTGCCCGCCATCGCGCTGCTGCCGCTGGCGCTGCTGTGGTTCGGGCTGGGGCAGGGCAGCCTGGTGTTCGTGCTCGTGCACTCGGTGCTGTGGCCGCTGGCGCTCAACACCTACGCGGGCTTCCAGGGCGTGCCCGAGACGCTGCGCATGGCCGGGCGCAACTACGGACTCACGGGCCTGCGCTACGTGCTGCAGCTGCTGGTGCCGGCGGCGCTGCCCTCGATCCTCTCGGGCCTCAAGATCGGCTGGGCCTTCGCATGGCGCACGCTGATCGCGGCCGAGCTGGTGTTCGGCGCCTCGTCGGGCAAGGGGGGCCTGGGCTGGTACATCTTCCAGAACCGCAACGAGCTCTACACCGACAAGGTGTTCGCGGGCCTGGCGATGGTGATCGCCATCGGCCTGGCCGTGGAGAACCTGGGCTTTCACACGCTGGAGCGGCTCACGGTGCGGCGCTGGGGCGTCCAACGTTGAGATTTCTTCCCATGACTCCCATGACTGCCATGAAACCTTCTTACGCCCCCCCTTTCACAGCGCACGCGATCGCGCGGCGCCACCTCCTGGCACTGGGCGCCGGTGCCTTCCTGCCGCTGTCCGCGCGGGCGGCCAGGCCGGCGCGGGTGCGCATCGTCGAGCAGTTCGGCCTGACCTCGCTGCTGTGGCACGTGGCCCGCGCGCAGCGCTACATCGAGCAGGAGGGCCGCGCCGACGGCCTGGACATCGAGATCGAGTGGTCGCGCCTGTCCGGCGGCAGCGCCGTCAACGAGGCGCTGCTGTCCGGCGCGGTGGACGTGGCCCACATCGGCGTCGGCCCCACGCTGCTGCTGTGGGACCGCACCCTGGGCCGGCAGAACTTCAAGGCCTTCGCCGCGCTCGGCACCATGCCGCAGTACCTGCTGTCCAACCGGCCGGGGGTCAGGAGCATCCGCGACCTGACCGACCAGGACCGCATCGCCGTCGTCTCCACCGCATCGCAGCAGGCGCGCACGCTGCAGCTGGCCGCGGCGCAGGCCTTCGGCACCGACCAGTACGCGCGCTTCGACCGGCTGCTGGTCACCATCCCGCACACCGAGGCCGTGGCGGCCCTGGCCTCGGGCAAGGGCGGCATCACCGCGCACTTCTCCAATGCGCCGTTCCAGTACCAGCAGCTCAAGCAGCCCGGCGTGACGCGCATCCTGAGCTCCTACGACGTGCTTGGCGGGCCCACGTCGTCCGTGCTGGCCGTCACGTCCGAGAGGTTCCGCGGCGCCAACCCCGGCGCCTACCGCGCCCTGCAGCGCGCGCTGGCGCAGGCGTCGCGCTTCGTCGCCGCCAACAAGCGCCAGGCCGCCGAGATCTATCTCAGGGCCGAGAACTCCAGCGTGCCGCCGGCCGACGTGCTGGCCTTCCTCGAAGACCCGGAGATCGACTACGGCGTGGTGCCGCGCAACACCGAGCGGCTGGCCACCTTCCTGCACCAGGCCAAGGTGCTGAAGAACGAACCGCGGTCCTGGAAGGACTATTTCTTTGAAGACCTGCACGGCGTGCAGGGCAGTTGAACGAGCAAGGAGCTTCCCATGAGCGACATTCTTCTGGCCGGGCGCGAGCCGGCATCGGCACCCGCCGCCAGCCTCGACCTGCGGCCCCTGACGGGCCACATCGGCGCCGAGATCCACGGCCTCGACCTCTCCCGGCCGCTGCCGCCGTCCACCGTGGCCGCGGTCCAGGCCGCGCTGTGGCAGTGGAAGGTGGTGTTCTTCCGCAAGCAGCCGCTCACCCATGCGCAGCACGTGGCGTTCGCCGGCCAGTTCGGGAGGCCCACGCTGGGCCATCCGGTCTATGGCTACGTGGACGGCCACCCGCAGGTGTACTCGGTGGCGCGCAACCGCTTCTCCTCGCGGCACACGGGCGATCAGCTGCTGCGCCCCTGGACCGGCTGGCACACCGACGTGACGGCCGCGGTCAACCCGCCCGCCGCCTCCATCCTGCGCGGCGTGGTCATTCCGCCCTATGGCGGCGACACGCAGTGGACCAACCTGGAGGCGGCCTACGAGGCGCTCTCGCCCACGCTGCGCGATTTCGTCGATGCGCTGCGCGGCATCCACCAGTTCGTGCCGCCCGAGGGGCAGGGCGCCACCGAGGAGTTCCTGCGCAAGAACCGCGCGCGCCCGCTGGTCAGCGAGCATCCCCTGGTGCGCGTGCACCCGGCCACCGGCCGGCGCTCGCTCTACGTGAGCCCGCTGTTCCTGCAGCGCATCACGGGCCTGTCGCCGCGCGAGAGCCGGCAGCTGCTGGACCTGCTGTTCGAGCATGTGGTCCTGCCCGAATTCACCGTGCGCTTTCGCTGGGAGAAGGACAGCATCGCCTTCTGGGACAACAACGCCACCGCCCACCTGGCGCCGCGCGACATCTACCGGCTCGACTTCGACCGCCAGCTCTACCGGGTCACGCTCAAGGGCGAGGTGCCCGTGGGCGTGGACGGCCGCCCGTCCACGGCCATCGAGGGCGAGCCGCTGGACGCCTACGAATGAGCGGCGGCCCCCGCCGCCGGGGGTAGGCACAATCGCGGCTTCCACGCGGAACGCCGCCATGAGCCTGAAGATCGACCGCTTCGACCACATCGTCCTCAACGTCGCCGACGTGCAGGCCAGCGCCGGCTGGTACGCGCGCGTGCTGGGCATGGAGCGCGAGGAATTCGCCTCGCGCACCGGCCCGCGCGTGGCGATGAAGTTCGGCTGCCAGAAGATCAACCTGCGGCCCGTGGGCGAGGACGCCGTGGCCTGGTTCACGGGCGTCAACCCCACGCCGGGCAGCGACGACCTGTGCTTCGTCACCGAGCAGACGGCGGACGAGGTGCTCGCGCATTTCGCGGCCGTGGGCGTGGTGCCCGAGGTGGGGCCGGTGGAGCGCACCGGCGCGCTCGGCCCCATGACCTCGGTCTACTGCCGCGACCCGGACGGCAACCTGGTCGAGGTCGCCAGCTACGGCGGCTGACGCATGCTGCGCTGGGTCATCGTCGTCTTCCTCGCCCTGGTGCTGATCAACGGCATCACGCCCTGGCTCAAGCGCCTGGGGCTGGGGCGGCTGCCGGGGGACTTCCAGTTCCGGCTGTTCGGGCGCGACTGGTTCATTCCGCTGGCCAGCACGCTGCTGCTGAGCTTCCTGCTGAGCATGCTGGTGAAGTGGTTATGAGTGTTTTTTGGCTCCAGCGCTTGCCCATCAAGCGCTGACAGCTATCAATTCTGAAAAGCCCTTGCCCTACACGGGGCGCGCGGCGCATGCGCCATGATGGGGCGCCATGTCGCAGCCATCCCTTCCCCTGCAGCCGCCGCCCATGCTGGCCGGCGTGGACATCGGCGGCACCAAGGTGGCCGTGTGCCTGGCCGTGCCGTCCGGCGCCGGCGGGCCGCCCGCGCTGCTCGCGCGCCTGAGCGAGCCCACCGTCAAGACCGGCGAGGCCGATGCGCTCGCGCGGCAGGTGCTGCGCCTGCTGGACGCGGCCTGCGCCGCGCAGGGGCTGGCGCGCGGCGACGTGGCGGCCGTGGGCGTCGCGTCGTGCGGGCCGTTCGTGCGCCGCGCGGGCCGGGTGGAGGTGAGCAACCCCAACATCTGCGGCGGCCTCGCGGGCGCGCCGCGGGGCCTGGGCAACGGCTGGACCCGCGTGCCGCTGGAGGCGCCGCTGGCGCAGGCGATGGGCGAGGGGCGCGTGCAGGTGGCCAACGACGCGGTGGCCGCGCTGGCCGCCGAGCGCCGCTGGGGCGCGCTGCGCGGCGTGGATGACTGCGCCTACGTGACCTGGAGCACCGGCATCGGCGTGGGCCTGTGCGTGGACGGGCGCGTGCTGCGCGGCAAGAACGGCAACGCGGGGCATGCGGGCCATTCCTTCGTCGGCGATGTGGCGGGCGAGCCGCCGCTGTGCGGCTGCGGCAACCGGGGCGACGTGGAGTCGCTCGTCGCGGGCAATGCGCTGCCGCGCCGGCTGGGGCTGCAGGCGCCGGCCCTGCTGGACGCCGCCGCGCGCGGCGACGCGGCGGCGCTCGCGCAGGTGCGCGGGCTGTGCGCGCTCATGGGGCGGCTGCTCTACAACCTGGTGGCCACGCTGGACCTGCGGCGCATCAGCATCGGCGGCGCGGTGTTCCTGCACCACGAGGCGCTGCTGCTGCCGCTGCTGCGCGCGGAGCTGGCGCGCCACTTCGCGGTGCTGACCGATGGGGTGGAGCTGGTGCGCGCGGGCCTGGGCGAGCGGGTGGGCGACTACGCGGCGCTGGCGCTGCTCGATTCCTCCAGCGCCTGAAGAAAGCCCTGCCGCCACCAGTGCACGTCGTGGCGGCGTATGCGTTCGAGCAGCCGCTGGTGGCGCCACTGGCGTTCGGCCAGCGGCATGTGCAGCGCGGCCTGGATGGCGTCGGCCATGCCCTGCGTGTCGTAGGGGTTGACGAGCAGCGCCTCTTCGAGCTGCTCGGCCGCGCCCGCGAAGCGCGAGAGCACGAGCACGCCGGGGTCGGCCTCGTCCTGCGCCACCACGTATTCCTTGGCGACGAGGTTCATGCCGTCGCGCAGCGGCGTGACCAGCCCCACGCGCGCGGCGCGGCACAGGCCGGGCACGCGCCTGCGCGCCACGGTGCGGTGGATGTAGCGCAGCGGCATCCAGTCCAGGGTGCCGTAGTCGCCGTTGATCGCGCCGCACAGGCCCTCCAGCTCCTGGCGCAGGTCGGCGTAGGCGTGCACGTCGTCGCGGCTGGGCGAGGCGATCATCACCAGCGTGGCGCTGTTCCGGTTCTCGGGGTAGCGCTCCAGCAGCTGGCGGAAGGCTCGCACGCGCTGCGGGATGCCCTTGGAGTAGTCCAGCCGGTCGATGCCCAGCAGCAGCTGGCGGCGCGAGTATTCGGCGCGCAGGGCCTCGAAGGTGCCGACCGCGTCGGGCGCGGCGGCCAGGGCCTGGAATTCCTCCACGTCGATGCCGATGGGGAAGGCCGCCACGCGCACCGTGGCGCCGTAGGCGTGCAGGCGCTGCGCGCCGAGCTCCTGCGCGCCGGCCTCGGTGACCATGCAGTGCGTGAGGTGGTCCGCGTCGGCCCCGCTCTGCAGGCCCACGAGGTCGTAGGCGAAGAACGAGCGCATCAGCCATTCGTGCTGCGGCAGCGCGGCCATGACGAGCGGCGGCGGCACGGGGATGTGCAGGAAGAAGCCGATGCGCTGGCGGCAGCCCAGCGCGCGCAGCTCGGCCGCGAGCGGGATCAGGTGGTAGTCGTGCACCCAGATCAGGTCGTCATCGCGCAGCAGGGGCAGCAGCTTGCGCGCGAACATCTGGTTCACGCGCCGGTAGCCGGCGAGGTAGGCGGGGTCGAAATCCGCGAGGTCGAGCCGGTAGTGGAACACCGGCCACAGCACGCTGTTGGCGTAGCCCAGGTAGTAGGCGGCGTGGTCCTCGGCGCAGAGGTCGACGCTGGCCAGCAGCACCTTGCCGGCCTGGCGCGTGCGCAGGCGCCCCTCGCCGGGCGCGAGGTCCGCGGCCGTGGCGCCGCTGGAGCCGAACCAGAGCCCGCCCGTGCGCGCGAGCGCGTCGCCCAGCGCCACGGCCAGGCCCCCGGCGGCGGGCTTGCGCGGGTCGGCGAGGCGGTTGGAGACGACGACGAGGCGGCTCATATCACCGTGTCCCACGGGGCGGACAGGCGCATGGCCGCGTTGATGACGCCGACCATCGAGTACGTCTGCGGGAAGTTGCCCCACATCTCGCCCGTGGCGGCGTGCGTGTCCTCCGACAGCAGGCCCAGCGGGTTGCGCACGGCCAGCATGGCCTCGAAGATCTCGCGCGCCTGCTGGCCGCGGCCGGTGCGCGCGAGCGCGTCGATGCGCCAGAAGGTGCAGATGTTGAACGAGGTCTCGGGCCTGCCGAAGTCGTCGGCGGCCTCGTAGCGGCGCATGTAGGGGCCGTCGCAGAGCGTCTTCTCCATCGCGTCGAGCGTGCTCGCGAAGCGCGGGTCGGCGGGGTGGATCAGGCCCACCTCGGCCATCAGCAGCACGCTCGCGTCCAGCTCGCTGCCGCCGAAGCTCTCGGCGAACGCCTGGCGCGCGGGGCTCCATGAGCGCTCCAGGATCTCGTCCTGCATCTGCTGCGCGTGCAGCTGCCAGTAGCGCGCGCGCTCGGGCAGGCCCAGCGCGGTGGCTATTTTTGCGAGCCGGTCGCACGCGGCCCAGCTCATGAGCGCCGACGAGGTGTGCACGCGCGCGCGGGTGCGCAGCTCCCACATGCCCGCGTCGGGCTGGCCGTAGACCTGCACGGCCAGCGCCCCGATCTTCTCCAGCCGCGCGAACTCGGCGCTGCCCGCGGGGTGCAGCAGGCGCCGGTCGTGGAAGGCCTGCGCGGCGCCGAGCACGATGTTGCCGTACACGTCGTGCTGGAAATGCTCCGTCGCCTGGTTGCCCACGCGCACCGGGCCCATGCCGCGGTAGCCCGCCATGTGCGGCAGGATGGATTCGGGCAGCTCGTGCTCAAGGCCTATGCCGTACAGCGGCTGGATGTGCCCCTCGCCCGCCTTGGCGACCACGTTGCCGAGCCAGCGCAGGTAGTCTTCCATCGTGCCCACTTCCGACAGGCTGTTGAGCGCGCGCACGACGAAGAACGCGTCGCGCAGCCAGCAGTAGCGGTAGTCCCAGTTGCGGCCGCTGCGGGCCGACTCGGGGATGCTCGTGGTCATCGCGGCGACGATGGCGCCCGTGTCCTCGAACAGCGACATCTTCAGCGTGATGGCCGCGCGGATCACCGCGTCCTGCCATTCGAGCGGCAGGTGCAGGCGCTGCGCCCAGTGCTTCCAGTAGGCGATGGTCTCCTGCTCGCAGTGGCGCGCCGTGTCGCCTATGCCCTCGGCGAGCGTCTCGTCGGCGCCCAGCAGGAAGTTGTACTCGCGCTGCGCCGTGAAGGGCTGGCCCGAGAGCACGTAGGTCACCGGCGCGTCGGTGTTCAGGCGCAGCGCGAAGGTGCTGCCCACGTAGCGCACGTGGTTGCTGCCGCGCGTGATCGTGGGCCGCGTCTGGCCCCAGTCGTAGAGGACGCGAAGCAGCACGCGGATGCGCGGCGCGCCGCGCACGGGCCGCACGCGGCGCACCAGCATGTTGGGGCGGAAGAACCGCGAGCGCGCGTAGAAGCGCGGCGCGAAGTCCGTCACCTCCAGGCAGTTGCCGTGCAGGTCGGTCAGGCGCGTGCGCAGCACGGCGGTGTTCGGCTCGTACCACTGCTCGCTCGCGGCGAAGTCCTCCAGCACGATGGCGAAGCGGCTGCCCTCGTCGCCGGGCTGCAGCAGCGCGTTGAACACCGGGTCGCCGTCGAAGCGCGGCATGCAGCACCAGACGATGCACGCGCGCGCATCGACCAGCGCGCTGATCGCGCAGTTGCCCACCATGCCGAGCGCGAGCGAAGGCTCGGCCGCGGCCTGGGGGGCGCTCATGGAGTTCACTCCCCGGCCAGCGCGGGCACGGGCTGCGCCAGGGCCCGCGCGGCGGCACGCAGCCAGTCGCGCACCTCGCCCGGCGTGCCCAGGCGCGCGCGCGCCTGCGTGGGGCCTTCGCCCACCTTCACGCCCAGGCCGCCCAGCGACTGCACGGCGGCAAAGCCGGCCTCGTCGGTCACGTCGTCGCCGATGAACAGGGGCACGCGGCCCGCGAACGGCGCCTGGCGCATGAAGTCCGCGATCGCGCGGCCCTTGCTCGGGCCGGCGGGCTTGATCTCCAGCACGCACTTGCCGCGCATGAGCTCCGCGCCGCTCACCCTGTGCATGGCCTGCGCCAGCGCCTGCAGGCACAGCGCCTCCAGCTGCGGCGCCTGCCGGTAGTGCAGCGCGATGCCGGCGCTCTTGACCTCCACGAGCAGCTCCGGGTGGCTGGCCACGAGCGGGCGCAGGGCGCCCAGCACCGCCGCCAGGTCGATCGCGTGCGCGCCGCCGGCGCGGCCGCCGCCCAGGCGGTACAGCGCGCCGTGCTCGCAGGCCAGCGGCAGGCGCAGGGGGCAGAGGAAGCGGTCGATGTCGGCCTCGGTGCGGCCGGTGGCGATGGCCAGCGCGCCGCCGAGCGCGGCGTGCAGGTCGCGCAGGCTGTCCATCACCCCGGGCTGCACCCGCACGGCGCCGGGCTGCGCGGCGATGTCGGCCAGGGTGCCGTCGAAGTCGAGGAACAGCGCGTGGTTCGCGGTGGGCAGGGGTGGCATGGGCATCGCCGTCACCTTAGCCACTTCAGGGCGCGCGGGCTGTAGGCCATCGGCGCATTGGGCCGGGAAAGAACAGTAGTTCACAGTTTGTTGCTCTGCGGGCCCGTTCGGGCGCGGCGCCCGTTGAAATCCGCGCTCCGGCCCGCAGATGGCCTCCATGACCACCGAAGCACTGCACATCGTCTGCCCCCACTGCCATACCACCAACCGCGTGCAGGCCGCGCAGCTGGGCAGCGCGCCCGACTGCGGCAGCTGCCACCGCCCGCTGTTCACGGGCGAGCCGCTGGCGCTGGACGCCGCCACGTTCGACCGGCACGTGGGGCGCAGCCACGTGCCCGTGGTGGTGGACTTCTGGGCGCCCTGGTGCGGCCCGTGCCGCCAGATGGCGCCGGCCTTCGCCCAGGCGGCGCGCACGCTCGAACCCCACGTGCGCCTGGCCAAGCTCGACACCGAGGCGCACCCGCAGATCGCCGGGCGCTATGGCATCCGCAGCATCCCGACCATGATCCTGTTCAGGGGCGGGCAGGAGGCGGCGCGCATCTCGGGCGCGCTGGGCGCGGCCGACATCGCGCGCTGGGTGCGCTCGGCGGCCTGATCAGCCGCCGCGCAGCCAGTCGGCCACGGCCTGCACGCGCGCGGCGTGGATCATCTCGCCCACTTTTTGGCCCGTAACGCCCATGGACGCTGCGCGGGCAGCTATCGTGCTGGTAGCAACCGATTGCACCACCGCCAGCGCCGCGTTCAGGCGCGCGCGCTGGGGGTAGGGCGTGTCCTCGAAGCCCAGGCGCCCGCGCGCGTCGCACTCGCAGGCCAGCAGGACCTCGTCGAGCCGCGCCGGCTTGCGGATCGCGTCGCAGCGCTCCAGCAGCCGCACCAGCGCGGCCGCGCCGAGCTCGCCGCTCCTGTGGATGTTGCCGTGCTCGCGCGCCACCACGTCGGCCAGCTCGCGGCAGTCCACGGGCACGCGCAGGCGCTCGGCCACGGCCTTGAGCAGTTTGCTGCTGCGCTGCTCGTGGCCGATGTGGCGCGGCAGCACGTCGGCCGGCGTCGTGCCCTTGCCCAGGTCGTGCGTGAGGCAGGCGAAGCGCACGGCCAGCGGCGCCGAGAGGCGCGCGGCCATGTCCAGCACCATCATCAGGTGCACGCCGGTGTCCACCTCGGGGTGGTGCTCGGCGCGCTGGGGCACGCCCCACAGGCGCTCCACCTCGGGCAGCACCACGGCCAGCGCGCCGCACGCGCGCAGCACGTCGAACATGCGCGAGGGCTTTTCCTCCATCAGCCCGCGCGAGAGCTCCTGCCACACGCGCTCGGCCACGAGGTGGTCGGCCTCGCCGGAGCGCACCATCTCGCGCATCAGCGCCATCGTCTCGGGCGCGACCGTGAAGCCGGTGAAGCGCGCCGCGAAGCGCGCCACGCGCAGGATGCGCACGGGGTCTTCGCGGAAGGCGTCGGTCACGTGGCGCAGCACGCGCCGCTCCAGGTCGCGCGCGCCGCCATAGGGGTCAAATAGGCCTTCAGCGCCCGTCCAGTCTGCGCTGGCAGCTATCGCGTTGATAGTGAGGTCGCGCCGCGAGAGGTCTTCCTCCAGCGTCACGTCGGGCGAGGCCTGCACGACGAAGCCCCGGTAGCCGCGCCCGCTCTTGCGCTCGGTGCGCGCCAGCGCGTACTCCTCGTGCGTCTCGGGGTGCAGGAACACGGGAAAGTCGCGCCCCACGGGCACGAAGCCGCGCGCCACCATGTCCTCGGGCCGGGCGCCCACGACGACCCAGTCGTGGTCATTGACGGGGCGGCCCAGAAGCCGGTCGCGCACGGCGCCGCCCACCATGTAGATCTGCATGCGGGCAGTGTAGGGCAGGGGGCTATGCGACTTCCACCACCAGCGCCGGGTCGAACAGCGGGTTCTCGTTCACCCCGTCCTTGCCGTAGCCGCGCGGGTTGCACAGCACGCGCGTGCCGTGCAGCAGGTAGTCGAAGCTGTCATGCGTGTGGCCGTGTATCCACAGCCGCGCGCCGCTGGCTGCGACTAGGCCTTCCGCGTCGGACACGAAGATGGCGTTCAGCGGCGAGCCGGCGAAGCGCGGGTGGATGCTGCGCGGCGAGGGCGCGTGGTGGGTGATGACCACCGTGGGCCCGTCGAAGGGCCGCGCCAGCTCGCGCGCCAGCCACTGCACGTTGGCGTCGTACAGCGCGGCCGCGTCCTGGGGGCTGAACAGGGGGGCGTCCGGCTGCTCCGCGGTGCGTATGCGCTGGAAGTCGCGCACGAGGCGCTGTGCCTCTTGCATGGCATCGGCGCGCGCCCGGCCCTCGCCGGCGATGCGGAAGTCGCTCCACAGCGTGGTGCCGACGAAGCGCACGCCCTGCAGCGCGAGGCTGCGGTTGTCCAGCAGCTGCACGGGGCCGTCCGCGCACAGCGCCCGCAGCGTGCGCGCGGTCTGCTGCAGGCTCGCGCCATAGAACTCGTGGTTGCCCGGCACGTACAGCACCGGCTTGCCGAAGCCCCGGGCCCAGGCGACGGCCTGCCCGGGCCGGGCGATGTCGCCGGCCAGCACGACCACGTCGGCGTCGGTGCGTGGGTGCTCCATGCCCTGCACGCCCAGGTGCAGGTCCGACAGGATGTGCAGCCTCATGGCGGCGGCCCCCGCGGTTCAGCCGCGGCGCGCGCGGTACGGTTCCTCGAAGTCCAGGAAGTCCTGCTCGGCCAGCGCGCCGTCGATCCAGGCCTTGACCCCCGGCAGCTGCTGCACGCGCTGCACGTAGCCGGCGATGGGCTCGGGCAGCGGCAGGGCGTAGGTGGCCAGGCGCATGCACACGGGCGCGTAGAACGCGTCGGCGATCGTGAAGTGGCCGAACAGCATGGGGCCGCCGTGGCGCGCGAGCAGCTCGCCCCACATGTCCGCCAGGCGCTGCACGTCGGCGCGCACGCCGGCCTGGTCGCGCCAGAGGATGGCGCCCACATCGGGCAGGCGCGCCTCGATGTTCATGGGGCAGTGGCTGCGCAGCGCGGTGAAGCCGCTGTGCATCTCTGCCGTCACGCTGCGGGCGTGGGCGCGCGCGGCGCGGTCCTCGGGCCACAGCCGCTTGCCGGGGTGCGTCTCGGCCAGGTATTCGGCGATCGCCAGGCTGTCCCAGACCGTGAGGCCGCCATCGACCAGCACGGGCACCTTGGCCGTGGGGCTCACGGCCTTGAGCCGGCGCTTGAACTGGGAGTTGGCGTCGAAGCTGTCGAAGCGCACGGGCACTTCCTCGAACGCGATGCCTGCCTGGCGCAGCAGCACCCAGGGGCGCATGGACCACGACGAATAGTTCTTGTTGCCGATGTAGAGCTGGAGCATGGCGGGTTTCCTTTCGGTGGATGCCGCAAGAGTGTGGGCCGCATGCGCTTGCCCATGTCGGGCGAGGAGTTTCTCAAACGGGCCAGACCACGCCGTTGTCGTTGAGGATGGCGTCCAGCGGCATGTCGTGCGCCTCGGGCTCGAAGTCGTCCAGGTAGCCCTGCGTGAAGCCCAGGCCCACGGTGAATGGCCGCGGCTGCAGCGTGGCCAGCGTGCGGTCGTAGAAGCCGCCGCCGTAGCCCAGCCGGTAGCCGCCGGGGCCGTAGCCCACGCAGGGCACGAACAGCAGCGTGGGCACGATGACCTCGGTGTCCTTGGGCTTGGGGATGCCGTAGGCGTCCTCCTCCATCTCGCAGCCGGGGTACCAGGCGTGGAAGGTCAGCGTGCGGTGCTGCTTGTTGACCACCGGCAGGCCGATGCGGCGGCGCTGGGGCTCG
>Ga0209959_100457_pt1 | contig 30035 bp, 30 predicted proteins | sample ThiBiot_300_biof_2_FD_183943 | JGI IMG/M metagenome (GOLD analysis project Ga0209959, IMG submission 183943) | Wastewater bioreactor microbial communities from Cape Town, South Africa - Thiocy_expt_300_biof (SPAdes) | ecosystem: Engineered > Bioremediation > Thiocyanate > Unclassified | place...
CCGAACTCGCCCCGCCGGGCGATGCCGGCGCCGACGGCCACAGCCTGCAGGACGTCACCCTCCATGCCATGGCACAGATGCTGCAGCTCTACAAGGGCAATGTGTCGGCGGCGGCCAAGGCCCTGGGTGTCTCCCGCAACACCATCTACCGCAAGAAGAACCTGCTGCCGCCGGACTTGCTGAACTGATTTGGAGCAGGCCATGGCGCATACCACGGGATACGACCGCTTCTCGGTCTGGCTGCATTGGCTGATGGCCGTCCTGCTGCTGGCCGAGATCGCCCTGGGCCTGTGGATGTTGGGCCTGCCCAAGGGCGGCGGCGGCCTGCGGGCCTACTGGTTCAACGTCCACAAGTCCGTGGGCATGCTGCTGGGCCTGCTGCTGCTGGTGCGCCTGGCTTGGATGGCCGTGCGCCCGCGCGTGCCGGCCCTGCCCATGGCGGCCGCCATGCGGCTGCTGGCGCGGGCCGGCCATGGCCTGCTGTATGCGCTCATGCTGGTCATGCCCCTGTCCGGCTTCCTGGGCTCGGTGTTCTCGGGCTACCCGATACGGTTCTTCGGCATGCAGCTGCCGCAGCTGGCCCAGCGCTGGGAGCCGGCCAAGGAACTGCTCGCCGGCGTGCACCAATGGGCGGCCTATGCCCTGATCGCGCTGACGGCGCTGCATGTGCTGGCCTTCCTGCACCACCAATTCATCCTCAAGGACGGGCTGATCCTGCGCATGCGCTGATGCGCGCTGGCGCCGGTCTTCAAAAATAGTAGCTGCTCGCGCTGTATCCACGGGTGTTTCAGGTCTTTTTTGCCTGAAAACCTCATGGATAAAGCGCAAGCAGCTATTCCTTTTGATTGCCGAATTCGGCTGTTCGCCCGGCTGCTCCTGAAAGGAACAGTGCCGGCCCATCGTTCGCTCCACATTTGAACGCCGTGCCCGGTGAATCGCCGGCCCCCGGCGGAGGCCACCCGTTGGCATGCCCTTTGCATTGACTCCTGCGTGATTCATCCACCACAACACAAGGAGCACACCAGCATGTCCACCACGCCCGCCCGCAGCCCGCGCCTGAGCCGCATCGGCCTGGCATTGGCCGCCACCCTGGCGCTGACCGCCCAGGCCGCCAGCGTCAAGCCCGTCACCTGGGAAGACATCGCCAACGACCACAAGAGCACCGGCGACGTGCTGACCTACGGCCTGGGCCTGACGGCGCAGCGCTACAGCCCCCTGAAGACCCTGAACACGAAGAACGTCGCGGGCCTCGTGCCGGTGTGGAGCTACTCCTTCGGCGGCGAGAAGCAGCGCGGCCAGGAGGCGCAGGCGCTGGTGCACGACGGCGTGATCTACGTCACCGCCTCGTACTCGCGCTTCGTGGCGCTGGACGCGCGCAGCGGCAAGCGCCTGTGGACCTACGAGCACCGCCTGCCCGAGGACATCCGCCCCTGCTGCGACGTGGTCAACCGCGGCCCCGCCATCTATGGCGACAAGGTCTTCTTCGGCACGCTGGACGCGCGCGTCGTGGCGCTGGACCGCGCCACCGGCAAGGTGGTGTGGAACGAGAAGTTCGGCGATCACAAGGTGGGCTACACCATGACCGGCGCGCCCTTCATCGTGAAGGACCAGAAGACCGGCAAGGTGCTGCTGGTGCACGGCTCCTCGGGCGACGAATTCGGCGTGGTCGGCTGGCTCTACGCGCGCGACCCCGACACCGGCAAGGAAGTGTGGGCGCGCCCCATGGTCGAAGGCCACGTGGGGCGCCTGAACGGCCAGCCCAGCACCCCCACGGGCGACCCCAAGGCGCCCACCTGGCCCAACGACCCGAACAGCCCCACGGGCAAGGCCGAGGCCTGGAGCCAGGGCGGCGGCGCGCCCTGGCAGACCGCGAGCTTCGACGTGGAGACCAACACCATCGTCGTGGGCACCGGCAACCCCGCGCCGTGGAACACCTGGAAGCGCACCGCCAAGGGCGACGACCCGCGCAACTGGCCCAGCCTGTACACCTCGGGCCAGGCCTACGTCGATCCGTCGACGGGCGACCTCAAGGGCTTCTTCTCGCACACGCCCAACGACGCCTGGGACTTCTCGGGCAACAACTCGGTGCTGCTGTTCGACTACAAGGACGCGAAGACGGGCAAGACCGTCAAGGCCTCGGCGCACGCCGACCGCAACGGCTTCTTCTTCGTCACCAACCGCGAGAAGCTCGCCCGGGCCGACGGCGGCCACCCCTGGAAGCAGAACGCCATCATCAATGCCTGGCCCTTCGTCGACGGCATCACCTGGGCCAAGGGGTTCGATCTCAAGACCGGCCTGCCGATCGAGAACAACAACCGCCCGCCCGAACCCAAGGACGGCGAGGAAAAGGGCGACAGCATCTTCGTCTCGCCCCCGTTCCTCGGCGGCACGAACTGGATGCCCATGAGCTACAGCCCCGACACCGGCCTGTTCTACATCCCGGCCAACCACTGGGCCATGGACTACTGGTCCGAGCACATCACCTACAAGCCCGGCGCGGCCTACCTGGGCCAGGGCTTCCGCATCAAGAAGCTGCACGACGACCACGTGGGCACGCTGCGCGCCATCAACCCGCAGACGGGCAGGATCGAGTGGGAGCACAAGGAGCAGTTCCCGCTGTGGGCGGGCACGCTGACCACGGGCGGCGGCCTGCTGGTGACGGGCACGTCCGACGGCTTCCTGAAGATCTTCGACCAGAAGAACGGCAAGGAGCTGTGGAAGTTCCAGACCGGCTCGGGCATCGTCTCCGTGCCCGTCACCTGGGAGATGGACGGCGAGCAGTACGTCGCCATCCAGTCCGGCTACGGCGGCGCCGTGCCGCTGTGGGGCGGCGACATGGCCGAGCTGACCAAGCAGGTCTCGCAGGGCGGCTCCATGTGGGTGTTCAAGCTGCCCAGGCAGCAACAGGTGGCCAACCGCTGACGCAGCCCCGGCCCGCGCCGCCCCGCGGCGCGGGCCCTTTCCCGGATGTTTTTCCGGATGCTTTCCCGGATGGGAGCCCCCATGCCTCTTTCCCCCCGTACCCTGCCGGCCCTGGTACTGGCGCTGTGCGCCGGCGCCGCCTGGGCCCAGCCCGCGGGCGACGCGCCCGCCGAACCGCTGGTCATCAACGGCTGCCCCATCTGGCCCTACACCCGCTGCCCCGGCGCCGACCTGCGCCACGCCCGGCTGGTGGGCAAAAACCTCTCGGGCGCCGACCTGCGCGGCGCCGACCTCACGCGCACCGACCTGCGCGGCGCCAACCTCGCCGTGGCCAACCTTGCGGGCGCCAACCTCACGGGCGCCAGGCTCTCCAAGGCCACGGCGTCCAACGCCGACTTCAGGAACGCCCGCCTGACCGGCACCGACCTGGAGGCAGCGCGCCTGATGCGCGCGGACTTCTCCGGCGCCGAGTTCAACGGCGCCAGCCTGGAGATGGCACGCCTGAACCATGCCTGGTTCGTCGGCACGCGCTTCATCGCCAACGACCTGCAGGAGGCGAAGTTCGTCGCCACCAACCTGAAGGACGCCGTCTTCGAGGGCAACTTCACCCTCTACACCACGTTCAACGAATCGGCCCTGGACGGCTGCAAGGGCTGCAGCCCGGACTGGAGGTGACATGCACCGCGCCACGCACCGAACCCTCCTGCGCCTGTGCGCCGGCCTGGCGCTGGCGGCCGCCGGCACCGGCGCCCACGCCATCGAGCGCATCGCCCCCCAGGTGGACACCTCGGCCCTGCCCGCGCAGGCGCGCACCTGGGCGGAGCCCAACCCCCTGCGCGGCAACGCCCAGGCCATCGCCATCGGGCAAAGCGCCTTCAACCAGAGCTGCGCGCGCTGCCACGGCGCCGACGCCAACGGCTCGCGCTCACCGGCGCCCGACCTGCGGCGCATGGGCAAGGTCTGCCTGCGCATCGAAGACGCGGCGCTGCGCCAGCGCTGCCAGGGCGACGCCGATGCGTTCTTCATCAAGTCGCTGCGCTGGGGCAAGCAGAAGTTCGGCATCGTGCACATGCCGCCGTGGGACGGCGTCATCGCCCCCGAGCTGGCCTGGGCGCTGCGCAGCTTCGTCGAGGCCGCGCCGGCGCAGCCTTCCGCGCGCCCTTGAGAAGCCCATGAACCCTTCCATCGATGTCCCCACGCTGCCCCGCCTGTCGCGGCGCCTGCGCATGCAGTACGAGGCCGCGCAGCCGGGCTGGGTCCTGCTGTACCCGCAGGGCATGGTGCAGCTCAACGACAGCGCCGCCGAGATCCTGCGCCGCTGCGATGGCAGGCATACGCTGGACGACATCGTCAGCGAGCTGGAGGCCCTGTTCGGCGCCCGGGGCATCGCGCCCCAGGTGCATTCCCTGATCGAGGAGGGCCTGCGCCGTGGCTGGCTCGACTGAGAAGGCGTGGACGAATCCGCCATGCCCGCTCGTGCCGCAAAAACGCACCCCCTCAGCGTTGCAAATGCTCGCCATAGCCCGGGCTATGGCTGCGCTTTGCGCCTTGACGCGGCACGTTTGTGCGGCCCGCTCGGACACGCCGGATTCGTTCACACCTTCGGACGCGGCCCGCATGGCTGCCGGCCTGCCATGAAGCTCCTGCTGATCGGCATGGCCATGCTGCTGCCCCTGGCCGCCCGCCCGGCCGGGGAGCCCGCCCCCAGCGCGCAGGAGGTCGCCGTGCTCGCGGGCAACTGCGTCACCTGCCACGGCCCCCGGGGGCAGGCGCCCGGCGCAGGGGGAGGCTCCATCCCCAGCCTGCGCGGCCGGCCGGCCGGCGTGCTGTGGCAGCGCATGCAGGCCCTCAAGGCCATGAAGACCGGCGCCACGGCCCGGGCCACCATCATGCCCCTGCTGCTGCAAGGCTACGACGATGCCCAGCTGCAGGCCCTGGCACGATGGTTCGCCGGCCAGGAGCAGCCATGATGCCCATATCGCGCCGCCAATGGCTGGGCGCGGCCCTTTCCATGCCGGCCCTGGTGCGCGGGCAGGGCGGCGGCGCGCACGTGGTGGTGGTCGGCGGCGGCTTCGGCGGCGCCACGGCGGCGCGCTACCTGCGCCGGTACGCGCCGCAGCTGCGCGTCACGCTGGTGGAGCCGGCGCGCAGCTTCTACACCTGCCCGTTCTCCAACCATTACCTGGCCGGCCTGCGCGGCTGGGACAGCCTGCGCCACGGCTACGACGGCCTGCGCGCGGCGGGCGTGCAGGTGGTGCATGCGCAGGCCGTCGACGTGAACGCCGCGCGGCGCAGCCTGCAGCTGGCCGACGGCAGCCGCCTGCAGTGGGACCGCCTGGTGCTGTCCCCCGGCGTGGACATGCGCTGGAATGCCCTGGAGGGCTACGACGAGGCCGCCGCCGGGCGCGCCCCGCATGCCTGGAAGGCCGGCGCCCAGACCCGGCTGCTGCGCCGGCAACTGCAGGCCATGGCCGACGGCGGCACCTTCGTCATGGTGATTCCCGACAACCCGTTCCGCTGCCCGCCGGGGCCGTACGAGCGCGCATCCCTGGTGGCGCACTACTTCAAGCGGCACAAGCCGCGCAGCAAGATCCTGCTGCTCGACGCCAAGAACAACTTCTCCAAGAAGGCCCTGTTCCTGCAGGGCTGGAAGGCCTTGTACGGCGGCATGATCGAATGGGTCAGCCTGGCCGGCGACGGCCAGGTGGTGCGCGTCGATGCCGCCGCGCTGGAGGTGGAGACCGTCTTCGGCGCGCGCCACAGGGGCCAGGTGCTGAACGTGATACCGCCGCAGAAGGCAGGCTTCATCGCCGGGCGCGCCGGCGTCGTCGACGACAGCGGCTGGGCGCCGGTCAGGGGCGAGAACTTCGAGTCCCGGCAGGTGCCGGGCATCCACGTGCTGGGCGATGCGAGCCTTGCCGGCCCCATGCCCAAGTCCGGCTTCGCCGCGAACAACCAGGGCAAGATGGTCGCCGCCGCCCTGGCCGCCGAGCTGCAGGGCCGGCCCCCGCCCGCGGCGGTCTACGCCAATACCTGCTACAGCCTGGTGGGCCCGGGCTACGGCATCTCGGTGGCCGGCGTCTACCGCGCGCAGGAAGGGCGCCTGGTGGACGTGCCGCACACCGTGGGCATCAGCCCCCTGGACGCCGACGCCGCGTTCCGCGCGGCCGAGGCGCGCCATGGGGCCGCCTGGTACGCGGCCATCGGCGCCGACATCTGGGGCGGCTGACGTCAGGCCAGCCTGGCCGCGGCAGCGGCATGGCCCGCCTGCGCGGCGCGTTGGTACAGCGCCCGGGCGCGGTGGCCGTCCGGCGGCTCGCCCAGGCCCTGCTCGGCCATCTGCCCCAGCTGATAGAGCGCGTCGGCATCGCCGGCGCGGGCCATGGACTCCCACAGCCTGCGCGCGTCGCGGTGATAGCCCAGCCTGCAGGCGGCATGGGCCTTGAGCCGCATGCCCCGCGGGTCGTCCACCAGCGCCAGCGCCATGCGTGCCGCGCCCAGCAGCGTGCAGGGGTGCTGCGGCGGTGCCGGGTTCATGGCCTGGTGGCCAGCACCCAGCCGGCCAGGAGCTTGAGCTCCTGCGCGCTCAGGCTGGGATGGGCGGGCATGGCGGCGCGGCCCCATTTGCCCTTGGAGCCCATCTGTATGGACTGCGCCAGCAAGGCGGCGGCGTCCTTGTCGCCGGCGTATTTCTCGGCCACCGAGGCGAATGCCGGGCCGACGATTTTTTCCGCGGCCGCGTGGCAGCTGTAGCAGCCGTTGGCCTTGGCCAGTTCCGTGGCCGCCGCCAGGTCGGTGGAGGCCGCCTGGGCGGCAGTGCCCGCCAGGCCGGCGATCAGGGTACCGAGAGTGAAGACGAAGCGCATGGCAGAACCCGATGAAGCAAATGTGGGAAGAGGGCGGCAGGCCGCCGCGGCGATGACGCAACGGCCGGTGCAACATCCATGCCAGTCGCCAGGCCCCTTGGGGGGCACGCTGGTGTGGCATGGCGGGACATTCCGCGCGGCAGGCGTTGCTACGCGTTGGAACAATCGCCCGCGCCGGGCACGGTGCGGGCGCGCTGGTATCGGTCTTGCTTGCGGTGGGCCTGTCCGCCACCGCCCCATACACCCCATGCTGCAAAGACGACAAATGCTGCTCGCCGGCGCCCTGTGCGGCCTCGGGCCCCTGCATGCCGCGCAGGACGACCCCCTGGGCTCGCCGCAGTGGCCCACGCTGCGCCGGCAATACCTGGACGGCGCGCCGGTGCGCTTCACCGATGCCATGCGGGTGCGCACCCCGGCCTTCGCCGACGATGCCCTGAACGTGCCGGTGCAGATCGATGGGCGCGCGCTGGCCGGCACCGGCGGCGGCATCCGGCGCATCCTGGTGCTGGCCGACCGCAACCCGATACGCGAGGTGCTCGGCTTCGAGCCCTTGCGCGCCCTGCCGGTGCTGGCCTTCCGCATGCGCATGGAGCAGGCCTCGCCGGTGCGCGCCCTGGCGCAGACCCATGACGGGCAATGGCATGCCGGCGGCGTGATGGTCCAGGCCGCGGGCGGGGGCTGCACGGTGCCCGGCGCCAGCCGCGCCGACGGCTCCTGGAGGAACACGCTGAACCAGGTGCAGGCGCGCATCTTCCCCAACGCCATGGAAGGCAGCCGCCGCCTGCGCGTGCGCGTCATGCACCCCATGGATACCGGCCTGGTGGCCGGCATTCCGGCGTTCCACCTGGAGCATCTGGAACTGGCCGATGCCCTGGGCCAGCCCTGGTGGCGCCTGGAGCTGCATGAGCCGGTGTCGGAAAACCCGATCCTCACGCTGGAGCTGCCCACCGCCGGGCCGCAGGAGTTCCGCCTGCTCGGGCGCGACAACAACGGCAACCGCATCGATGCCGAGGTGCGGGCATGAGGCGCCTGCGCGTGGCCGCGCTGCTGCTGGCCTGCGCCGCCGGCGCGGGGGCGCAGGCAGGGGAACCCGCGCCCCCGCGCGTGGATGCGCGCCGGCTCGACTACGGCCTGCAGCCGCGCCAGATCGCGCCCGGCACCTGGGTGCTGGAGGGTGCGGTGGAGGACTTCTCGCGCGCCAATGGCTGCAACATCATCAACACCGCCTTCATCGCCACGGGCGAGGGCGTGGTCGTCATCAACACCGGCCCCTCGCGCCTGTACGGCGAGCAGCAGCGCCGCGCCATCGCGCGCGTCACGGACGAGCCGGTGCGCCAGGTGCTGAACCTGAACCTGCACCCCGACTATTTCCTGGGCAACCAGGCCTGGGACGACGTGCCCACGCAGGCCCTGGCGGGCAGCATCGCCGGAATGCGCGCCGAGGGCGCGGCCTACGAGGACAACCTGTACCGCCTGTGCGGCGACTGGATGCGCGCCACCCGGGCCAGCCCGGCGCGCCAGGCGCTGCAGCCGCAGACCCTGCGCCTGGGCCGGCACCGCCTGGAGCTGCGCCGCCTGCACGGGCACACGCCGGACGACCTGGTGCTGCTCGACCACCACACCGGCGTGCTGTTCGCCGGGGGCCTGGTGTTCGCCCGGCGCGTGCCCACCACGCCGCATGCCGACATGGCGGCCTGGCTGGCCAGCCTCGACACCCTGGCGCAGTGGCAGGCGCAGGGGCTGTTCCAGACGGTCGTGCCCAGCCACGGGCCGGTGCACGCGGGCCTGCTGGGCATAGAGCAGACGCGCGACTGGCTGCTGTGGCTGCGGCAGCTCATGCAGGACGGCGCCGAGCGCGGCATGGACCTGGGCGAGCTGATGCAGCAGCCCGTGCCTGCGCGCTTCGCCCACTGGGGCGCCCAGCCCGCCGAGCTGCGGCGCAGCCTGGCGCAGTGGTATCCGGGCCATGAACAGCGGGCACTGGGGCGGCCCAAGTAGGTTTGGAGCGCGTCAAGGGTTTGGGGCTGAATTTGGCTCCTTGGCTTGTCTGGTAAGCGCTTGCAGCTATCTTTTTTGGGTCTTTGTTGTGGGTTTGGATGTGGCTGGCCGGGACTCGCCCCGGCGGGCGACTTCCTTTCTTGCTCGTGCAAGAAAGGAAGCAAAGAACACGCCCCCAAGTCTGCGACCCCTGCGCTGCGCTACGGGGCAAACCTGTGGCGGTGCGCTTGCGGGGTGCGCCGCAGAACTCACTGCGCTGCTGTGCAGCTCCGTTCGAACAACCGCGGCGAGTCAGACCACGAAGCATGCGCGCTTCGACGCGCATGCTCACCCCGCAACCGCCCCGCCACAGGCGCAGCCACAGGGGGGGAACAGCCACACGGGCCATCGCTGCGCTCGGCCCCGCCTTCGCGGCGCGAAGCGCCTGCGCGTTCCAGGCCGAGCGCAGCGATGGCCCGTATCGCGGGTTCCCTTCTGGCCGTGCCGAGGAGCGTAGCGCATGGGGTGGGCATGGGCGTCGAAGCGCCCATGCTTTGTGAACTGACTTGCCGCATTTGTCCGAACGGAGCGCGCAGCGCGCAGTGAGTTATGCGGCACACCCCATGCGCGAGCACCGCAGGTTGCCCGTAGCGAAGCGAAGGGACACGGACAGCAGGGTCGTCTTTCTTTGGCCTACCTTTCTTTGACGAAGCAAAGAAAGGTAGGTGCGCCGCCGGGCGCACATCCCGGCCAGCGACATAGAAAACCCACAACCCATACCAAAAAAGATAGCTCCAAGCGCTTGCCAAATAAGCCCAGAGCCCCAGCCCGCCCAAATACCTTGAAAGAAATGGTTCTTAGAAACTGCCCGTGAACCGGTAGCGCGATGCCGGATGCCACAGCGCCGATACGGAGGCCACCTGGCCCTGCGATCGCGTGCTGCGGCGCAGCACCAGGCAGGGTTCGCCGGCGTCCATGCGCAGCATGTCCGCCACCTCGGCGCCGGGCATGCTGGCCTCGATGGAGAACTGCACGCCCTGCAGCGGCGCCACGCGCATCAGGTAGGCGTTGGGCGTCTGGCTGCCGAAGTCCTGGGCCAGGTAGTCCGGCGCGACCGCGGGGTTGACGTAGCGGTCCTCGAGCTGGATGGGCACGTCGTTCTCGAAGTGCACCACCACGGAATGGAACAGGGGCTGGGCGGCGGACAGCTCGAATTGCCGCGCCAGGGCGGCGTCGGCGCGGCAGCGCTCCAGCTTCTGCAACTCGCCGCGGTGCACGTGGCCGCGCGCCGCGATCTCGTCGGCGATGTTGCGCAGCTGGACCAGGGTGGACTGGTACTTCTGCTGGGCCACGAAGGTGCCCGATCCCCGCACACGCGTCAGCGTCCGTTCGTCGCTGAGTTCGCGCAAGGCGCGGTTGACCGTCATGCGGGCCACCTCGAACTGCCTGGCCAGGGCCGCTTCGCTGGGGATGGCATCGCCTTCCTGCCACGTGCCGCTCTGGATCTGCTGCAGCACGTAGTCCTTGATGCGTTGGAACGTCGGAACGGCTGCCGGGGAGGATGCGCGTATGGGGCGATGCATAGGGTTTGTACGGATCAAAAAACCTGTATGGGCGATTGACGGTGCCGCCAGTAAAACACAAAATTTAGCTTTATTCCCAAGTAGTTGTATGTGCATAAAAGAGCACTTCCAGAGGGAATGACGGAGCATTCCATGAACAGTGAGACAAACACGCCGGTTTCAATGAGTCCCATCGAGACAAGGACCATCGACATGGTTCCCGAGGACGAGCGCTACGGCTCGCCCTCCAGCCAGTTCACCCTCTGGTTCGGCGCCAACATGCAGATCACGGCCGTGGTCGATGGCGCCCTGGCCGTGGTCTTCGGCGCCGAGGCCATGGCGGCCATCGTCGGCCTGCTGATCGGCAACATCCTCGGCGGCATCGTCATGGCCCTGCACTCGGCCCAGGGCCCGCGCCTGGGCCTGCCGCAGATGATTTCCAGCCGCGTGCAGTTCGGCGTCAAGGGCGCGGCCCTGCCGCTGCTGCTCGTGATCCTCATGTACCTGGGCTTCGCGGCCACGGGCACGGTGCTCTCGGGCCAGGCCATCAACCTGATGTTCGGCTTCAGCGCGCCGGCGGCGGGCATCGCGATCTTCGGCGCGCTGACGGCCCTGGTCGCCGTCGTGGGCTACAGGCTGATCCACACGGTGGGACGCATCTCCACCGTGATCGGCATCCTGGGCTTCGGCTATCTGGCCTGGCAGCTGGGCCACCAGTACGACGTGGCCAGCGCCTTCGGCCAGAAGCCCTTCACCTGGGCCAGCTTTCTGACGGCCGTGGCCCTGTCGGCCGGCTGGCAGATGACCTTCGCGCCCTATGTGGCCGACTACTCGCGCTACCTGCCGAGCAAGACTTCCACCGCCGCCACCTTCTGGACCACCTTCGGCGGCAGCGTGATCAGCGCCCAGCTGGCCATGACCTTCGGCGCGCTGGTGGCCGCCCTGGGCGCCAACTTCGTCAAGAACCAGGTCGGCTTCCTGGGCGAGCTGGCCGGCCCGCTGGCCGTGGTGATCTACCTGGTCATCGTGACCGGCAAGCTCACGGTGAACTGCCTCAACGCCTATGGCGGCTTCATGACCATGCTCACCACCGTGAGCGCCTTCAGCGACAGGAGGCAGTTCTCCCCCGCCGTCCGCCTCGCCTACATCCTGGGCTTCGTGCTGGTGACGGTGCTGGTGGCCCTGCTGGCCAGCTCCAACTTCCTGTCCACGTTCAAGAACTTCGTGCTGCTGCTGCTCACCGTGTTCGTGCCCTGGAGCGCGGTCAACCTCGTGGACTACTACCTGATATCCAAGGAAAAGGTGGACATCCCCGCGCTCTACGACAGCCGGGGCCGCTACGGCGCCTACAACGGCGTGGCGCTGTTCAGCTACATCCTGGGCATCGTCGTGCAGATCCCGTTCATCAACCAGGCCATGTACGAAGGCCCGCTGGCCAAGGCCATGGGCGGCGCCGACATTTCCTGGATCGTGAGCCTGGCCGTCACTTCGCTGGTGTACTACCCGCTGGCGGCGAGAACCATGAACGTGCCCAGGCAAATGATCTATCCGGCCCCCGATCCGGCCGACGGGCCGCCCGACACGTTGCCCGGCTATGACGGCAGCCTTGCCCATACCAGACATGCCGGGTAAACCGGCCAGACCCTTCCCCCTCTCTTTCATGAAGGAAACGACCATGAACGCCAACGACGCCATCCTCAACGCCGCCCGGCAAGACCCCCGCCACGACGCAAGCCGCGTCATCCGCGCGCCGCGCGGCAGCGAGCTCGCCTGCAAGAACTGGCTTGCCGAGGCCGCCTACCGCATGCTCCAGAACAACCTGGACCCCGACGTGGCAGAGAACCCCAAGGCCCTGGTGGTCTACGGCGGCATAGGCCGCGCCGCGCGCAACTGGGAATGCTTCGACGAGATCCTCGCGCAGCTCAAGAAGCTCGAGGCCGACGAGTCGCTGCTGATCCAGTCGGGCAAGCCCGTGGGCGTGTTCAAGACCCACCCCGACGCGCCGCGCGTGCTGCTGGCCAACTCCAACCTCGTGCCCAAGTGGGCCACCTGGGAGCACTTCAACGAGCTCGACCAGAAGGGCCTGTTCATGTACGGCCAGATGACGGCCGGCAGCTGGATCTACATCGGCAGCCAGGGCATCGTGCAGGGCACGTTCGAGACCTTCGTCGAGGCCGGCCGCCAGCATTACGGCAACGACCTGACCGGCAAGTGGATCCTCACGGCCGGCCTGGGCGGCATGGGCGGCGCCCAGCCGCTGGCGGCCACGCTGGCCGGCGCCTGCTCGCTGACCATCGAGTGCAAGCAGAGCAGCATCGACTTCCGCCTGCGCACGCGCTACGTGGACAAGCAGGCCAGGGACATCGACGACGCGCTGGCGCTCATCAAGCACCACACCGGCAAGGGAGAGGCCGTCTCCATCGCGCTGCTGGGCAACGCGGCCGAGGTCCTGCCCGAACTGGTCAAGCGCGCGAAGGCGGGCGGCCCCAGGCCCGACATCGTGACCGACCAGACCTCGGCCCACGACCTGATCAACGGCTACCTGCCCGCGGGCTGGACCGTGGAGCAGTGGAACGCCGCCGCGGCCGACCCCGGCCAGCACCCCACGCTCAGGAAGGCAGCGGCCCAGAGCTGCGCCGTGCACGTGCAGGCCATGCTGGACTTCCAGGCCATGGGCATCCCCACGGTGGACTACGGCAACAACATCCGCCAGGTGGCCTTCGACGAGGGCGTTCAGCGCGCCTTCGACTTCCCCGGCTTCGTGCCCGCCTACATCCGCCCGCTGTTCTGCGAGGGCAAGGGGCCGTTCCGCTGGGTGGCGCTGTCGGGCGACCCCGAGGACATCTACAAGACCGACGCCAAGATCAAGGAGCTGTTCCCCGAGAACAGGCACACGCACCGCTGGCTCGACATGGCGCGCAGCAGGATCGCCTTCCAGGGCCTGCCCGCGCGCATCTGCTGGCTGGGCCTGGGCGAGCGCCACAAGGCGGCGCTGGCCTTCAATGAAATGGTCAGGAACGGCGAACTCAAGGCGCCCATCGTGATCGGCCGCGACCACCTGGACTGCGGCAGCGTGGCCAGCCCCAACCGCGAGACCGAGGCCATGAAGGACGGCACCGACGCCGTCTCCGACTGGCCGCTGCTCAACGCGCTGCTCAACACCGCGGGCGGCGCCACCTGGGTCAGCCTGCACCACGGCGGCGGCGTGGGCATGGGCTACTCGCAGCACGCGGGCGTGGTCATCGTGGCCGACGGCACCGACGCGGCCGCGCAGCGCCTCTCGCGCGTGCTCTGGAACGACCCGGCCACGGGCGTGATGCGCCATGCCGACGCGGGCTACGAGAGCGCCGTGGCCTGCGCCAAGCGCAGCGGCCTGAACCTGCCCATGGTGCGTTGAGGCAAGAGGAGGGAAAGGGAAAAGGGAATCCCGCGGAACGTCAAAAAAAGGGACTCTCATTCCCGAAAAATGGGAATGAGGGGCTGTGAACGGCGATGGCTTCCTTTGATACTGCCGCCATGTCCAAGAGTGCTTCGCCCGCCGCCGTCCCCACCGCAGACCGTGTGCTGCAGGTGCTGGCCGTGCTGGCCCGGCAGGGCAAGACCCTGTCGGCCGCGGAGCTCATGGAGCACACGGGCCTGGCGCGCAGCACGCTGTACCGCCAGCTCGCGCGGCTCAAGCGCTGGGGCTTCGTGCTTGAAAGCGATGGCCACTACGCGCCCGGGCCGCTGAGCCTGCAGCTCGCGCTGGGGTTCGACCTGGCCTCGCACCTGGTGCGGCTGGCGCGCCCCGGCATGCTGGAGCTGGCGCAGCAGTCGCAGGAAAGCGTGGGCCTGATCGTGGCCGTGAACGACCAGGCGATCTGCCTTGACATGGTGGAGAGCCAGCAGTCGCTGCGCTGCTCGTTCGAGAAGGGGCGCAGCGTGCCCCTGCGTGCGGGCGCCTCGGCCAAGTGCGTGCTGGCCCACCTGCCCGAGGCCGCGCGCGCGGCCGTACTCGACGGCCAGTGGGGCCCGGGCACGCCCGGGCGCCAGGCCGCGCAGGACGAGCTCGACGCCATCCGCCAGGCGGGCTTCGCCGTGAGCGCGGGCGCGGTGGACCCCGGCGTGTGGGGCTGCAGCGTGCCGCTGTTCGGCGCCTCGCGCCAGGCCGTGGGCGCCATCACGCTGATGGCGCCGATCCTGCGTTCCCAGGGCCACGAGGAGGCGCTGATCCGCATGACGGTCGTGGCCGCCGCGCGCATATCGCGCCAGCTGGTCTTGCACTGATTTCCCTTTTCCCTACCCCTAGAACCTCAACCGGAGACTTTCCATGATGACTATCCGCCGCAACCTTCTTCTCGCCGGCATGGCCGCGCTGGCCCTGGGCGCCGCAGGTGCGCACGCCCAGGACAACGTGCTGCGCGTGGGCACCGACGCCACGTTCCCGCCCATGGAGTTCGTCGAGAACGGCAAGCGCACGGGCTTCGACATCGAGCTCGTCGAGGCCGTGGCCAAGGCCATGGGCAGGCAGGTCGAGTGGGTGGACATCGACTTCAAGGGCCTGATCCCGGGCCTGATCTCCAGGCGCTTCGACATGGCCGTGTCGGCCATCTACGTCACCGACGAGCGCAGGAAGGTTGTGGACTTCACCGAGCCCTACTACGCGGGCGGCCTCGTGGCCATGGTGAAGGAGGGCAACACCTCGATCAGGAAGCTGTCCGACCTCGACGGCAAGCGGGTCAGCGTGCAGGTGGGCACCAAGTCGGTGGGCTTCCTGTCGCAGCACTATCCCAAGGTGCAGCGCATCGAGGTCGAGAAGAACCAGGAGATGTTCAACCTCGTGGACATCGGCCGCGCCGACGCCGCCGTGACGGGCAAGCCCGCGGCCTACCAGTACGTGCGCACGCGCCCCGGCCTGCGCGTGCTCGACGAGCAGCTCACCACCGAGGAATACGGCATGGCCCTGCGCAAGGACACGCCCGAGCTCACCAAGGCCGTGAACGCGGCCCTGGCCAGGCTCAAGGCCGACGGCACCTATGCCGCCATCGTGAAGAAGTGGTTCAGCGCCGGCGCCGCCGCCAAGTGACGAACGGCACGGACTGAAGCCATGGAACTCGATTTTTCCCCCGTCTGGGCCGGATGGCTCCAGCTGCTGCAGGGCGCGGTGGTGACGGTGCAGGTCACCGCGGCCTCGCTGCTGCTGGGCTGCGTCATGGGCCTGCTGGTCGGCATCGGCCGGCTCAACCCCAGGAACCGCGTCGTCTACGGCCTGTGCACGGCCTACGTGGCGGCCATCCGCGGCACGCCGCTGCTGGTGCAGCTGTTCCTGCTGTTCTTCGGCCTGCCGCAGCTGGGCGTGCTGCTGCCGGCCTTCGTGTGCGGCGTGATCGGCCTGGGCATCTACTCGGGCGCCTACGTGTCGGAGATCGTGCGCGGCGCGATCCAGTCCATCGACAGGGGCCAGATGGAGGCCGCGCGCTCCATCGGCCTGTCGTCGGGCCAGGCCATGCGCAGCGTGGTGCTGCCCCAGGCCGTGGTGCGCATGATCCCGCCGCTGGGCAACGAGTTCATCGCGCTCATCAAGAACTCGGCCCTGGTGTCGCTGCTCACCATCCACGACCTCATGCACGAGGGCCAGAAGATCATCAGCGTGTCCTACCGCTCGCTGGAGGTGTACCTGGCCATCGCGGTCGTGTACTTCGTCCTCACGGGCGCCACCACGCTGGTGCTGCGCCACATGGAGCTGCGCCTGCGCGCGGGGGGGATGGTGCAATGACGATGCATGCCGGTTCCCAGGGCGCCGAGCCCATCGTGCGCATCCGCGGCCTGCGCAAGGCCTACGGCGACCATGTCGTGCTCAGCGGCATCGACTTCGACGTGCAGCCCTCGCAGGTGGTGGTCGTGATCGGCCCCAGCGGCTCGGGCAAGAGCACCTTCCTGCGCTGCTGCAACGGCCTGGAGCAGCCGCAGGGCGGGCGCATCGACATCTGCGGGCGCACGCTCGTCGATGACGGCCGGATGCTGCCCGACGGCGACCTCAACGCGCTGCGCGAGGAGGTCGGCATGGTGTTCCAGTCGTTCAACCTGTTCCCGCACCTGTCGGTGATCGACAACGTCACGCTGGGCCCGCGCAAGCTGCACAAGCTGCCGCGCGCCGAGGCGGAGGCCGAGGCGCGCGTGCTGCTCGAAAAGGTGGGCCTGGCCCACAAGGCCGAGGCCATGCCGGCGAGCCTCTCGGGCGGCCAGAAGCAGCGCGTGGCCATCGCCCGCGCCCTGGCCATGAAGCCGCGCGTGATGCTGTTCGACGAGCCCACCTCGGCGCTGGACCCCGAACTCGTGGGCGAGGTGCTGCAGGTCATGAAGGTGCTCGCGCGCGAGGGCATGACCATGATGGTCGTGACCCACGAGATGGACTTCGCGCGCGAGGTGGGCGACGTGGTCGTCGTCATGGACGGCGGCGGCATCATCGAATCGGGCCCGCCCGCCACCATCTTCACCAACCCCGGCCAGGAGCGCACGCGCTCGTTCCTGCAGGCCGTGCTCACGCGCGCTTGACCAGCATGCAACGCTTCGACCTCGCGGCCGTGCCGCCCACTCCCTGGAAGAACGGCGGCGGCCACACGCGCGAGCTGGCCTGCTGGCCGCCCGGCGCGGACATGGAGGGCTTCGAGTGGCGCGTGAGCGTGGCCACCATCGCGGCGCCGGGGCCGTTCTCGGCCTTCGCGGGCGTCGACCGGCAGATCATGCTGCTCGATGGCGACGGCGTGCACCTGGGCGCACCGGGCGCGGGCCTGGACCACCGGCTGGACCGGCGCTGGCGGCCGTTCGCCTTCCCGGGCGACGCGGCCGTGGACTGCCGCCTGCTCGGCGGCAGCTCCACCGACTTCAACCTCATGCTGCGCCGCGGCCGCTGGCGCGGCAGCGTCGAGGTGGTGCGCGATGCGCGCGTGCCCGGCAGCACGCCAGCGGGCCTGTGCATGGTGCTCGCGGGCCGCTGGCGCCTGGGCGGTGACATGCTGGAGCCGGGCCAGGGCCTCTGGTGGAGCGCCGTCGGGGCCGGCCCCGCGCTCGCGCCGCATGCGCTGCAGGGCGGCGAGGCGCCCGTGCTCGCCTGGGTGGGGCTCATGCCTTTTCTTCAAGAGAAAAACGCCTCCAGCGCTTGATGGACAAGCGCTGCCAGCTACCGTTTGCATAGCGAGAGAACCGACCATGGACGATACCGATCCCTTCACCGCCCGGCTGCCTTTCGCGTGGGGAAATCATTCGATGACAGGCCCTAGCGCCGACGGCGTCTGGGAGGGCCTGCGCCTCGCCCCCGGCCTGGCCCGCGCCGACGTGGCCGTGGGCACCGATGAGCGCGCCAGCCTGGTCGTGCAGGGCGGGGTGCTGCGCTGGGTGGGCCCGTCCGCGGCCCTGCCCGCAGGCTACGCGCGGCTGGCGCGCCGCGATGGCGGCGGCCTGCTGGCCACGCCCGGGCTGGTGGACTGCCACACCCACCTGGTCTACGGCGGCCAGCGCGCCAACGAATTCGCCATGCGGCTGGCCGGCGCCAGCTACGAAGAGGTGGCCAGGGCGGGCGGCGGCATCGTCTCCAGCGTGCGCGCCACGCGCGAGGCGAGCGAGGACGAGCTGTTCGCGCTCGCGCTGCCGCGCCTGTCGGCGCTGCTGGCCGAGGGCGTGTGCGCCATCGAGATCAAGTCGGGCTACGGCCTGGCCCTGGAACACGAGCGCAAGCAGCTGCGCGTGGCGCGCCGCCTGGGCGAGGCGCTGGGCGTGACGGTGCGCACCACCTTCCTCGGCGCGCACGCGCTGCCGCCCGAGTACGCCGGCCGCAGCCAGGACTACACCGACGCGGTCTGCAGCGAGATGCTGCCCGCGCTCGCCGCCGAGGGGCTGGTGGACGCGGTGGACGCGTTCTGCGAGCGCATCGCGTTCACGCTGGCCGAGACGCGGCAGGTCTTCCAGGCCGCGCAAAGGCTGGGCATCCCGGTCAAGCTGCATGCCGGGCAGCTCTCCGACATGGGCGGCGCGCAGCTCGCGGCGCGCCACGGCGCGCTCTCGTGCGACCACATCGAGCATCTCTCGCAGGAGGGCATGGACGCGATGAAGGCCGCCGGCACCGTGGCCGTGCTGCTGCCCGGCGCCTACTACACGCTGCGCGACACGCACCTGCCGCCCATCGCGCAGCTGCGCGCCGCGGGCGTGCCCATGGCCGTCTCGACCGACCACAACCCCGGCACCTCGCCCGCGCTGAGCCTGCTGCTCATGGCCAACATGGCCTGCACGCTGTTCCGCCTCACGGTGCCCGAGGCGCTCGCGGGCATCACCACGCACGCGGCGCGCGCGCTGGGCCTGCAGGACACGCACGGCCTCATCGCGGCGGGGCGGCCCGCCAACTTCGTGCTGTGGTCCGTGGGCGAGGCGGCGGAGCTGGCCTACTGGCTCGGCCACAACCCGGCGCACACCATCGTGCGCCAGGGCCGCATCGTGAAAGGCGCGTGAACCCATGGACAAGACCCACACCTCAGCGCGGCCCGAAGTGCCGCACCTGCCCGCCCGCGACGCGGCGGGCGCCCTGTTCGCCGAACATGCCTTGCTGCCCGGCGGCTGGGCGAAAAACGTGCTGCTGCGCTGGGACGCGGGCGGGCGCCTTGTCTGCGCAGCCCCCGGCAGCGACGCGGGCGGCGCGCCCCGTGCGCCCGGCCCCGTGGTCCCCGGCATGCCCAACCTGCATTCGCACGCCTTCCAGCGCGCGTTCGCGGGCCTGACCGAGTACCGCGCCCAGGCGCAGGACAGCTTCTGGAGCTGGCGCGACCTCATGTACCGCTTCGCCGCCCGGATCTCGCCCGAGTCGCTCCAGGCCATTGCCACCTGGCTGTACGTGGAGATGCTGGAGGCGGGCTACACCTCGGTGTGCGAGTTCCACTACGTGCACCACGATCACGACGGCCGGCCCTATGCCGACGACGCCACGCTGTCGCTGGCGCTGCTGCGTGCGGCGCGGGCCGCCGGCATCGGCATCACGCTGCTGCCCGTGCTCTACCAGGCCAGCGGCTTCGGCGGCCGGCCGCCGCGCGCCGACCAGGCGCGCTTCATCCGCAGCACCGACAACATGCTCTCTTTATTGGAGCGCCTCGCGCCCGCCACCAGGGCGCAAGAGGCCGTTCTGGGCCTTGCACCGCATTCGCTGCGCGCCGTGCCGCCCGACAGCCTGCGCGCGGCCGTGCAGGGGCTCGCGGCGCTGGACGCGCGCGCGCCCATCCACATCCACGTCGCCGAGCAGCGGCAGGAAGTGGATGACTGCGTGGCCTGGAGCGGCCAGCGCCCGGTGCAGTGGCTGCTCGACCACGCGCCCGTCGACGCGCGCTGGTGCCTGGTGCACGCCACGCACATGACGCCCGAGGAATACGCCGCCGCCGCGCGCACGGGCGCCGTGGCCGGCATCTGCCCCACGACCGAGGCCAACCTGGGCGACGGCATCTTCGACATGCCGCTGTGGCTGCAGCATGGCGGCCGCTGGGGCGTGGGCTCGGACAGCCATGCCTGCGTGAACGTGGCCGAGGAGCTGCTGATGCTCGAATACAGCCAGCGCCTGTCGCTGCGCCAGCGCAACGTGCTGGCCAGCAGCGGGCAGCCGCAGGTCGGCACGGCCCTGTGGCTCGCGGCCGTGCAGGGCGGGGCGCAGGCGGCGGGCCGCGCCGTGGCCGGGATCGCCGAGGGCCAGCAGGCCGACTTCGCCGTGCTCGACCCCCGGCACGTGGCGCTGGCCGGGCTGCCGGCCGAGGCCATGCTCTCGGCCCATGTCTTCGCAAGCAGCCGCGGCACGGCCCTGCACGGCGTCTGGACCGGCGGCGTGCAGCGCGTGGCCGCCGGGCGCCACGCGCTGCACGAGCGCGCCGCGCAGGAATTCGTCGCCGCACGCGCGGCCATCATCGCCGCTTGAAACAGCAACACTTCACGAGGCCCACACCATGCCCGACACCACCCACCCGCTCTTCACCTTCCACCAGGGAACGGCGCCGCTGTTCATCTCCATGCCCCACGTGGGCACCCACCTGCCGCCGGCCATCGCCGCGCGCCTGACGCCCGAGGCGCGCCAGGTGCCCGACACCGACTGGCACCTGGAGCGCCTCTATGGCTTTGCCAGGGAACTGGGCGCCTCCATCCTCGTGCCCACGCATTCGCGCTACGTGGTCGACCTGAACCGCCCGCCCGATGGCGCCAGCCTCTACCCCGGCCAGAGCGTGACGGGCCTGTGCCCCGTGGACACGTTCGACGACACGCCCCTGTACGCCGACCCCGCCGACGCGCCCGGCGAGGCAGAGGTGGCCGTGCGCCGCACCGCCTACTGGGAGCCCTACCACGCGCAGCTGCGCGCCGAGCTGGAGCGCATGCGCGCCGAGCACGGCGTGGCCGTGCTGTGGGACGCGCACTCCATCCGCTCGGTGCTGCCGCGCTTCTTCGAGGGCAGGCTCACCGACCTGAACCTGGGCACGGGCAAGGGCACGAGCTGCGACCCGGCGCTGGCCGATGAACTGCTCGGCATCGCCAAGGCCGCCACAGGCTATAGCGCAGTGCTCAACGGCCGCTTCACGGGCGGCTACATCACGCGCCACTACGGCGAGCCCGCGCGCAACATCCACGCCGTGCAGCTGGAGATGACGCAGTGCAGCTACATGCAGGAGGCGCTGCCCTTCGACTACCTGCCCGAGGTGGCGGCGGGTGTGCAGCCGCATCTCAGGCGCATGGTCGAGGCGGCGCTGGCGTTCGCCCTGTCGCGGCGGGGCAGCTAGATGTTTGGCAGCGCCGCGCAGCACTGCGCCGGCAGCTGCAGCCAGCGCCCGGCCGCGGCCTGCAGCGCGCCGAGCTGGCCGGTGGTGTAGAGCCTGATGCCGCCCGGCGGCGCGCCGGCGCGCTCGTGCGCCAGCGCGCCGGCCTGGGCCAGGATGCGGCGCGTCTGGCGCGCCACGGCGGCGCCGGTGTCCAGGATCTGCACGTCCGGCCCGACCAGGGCGCGCAGCGCGTCCTTGGCGAATACGTAGTGCGTGCAGCCCAGCACCAGCGTGTCGATGTCGCCGGTCTTCAGGCCAAATTGGCCTAGAGCGCCCGTGTACCGGGCGCAGAGTGCTCCTATTTTTTCTGCCGACCCGGCGGCCGGCAGCGGCTCCTCGGTGCTCTGCTCTATGGCCCGGGCCAGGCCGTCGCAGGCCTGCACCGCGAACCGCGTCTGCGCCGAATGCGCCTGCAGCAGCCTTTGGAACCGCGCGCTGCCTACCGTGCCGCGCGTGGCCAGCACGCCCACGTGGTGCGTCTGGCTGCGCGCGGCCGCGGGCTTGAGCGCGGGCTCCACCCCGATGGCCGGCAGGTCGGGCAGGGTGGCGCGCAGCCGCTCCACGGCGGCGGCCGTGGCCGTGTTGCAGGCCACCACCAGGGCCTTGATGCCGTGCTGCGCGCGCAGCCAGCGCGCGATGGCCAGCGTGCGCTGCTGCACGAAGGCCTCGCCCTTGGCGTCGCCATAGGGCGCGTTGCCGCTGTCGGCCAGGTAGACGAAGTCTTCGTGCGGCAGTTCGTGGCGCAGGGCCTGCAGCACGCTCAGGCCGCCTATGCCGCTGTCGAACACGCCTATGGGCCGGGCGGCAAGGGGTTCAGTCATGGAATGCGGGGCGGAAGGGATGTGGGGGGGAGAAGGGCGTCACTCTACGGCAGCCTGAGCGCCGCCGCTGCGGCGCAGCACCAGCAGCCGGTTGTTGGCCGGCATGGCGTGGTCGCGCTCCAGCGCCAGGCCGTGCCGCGCGGCCAGCGCCACGATGTCCTCGAAGTGGCGTATGCCGCTCGCCGGGTCGCGCGCGCGCAGCCAGGCGTCGAAGGCGCGGTTGCTGTCGCTGGTGAAGCCGCCACCGTAGTTGAAGGGGCCGTACACCGCCAGCACGCCGCCCGGGGGCAGGTGGGCGCCGGCCAGCGCGAACAGGCGTTGCACTAGGGCGAATCGACATTCAAACACCCCCGTCGCCAAGGTCCTGGGCAGTCGACGGCTAGGCGCGAGCCGCGCCGTGTATCGGGATACACCAGCGGCGAGTAACGACGCCGGGGGCTGCCCAGGGCCTTGGCCCGAAGGGTTGCCCATAGCGGCCTGCCAAGCGTCGTTGCTCTTCGGTTGCTGGTACCTACCAGCGCCCTCATCGCGCCTAGCCTGGCAGGCCGCTATGGGCAACGACGGGGGTGTTTGAATGTCGATTCGCCCTAGCGGCCAGGCCACGATGTGCGTGGTGTTGCTGGTGAACACGGCGTCGAACGCGCCGGGGGGCCAGTCGCCGCCCTGCAGGTCCAGCAGCAGGGGCGGGCGCAGGTTGGGAGCCGGGTGCAGGGCGTGCCAGGCGCGTATGCCGGCGTGGTTCTCGGCCAGGTCGCTGGTCTGCCAGACGAGGTGCGGCAGGCGCGGCGCGAAATGCACGCCGTGCTGGCCCGTGCCCGAGCCGATCTCCAGCACGTGGCGGCGGTCGGCAAAGGCCTGCGCGAGCACGGCCAGGATGGGGGCCTTGTTGTTTTCGCAGGCCTGGGAGAAGGGCAGGCCGGGCGGCGGTTCGGGCGGGGTAGCGGTCATGGGGGCTGGATCATGCACCGCCCGATTATTCCCCCTGTCAGTACGCGGCGCTGGGCGGGGCCGCGCCGGCGGCGGGCTGGCCGCCCAGCTCGGCGCGCCGCCTGCGCGCGGCCTGGGTGAACAGCAGCACGTCCACGCCCACGGCCACGAAGGTGCAGCCCAGGTCGAGGTAGCGCCGCGCCAGCGCCGGGTCGGAGGTGAGCGTGCCCGCGGCCTTGCCGCTGGCGACGATGGTCCGCATCGCGCCCTCGATCGCGGCCTGCACCTCGGGGTGGCCGGGGTTGCCGCGGTGGCCCATGGACGCGGCCAGGTCCGCCGGGCCGATGAACACGCCGTGCACGCCGTCCACGGCGCAGATGGCCTCCAGGTTTTCGAGCGCCGTGGCGGTCTCGGCCTGCACCAGCAGGCAGACCTCGTCGTCGGCCACGGACAGGTAGTCGGCGCGGCTGCTCCACTGCGACGCGCGCCCCACGGCGCTGCCCACGCCGCGCACGCCCCTGGGCGGGTACTGCGTGGCGGCCACGATGGCGCGGGCTTGGCTTGGCGTATCGACCATGGGCACGAGCAGCGACCTGGCGCCTATGTCCAGCATCTGCTTGATGAGGGCGGTGCTGCCCTCCACCACGCGCACCACGGGCTGGCCGGGGTAGGGCGCCACGGCCTGCAGCGCGGCCAGTGTGCCGCGCAGGTCGTTGGGCGCGTGCTCGCCGTCGATCAGCAGCCAGTCGTAGCCGGTGGTGGCGGCGGCCTCGGCGAGGTACGGGTCGGCCATGGAGAGCCACAGGCCGATCTGCGCCTGTCCGTTGGCAAGCGCGGTCTTGAAGGGGTTGTGTGCGGGCATGGCTTTTCAGTCGAGTTGGCCTTGGCAGACGTACTTGGTGTGCAGGTAGTCGTCGAGCCCGTGCGTCGATCCCTCGCGCCCGTAGCCCGATTCCTTCACGCCGCCGAACGGCGCGGCCTCGGCCGAGATGGCGCCCTCGTTGATGCCGACGATGCCCGATTCGAGCGCATCGGCCACGCGCCAGATGCGGCGCACGTCCTGGCTGTAGAAGTACGCGGCCAGGCCGAAGGGCGTGTCGTTGGCGGCATGGACCACCTCGGCCTCGTCGTCGAACACGGTGAGCGGCGCGACGGGGCCGAAGGTCTCCTCGCAGGCGCAGGCCATCGTGGGGTCGGCGCCGGTGAGCACGGTGGGCGCGTAGTAGGTGGGGCCGAGCTCGCTCAGGCGCTTGCCGCCGGTGAGTACCTTGGCGCCCCTGGCGACGGCGTCCTGCACGTGGCGCTCGATCTTCTCCACCGCGCGGCCGTTGATCATGGGGCCGATCTGCGAGGCCGGGTCGCCCGCGGGGCCCACCTTCAGCGCGCCCACGCGCGCGGCGAGCTTGCTGGCGAACGCGTCGAACACGGCGCGGTGCACGAACACGCGGTTGGGGCACACGCAGGTCTGGCCGCCGTTCCTGAACTTGGCGACCATGAAGCCTTCGACGGCGGCGTCCACGTCGGCATCGTCGAACACGATGAAGGGCGCGTTGCCGCCGAGTTCGAGCGAGAGTTTCTTCAGCGTGTCGGCGCTGCGGCGCGCGAGGTGCTTGCCCACGGGTGTGGAGCCCGTGAAGGTGATCTTGCGCACGCGCGCGTCGTCGAGCCACACGTCCACCACCTCGGGCGTCTTCTCGCGCGAGGCGGTCACGATGTTGAGCACGCCGGCGGGCACGCCCGCCTCCTGCGCGAGCAGCACCAGCGCCAGGGATGTGAGCGGCGTGTCCTCGGCGGGCTTGCAGACCACGGTGCAGCCGGCCGCGAGCGCGGGCGCGATCTTGCGCGCGATCATCGCGGCGGGGAAGTTCCACGGCGTGATGGCGGCCACCACGCCCACGGGCTCGCGCAGCGCGAACATGCGCCGGCCCGGCACGGGCGCGGGGATGACCTCGCCGTTCATGCGCGTGGCCTCTTCGCCGAACCATTCGATGTAGCTGGCGGCGTAGGCCACCTCGCCCTTGCCCTCGGCCAGGGGCTTGCCCTGCTCGCGGGAGATGAGCTTGCCCAGGTCGTCCTGGTGCGCCATCACGAGGTCGTGCCAGCGCTTGATGATGGCCGCGCGCTGCTTGGCCGGCACCTTGCGCCAGGCGGGGAAGGCGGCGTGCGCGGCGTCGAGCGCGGCGCGGGCCTCGGCCGCGCCGCTGTCGGGAACGTCGGTGATGGCGGCGCCGGTGGCCGGGTCGGTGACGGCCAGGCGCGCGGCGGGCGTGCCGGTCCAGGCGCCGGCGATGAAGTTGGCGCTGCGGATCAGGTCGGGGCGGGAGAGGGTCAGTGGCATGGCTTTGAATGAAATATGCCGCCAGGGCTTGCTGGGCAAGCGCCTGCAGCTATGGTTTCAGGAGTTTCAGCTGACGATGCCCAGGTGCCAGGGCACGAACTCATTGTCGCCCAGGCCCAGCAGTTCGCTCTTGGTGGGCTCGCCGCTCGCGTGGCGCAGGATCTGCGCGAAGATGCGCTCGCCCATCTCGGGCACGGTGCATTCGCCATCGACGATCAGGCCGCAGTTGATGTCCATGTCCTCCTGCAGGCGCAGGTACATGGGCGTGTTGGTGGCCAGCTTGACCGTGGGCGCGGGCTTGCTGCCGAACATGGAGCCGCGCCCGGTGGTGAAGCAGATCATGTTGGCGCCGCTGGCGATCTGGCCCGTGGCGGCCACGGGGTCGTAGCCGGGCGAGTCCATGAAGACGAAGCCGCTTTGCGTGATGGGCTCGGCGTATTCGTACACGGCCTGCAGCGGCGTGGTGCCGCCCTTCATGGCGCTGCCCAGCGATTTCTCGAAGATGTTGGCCAGCCCCCCGGCCTGGTTGCCGTGGCCCACCACGCCGTTGAACTGGGCGTTCTGGCCCGCGGCGTACTTCTCCCACCAGGCCAGGCGGTCGAGCAGCTTCTGGCCCACCTCGGGGCTGACGGCGCGGCGCGTGAGCATGAACTCCACGCCGTGGATCTCGGGCGTCTCGCTCAGGATGGCCGTGCCGCCGTGGCGCACCAGGATGTCCATGGCCGCGCCCAGGGCCGGGTTGGCGGTGATGCCCGAGAAGCCGTCTGAGCCGCCGCACTCCAGGCCGATCTTGAGGTGGCTGGCACTCACCGCCTGGCGCCGCGCCTGGTTGGCGACGGGCAGCATCTCCTCGATGGCCGCGATGCCCGCCGCGATGGTGGCGCGCGTGCCGCCCATGTCCTGCATCACGAAGGTGCGCAGCAGCTGCCCCGGCTGCAGGCCCTGCGACTGCACCAGGGCGTCGACCTGGTTGCGCTCGCAGCCCAGGCCCACGATGAGCGCGCCCGCCAGGTTGGGGTGGCGCGCGTAGCCCGCCAGCGTGCGGCGCAGCACGTCGAAATGCTCGCTGGGCGAGGACATGCCGCAGCCGCTGGTCTGCGCGAAGGCCACCACGCCGTCCACGTTGGGATAGGCCGCGAGCCGCTCGGGCGTGAAGTGCGCGGCGATGTGCCGGATCGCCGTGGCCGAGCAGTTCACCGACGACAGGATGCCGATGAAGTTGCGCGTGCCCACGCGGCCGTCGGCGCGCACGAAGCCCTGGAACGTGGCGCGCCGGTCCTCGGGCACGTATTGCACGGGCCGCACGTCCGCGCCGAACGCCGGGTCGCGGTAGTAGTCCACGATCTTCAGGTTGTGGCTGTGCACGTAGTCGCCCGGCTCCAGGTCGCGCGTGGCCACGCCGATCACGGTGTCGTACTTCCTCACCTGCTCGCCCCCGGCGATGCGGCGCGCGGCGATCTTGTGCCCCGCGGGCACCTGGGCGCGCGCGCGCACGCCCAGCTCGGGAATCTCCTGGCCCAGCGCCAGCGCCGTCTTGGCGACGAACACGTTGTCGTTGGGGTGCAGGTGCAGCAGCGGGCCGGTGCTCATGCTCAACCCTTCATCAGCTCGCGCAGCTTGAGCTTGTCGATCAGCACGGTTTCCTTCTGGTAGACCGCGTTCACGTATTTCTCGTAGTCGGGGCCGTCCAGGTACATGACCGGGGCGTCGATCCTGTCCGTCACGGCCTTGAACTCGGGGCTGGCCACGGCCTGCCTGAAGGCGTCGCGCAGCCTGGCGAGGATGGCCGGGTCCATGCCCTTGGGAGCGCCTATGCCGTTGGGCGCGTCCACCACCACGTTGTAGCCCAGCTCCTTGAGCGTGGGCACGTCCTTGAAGCGCGGCGTGCGCTGCTCGCCCCAGGTGGCCAGCAGGCGCAGCTTGCCGGCCTCGACGTGCGGCGCCCACGAGCTGGAGTCGGCCAGCGCGTCCACGTGGCCGCCCAGCACGCCCTGCAGCGCCTCGGCGCCGCCCTTGTAGGGCACGTGGTTGAACTGGACGCCCGCGGCCATGGCGAACTCCTCCATGCCCACGTGCGTGGCGCCGCCCACGCCCGCGTGGGCGTAGGTCACCTGGCCCGGCTTTGCCTTGGCGGCGGCCACGAGCTCCTGCAGCGTCTTGTACGGCGAGCCGGCCGGCACCGCGATGCCGAAGGTCTGGCCCGAGGTGCGCGCGATGTAGGTGAAATCCTTGCGCGGGTCGGCCGCCAGCGTGCCGACCTGGGAGAAGCGCGTGACCGAGATCGGGATCTGCCCGATGGTGTAGCCGTCGGCCTTGGCCGATGCCAGCGCCTTTGCGCCGATCATGCCCGAGGCGCCCGCGCGGTTCTCCACCGCGATCGCCTGGCCCAGCACGCGCGCGGCCACGGTGCACAGCGCGCGCATCGACTGGTCGGCCGTGCCGCCCGCGGGCCAGGGGCAGATGAAGGTGATGGGGCGCGCGGGCCATTCCTGCGCGAAAAGGCGGGTGGAGCCGGTGGCGAGGGCGGCGGCGCCGAGCGCGCCGAAGATGAACTGGCGGCGTTCACTGCGTGGGGTCTGCATGCGTGTCTCCTGTCGTGGGGTTGTTGCCAGTCCGCCATTGTTGGATCCTGCTGCATAACAATCCAATGAAAATACCGACTTGCTTCATTGCCTGCGGGTTATGGGGCCCCCGCGACGAAAGGCCCGGCGATGGCACAGATAGACCGCGTACTGCGCAGCAACCTCAAGCTGCGCCACCTGCAGATGCTGGTGGCGCTGGACCAGTTCCGCCACCTGGGGCGGGCGGCGGAGTTCCTGTCGGTCACGCAGCCGGCCGTCTCCAAGACGCTGGCCGAGATCGAGAACATGTTCGGCCTGCCGCTGTTCGAGCGCTCCACGCGCGGCACCGAGCCCACGGCCGCGGGCGCGAGCGTGGTGCGCTTCGCGCGCTCGGTGCTCGCCGGCTACGACCGCACGCGCGACGAGATCGCCGCCGAGGCCAGCGGCGCCAGCGGCCGCACCAGCGTGGGCGCCATGGTGTCGGCCACGCCCGTGCTGCTGGCGCAGGCCGTGCAGCGGCTCAAGGCGCGCTCGCACCGCACCACGGTGCTCATCGAGGAGGGCGACCTCGCGCGCCTTTTGCCCAAGCTGCGCCTGGGCGAGCTGGACCTGTTCGTGGGCCGCCTGGAGCCCGGCTACGCCTCGCCCGACCTGGAGACCGAGCCGCTCTACGAAGACCCCATGGTGGCCGTGGCGCAGCCCGGCCACGCGCTCGCGCGCAGGCGCGCCGTGCAGTGGGCCGACCTGGCCGGGCAGCCCTGCGTGATGCCCCCGCCCTGGGCCTCGCTGCGCGTGAAGCTGGAGCAGCAGTTCTTCGCCCATGGCCTGCATCCGCCCGCGGACATCATCGAATCGGCCTCGTTCCTGTCGCAGATCACCTTCCTGCACCAGCGCGGCGCCGTGGCCTTCATGGCGCGCACGGTGGCGCGGCATTTCGCGCAGCAGGGCATGCTGGCGGTGCTGAGGCTGCCCGTGCAGGTCGCGCTCCCGCCCGTGGGGCTGATCACGCTGCGCGGGCAGCGGGTGACGCCGGTGACGGGGCTGCTGGTGGAGAGCCTGAGAGAAGTGGGAAAAACGGCGTGATCAGGGCGCGGCGCAGGAGTCGTCGAGCCCCGCCATCCCCGCCAGCTTCCGCAGGCGCGAGCGGTTGTTCAGGCAGGCCTCGCGCTGGGCGTCGAGCGCCTTCTGCTGCGCCAGGCGCGTGGCCTGCGCGCGCTCCTCCTGCACCTGGGCGATGCGTTCGCGGATCTGCGGCATGGCGGCCAGGGCGGCCTTTTCGCCCTCCACGATGGCACTGGCACGCTGGCTGAAGTCCACCGGGCCGATATCCAGCACCTTGGGGCGGATGACCACGTCGGCGCGGGCCAGCTCGGCCTGGCCGAGCTTCTGGCCCATGATGGCGATGGACTGGCCCAGCGCGCCCAGCAGGTGTTCCGGCGCCTTGCCGCGGGCCTTGTTGGAGATGTCCACGGCGACCACCACGTCGGCGCCCAGCTGGCGCGCCGCATCCACGGGCACGGGGCTGACGATGCCGCCATCGACGTAGTGGTACTTGCCGATGGCCACGGGCTGGAACACGCCGGGGATGCTGCTCGACGCGCGCACCGCCTGGCCCGTGTTGCCGCGCGCGAACACGGTGCGCTCGCCGTCCTCCAGCCGCGTCGCCACGGCCACGAAGGGCCTGGCCAGCTGCTCCAGGGGCTTGCGGCGCACCTGCTCGTTCACGTAGTCCTCCAGCTTCTGGCCCTGCACCAGACCGCCGGAGGACAGCTGCAGGTCGCGGATCCTGGTCTCGTCCAGGGCCACGGCCTTTTCCTGCAGCTCGAAGGCATCCATGCCGCTCGCATACAGCGCGCCGACCACGCTGCCCGCGCTGGTGCCCGCCACCACGGCGGGCGCCAGGCCATTGGCCTCCAGCATCTTGATGACGCCGATATGCGCGAAGCCCTTGGCCGCGCCGCCGCCCAGGGCGATGCCGATCCTGACCGGCTCGGCCGCGGCCTGCGCGGGCGCCGCGCTCTTGCCTGGCGGGGCGCTGCCGCACGCGGCCAGGCCGGCCAGGCCCAGACAAGCCAACGGGCGCCAAAGGACTGCCATGCGCATGCCAAGAGTTCCTGCATTCATCGGGGCGGGGAGTATAGGGCGGGTGCCCCGCCTGCCTGCAGGTAGTGCCGTCGCGCCGCGGAAAGTTCAATGAAAAATAGCTGCCAGCGCTTTATAGAAAAGCGCTGGCAGCTATCGAATAAAGAG
>Ga0209959_100458_pt1 | contig 29932 bp, 29 predicted proteins | sample ThiBiot_300_biof_2_FD_183943 | JGI IMG/M metagenome (GOLD analysis project Ga0209959, IMG submission 183943) | Wastewater bioreactor microbial communities from Cape Town, South Africa - Thiocy_expt_300_biof (SPAdes) | ecosystem: Engineered > Bioremediation > Thiocyanate > Unclassified | place...
GGTGTGGATGGCGTCGTTGCGGCGGATGGGCTTGTGCCAGGTCCAGTCCGCGCCCGACCACATGGCGTGCACGCCCGGCAGGCCGCCCACGTAGCCCGAGACGATGCGGCTGGTGGCGAACAGGAAGCTCGGCAGCGCCACGATGCCGCCGTAGTGCGTCTTGGCCGCGTAGTCGGGGTCGCACCACAGCGGGTTGTCGTCGCCGATGCCGTGGGCGTAGTGGCGGATGTTGTCGCGCGTGGCCTCGTAGCACCAGGGCTCGACGGTGTTGCCGATCTTCTGGCCGATGCGCTCGCGCAGCTCGTCGAGGCCGCTTTCCGTGATCTTGGGGAAGCTGCGCTGGGTGGTGGTGGACATGCTTGTCTCCTGTGGTGATGAACGGTTGTGAAAGGGAAACGGTCAATGCGCGGCGGTCGCGGCGGCGGCTTCGCGCTCGCGCAGCACCTTGCGGTGCACCTTGCCGGCGGGGGTCTTGGGCAACTCGGGCACGAAGGCCACGTGGCGCGGGTATTCGTGCTGGCTGAGCTTGGAGCGCACGAGGTCCTGGATCTCCTGCACGAACGGCTCGCCGGGCGCGCGGCCGGTGACGACGAAGGCCTTGACGACCTGGCCGCGCACCTCGTCGGGCACACCGATGGCCGCGGCTTCGAGCACATCGGGGTGCAGCAGGATGGCGTTCTCGATCTCCACCGCGCTCATGGTCCAGCCGGCAGAGATGATCACGTCGTCGGCGCGGCCCGCGTGGTAGTAGTAGCCGTCCTCGTCCACGCGGCCCAGGTCCTTGGTCGGTATCCACTCGCCCTTGCGCAGCACCATGAGCTGGCCCGTGGCGCCGGGCGGGCAGGGCCGGCCCTCGGCGTCGTGCACCTCGATGCGCGTGCCCGGCACGGGCTTGCCGAGCGAGCCGCGCTTGACGGGGAAGTCCGGCGCGCCGGGGTAGCTCGCCAGCACCACGCCGATCTCGGTGGTGCCGTACATGCTGCACACCTCCAGGCCGAAGGTCCGGCGCACGAAGTCGGCCGTGTCGTCGTCGATGGGCTCGCCGGTGAACGAGAGCTTGTCGAAGCAATAGGCGTAGTCGCCCGCCCTGCCGCAGTTCTTCATCATGCGGTAGTGCGTGGCGGCAGCCGACATGTTGGTGAAGCGGTGCTTCGACAGCGCCTGCAGCAGCCGCTCGGGATGGAAGCGCCCGCTGTACGCGCCCACCGTGAGCCCCATGCCCAGCGGCGCCAGCGTGCCGTGCCACAGGCCGTGCCCCCATGCGGGCGACGAGGGGCAGAAGAACCGGTCGCCCGGCCGCAGGCCCGTGCCGTACAGCGCGGCCACCGTGAGCGTGATCAGCGCCCGGTGCGTGTGCTTCACGGCATCGGGCAGCTCGCGCGTCGTGCCCGAGGTGTACTGGAACACTGCCAGGTCGTCGGCGCGCGTCTGCACCGCGTAGCGCGGGGGCAGCCCCTGCAGGCCGGCGTGGAAGGCGTCGTCGTAGACCTGCACCGGCACCTGCGTCACGGCAGTGGCGACGGGCTGCTTCTCGGCGTTCGTGACGATCAGCGCGGGCTGGCAGTCGTCCACGCGCAGGCGGATGCCGTCGGGCCCGAACAGCGTGAACAGCGGCACGGCGATGGCGCCGCGCTTGATGACGCCGAACATCGCCGTGTAGAAGGCGCGCGAGGGGTCGAGCATGATCGCCACGCGCTGCCCGCGCTGTATGCCGCGCTGCTCCAGGTAGTGCGCGAAGCGCGACGAATCCTCGGCCAGTTCGCGGTAGGTGATGACCTCGTCGGTGCCGTCCGCGTGGGCCACGATCAGCGCGTCGCGGCCGCTGTCCGCGTGCCGGTCCACGCATTCGTGGGCGATGTTCAGGCGCTCGCGGTCGCCATCGAAAAGCTCCCAGAGTTTCTCGGCCGAGAAATGCGCCTGGGCGTCCGCATGGCTCTGGTAATCGGTGAGTCGGGGCATGGGGTGCGTGTCTCCTTTGAGGTGCACCCAGTTTCGGGATCCGACGAGTTATTGTCAAATACAACTTCTATTTGTATATAGACAAATAAAACCCAGACAAAAGCATGCCCTGCACGCCCCTGGAGGGCCATCGAAATTTCAAGTGAAATACGGCTCCAGCGCTCATCAGGCAAGCGCTTGCAGCTACTCTTTCAGTAGCTTCACGTCATGGCAGGAGAGGCACGGCCGCCCCGCCCCGCATGGGCATCAGCCCTTGGGCAGCGTCGGCACGCGCACGAAGTCTTCGAGCGACAGGCCGCGCTCGGCCAGCAGCGACTCGATGGCCGGGCGCAGCTGGCCCAGGCTTTCCTCCACGGCCTCGCGCACCGTGTCCACCACCACCTGCGTGCTGCGCTCGATCTCGATGTTGAGCGCGTCGCCCACCTGCTTGCCCTCGAACACCGTGGCGCGGCGCGTCTCGGGGATCAGCCAGACCTCGAACCAGCCCTCGGCGCGGTTCACCTCGGCCACCGTGAGGCTGGCGCCGTGGATGGCGATGTAGCCCTTGGCGAAGACGTACCTGCGGAACGGCCCGGGCACCGACACGCGCCACACGAGGTTGTTCTCCAGCTCGCGCCGCTCGGCCAGCGTGCCGGTGAAGTCGATGTGGCCCGAGAGCGGATGGCCGCCGATCTCGGCGCCGTCCCTGGCCGCGCGCTCCACGTTCACGCGCGCGCCCACGGCATAGCCGCCCAGGGTGGTGACGTTCAGGCTTTGCAGCATCACGTCGAAGGTGGCGCGCGTGGGCGAGAGGATCTCGGTCACCGTCAGGCACACGCCATCGACGGCCACGCTCGCGCCGATGGCCAGGTCCTGGCAGAAGCCCTCGGGGAAGTCGATGGTGAAGGTGCGCAGGCCTGCGCGGTCCTCGATGGCGGCGATGGCGGCGGTGGCCTGGACGATGCCTGTGAACATGGCTGCTGGCGGGAGGTGGTGCGAAAGCCTGGGATTGTGCCAGCAGGGGTCTGCGGCAGGCCCGCCCAGCGCCATCCATGCGGCCGCGCGGGTTTACGATGGCGCACCGTTCAAACAGAGGAGACGACGCATGGCTTTGCACACCTGGCTGCTGTACCTGGTGGCGGCGCTCGGCCTGTCGCTCACCCCGGGGCCCAACAGCCTGCTGGCGCTGACCCACGGCGCCTTGCACGGCCACCGCCGCGCGCTCTACACGATCGCCGGCGGGGCGCTGGGATTCGCCTGCGTGATCGCGCTGTCCATGGTGGGCATCGGGGCATTGCTGCAGGCCTCGGCCCATGCGCTGCTGGTGCTCAAGTGGGTGGGCGGCGCGTACCTGGTGTGGCTGGGGGTGCAGCTGTGGCGCGCGCCGCCGCTGCAGCTGGAGGCGGCCGCGGACACGGCCCGCGCCTCGCACCGCGGCATGATGTTCCGCCAGGGCCTGCTGGCGGCGGTGTCCAACCCCAAGGCGCTGCTGTTCTACGGCGCCTTCCTGCCCCAGTTCATCGACCCGCAGCGCAGCCTGTGGTGGCAGTTCGCCATCATGGCGGGCACGTTTTGCGCGATCGAGTGCCTGTTGGAATACCTGCTGGCCCGGACGGCGCACCGCATCCGCCCGGCCCTGCAGCGCTTCGGCAAGCGGTTCAACCGCGTCTGCGGCGGCGCCTTCGCGGTCATGGGCGCGTCGCTGCCGCTGACGCGCTGACTCGCCTTCAGGCCCAGAGGCAGCCACCAGGGCGGATCCATACGGTCAGGGCTTCTTGATGCGCCGGGGCTTGGCCACGGGCGCATCCAGCTTGGCAGGCGGCGGCGTGCCGGGTGGCAGATAGTTGGCCGCCGTGACCACCGGTTTGCCGGTCTGGCTCTCAAGCTGCTGGCGCGCCTGGCGGGCGATACCGCCGCCGGCCTGCGCGGCGCCCTTGTTCTCGGCCATGCCGGTGGCGTTCCGGCGCTCGGCAATCTGGCGGGTGGAAAGCTCGGCCAGCGCGGTGAAGATGAGTTCTGCCTCGCTCATGTGGTCGCGCAGGTTGTGGCTGCTCAATCCCTTGACTTCCTTGTGCTCGGCCACGCTCAGGCCCGACCATGCCTGATGGATGAGGTTGGTGAGGATCGCGAACTCGCGCCCTTTTTCCACGCCGTGCCCGCTCCAGTAGTCGGTGAGCTTGTTGCGCGTTTCCTGGCCGGTCATGCGCTGCTGTATCCACTTGTCGCTGCGGCCCTGCTGCTGCCAGGTCTGGCGGGCGCGGTCGAGTGCCTGGGCCGGATCTGCAATTTCCTGCATGCGCTCGTAGCCCACCTTGGCCAGCCACAGCTTGATGGGTTCGGCCTTGGGGCTGGGCACGGACTGGACCAGGCGCAGCAGAGTTCGGGCGGTGGCGCAGTCGGTCAGGCGCTGCTTGCCGTCGGCTGCGCGCAGCTTCAACTGGTGACAGCTTGTCACCAGTTGACTGCCCTCCGCTGCCAGACGGCGCTTGAGCTGGTTCCAGTACTTGCGCGCCGTCAGGTCGTCAGGCTGCTGAGTCAGCACCTGCACCACATCGACGACCGAGAACCACCAGGTATCGGTGGCCTCGTCGTACAGGCGGCGGATGGACTGGCCTTCAAAGTCGACAGGGAAGGTTTTCATCACCGGCTCCTTCACGGGACAAAGCCGCTGGGGTCGTAAAGGTCGGCATTGCCCAACAGCCCCAGGATATTACTGTATGAATTATCAGTATCCAGCAGTGCGTGCAGCTTCGGCATGGCGAGCATGAACCCGCCCTGTCCCAGGACTTGGGTAGCCTGGCACTGCGGACCTTCGCCGTCAGGATGCTCTTACTCCGCCACCGGCAGGCACAGCCGCAGGCGCGCGCCGCCCAGGGGCGACTGCCCGGCCTGCACGCTGCCGCCATAGGTGTCGGCCAGGGCGCGCACGATGTCCAGGCCCAGGCCGGAGCCGGGGCGCCGTTCGTCGAGCTGCACGCCGCGCTCGAACATGCGCTCGCGCTCGGCCTCGGGGATGCCGGGGCCGTCGTCGTCCACGGTGAAGCACAGCTGGTCCCCTTCGCGCTGCACATCCACCACGACGCGCGAGTGCGCCCACTTGCCGGCGTTGTCGATCAGGTTGCCCAGAAGCTCGTACAGGTCCTGCGGCTCGCCGCGGAACGCCGCGTCCTGCGCGCCCTGGGCGAGTTCGAACGCCAGGCCGCGCCCGGCATGCAGGCGCTGCATGGTGCGCAGCAGCGCCCGCACGGGCTCCAGCACCGGCGTGGCCAGGCCGGTGGCGCGCACGGCGGCGGCGGCGCGCGCGCGCGCCAGGTGGTAGTCGACCTGGCGGCGCGCGGCGTCCACCTGTTCGCGCACCAGCGCACCCAGCGGGCCCGGCTCCTGGGCGGCGGCGTTGGCCAGCACGGACAGCGGCGTGTGCACCGCATGCGCCAGGTTGCCGGCCTGGGTGCGGGCGCGCTGCACCATGTCGGCGTTCTCGGCCAGCACGTGGTTGAACTCGGTCACCAGCGGCTGCAGCTCCTGCGGGAACGGCCCCTGCAGCTGCGCGGCGGTGCCGGCGCGCACGGCGGCCAGCCGCTGGCGCAGCAGCTGCAGGGGGCGCAGCGCAAGCTGCAGCTGCAGCACCACGGCCAGCGCCAGGCCGGCGGCCAGCACGCCCAGGGCGATGAGCAGCATGCGGGTGAAGCCCTGCAGCGGCTCGGCCAGCAGGGCCTGGTCGCCCGCCACCACCAGGCGCAGGGGCGGGGCGGCATCGTCGGGCAGCTGCAGCGTGCGCGCCACGGCCAGCAGCCGGTGGCCCTGGGCGTCTTGCAGCGAAAGCACGCGGTAGCCCCGGGCGGGGTAGCCCTCGGGCGCGGGCGGCAGGGCCAGCGTCTGGTCCCACAGCGAGCGCGAGCGCGCCACGGCCGCGCGCGGCTCGTCGCCCAGGCGGTCGATCTGCCAGTACAGGCCCGACAGCGGCTGCTCCAGGCGCGGGTCGGCCACCATGGGGGACGCGACGAGCCGCCCGTCCGCCCCCCAGTCCACCACGGCGCTGAGCTGGTCGAGCTGCAGCACCAGCTGCGCCTGCAGCTGCTGCGTGATGTGGTCCAGGAACAGGGCGCGCAGCCCCCAGCCGGCGGCGGCGATGCTGAGCAGCATCCAGGCCAGCGTGCCGGCCAACAGTCTCAGCCGCAGCGAGCCGCCCTTCATGCGCCGCCGTCCACGTCCACCAGCCGGTAGCCCAGGCCGCGCACGGTTTCTATGCAGCCCTCGGGCAGCTTCTTGCGCAGGCGGCCCACGAAGACCTCGATGGTGTTGGAGTCGCGCTCGCTGTCCTGCGGGTAGATGTGCTCGGCCAGTTCGGTGCGCGACAGCACCTCGCCCTTGCGCTGCATGAGCAGCGACAGCAGCTTGAACTCATGGCTGGTGAGCGTGAGCGGCCGGCCATCGACCAGCACGCGCGCCTGGCGCGTGTCCAGCCAGATCGGGCCGCACTGCCATTGCGCGCTGGCGTGCTCGCCCACGCGGCGCAGCAGGGCGCGCAGGCGCGCCAGCAGCTCCTCCATGTGGAAGGGCTTGGCCAGGTAGTCGTCGGCGCCCGCGTCCATGCCGGCCACCTTTTCCTGCCAGCTGCCGCGCGCCGTGAGGATGAGCACCGGCATGTTGCGCCCGGCGGCGCGCCAGCGGCGCAGCACCGACAGGCCGTCGAGCTGGGGCAGGCCCAGGTCGAGCACCACGGCGTCGAAGCTCTCCACGTCGCCCAGGTAATGGGCCTGCACGCCATCGCCGGCGGACTCCACCGTGTGGCCGGCGCCGGCGATGGCCTGCACGAGCTGCGCGCACAGGGTGGGTTCGTCCTCCACGACCAGGATGCGCATCAATGGTCCCCCTTGCGCTTGATCTTCAGCACGCGGCCGTCGACCGCGTCCACCTTGAGCTTGGCCATGCGTCCATCCTTTTGCAGCAGGCGGATTTCGTAGACGTAGCGCCCGTCGTCGCGCTCGAACTCGATCTTGAGCACCTGGCCCTGGTATTCGCGCTCGACCTTGTCCAGCACCTGGCGCAGCGGAATCACCTGGCCCTGCCGCAGCGCCTCGCGGGCGAGCTCGTGGTCGCGCTCGTCCGCATGCAGCGCGCCGCCAGCGCCCAGGGTGCCGAGGACGAGTGCGAGCAGTGTGGCGATGCGGCGGTACATGGCCATACCTTATACGCACCGCGCGATGAACCTCCGATGAACGCCGCCTTCAGCAAGGGTTCAGGGTGGCTTTTCGAGAATTCCCGGCAGGCTAGGCACCGTGCCGGGCCATCCACCAAGGAGTCATCGCCATGCAACAGAACATCCGCCGCTTCCTCGTCGCCATCGCCGCCGGCACCGCCGTGACCTGGGGCATCGCCCAGGCACAGGCCCCGGCCACACCTGCAACGCAGGCCCCGGCAGCCGCCACCGCACCCGCGGCTGCGCAGCTGACCGTGCGCGACGTCTACGACCGCATGGAGGCCGCGGGCTACCGCGACATCCGCGAGATCGAATGGGACCACGGCCGCTACGAAGTCAAGGCCAGCAACGCCCAGGGCGAACGCGTGAAGCTGTACGTGAACGCCACCACCGGCGCCGTGGAGAGCACCCGTACCCGCACTCGCCGCTAAAAGCACCTTCCATCCACCGACAAGGAGAACGCCATGCGCATCAAAGCGGCCCTGGGCATCTGGTTGCTCGTCATCACCCTGGCATGGATGGCGGTGGTGCCGGCCATGCCGGGCGTGCAGCCGCTGGTCGATGCCCAGGGCGCGGCCACGGGCTGGTGGCATCTGCGCCAGCATGCCCTGTACCTCACGGGGCTGTGGAGCATCGGCCTGATGGCCCTGGCCATGGTGCTGGCGCTGCGCCTGCCCTGGCTGGAGCGCCCGCTGGGCGGCATGGACCAGGTCTACCGCCTGCACAAGTGGGCGGGCATTGGCGCGGCCGTCGCGGCCGTCGCGCACTGGGGCGCCAAGGAGTCGGGCGGCTGGATCAAGGCCCTGTGGGGCCGCGCCGGCAAGCCCGGGCACGACGCCGTGCTGCCCTGGCTCACCGATGCGCGCGGCCTTGCCAAAGACCTGGGCGAATGGGCCTTCTACCTGCTGCTGGCCATGGTGGCCGTCACGCTGCTGACCCGGCTGCTGTCCTACAGGCCCTGGCGCCTGCTGCACCGCGCCATGCCGCTGTTGTTCCTGGCGCTGGCGCTGCACACGGTGGCCCTGATGCCGCTGGCCTTCTGGGCGCTGCCGCTGGGCCTGCTCATGGGCACGCTGCTGGCACTGGGCAGCCTGGCGGCCCTCTGGTCGCTGGCGGGCCGGATCGGCAGCTCGCGCAGCCACCAGGGACGCATCCATGCCGTGCGCGCGCTCGGCGACGGCGGCCCGCTCGCACCCGTCGAGGTGGTCTGCGCCCTGCCCGCCAGCTGGCCGGGCCACCGCGCGGGGCAGTTCGCCTTCGTGCGCTTCGACCGCGCGGAGGGGCAGCACCCCTTCACCATCGCCAGCGCCCCCGGCAGCCTGGGGCGCAGCGACCAGGGCGAGCCGCTGCTGCGCCTGGTCATCAAGCCGCTGGGCGACTACACCCGCACCCTGGGACAACGCCTGCGCGCGGGCCAGCGCGTGGACATCGAAGGCCCCTACGGCCGCTTCGACGGCCGGGGCCGCCAGCAGCGCCAGCAGGTGTGGGTGGCGGGCGGCGTGGGCGTGACGCCCTTCCTGGCGCTGCTGGAGGCGCGCCAGCCGGGCGCGGCCCCCGCGCGCGCCCATGCGCAGCCCGTGCACATGCACTACTGCACCCGCGACGCGGCGCGCGACCCACTGCTGCCGCGCCTGCGCCAGCTGTGCGCGCAGGCCCAGCCGCCCGTGCGGCTCAGCGTGCACGACGACGCACGCGGCCAGCGCCTCACGCCCCAGGCCCTGGAGGCCACGGCCGGGCCGCTGGACATCTGGTTCTGCGGCCCGCAGGGCCTGGGCGAGCTGCTCGCAGCGCACGCCGGCGGCGCGCGTGCCTGGCGGCTGCACCGCGAATCGTTCGCGATGCGCTAAGCCCTACACGCCGCCGTCCCGCAGCCCGCCCCACACGGCCGCCTGCAGGTCCAGGGGCAGCTCGCGGGCCAGCCCCTGGTGCTCGCGCTCATGGTGGTGCTCCAGCACGTGGCGCAGCGCATGCGCCGAATCCAGCAGCTGCAGCACCGCGCGGCGCCGGGCCGCCTCGTCGCGCGGGGGATGGGCGGCGGCGGCCTGCACGCGCTGCGCGTATTCATCGGCCAGCAGAGCGATGCGCTCATGCTCCAGCAGGTACACACGCGCGGCCCAGCGGGCGCCCTGGGGCACATGGGGCAGCAGGCGGGTGTTCTCGATCTCGATGTGCCGGGCCAGGTCCGCGCGCCAGCGCTGCAGGCGCTCCAGCGCAGCCCCGAAGTCCGCGCCCACCACATCGAGCAGATGGGCCTGCAGCTGCGCATCCAGCCGTTCGTGCTGGTCCTCGAAATAAGCGGGCGGGTGGGTCGTGGCCATCGGGCAAGTCCATCGCAACAGGAAGGACGGCACTTATACACCGCCCCCGAGCCCCCATCGGCGCATTGCCCCCATGCCAGGATTGCTCGGACTCCAGCGACAATCGTCTGTTTTCCTGATGAGCGGCATGGACGCGGCCAGGCGTGTTTTTCACTGAATTCCAGGGGTGCGGGAGATGGGTTGGAGATGGCATGGGCTGGGCGCGCTGGGGGCGGCGCTGTGCAGCGCACAGACCCTGGCCTGCGAGGGCGCGCAGTACGTCCGCCTGCGCCAGCCCGTGGAGATCAGTCCCCAGGAGAAGGCCGAATTCCGGGCGATGGCGCCGCTGCGCGTGCTGTCGTCCGATGCGCCCCCCATGGCACGCTACGACCAGCGCAGCAAGGCCTACACCGGCATCAGCGTCGACGTCTGGTGCTTCATCGCCCGGGAACTGGGGCTGCGCTACGAGATCGTCCCGGGCCTGGACCAGACCCTGACGGAAAAGCTGCAGCAGGTACAGCAGGGCCGCGCCGACGTCTTCATGCCGCTGAGCCGGCAGCCCGAGCGGGCGAGGCTGGGCCTGTTCACCCGGCCGTACTACGAGAGCCACTACGCCGTCATCGCCCGCAAGGGGCAGCACCTGCCGGTGCACAGCGTGGACGATCTGGCGCGCTACCGCGTCGGCACCATCCGGGGCGTGGCGCTGGAGGGCATGCTCAAGGACATCGTCCCCGCATCCCAGCTGGTCAGCTACAGCCCGACCAGCAACGCGGGCCTGTACCAGCACGTGCGCGACGGCGCCGTCGACGTCGCCGTGTTCAACAAGAGCATGTTCACCGAGGACCGCTACCGCTACGAGTACTTCGACCTGGAGGTCATCCTCTCCCTGCGCGAGCATCCGCGCGAATACCGGTTCTACTTCAGCCCCTCGCCGCGGCACCAGCGCATCGTGGCGGCGTTCGACCGCTACCTGGAGGCCCTGGACGTCTCGGCCTCCATCAGCGCGCACGAGGACGGCGAGCGCGAGTTCATCGGCCGCTACATGGCGCAGAACGGCCAGCGCGCCGTCCTGCAGGCCGCCAGCGTGGCCGCCGCCATCCTGGTGCTGGTGTTCGGCCTGGCATTCATGCGCTACCGGCGCATGGCGCGCCTGCTGGCCGCGAGCAACCAGCAGATCCTGCGGCAGCAGGAGGCCCTGCAGGCGGCCAACCAGAGCCTGGGGCGGCTCAACCAGAACCTGGAGCAGCTGAGCCTGTCCGACAGCCTGACCGGCCTGGCCAACCGCCGCGCCTTCGACCAGGCGCTGCAGCGCGAGCACGCGCGCCTGCAGCACGCGGGCGCGCCGCTGAGCGTGCTGCTGCTGGACGTGGACCACTTCAAGTGCGTCAACGACCACTACGGGCACGCCACGGGGGACGACTATCTGCGCGCCATCGCCCAGGTGCTGCGCAAAACGGTGACCCGGCCCACCGACCTGGCGGCGCGCCATGGCGGCGAGGAGTTCGCCTGCCTGCTGCCCGACACCGCCGCCAGGGACGCGCGCAGCGTGGCCGAGCGCATCCGCCAGGCCACGGCCCGGCTTGCCCTGCCCAATGCCCTGGCCGGGGAGAAAACCCTGACGGTGAGCATCGGCGTCACCACCCTGGCGCACGGCCGCGCCAGCGCGCAGGAACTGCTGCAGCAGGCCGACGCCCAGCTCTACGCGGCCAAGCGCGCGGGGCGCAACCGCGTCCAGGCCGTCGAGCTGTAAGAACTCGTGCGAAGCCGGAAGCTCCCAAGGCCTGGGGAGTTCCCGACACATGCATGCGCGTTTCCTCGCGGCCCTTGGGTCATGCCGTGACGAACGCGCCCAGGCGCCTCCAGGCCGCCTGCATCTCGGAAACCAGTTGCTCCATCTGCGCCGCCACCGTCGTTTCGCGCGTGATGCCGAAGACGCTCTGGCCTGCCGCCTCGTAGATCAGCGCGGCATCGCCGTGTTCATGGATCGATGCGAACACGTCGCCGGTCAGCGCCTGCTGGTAGGGCATGCCCAGCGGAGCGGGCGCCTGGGGCTCGTCCCAGGCATCGATCCACGCGCTGCGCACCACCCGGCAGGGCTTGCCGCTGTGGGCGCGCGAGATCACCGTGTCATCGCTGCCGCTGTCGATCAGGCGCCGCATCAGGGCGGGAGGGGTATGGTTCTCGCGCGCCGCCATCCACAGCGTTCCGAGCCACGCCCCTTGCGCGCCCGCGCCGATGCAGCCCAGCACCTGGGCGCCCGTGGCAATGCCGCCCGCGGCCAGCACCGGCTTGCCTTGCGCGGCCTCCACGATCTGCGGCAGCAGCGACAGCGTGCCGATCGGCCCCGTGTGCCCGCCTGCGTCGTAGCCCTGCGCCACGAGCACGTCCACCCCCATGTCCAGGGCCTTGCGCGCATGCCGCACGGTGCCCACGAGCGACATGGTCAGCTTGCCGCGGCTGCGCGCCTGCGCGATGAGGCTGGCGCGCAGGCCGATGGCCGTGACCACCGCACGCGCGTTGGATTGCAGCACCGCATCGATCTGCGCCTGGAACAGCGCCTCGGAGCGTGCATGGGTGGTGAAGAAGCTCGGTGCACCGGGCGGCTTGACGGCGAAGCGCGCGCGCAGGCCCTCGACGAAGGCCACGTGCTCCGGCGGCAGCGCCGCCTTCAGGCCGTGCGGATCGGCCTGCTGCGGCACCTTGGCAGGGAGCATGAGGTCGATGCCATAGGGCCGCCCGTCCAGGCGGCGCTCCACCGCCTCGACGATGGCCGGGATCTGCCCGGGCGCGTCGCGTCCGAGCCCCAGCACGGGAAAGCCCCCCGCCTCGGCGATGGCCACCACCACGTCGGGCTCGTGCGAGAAGCCGAAGATGGGGTGCCGGATGCCCAGGGTGTCGCAGATCGGGGTGCGCAACGCGGCCATGTCAGTTCGCCTCGATGCCGGCCTGCTTGATGACCCGGCCCCACCTCTCGTATTCCCTGGCCACGAAGGCGTCGAACTGTGCGGGCGTCTGCAGCGCCAGCTCCATGCCCAGGGAGGCGAACTTGGCCTGCACGTCCGGCTGCGCCACCACCCGCTCCACGTCCGCCGCCAGCTTCTGCAGCACCGGCGCCGGCGTGTTGGCGGGGGCCACCAGGCCGAACCACGTGCCGACTTCGTAGTTGGGCAGGTTCGCCGACTCGGCCACCGTCGGCAGATCCGGCAGCGCGCTCGCGCGCTTGGCCGTGGTGACCGCGAGCGCGCGCAGCTTGCCGCTCTTCGCATGCGGCATCGCCAGCGCCGCGGTCAGCGGCATCATGGCCACGCGGCCGCCCAGCAGGTCGTTGAGCGCGTCCGTCTGCCCCTTGTAGGGCACGTGGGTCAGCTTGATGTGGGCTTCCTGCGCCAGCAGTTCGCCCGACAGGTGGTTGGAAGTGCCCAGGCCCGCCGTCGCATAGGTCAGCGGCGGGTCACTCTTCCTCGCCAGCTCCACCAGCTGCGCCATGGTGCCGGCCTGCACGCTGGGGTGCACCACGATCACGTTGGGCACGATGCCGAAGCCGGCAATCGCCTTGAAGTCGCGCACGGGGTTCCATGTCACCTTTTGCAGGCTGGGCCCCACGGCGTGGCTCGGGCTCACGAGCAGCAGCGTGTAGCCGTCGGCCGGCGCTTTGGCCACGAAGTCGGTGCCGATGGCGCCCCCTGCGCCGGTCTTGTTCTCCACGATGAACGGCTGCCCGTTCATCGTGGAGAGCTTGTCCCCGACCAGGCGCGCCACCGAGTCCACGATGCCGCCCGCGGAGAACGGCACGATGATCCTGACCGGCTTGGCCGGATAGGCGGCTTGCGCATGGGCCGCAGCCAGCGGGGCCGCAGCCAGGACTGCCGCCCAGGCCAGACGGATGAACTTCTTCATGGTTATCTCCTTGGAGTAGTGATGAGGGTCAGAACGTGTGAATGAATTCGGCGTGTCCGAGCAGCGCGTCAAAACGCGGCCCATCAAGGCGCAAAGCGCAGCCATAGCGCGGGCTATGGCGAGCATTTGCAACGCAGAGGGGGCGTGTTTTGGCGTGATGAGCGGGCATGGCGGATTCGTTCACACGTTCTCAGGCGGCCGCGGCGGCCATGGTTCGCCTGGCGATGTTGGTCAGGTGGATCTGGCTGGTGCCCTCGTACAGGCGGAACAGGCGCACGTCGCGGTAGAACCGCTCCGCCACGTTGTCTGCGATGTAGCCGCCGCCGCCGAACAGCTGCACCGCGCGGTCCGCGACGCGGCCGCACATCTCGGAGGCGAACAGCTTGCACATGGAGGCTTCCATGGTCACGTCGGCGCCGGCGTCGCGCTTGCGCGCGGTCTCCAGCACCAGGGCGCGCGCGGCGTGGACCTCGGTATTGCTCTCGGCGATCATCTGCTGCACCAGCTGGAACTCGCCCACGGGCTGGCCGAACTGCCGGCGCGTCTGCGCGCGGCGCACCATCTCATCCACCAGACGTATCGCGGGGCCCACGCACAGGCCTGCAAGGTTGATGCGCTGCTTGTTGAGCGCCTTCATCGCCGTCTTGAAGCCCTGCCCCTCCACACCGCCCACGATGGCACTCTCATGCACGCGCACCTGGTCCAGCACCACCTCGCCCACGGGCGATCCGTGCTGGCCCATCTTGCGGTAGGCCGGCGGCGTGCTCAGGCCGGGCGCGCCCCGCTCCACCAGGAAGGCCGTGACGCCGCGCGCGCCCCTGGACTGCGGATCGGTGCGCGCGAACACCGTGAACAGGTTGGCAATGGGCGCGTTGGTGATGAAACACTTGCTCCCCGTGATCACGTAGTGGTCGCCGTCGCGCACCGCCGTGGTCCGCAGCGCCGTGGCGTCCGAGCCTGCGTCGGGCTCGGTCAGGGCGAAGCAGCCGGTCACCTCGCCGCTGGCCAGCAGCGGCAGGTAGCGGCGCTTCTGCTCGGGCGTGCCGTCCACCACCAGCGATTCGGACGCGATGCCCGTGTTGCCGCCGAAGCGCGCGCGGAAGGTGGTGGCGACCTGCGACACCTCGATGTTCACCAGCGCCAGTTCCTCCGTGGTGAGGCCCGCGCCGCCGTACTCCTCGGGAATGCTGTGGCCGAACAGGCCCAGCTCGCGCATGCGCTGCACCACGGGTTCGGGAATCTCGTCCGCCGCGTCCACCTGCGCCTCGATGGGCAGGCATTCGGTGCGGAGGAACGAACGGATTTCCTCCAGCATGGCTTGCAGTTTTTTGGTGTCTCTGATCATGGTTTTCCTCGTCTAGCGCAGCCCTTGGGCGATTTCGAGTTGGTGCACGGCCTCCTTGAGCAGCGGGGCCACTTCCCGGCCGAGCCGCTCGCGCAGCGCGCGATGCGCGGTGATCGTGCAGTTGAGCGCCAGCGGGGAATCCCCCAGGGCGCTTCTGACGGGCGCCGCGATGGCATGGATTTCCTTGCGCCAGTCACCCTTGGAGTGGCAGTAGCCGTGCGCGGCAAACCGCTTCTTGTCGGCTTCCCAGAGCGGCCGGTATTGCTCGAACTCCGCGCGGCTCTTCACCTTCAGGAAGTTCAGGATGGCCGTCTGCTGCGCGGCGGTGCAGCCCAGGATGAGCGCGCGCCCCATGGCGCAGGGCAGCAGCGGGCGCGTGGTGCCGATGTCGGGCAGGTGCTGGTTGGTGGAGTCCGCGCGCACGGAGTCGATGTAGACGAGCTGGTCGCGGTCGCGCACGCCCAGGTTGACGGTGCACCCCGTCGTGCGCGCCAGCGACTCCATGAGCGGCTTGGCCAGCTGGCGCACCTGCATGCTCGCGAGCAGGGGGTGCGCGAGCGACAGCACGCCCGGCCCCAGGCGGTACTTCTGCCCATGCGCGTCGCGGCTCAGATAGCCCAGCAGGGTCAGCGTGTAGGTGAGCCGGGAAACGGTGGGCTTGGGCAGGCCGGTGCGGTCCGCGATCTCCCGGTTGCCCAGCAATGGCGTGGCGGCCGTGAATGCGCGCAGCACCTCCAGGCCGCGCGCCAGGTTCATGGAGAACTGGCGGTCGGCGGACAGATCGTGCGGGTTGACGAGCCCTGGAAGCGGGATGGTGTTCAAGGTGGAGCCTTCGGTCAGGACGCGCCATGATTCGGCGCACCCCAGCGGGCGTCAACAGGATCCGGCCTCATGTTTCGCTGTGCAAAACATGGGCTTGCCGTGTCCCATGCGGGCTGGCACAAACGCAGTCCTTCCACGGCTCTTCGTTCGTTTCCATGACCTCTTCTTCCTCGAATCGGGGCGCACTGGCCGGCGTGCGCATCCTCGACATGGCCACCGTGCTGGCGGCCCCCAGCGGCGCCACCCTGTGCGCCGACCACGGCGCGGATGTCGTGAAGCTGGAGCTGCCCGACGGCAGCGATGCGCTGCGCCACATGCAGCCCATCCAGGACGGATCGCCGCTGTGGTGGAAGGTGGCGAACCGGGGCAAGCACGGCATCACGCTGGACGTGCGCAAGCCGCGCGGGCGCGAGCTGCTGCTCTCCATGCTTGCCCGCTTCGACGTGCTGGTGGAGAACTTCCGCAGCGGCAGCATGGACAGGTGGGGGCTGGACATCGCCACCCTGCACCAGGCCAATCCGCGCCTGATCGTCGTGCGCCTCACGGGCTTCGGGCAGACCGGCCCGTACCGCGCGCGTGCCGGATTCGCGCGCGTGTTCGAGGCCATGAGCGGCTTCACCAGCCTCACGGGCGAAGCCGGCCGCTCTCCGCTGCACAGCAACTTTCCGGTGGGCGACGCGGTCGCGGGCGTGTTCTGCGCCTTCGCCATCGCCGCCGAAGTCGCACGCCTGCGCGGAGAACCGCAGGCCCTCGGCTGCGAGGTGGACCTCTCCGCGACGGAAGCCCTGTTCCGCCTCCTGGATCCGCTGGCCGTGGAGCACGAGCGGCTGGGGCAGGTGCGGCATGCCGTGGGCAACCGCACCACCTACACGGCCCCGTCCAACATGTACCAGAGCCGGGACGGCATCTACTTCTCGATGGTCGCGTCCTCGCAGGCCGTCTTCGTGCGCCTGTGCCAGGCGCTGGACCACCCGCAATGGCTGGCGGACCCGCGCTTTGGCACCTCGACGCAGCGTATCGCGCACCTGGACGCGCTCGACAACGGCATCGCCGAATGGTTCCGCCAGCGGCCGTTCGCGGAGATCTCGGCGCTGCTGGAGCGGCACGAGATCCCCTTCAGCAAGGTCTACGACATCCGCGACATCGAGGCCGACCCGCACTTCCAGGCGCGCGGCGCCATCATCCGCCTGCCCGACCCAGACCACGGCAGCCTGCCTCGCATCGCCGGCCGCGACATGCCCACGCCGCGCACCGGCCCCGCCGTGGGGGAGCACAACGCGCAGGTGTATGCGCAATTCGGGCTCTCCGACGCCGACCTGGCCGACCTGCGCGCCCAAGGCGTGATCTGACTTCCGGGAGCATCCATGCACACTTCTTTCAACGCCCTCGTCACGCGCAACCAGGACGGGCAAGTACGCTCGGCCCTGGAGCCCCTCACCACCGACCGGCTGTCCCCCGGAGAGGTCACGCTGCGCACGCTCTATGCGGGCGTGAACTACAAGGACTGCCTGTCGCTACTGGGCAAGGCCCGCATCATTTCCAGCTATCCCCGCATACCGGGCATCGAGGCGGTAGGCGAAGTCATCGAATCCCGTGCCGCGGATTTCAGCCCCGGCGACGCCGTGCTGGTGCATGGCTTCCAGACCGGGATCGACTTCGACGGCGGGCTCTCCGAGGTCATGCGCGTTCCGGCAGGCCACCTTCAGCACGTGCCCGAGGGGCTGACGCCGCAGCAGGCCGCGGTCATCGGCGTGCCGGGGTTCACCGTCGCGATGGCCCTGGAGCGTTTCGAGACCTGGGGCCTCAGGCCCGATGACGGCATGGTGGCCGTCACCGGCGCGGGCGGCGCGGTGGGGCGCCTGGCCATCCACATCCTGTCGCGCGCCGGCTACCGGGTCGCGGCCATCACGCGCAATCTGGCGCATGCCGATGCGCTGCGCGCCCTGGGCGCATGCGACGTGCTGGACGCCAGCCTCGCCTTCGCCCCCGCGCGTCCGCTGGAAAAGGCGCGGTTCGCAGCCGCCATCGACAACGTGGGCGGCAACACCCTGGCCTGGCTGCTGCGCTCCATGCAGGACGGCGGCCTCGTGGCCTCGGTGGGCAATGCGGCCGGCAACACCTTCGACGGCAGCGTGCTGCCCTTCATCATGCGCAGGGTGCACGTGTTCGGCGTGGTCGCCAACGCGCCATGGGATGAGCGACGGCGCCTGTGGCACCGGCTTGCGCATGCCTGGGCGCCCGACTTTGCCGCGCTGGCGCCCTATGTGCAGTACATCCGCCTGTCCGATGTACTGCCCCACGCCCACCAGCAGCTGGCCGGCGCCACCAGCGGCCGGACCATCGTGGCGTTCTAGGGCGAATCGACATTCAAACACCCCCGTCGCCAAGGTCCTGGGCAGTCGACGGCTAGGCGCGAGCCGCGCCGTGTATCGGGATACACCAGCGGCGAGTAACGACGCCGGGGGCTGCCCAGGGCCTTGGCCCGAAGGGTTGCCCATAGCGGCCTGCCAAGCGTCGTTGCTCTTCGGTTGCTGGTACCTACCAGCGCCCTCATCGCGCCTAGCCTGGCAGGCCGCTATGGGCAACGACGGGGGTGTTTGAATGTCGATTCGCCCTAGGGCCTGTTAACACTATGGAAGGGGTCGCGAAGCTCATGACAGCCCGCCCATCAAGGCGCGCGACGCAGTGCGTGCGTGCGCACGCACAAGGAGCGCAACGCCGAGGGGCGGGCTGTCATGAGCTTCCCTTCGGGTTGCCTCGCAAAGGGGCCGTCTGCGGCGTTGCCCACGCTTGCAAGGCATCGGCCTTGCGGCGCGCGGGCGCCTTGCATCCAGCCCCTTTGCGAGGCAACGCGATCCCCTTCCATAGTGTTAACAGGCCCTAGATCAATCGAGCGGCCAGGGCAGGGGCTCGCCAGGGGGCTGCGGCCCGGCCGGGGCGGCGGGCGCGGGTGCTGCCTGGCCCACCGCGCGCCACCACGGCGCGAGGTCCAGGCCGTGCGCGGGCTCCACGGGCTCGCCCAGGCGCGGCATGAGCAGTTGCGCGCCGTGCCGGGGCGCGAGCTGCAGCAGCGTCTCGGCCGGCTCGTCCCAGTCGTGCACCGCGAGGTTGAAGGTGCCCCAGTGCACGGGCAGGAAGGCGCCGCCGCCCAGCAGGTCGAGCGCCTTGAGCGCGTTACCGGGCCCCAGGTGGATGTCGCCCCAGGTGGGGTGGAAGGCGCCGACCTCCAGCATCACCAGGTCGAAGGGGCCCAGGCGCTCGCGGATCGCCGCGTATTCGGTGGTCAGGCCCGTGTCGCCGCTGAAGAACACGCGGTGGCGCGGCGATTCGATGACCAGCGAGGCCCACAGCGTGGCGTTGCGGTCCTTGAAGCCCCGGCCCGAGAAGTGCTGCGACGGCGCCGCGTGCACCGCGAGGTCGGCATGCGGCAGGGTGTAGGTCTGCCACCAGTCCAGCTCGGTGATGCGCGCGGCGGGCACGCCCCAGGCCTCCAGGTGCGCGCCCACGCCCAGCGGGGTGACGAAGGGCACGTCCTGCCGGGCGAGCGCGCGGATCGTGGGGTAGTCCAGGTGGTCGTAGTGGTCGTGCGAGATCAGCACCAGGTCCAGCGGCGGCATGGCGGACAGGCGCACGGGCACGGGCTGGAAGCGCTTGGGGCCCATGAGCCGCGAGGGCGAGGCGCGCGGGCCCCAGACGGGGTCGGTGAGCACGCGCAGGCCGTCGATCTCGATGAGCACCGTGGAGTGCCCGAGCCACGTGGCCCGCAGGCCCGAGCCCGGCGTGCGGCGCCAGGCATCGAGCGGGTCCATGGAGGGCAGCGGCGCGCCCGGCAGGAGCCGGCCGCTGGGGCGCAGGATGTCGCGCAGCGCGGGCCGCGGCGCCTGCGTGTCGCGCAGGCCGGGCAGGATGGGGTGGACGTTGCGGAACGCGCCGCCCACCCACAGCGGCGAGTCCTGCATGCGCTCCAGGCGCAGGCCGTTGGCGCGTTTGCCGAAGGATTTCATGGCGGGGATGCTACCCGTGCAGGCCGTGCGCGTGTTGCGTCAGGCAGCGGATGAAGTCCATGAGCGTGGCCGCGACGTGCTCGCGGTTCCACATCACGGTGATCGGGCCGAAGCGGATGCTCGACTCGATCCTGATCTTGCGGAACATGCCGATCGAGGCCTGGTAGTCGGCCATCGACTCGGAGCACACGCCCACGTAGTCGCCCTTGTGCAGCAGGGCCTGCATCATCGCCAGCGACGCGGTCTCGGCCCGGGGCACGAGCCAGGACGCCCCCTGCTCGATCAGGAAGGCGTCCATCTGCATGCGCGTGAGCGTGCCGCCGGGCGGCATTACCCATTGCTCATGCAGCATGTCGCGGAAGCTGAGCGCGTCGCTGTGCGCCCAGTGCTTGCTGCCCTGGCCGACGACGATGGCCACGCGGTCTTCGAACAGCACCTCGTGCTCCAGCCCCGGCTGGTGGGCGCGCGCGTCCAGCACGCCGATGACGGCGTCGAGCGCGCGCGCCTCCAGCCCCTTGAGCAGGTTGTCGAACGGCCCGTCGTGGATGGAGACGGCCACGTCCGCGTGCGTGCGCTGGAAGGCGCTCACCGCCTCGGGCAGCCCGCCCGCGATGCCGGCCCAGACGCTGCCCACGTTCAGGCGCGGCACGCGCCCCTGGGCCACGGCCTGCATTTCGCGGCCGGTGCGCGAGATGTCGCCCAGCACGTTGACCGCCAGCCGCTTGAGCAGGTGCCCCGCGGGCGTGAGCTGCACCTTGCGCCCGCGCACCACCAGCGGCGTGCCGGCCACGCTCTCCAGCTCGGCCAGCCAGTGCGACATGGCCGACTGCGTCATGTGCAGGCGCTCGGCCGCGCGCGTGAGCGTGCCCGCCTCGTCCAGCACCAGGAACGACTCCAGGTGCCGCACCTTGAGCCGGCGCGCCCAGGAGGCGCCGTCGCCAATCATGAACAAACCCTCATGCAGCCATTGTGCCTTTTCACTAGGCATCCGGGGGGTGCTTCACCACAATGCGCCGATCGTTTTTTTCCGCCACGCCGCCGAAGGGATTGCCCATGCCAGCCACGTTCAAGAACCTCTCCAAGCTCCTCGCGGGCGCCGCGCTGGCGGCCGCCGCCACGACCGCCGCGTGGGCGCAGGGCAGCTACCCCGGCCGCCCGATCCGCCTGGTGGTCTCGCAGGCGCCCGGCGGCAGCAGCGACACCATCGCGCGCCTGTGGGCCGAGCACGCGGGCAAGGCCATCGGCGGCACCATCGTGGTGGAGAACAAGCCGGGCGGCGGCGGCATCATCGCCGCGCAGAGCGTGCTGAACCAGCCGGCCGACGGCTACACGCTGCTGTACGGCAGCGTGTCGCTGATGGTGCTCAACCAGTTCACCTACAAGCCCCTGCCCTACTCGCCCGAGAAGGATTTCACGGGCGTGGCCATGCTGACCACGGTGCCCTTCGTGCTCTCGACCAACCCGGCCACGGGCATCAAGACGCTCAAGGAGCTGACCGAGCGCGCCAAGGCCGCGCCGGGCAAGCTGAACTTCGCATCGGCGGGCCTGGGCAATTCCACGCACCTGGCGGTGGAGCTGCTGTCCAAGGCGCTGGGCATCTCGATGACGCACATCCCCTACAAGGGCGAGGCCGACGGCATCATGGCCACCATCGGCGGGCAGGTGGAGGTGATGGCGCCCGTCTACGGCACGGCGCTGCCGCACATCAAGAACGGCAAGCTCAACGCGCTGGCCGTGCTCGCGCCCCGGCGCACCGCCGAGCTGCCCGACGTGCCCACGGCCGGCGAGCTGGGCGTGAAGGGCTTCGACAACATGGGCTGGAGCGGCATCGTGGCGCGCGCGGGCACGCCGGCCGACATCGTGGACAGGCTCAACAAGGCCACCGAGGCCTTCCACAAGAGCCCCGAGGTGCAGGCCAAGCTGCAGAGCATGGGCGTGCTGCCCGTCTCGGGCCCGGCGTCGCTGGTCATGGAGACCACGGTGCGCGACGCCAAGGCCTGGGGCCCGGCGCTGGACGCGCTGAACCTGAGCGCCAAGTGAGGAGCGGCGCCATGAAGAAGCAAGCCATGGTGGTCTGCCCGCAGCCCGAGGCGGCCGAGTCGGGCACAGACATCCTGCGCGCGGGCGGCAACGCGGTGGACGCCGCCGTGGCCACCGCGCTCGCGCAGACGGTGGTGGACCCGCTGATGTGCGGCATCGCGGGCTTCGGCACCGCGGCCGTGTACCTGCCCGGCGCGGGCGTGCACGAGTACTTCGACTTCCACTCGCCCGCGCCGCTGGCCGCGCGCGAGGACATGTGGGAAGACCTGCTCGAAGGCGAGACGCCCGACGGCTTCGGCTTCATCCTCAAGGGCCGCGTGAACGACATCGGCCCGCAGTCCATCGCCACGCCCGCCACGCTCAAGGGGCTGGAGGCCATGCACCAGGCCTACGGCCGCCTGCCGTGGAGGCAGGTGGTGGAGCCCGCGATCCGCTGGGCGCAGGACGGCTTCTTCGTGCGCCCCGGCATGCACGCGTTCTGGATCGACGAGCCGACCTCGGGCCGCGTCGGCAACCTGGAGCGCCTGCAGTACGGCGAGGAGGGCCGCGCGCTCTACTGCCGCCCGGACGGCCGCCCCAAGCCCATCGGCGCGCCGCTGCGCAACGAGGGCATGGCGCGCGTGCTGCGCCGGATCGCCGACGAGGGATCGCACCCCTTCTACCAGGGCGACCTGGCGCGCGAGATGGTGGCGCACCTGCAGTCGCTCGGCGCGCTGATCACGCTCGAGGACCTGGCGCGCTACGAGGTGCAAAGGAACGCCCCCCTCGTGGGCAGCTACCGCGATCGCACCGTGACCACCAACCAGCCCCCGGGCGGCGGCGCGATGCTGCTGGAGATGCTCAACATCCTCGAGAACTTCGACCTGGGCGCGATGGAGCACAACAGCCCCGAGTACCTGCGCATCGTCTGCGAGGCGATGAAGAAGGCCACGTCGGACAAGGACCGCCACATCGGCGACCCGCGGTTCTTCGACGTGCCGCTCGACCAGCTGCTCTCCAAGGACATGGCGCGCGAGGCCGCCGCGCAGATCCGCGCGGGCCGGCGCTTCGGCGTGGAGCGCGTGAACCCCGGCGCGCCGGTGCCGCGCGACACCACGCACCTTTGCGTGGTCGATGGCGACGGCAACTGCGTCTCGATGACGCATTCGCTCGCCATGCCCTCGGGCGTGATCACGCCGGGCATGGGCTTTCTCTACAACGGCTGCATGGGCGTGTTCGACCCGCGCCCGGGCCGCGCGGGCAGCATCCGGCCGGGCAAGAGCCGCTTCACCTCGTCGTGCCCCACCATCACGTTCAAGGACGGCAAGCTCGACGTGGTGCTCGGCGCGCCCGGCGGCACGCAGATCGCCATGGGCGTGCTGCAGGTGCTGCTCAACGTGATCGACCACGGCATGCAGATGCAGGCCGCCGTGAGCGCGCCGCGCTTCTCGTCCACCAGCAACGCCATCGACGTGTGCAACCGCATCCCGCGCCACACCGCGCGCGCGCTGGAGGCCCAGGGCTACCAGGTCAACCGCAACCCCTACAACTACACCATCGCCTGGGTGCACGGCGTGCAGGCGCTGCCCGACGGGCTGCACGGCGGCGCCGACCCGGGGCGCGACGGGGTGGCCTACGGGCTCATGCTCTGACCTGGCGACTCAGGACGCCGTCAGGTCGTCCTTCAGCAGCACCGGCACGCGCCCGATGGAGCGCACGCCGTCCAGCAGGCCGGCTTCGGGCCCGGTGCGGGCGCGGAAGCGGCGCAGGAGCACGGAGCCCCCGGGGCGCAGCCGCAGGCGGTGGAAGTCGGGGCCGTCGCCGTCGGTGTCGATCTCCCAGCCGTCGATGGCCGCCCATGGCACGAAGTACTGGCCCGCGGCGTCGGCCACGCGCAGGCTGGCGATCGCCTCGGCGATGCCGCCCTCGCCGCCCAGGTTGAGCAGGGCGCTGCGCGACGCCAGCACGCCGTCGGCGCGCAGCTCGATCCAGTGGCGCGGGCCGGCGTAGCGCAGCGGCGGCGCCACGGGCGGAGCGCCTTCGGGCGGTACCAGGCGGCCATGCCGCCACTCGCCCAGCACATCCGGCGGCACCTGGCGCAGGCCGGCGCGGTGCAGGCGCCGCAGCGCCAGCAGCCCGCACAGCGGCAGCAGCGCGAAGTACAGGCCCAGGACCAGGCCCCGCTCCTCCACCTTGCCGTGCAGCGCGAAGCCGACGAAGGGGCTGAAGACGATCAGCATCCAGCACAGCATCAGCCAGCCGACCTTGCGCCGCGCGCCCGGCGGCAGGGGCGTGCGGCGGTAGACGGGGTGCGGCTGCGGCATGTGTCTCGCGTGCATCGGGGATCTGCCCCGATTCTGCCTCCTGCCCGCACGCCGGCATGCGCTCTTCATTCGATAGCTTGAATCGCTTGCCAGTAAAGCACTTAAGGCCTATTTTGCTCCATCATTCCTCGACCGCCTCGTGCATGGCCGCGCTGCCGCGCCGCCAGTAGCCCGAGGCCCTGACCCACTTGGGATGCACGCCGCGCTCACCCACGAGGTGCGCGCGCAGCGCCTTGGCGACGCCCGTCTCGCAGGCCACCCAGGCGTGCACGTCGCCCGCGGGCAGCGCCTGCGCGCGCAGCGCGGCCAGCAGCGGTGCGGGGTCGCCGGGCGCGGCGCCGCCGCGGTGCACCCAGCGGATGCGCGCATCGGCCGCCGTGGGCAGGGGCTGCTCGTCGGCCGGTCCGTCCACCTCGACGAGCGCGAGCGCGGGCGTGCCCGCGGGCAGCTCGGCCAAGCGGCGCGCGACGGCGGGCAGGGCCGTCTCGTCGCCGGCCAGCACGTAGCCGTCGAACGCCAGCGGCACGATCATCGAGCCGCGCGGCCCGCCCACGCCGATGCGCTGGCCCGGCGCGGCCCGCAGCGCCCAGGCGGTGGCGGGGCCCGCGTCGTGCAGGGCGAAGTCGATGGCCAGCGTGCGCGCCGCCGCGTCGTGCAGGCGCGGCGTGTAGTCGCGCATCGCGGGGCGCGGCGCCTGCGGGCCGGGCGTGCCCTGCGCGTCGAAGCGCGGCAGGTGCAGCGCGCCCGTGGCCGCGTCGGGCAGGATGAGCTTCACGTGGTCGTCGAAGCCGGGGCTGTGAAAGCCCTCCAGCTCCTCGCCCGCGAGGGTGACGCGCACGCAGTGCGGCGTGATGCGCTCGGCGCGCTGCACGGTGAGGGTGCGCAGGCGCAGCTCGTGGCGCACGCGCTGCGAGGCGCGGGCGGCGAGCAGTTCGGGGGTTGCGTTCATGAGGGTGTCCTTTCGTTCCGGTCGTTCATTGCGCTGCGTGCCGCCGCAGCTCCCTCTCCCGCTTGCGGGGGAGGGCCGGGGTGGGGGCCGGCGGCATGGTGTCCGTGGTGTGGCGCGGGCCCTCACCCCGGCCCTCTCCCAGGGGGAGAGGGGGCGAAGGCGGGCGCGCGGCGGTGAATGTCAAAGCCGCTCGATCTGGCGCGCCGCGGCGTCGAGCACGTCGGCGATCGCGTGGGCCTGCGCGTCGCCCATGGGCTCGCGCGCCAGGCGCATGTGCAGGGCCTGGCGCAGGTTGCCCACGGCGCGCTCCACAGGCGCGGGGCGGGCGTGGCGGCCCGTGCGCATGGCGGCGCCGCTGTCCATGCGGGCCAGCAGCTCGTCCACCTCGGCGCGGTGGGCCTGCAGGTGCTCCAGCCCCGCGGCGGTGGCGGTGTGCAGCTTGCGCCCGCCGTCGCCGGCGGCCACGGTCACGTGGCCCATCTCCTCCAGCAGCGTGAGCGTGGGGTAGATCACGCCGGGGCTGGGGCTGTAGCTGCCGCCCAGGCGCTCTTCGATGGCCTTGATGAGTTCGTAGCCGTGGCGCGGCTTGTCGGCGATGAGCCGCAGCAGCACGAGGCGCAGCCCGCCGTGGCCGAACACGCGCCCGCCGCGCCGCGTGGCGGGGTGGCCGGTGCGCAGGTCGAGGAATTCAGGGTCTTTCATGGCATTCAATTCGATATATCTGTTTGTTTACGATATATCTAATTGAATGCTGGCCGCGGGCGCCCGCGCGAAGCCCCCTCGGCCGCCGTGGTTGCTACCCCGCCGCCGCCAGCCCCGCCGCGTGCCCGCGCGTGAAGGCTTCCTCGAACACCGAGTAGCCCGACCAGTCGGCGTGCGCGAACAGCAGGCGCGCGGTGCCGGGTGTGGGCGGCAGCGGCACGCGCTCTCCATTCGATAGCTGCCAGCGCTTTCCTGGTGGGCGCTGGAGGCCGATCTGGCTTAAAAACCCTAGCGTGCCCGGCACGGGGATGGACATGGCGTGCCCGTAGCGCGTGACCTGCATGCGCGTGGCGCGCCCGGCCAGGTCGGGGTGGGGCACGGCGAGCGCGGCGAGGATGGCGTCGCGCCAATGCGTCCAGGGCCGCCCGGCGAGCTGCGCGCGGCCATCGGGCAGGTCGCCCAGGGCCTGGTAGTAGCTCAGCACCGTGGGCGCGGCGAGCAGCGCGCCGGGGTCCAGCCGCTGGTGGCCCGCGTCCACGTAGCCCAGGCCGCCGGGCACGGGGTCGGCGTGCAGCACGTTGTCCCACGCGGGCGCGGCGCCCTCGCGGTCGGCCAGCGGCGCGTCGATGTGGATGTTGGCGACGAGCCAGGGCGCCCACTGCAGGCGGCGCGCGGCCTCCTGCACGAAGGCGGGCGCGGGCCGCACCACGCGCGCGGCGACGAACGCGGGCAGCGCGACGATGCAGCGCGCGGCCTGCCAGCGCTCCACGCGGCCGCTGGCGTGGTCCAGCGCATCCACCTCCACGCCGTGGCGCGTCTCGGCGATGCGCAGCACGCCGGTGCCGCAGCGCACCTGGCCCGCGCCCAGCGCGGCCAGGCGCCGCGCGAGCCAGCCGTTGCCCTCGGGCCAGGTGAGCACGCCTTCGCGCTCGGCCCCCTCGTCGTCGCCGGGCGCGTGGAAGCCGTGGCGGCTCGCGAAGTAGTGGATGCCCGCCCAGGCGGAGACGCGCGCGCAGCCGGCGCCGTAGTCGTCGCGGCAGCAGTAGTCCAGGTACCAGCGCAGGTAGGCGTCATCGAGCCCCTCGCGCGCGAGCCATGCATCGAAAGTGATAGCATCCAGCGCTTGATGGACGGGCGATGGAGGCCGGTTTGGCATCCATGCCTTGAGCGCGGGCATGGTGAACGGCGCGGCGCGCGAGAGCTCTTGGACGCGCCTGGAGAAACGCCGGTACTGCGCCAGCGTGGATTCGCCCACGCCCTGCACGGGCAGCAGCCCTTCCTGCCAGTGGCCGTGCAGGAACAGGCGCTCCTGCGGGCTGTGGCACAGGTGGCGCTCGTCATATTGCCAGCGGCCGGCCACGCGGCGGCGCAGGCCCAGTTCTTCGAGCAGGTCCTGCACCTCTCCCGCGTGCCTGCCGGGCACGGGCAGGTAGTGCGCGCCCAGCGGGCAGGCGACGCCGCGCACGCTGCCCGCGCGGCTGTTGCCGCCGGGCTCGTCCTCCAGCTCCAGCAGCACGCAGTCGTGAACGCCCGCGAGCCGCAGCGCGCGCGCCGCCGCCAGCCCCGCGATGCCGCCGCCCGCGACCACCACGCGCGTGCGGTGCGTGGCGGCGGGCGCGGCGCCTTCGGGCCGGTCACGCAGCGCGTGGCCGCGCTCCATGGCGATGCCGGTGAAGCCGCCTTCGAGCCCGGGCCTGGGCGCGCAGGCCGCCAGCGCAAACGGCGCGGCCAGGAAGCTGCGGCGGTCCATCAATGTGTCACCGCGCCCCATTCCTGTTCGTAGGTGTGCACCAGCACCTGGTTGGACAGGCGGTTCACCCCGGCCGGCACGCGCGCCATGTCGCGCGGAAAGTCGAACAGCAGCGGCAGGCTCTGCGCGTCGAGGAAGCGCAGCCCCTCGGGCAGCGCGGCGCTCGCGCGCCAGGGCCTGCGGCCGGCGATCACGAAGCCCCATTCGCCGAAGCTCGGCACGTGCGCGTGGTAGGGCCGCGCCGCCAGGCCCACGGATTCGATGGTCGTGACCACCGTCCAGAAGCTCTTGCGCGCGACCAGCGGCGAGGTGGTCTGCACGACGGCGTAGCCGCTCGCGGCCAGGCGCTGGTCCAGCAGCGCGTAGAAGCTGTTGGTGTACAGCTTGCCGATGGCGAAGTTGGTGGGGTCGGGGAAGTCCACGACGATCACATCGAAAGTTTCGTGCGCCCCCACGCTCCCCGCTTCGCGTGGTTCGCTGCCCCCCGAGGGGGCCCTCGCGCCTTGGGGCGGCCCGGCGGCACTCGAATCCGTACCCTCCTGCAGCCACTGGAACGCGTCGGTGTTGACGATGCGCACGCGCGCGTCGGACAGCGCGCCCGCGTTCAGCCGCCGCAGTGCCGGGTCTTGGGTGAACAGGCGCGTCATGGCCGGGTCCAGCTCCACCAGCGTGACCGATTCGACCGAGGGGTACTTGAGCACCTCGCGCACCGCCATGCCGTCGCCCCCGCCCAGCACCGCCACGCGCCGGGGCGCGCCGTGCGCGGCCATGGCGGGGTGGACGAGCGCCTCGTGGTAGCGGTACTCGTCGCGCTCGGCAAACTGCAGGTTGCCGTTGAGGTACAGGCGGTGCCCCTGCCGCCCGTGGGTGACCACGATGCGCTGGTAGGGCGACGCGGCGCTGATCACGATGCGGTCCTGGTAGAACTTGTCCTCGGCGAAGCGCGTGATGTGCTCGGCCCCCAGCAGCCCCGCGAGCAGCGCGCCCACCACCGCCGCGCAGGCCACGGCATGCGCGCGAAAGCGCCGCAGCTCATGCCGGAACAGCCACAGCGCCCACACGGCCACGGCCGCGTTCATGAAGCCGAACAGCAGCCCCGTGCGCACCAGCCCCAGCTGCGGCACGAGCAGCAGCGGAAACGCGAGCGACACGGCCAGCGCGCCGAGGTAGTCGAAGGTGAGCACCTGCGACACCAGGTCCTTGAGCCGCACGTTGCGCTTCAGTATGCGCATGACCAGCGGGATCTCCAGCCCCACCAGCATGCCCACGAGCAGCACCATGCCGTACAGCAGCACGCGGAACGCCCCCGGCGCGTAGGCGTTCGCAAGGAACAGCACGGCCGGCAGCGCCCCGCCGACCAGGGCCACGAGCAGCTCGATGCGCAAAAAATGCGCGGGCAGCTGCCGCTCGAAATAGCGCGACAGCCACGATCCCACGCCCATGGCGAACAGGTAGGTGCCGATGACGGTGGAGAACTGCAGCACCGAGTCGCCCAGCACGTACGACGCGAGCGCGCCCGCCGCCAGCTCGTACAGCAGCCCGCAGGCCGCGATGACGAAGACGCTGGCGAGCAGGGCGATGTCGGTGGGGCGCGGGGCGGGCGGGGCGGCGCCCGCCGCTTCGGGTGCGGCGCTCATGCGCGCGGGCCGGTCAATGGATCGCCGCCGCCACGATGATGCTGATGCCCAGGCACATGGCCGCCACCACCAGGGCCAGCGCGCGGTTCTGCTTCTCGACGATCTCGGCCCACAGGTCGTAGGGCGTGATCTTGTCGACGATGAGAAAGCACAGCCAGAAGACGACGACGCCGATCAGCGCGTAGAGGATGGACCCGAGGAAGGCCGCGGGCCGGAGCCATTCGATTCCCATCATGGCGTTTGCTCCTTGTGAAGGTGGTTCTTGGTCATGTCAGTCACTTGTGGCCGCCGCCCGAGGTGTAGCCGCCGAACGAGCCGCCCGAGCTGCGGTAGCCGCCGCCCGACGCGCCCGAGCAGTTGCTCATGAGCACCAGCAGGACCAGCAGCACGACGGCGGCGAGTATCAGCGTGCTGCAGCCTATGCCCGGGTTGCCGGCCACGGGGCCCGCGTCCTGGCGGCGGAACAGGGCGGCCTTGTCGCCGAGGTTGAAGGCCTGGGCGACGGCGCTGCTGTCGATGCGCTCGCCGTGCGACCAGGTGACTTCGCCGCGCGACTGCTCGCGCGAGAGGATGCCCCTGCCGCCGGTGGCGGCGAAGTCGGCGTTGCTGGTCTTCTGGCCGCGTTCGACGGGCCAGTAGAACTCGCCGAGCACGTAGTCGGTCTCGGCCGTGTAGGTGGACGCGAGGCGGTACTGCGCGCCCAGGTAGCTCGCGGTCTGCGCGCCGTTCTTGTACCGGGGCGCGCCGGTGGCGGGGCGCACCAGGCTCCAGCCGTCGCTCGCGTCCACGAGGAAGACGAAGCCGCGCCGGGCGTTGTAGAGCAGGTATTCGTCCCAGCCGAATTCCTCGTCGTCTCCCGGCTCGCGCCCCATGCGGTGCTGGAAGCCCACGGCCTGCCACTGCGCGCCCTCGAACCGGCCCACGCTGCCCAGCGGGATCAGCGGCGCGACGGGCGGCGGCTACCGCAGCTCGGGCGGCTCGTTCGGCGGCTACACCTCGGGCGGCGGCCACAAGTGACTGACATGACCAAGAACCACCTTCACAAGGA
>Ga0209959_100474_pt1 | contig 28796 bp, 27 predicted proteins | sample ThiBiot_300_biof_2_FD_183943 | JGI IMG/M metagenome (GOLD analysis project Ga0209959, IMG submission 183943) | Wastewater bioreactor microbial communities from Cape Town, South Africa - Thiocy_expt_300_biof (SPAdes) | ecosystem: Engineered > Bioremediation > Thiocyanate > Unclassified | place...
CCATGAGTCTGCAAACCCGCAGCCAAGGAAAACACGCTCTCGCCCGGCAGGTCCAGCCCGTAGCGCGATGCAAAGTACTGCCCCACCACTGCCTGCGCCAATGGCACCGGCGCCTGGGTGTAGCCCACCTGAAAGAACAGTGGCAGTGCATCCAGCCATGATGCCTCAATGCCGCCATGCTCCTCGCGGCAGAGGATCTTGGTCATGCCCGCATTCGCCATGGTGCTCCACAGGTCGCTCGCAAAGGCGCCGTCTTCAACGGCGGTCAGCAACTCGCGGCTCACTTCGTTGGCCAGCAGCCGCCGCACGGTTTCCTGGATCAGGTTGTCGTTCATCGCAGCCCCAGTCCTTTCGCAATAATTCCGCGCAGAATCTCTCGTGTGCCTCCGCGCAACGAGAACGATGGCGCCGCCAGCGTCAGCAGCTTCAGCACTTGGTCGAATTCGCTGCCATCGCCCAGCTTTTCCGGGAAGATCTCGTAGGCAATGTCGGGCAGCGATTGCTCCAGCAGAGCGCCCTGGTCCTTGACGATGGAGGCGGCCAGCGACGGATCCTCGCCCTTGGACATCATCAGTGCGATGCCTTGCGACATTTGCCGTAAGGTGGCATAGCGCCCGATCATCTTGCCGATGGCCACGGACTGCTGGCGGTTTTCCGGGTCGGCCTCATCCAGCATTTCCAGTAGCAGTTGCGTGCTGCTCAGAAACCGCTCGGCGCCAGATCGTTCGAACTTCAGCTCATCGGTCACCTGGCTCCAGCCCTTGCCTTCTTCGCCCACCAGGTGGTCGTCGGGCACGAATACGTCGTCCAGGGTGACCTCGTTGAAGATGCTGGTGCCCAGTTGCGAAACAATGGGGCGCACGCTCACGCCCGGGCGGTCCATCTCGATGAAGATCTGGCTCATGCCAGCATGGCGGTTCTCTCCCTTGTCGCTGGTTCTTACCAGGGCCACCATGTAGTGCGCATGTTGTGCGCCAGAGGTCCACACTTTGCTGCCGTTGATCTTCCAGCCACCCTCTACTTTGGTGCCCCGGGTGCGGATGGACGCTAGGTCGGAGCCCGAGTCCGGCTCGCTCATGCCTATGCAGATGAAGGCTTCGCCCTTGCAGATCTGCGGGATGATCTTGGGCGCGAGCTTGTCCCGGCTGTAACGGATGAGTAGCGGCCCCATCTGCCGGTCGGCCGCCCAGTGCGCGCCCATGGGGGCGCCCACAGCCAGCAGCTCTTCGAGCATGACGTAGCGCTCCAGCATGCTTTTGCCACCGCCGCCGGCGTCGGTGGGCCAGGTCATGCCCAGCCAGCCCTTCTCACCCAACTTCTTAGAGAAGGCAGGGTCTCGGCCCGACCAGTTGTGCGCCCGCTGAAGGCGGGGGTACTTTTTTATGTGTTCCTTGGCAAAGGCTCTCACCTCGGCCCGAAGTTCCTCACATTCGGGGGGCAAATCGCCTACCGTGATATGCAGTTCATCCATTGCTTTCCTTGCTTGCTTGCATTCAAGCAATAATTTATATTCAACACCACGATCCCGATCTAGGTAAAAACGCTGAGAAACGAGGCAAACGGTATGAATGCAATCAATCAAACAGACGTCGCTGGCGAGATCCGACCCGCCAACCGCGGTCCGCTGACCGGCATCAAGGTGCTTGACCTGACCGCCGTGGTGCTGGGGCCGGTTGCCACACAGGTGCTGGCTGATTACGGGGCCGATGTCATCAAGGTGGAGCCGCCCGAAGGTGACCTGATGCGTGCCAATGGCATAAGCCGCACCTCCGGCATGAGTTCTACCTTTATGAACATCAACCGCAACAAGAGCTCGGTCTGCATCGACCTCAAGAGCGAGCAGGGCAAGGCGCGACTGTGTCAGCTCATCGCTCAGTCCGACGTGTTGGTGCACAACATCCGCGTCAAGGCCATGGAGCGACTAGGTTTTGGCTACGCCGAAGTGGCAAAGATCAACCCCACCATCATCTACTGTGCGGCCACGGGGTTCGGTGAGGGCGGAGCGTTTGCGGGCCAGCCAGCGTTTGATGACATCATCCAGGGAGCCTGCGGCCTTGCGCACTTGGTCGGCCATGAAAGTGGGGTTCCCGAATATCCACCCACGCTGCTGGCAGACAAGATCGCCGGCCTGGCCACGGCCAACGCCATCCTGGGGGCGCTGGTATACAAGGCCCGCACCGGAGAAGGCCAGTATGTGGAGGTGCCCATGTTCGAGACTATGGTCGCCTTCACCATGACCGAGCACCTGGGCGGCCAGGGATTCAAGCCGCCGATTGGCGATGCAGGGTACGCCCGGCTGCTCAAGGGCGGGCGCAAACCCTCGCCCACCAAGGATGGGTACATCGCCCTGCTGCCCTATACCGAGCAGCACTGGAGGGCGTTCTTCCATCACTTCGGACGTGGCGAATTCATCGACCAGTTCAATATCAGCAATCGCATCGAGCGCAACAAAAACATCCAAGCCATCTATGCGGAACTGCGCAACATCACCAGGCAATATTCCACGCGGGAGTTGATGGCGGTGTGCCGCGAGATGGACATCCCCGTGGCCGAGATGTACTCCATCCACACCATTCAGACGCACCCCCATGTGCAAAGCACGGGCTTGTTCAAAACCATGGTCCATCCGACGGAAGGCGAAGTGGTAACCACCCGTCCAACGGCTTTGTTTTCCAAGAGCCCTTGTTCTATCTACAAGCCGGCCCCCAACTTGGGCGAGGACTCCGAGCGGGTACTGGGTGCTGGGCATTGAGGCTTTGCTGCCTCCTCGGCGGGCGCCATTGGCCAAGATGTCTGGTATGACTTGCGCTAATGCTTGGCCGGTTTGGACTTCTTAAACTCGCGCCCTGCGATGGGAAGAAGGGAACACCGCTTCGCTATGCCAATGCCCAGCAGTTGCGCACCTACACCCAGGTGCGCTGTCCGCCGCGGGCCTGCTGGCCGACGCAGGCTCACGCGCCGCCTGCCTTGCGGCCTATGCGGCCGAACTCCACCGGCACCTTCACGTAGGTCAGCTCGATGTCCTCGCGCGCCAGCGCCTCCATGAGGCTGCGGCACGCCGCCTCGTCCACCGACACCGTGACTGCCAGCGGCTGGTCGGCCAGCTCGAAGAAATGCGCGGAATGGAAGCGCCCCGCGTGGTCGAAGCCTTCCGCGGCGCCGATCAGCGTGCCGCCCGTCGCGCCATGCTGGCGCGCGAACTCCAGCAGCCACTCGCCAAGAGGCCTGTGCCCGTGCCGCCGGTCCTGTGCCGTGAAGAACGTCAGTTGATAGCCTTGCATGGTCAGTCCCCTCATGATGGGCGGGTGAACGAAACCGTGGCCATGCCCAGCGCCGTCATCGCGAGCGAGCCGCCCAGGTGCAGGGCCACCATGCCGGCCGACCAGCCCAGGCGGCCGTCGCGCAGCAGCGTGAGCAGCTCGGCCGAGAACGTGGAGAACGTGGACAGGCCGCCCGCCAGCCCCGTGACCACGAACAGCCGCCATTGCGGCGAGAGCCCCGGCATCGCCGCGAAGAGCGCGATGGCCGCGCCGACGATGTAGGCGGCGATCAGGTTGGACGCCAGCGTGCCCATCGGGATGTGCGGCACCAGCGCGTTCATCGCCAGGCTCAGCCCGTAGCGCGACAGCGCGCCGATGGCGGAGCCCAGGCTGATCGCCAGGACGGCATGGGTGCCCGTCATCGCCGGGCCCTCTGTCCGAAACGTTGGAATGTGTGCATGGGTCATGCCCTCCAGGAAGGTTGCAGGCTGACCGGCGGCGTAGCTGTATGCGGGAAACGCCTACAGACCCGGCCGCGGCCAGATTCCGTAGGCGTCATCAACCGCGCGATGCGGTGGTTGGAGGAGGAACGCCATCTCCTGGCGGCCACTATACCCCGTGGATGGGAGAATCGGGGCCGCCCCCTCCATCTCCCACCCACCTCCGTGGCACGCCGCATCGACCCCTACAGCCTGCGCCTGTTCGTGGCCACCGCACAGGCCGGCTCCATCGTGCGTGCGGCGCAGCAGGAGCACATTGCCGCCTCGGCGCTGGGCCGGCGTCTGTCCGACCTGGAGCACGCCTTCGGCACGCCGCTGCTGGTGCGGTCGCCGCGCGGCATCGCGTTGACCGATGCCGGGCGGCTGGTGCTGGCGCGCGGGCGCAGGATCGACGACGACCTGCAGGCGCTGGTGCGCGAGGTGCAGACCGAGGGCGACGGGGTGCGCGGCACCGTGCGGCTGTACGCCAACATGTCGTCCGTCGTCGGCTTCCTGCCGGAGCGGCTCAAGCGCTTCATGGCCGCCTATCCGCAGGTGGCGGTCTCCCTGCACGAGGAGGACACGCAGCAGGTGGTCCGCGCCTGCCTGGACGACAGGGCGGACGTGGGCGTGGCGGCGCAGACGGCGGTGCCCGCGGGCCTGGATGCCTGGCATTTCGCGCAGGACCCCCTGCACGTGGTCATGCCCGCCGGCCATCCCCTGGCGGCGCAGGCCGCGGTGGGCTTCGGCCAGGTCCTGGGGCATGCGCTGATCGGCGTGCGCCAGGGCGGGGCGCTGGACCGGACCATGCACGAGCGTGCCCAGGCGCTGGGCCAGCGCTTCGCGCCGGCGGTCTCGGTCGGCAGCTTCGACGCGGTATGCCGCATGGTGGAGGCGGGCCTGGGCATCGCGCTGATACCGCGCAGCGCGGCGGCGGCCTATGCGGGCAGCGCCACCTTCGCGCTGCGCCCGCTGGACGAGCCCTGGGCCGCGCGCAGCCTGCATCTGTACGCGCTGCACCGCTCGCCCCAGCCGCGCGCGGTGCAGGCGCTGCTGGACTGCCTGCGCGGGTAATTGCCGATCGCGCGTTTCGCGCGAGCCCCTGTGCCGATTCGGCGCTTGGATCCGCGCCCGGGGCGGGCGAGCATCGGGCATGGCTACCGATGTGTCTTCCCCTTCCGGCGCTGCCCCGGCCGTGCTGCGCTTCAACCCGCGCATGCTGTTCCTGAGCCAGTCGCCCGCGCGCATACAAGCCGCGCTGCGCGGCGAGCCCGTGGCGCTGGCCGCCGCCCTGCCGCTGCGCGACGACGTGTCCACGGACGAGATCACGCCGATCGCCATCCTCACGCACTACGACGAGAAGCTGGGCCGCTACCCCTACACGGGCCTGCAGGTCCAGGGGCAGCGGCCGGTCGCGCCGGGGGCGCTCGCGCGCTCGGGCATCGAGGTGGTGGTGGCGGGCAGGCGCTACGGCAAGGGCTCGTCGCGCGAGCACAGCCCGGCGGCGGAGCGGCTGGCCGGCGTGCGCCTGGTCATCGCCGAGAGCTTCGAGCGCATCTACCGGCAGAACGCCGACAACATCGGCCTGCTGACCTCCACCGACATGGGGCTGGTGCAGCGCATCGCGGCCGGCGAGGCCATCGCGCTGGAGGAGCTGCTGGCCGGGCGCGACGCGCTGGCCGCGGCCATCGTGCGCGGCGGCGGGCTGCTGCGCTTCGGCCAGGCGTGCCTGCGCGGCGTGCGGCCGGCCCCTGTGCCCACCGCTGCGGCCGCGCCGGGGCCGCGGACGCTGTTCGAGAAGATCGTCGCGCGCCACGCGCTGGCCACGGAGCTCACCCCGGCCCACCCGGCGGCGGGCGAGGGCGCCTTCGTGCGCGCGGACTGGCGCTTCATCCACGAGTACTACACCGGCATGGCGGCGCACATGCTGCATGCGAGCCTGGGGCGGCCACTGGCGCTGCGCGATCCGGCCTCCATCGTGGTCTTCGAGGACCACACCTCGTATGTGGAGGAGAGCCCGGCGCACGTGCGCGGCGGGCTGGTGCCCGACGTGCGCCGCATGGTCGATGCGCAGCGCCGCTTCGTGGCCGACCACGGCCTGCGCTGCCACCGCACGTTGACCGAGGCCGAGGCGGCGCGGGACGACGGCAGCAACGTGGCCGGCATCTCCCACGCCATGGTGACCGAGCACTACGCCCTGCCGGGCCAGCTGGTGGTGGGCACCGACTCGCACACGCCGCACAGCGGCGCCCTGGGCTGCGCGGCCTTCGGCGTGGGCACCACCGACATGGCCAACGCCTTCGTCACGGGCGCCGTGCGCATGACGCTGCCCGCGTCGCTGCGCGTCGAGCTCGACGGCCGCCTGGCCCCGGGCGTCACGGCCAAGGACGTGGCCCTGCACCTGCTGGCGCTGCCCTTCATCCGCGCGGGCGGCGGCGTCGGCAAGGTGTTCGAGTTCGCGGGCGCGGCCATCGCCGCCATGTCCACCGACGAGCGCGCCACCCTGACCAACATGACGGCGGAGCTGGGCGGCTTCACGGGCATCGTGGCGCCGGACGCGGAGACGGTGCGCTTCCTGCGCGAGCGCCGCGGCGCGGACTTCGCGCTGCAGCCCTGGATGCGCAGCGACCCCGGCGCCCGTTACGCGCACGTGATCCGCGTGGACTGCGCGCAGGTCGGGCCCATGGTCGCGGCGCCCGGCGACCCGGGCAACGGCCTGCCGCTGGCCCGGCTGGCGCGGCCCGTGCGCATCGACATCGCCTACGGCGGCTCCTGCACCGCGGGCAAGCGCGAGGACTTCGACCACTACCACGCGGTGCTGCGCTGGGCCGCCGACCGCGGGCTGCGCGTGGCGCCCGGCGTGGCGCTGTACCTGCAGTTCGGCACCACGGCGGTGCGCGACCACTGCGCGGCCGCCGGCTACCTGGACGCCTTCGAGCGCGTGGGCGCGCGCATCCTGCAGCCCTCCTGCGGCGCCTGCGGCAACTGCGGCCCGGGCGGCTCCAGCGACCCGGGGCAGGTCACGGTGAGCGCCATCAACCGCAACTTCCCCGGCCGGGGCGGCCCCGGCAGCGTCTGGCTGGCCAGCCCGCCGACGGTGGCGGCCAGCGCCATCGCGGGCGAGATCCTGTCCTTCGAGGAACTGCAGGCGCGCCACGCCTGAGTTCCGTGCATCCATAAAACCCAAGGAGACCGCAATGCAAAACTTTCCCCTCACACGGCGGGCCGCACTGGCCTGCATGGCCACCAGCGCCTTCGTGCTGGCCCCGCCGGGCGCCGCGGCGCAGCCCGCGGCACCGGGCAAGCCCCTGCGCATCGTCGTTCCGCTGGCGCCCGGATCGACCGTGGACGCGGTGGCGCGCGCGCTGGGCCCGGGCCTGGGCCGCGCGCTGGGCCGCCCCGTGGTGGTCGAGAACGTCGCCGGCGCCGGCGGCATCCCCGGCACCGGCCAGGTGGTGAAGGCGCCCAAGGACGGCTCGGTGCTGGGCATGGTCTCGTCCAACCACGTGATCAACCCCGGCATCTACAAGTCCATCCCCTACGACAGCCTCAAGGACATCACGCCGATCGCCGTGCTCGCCACGGTGCCGCTGGTGCTCGTGGTCCACCCCTCCGTGCCCGCGAAGACCGTGGGCGAGCTGCTGGCCCATGCCAGGGCGCGGCCGGGCACGCTGAACCTGGGGTCCGCGGGCAACGGCAGCACGCTGCACCTGGCGGGCGAACTGCTGGTGAGCGAGACCGGCATCGACATCCGGCACGTGCCCTACCGCGGCACGGGGCCGCTGGTCACCGACCTGATGGGCGGCCAGGTGCAGATGGGCTTCGTGTCGGTGTCGCAGGTGGCGGCGCAGGTCAAGGCCGGCACGCTGCGGGCGCTGGCCGTGAGCACGCGCCAGCGCTCGGCCACTCTGCCCGACGTGCCGACCCTGGCGGAGGCGGGCGTGCCCCACTACGGCTTCGACGCCTGGATCGCGCTCATCGGCCCCGCCGGCATGCCCAGGCCCGTGGTGGACGGCTACGCCGCCGCCGTGCGCAGCGCCATGGCATCGTCCGAGGCGCATGCCGCCATCGTGGGCCAGGGGCTCTCGGTGCTGGACATCGGGCCGGATGCCGCGCCCGCCTTCTTCCTGTCCGAGCTGCACAAGCACCAGAAGCTGGTGAAGCAGTCCGGCGCCACGCTGGACTGACGCGGCGCATGGCACCCGTGCATGCGCCCATCCGGCCGGGCGAATCGACGGCCGACCTGTCCGACCGCCTGGGGCCGCTGGCGCGCGTGTGCGGCGCGCCGCTACGCGCCTACGGCGGGCTGCGGCAGGCATGCGCCCCGGTGGCCACCCTGCGCGCGCAGGGCTCGGCGGACGGGGTGCGCGCGTGGCTGGAGCAGCCGGGCGAGGGCCGCATCCTGGTCATCGACGGCGGCGGCGTGCCGGAGCAGGCCCTGCTGGGCGACCGGCTGGCCGCGCTGGGGCTGGCGAACGGCTGGCGCGGCGCGATCGTGCACGGCGCGGTGCGCGACGTGGCGGCGCTGGCCGCCATGGATTTCGCCGTGCTGGCGCTCGGGGCCACGCCGCGGCGCGCTGGAGCCGGCGGGGTGGGGGCGCCCGGCTGCGCGCTGGAGCTGGCCGGCGTGCGGGTGGCGCCCGGCGACTGGGTGTGCCTGGACCGCGACGGCGTGGTGTTCGTCAGCGTCCCGCGAGCACGGGGAACAGCTTGCTCAGCCCGTCGGCCATGACCTCCACGGACAGCGCCGCCAGGATCAGGCCCATGAGCCGCGTCATGACGTTGATGCCGGTCTTGCCGAGCGCGCGCTCTATGGGCTCGGCCAGCGCGAAGCACAGCGCCGTGGCCGCGCCCACCACCACGCCGTAGCCCACCAGGGCCAGGTGCTGCCAGAGGGTCTGGGCGCGGTCGGCGTAGATCACCACCGTGGACATGGCCGCCGGCCCCGTGAGCAGCGGAATGGTCAGCGGCACGACGGCGATGCTGGAGCCCTGGGCCGCCTTTTGCGCACCTTCCTCCAGTTCGTTCGTGTGGGGCTTGGTCTCGGCCGGCTGGGCGCCCAGCATGTTCATGGCGCTGATGAGCAGCAGCAGGCCGCCGCCCACCTGGAAGCTCTGCAGCGAGATGTTGAAGAAGTCCAGGACCTGCAGCCCCACGAGCGCACAGGCCGCGATCACGCAGAACGCGCTGAAGGCCGCCACCTGGACGGTGCGCCGGCGCTGCGCGGCGCTGAAGCCATTGGTGTAGTGGATGAAGAACGGCACGATGGCCAGCGGGTTCACGATGGCCAGCAGCGCGATCAGGGGCTTGATCCACTCCATCAGCGGCCCCCGGCGATTTCCAGGTAGCTGGCCGTGGTGTACGGCGAGGCGCCGGACATCAGCCATACGATCGCCTCGGCCACCTCCGCGGCAGTGCCGCCGCGGCCCATGGGCACCTGGTGCGCCAGGTCGCGCACGCGGTCGGGCAGGCCGCCGCTGGCGTGGATTTCGGTGTCGATCAGGCCGGGGCGCACCGCATTGACGCGGATGCCCTCGGGCGCCACCTCGCGCGCCAGGCCCAGCGTGAGCACGTCCACCGCGCCCTTGGCCGCCGCGTAGTCCACGTACTGGTGGGCCGCGCCCAGCCGCGCGGCGGCGCTGGAGACGTTGACGATGCTGCCGCCCGCGCCGCCGCGCTTCGTGCTCATGCGCAGCACCGCCTCGCGCGCGCAGTAGAAGCTGCCCAGCACGTTGATGTCGAACATGCGGCGCAGGCGCTCGCCGGTCATCTCGGCCACCTGCGCGGGGCGGTCCACCACGCCGGCGTTGTTCACCAGCGCCGTGAGGCGGCCGAGCCGGCGGTCCACCGCCTCGAACATCGCCAGCACCTGCGCCTCCACGGCCACGTCCGCCTGCACCGCCATGGCGCGGCCGCCCGCGTCCATGATCTGGCGCACCACGCCGTCGGCGGCCTCGGCGCCGTGCGCGTAGTTCACGGCCACGGCCCAGCCGTGGCGCGCGGCCAGCAATGCGGTGGCGCCGCCGATGCCGCGGCTGCCGCCGGTGACGAGAACGATCTTGTCCATGATCGGATGACTCCTGCAAGAATCGCGCATTTGAACAGGAAAGGAAACGCCATGGGACAGTGGGTGGACCTCACATCGGACGACGGCTTCGTTTTTCCCGCCTGGGTGGCGCGCACCGACGGCGCGCCGCGCGGCGCGGTGGTGGTGCTGCAGGAGATCTTCGGCGTCAACGCGCACATCCGCTCCGTGGCCGACCGGTTCGCCGCGCGCGGCTACCTGGCGGTGGCGCCGTCCACCTTCGCGCGCGTGCAAAAGGACGTGGACCTGGGCTACGGCCCCGAGGACATGCAGGCCGGCATGGCGCTCAAGGCCGCGGTGGAGGGCCTGCCCGCGCCGGGCGTGCTGCCCGACATCCAGGCCGCCATCAACTACGCGGCGCGCCAGAGCGGCCGCAAGGTCGGCGTGGTGGGCTACTGCTGGGGCGGGCTGCTGGCCTGGCGCGCGGCCTGCCTGGCAGAGGGCCTGTCCGCCGCCGTGCCCTACTACGGCGGCGGCATCACCTCGGCCGAGGAAGTCGCGCGCCGGCCGCGCGTGCCGGTGCTGGCGCATTTCGGCGAGCGCGACCGCTGGATCACGCAGGACGGCGTGCAGGCCTTCGCACAGGCCCACCCCGAGGCGCAGGTGCACGTGTACCCCGCCGACCACGGCTTCAACTGCGACCAGCGCGCCAGCTACGACGAGGCCGCGGCCCTGAACGCGCGCGAGCGCACGATGGCCTTCCTGGCCAGGTACGTGGGCTGAATTTGGGCCAAATATGGCCCGGGCGCTTGCCTGTAAAGCGCCAGGTGCTATGGTTTTTATGGGTCAGTGCGCCCCCGCCGCCGCGTCGGCGCTGCCCTTCGAGGCGTGCGGCGCGTGGGCCAGCCAGACCAGCGGGATCAGGAACAGGAACAGCACGGCCGAGACGTAGAAGATGTCGTTGGCCGCGAGCATGAAGGCCTGCTGGTTCACCAGCCGCTCCACCTGCGCGAGCGCCTGCTCGGGCGTGAAGCCGCCGGCCTGCAGGCCCTGCAGCGTCTGGGCCAGCGCCGTGTTGCCCTGGTGCAGGCCCTCGGTGAGCTGGGCATGGTGCAGCGTGGCGCGGCGCTCCCACAGCGTGGTGGCGATCGACGTGCCCACGGCGCCGGCCGTGATGCGCATGAAGTTCGACAGGCCCGAGGCCGCGGGGATGCGGTCGGGCGTGATCTCCGAGAGCGTGACGGTCACCAGCGGGATGAAGAAGAACGCCATGGCGATGCCCTGCACGATGGTGGGCACCATGATGGTCGCCAGGTCGGCCTGGGTGTTGAAGTTGGAGCGCATCCACAGCACCAGCGCGAACACCAGGAACGCGAAGGTGGCGAAGCGCCGCGGGTCGGCCTTGCCGATGTTCTTGCCCACCCAGGGCGAGAGCACCATGGCCAGCAGGCCCACGGGCGCCATCACCTCGCCGGCCTGCGTGGCGGTGTAGCCCATGTACTGCTGCAGCCACAGCGGCAGCAGCACCACGTTGCCGAAGAACAGGCCGTAGCCCACGGCGGTGGCGAGCGCGCCGGCCCAGAAGTTGCGGTTCCTGAACAGCGTCAGGTCCACGACGGGGTGGTCGTCGCCGCGCTCCCAGATCAGGAAGGCCACGAGGCCGACGGCCGCCACCAGCGCGCAGGCCACGACCCAGGGCGACTCGAACCAGTCGTGCTCCTTGCCGATGTCCAGCATGATCTGCATGGCGCCCACCCAGATCACGAGCAGCGCCAGGCCCATGGAGTCGATGGGGAGCTTGCGCCGCACCGTCTCGCGCTTGTGGAAGATGCCCCAGGTGACCAGCACGGCCACGATGCCCACGGGCACGTTGATGTAGAAGATCCACGGCCAGGCCATGTTGTCGGTGATCCAGCCGCCCAGGAGCGGCCCGGTGACGGGCGCGATCAGCGTGGTCATGGACCACATGGCCATGGCCAGCCCGGCGAGCGCGCGCGGGTAGCTCGACAGCAGCAGCGACTGCGACAGCGGGATCATCGGCCCCGCGACGAATCCCTGCAGCGCGCGCGCCGCGATGAGCATCGCCATGTTGGGCGCCAGGCCGCACAGCAGCGAGGCGATCACGAACAGCGTGACGCTGGCCACGAACAGCCGCACCTGCCCGAAGCGCTGCGACAGCCAGCCCGTGAGCGGCACGGCGATGGCGTTGGCCACCGCGAAGCTGGTAATGACCCAGGTGCCCTGCGTGGGGCTCACGCCCAGGTCGCCCGCGATGGCGGGCAGCGACACGTTGGCGATGGACGTGTCGAGCACGTTCATGAACGTGGCGGCCGACAGGGCCAGCGTGCCCCAGGTGCGCGCGCTGCCCGTGAGGGGCGGCGGCAGCAGGGGCGCCGGGTGGGCGGGGGCGGCCATGGTCAGCGCGCGCCCAGGTTCGCCTGGATGATGCGGGCCACGTCGGCGTCGGCGCCGTTGTCCAGCGATGCGTACACGGCCGTCTGCGCCACCGGCTCCTGGCGCGGCGCCTCGGCCAGCGATGCGCCGCCGCGCTCCTTCGTGTCCACCGTCACCTCCATCGACAGGCCCACGCGCAGCGGGTGCTCGGCCAGCTGCGCGGCGTCGAGCGCGATGCGCACGGGCACGCGCTGCACCACCTTGATCCAGTTGCCCGTGGCGTTCTGCGCGGGCAGCAGCGCGAAGGCCGCGCCCGTGCCCACGCCCAGGCCCGCCACGGTGCCGGTGTATTCGACCTTCTTGCCGTACAGGTCGGCCGTGAGCTTCGCGGGCTGGCCCAGGCGCAGGTGGCGCAGCTGGTTTTCCTTGAAGTTCGCGTCCACCCACACCTGCGACAGCGGCACGATGGCCATGAGCGGCGTGCCCGCGGCTACGCGCTGGCCGAGCTGCACGCTGCGCTTGGCCACGTAGCCGTCCACGGGCGCGGGCAGGGCGGTGCGGCGGTCGGCCAGGTAGGCCTCGCGCACCTTGGCGGCGGCGGCGAGCACGCTGGGGTGCTCCTGCACGGCCACGCCCTGGGTCAGCGCCTGGTTGCTGGCGAGCTGCTCGCGCGCCGCCGCCACGCCGGCCTGCGCGGCCGCGAGCTGGGTGCGCGCGGTATCGAGCTGGCTTTGCGCGTGCTGCAGCTCCTCCTTGGAGACGGCGCCGTCGCCCGTCAGCATCTGGCGGCGGCGCAGGTCGTCCTGCGCGCGGGCGATGTCGGACTGGGCGCGCGCCACGTCGGCCTCGCGCAGGCGCACCTGGGCGGCCAGCGTGGCGTTGTTGGCGTAGAGCTGGCGCGCCTGGCGCACGGCCTGGGCCAGCGCGGCCTCGGCCTGCTGCAGCGCGACGCGCGCGTCGGCCGGGTCCAGGCGCACCAGCGCGCTGCCTGCGCGCACCAGGTCGGTCTCGTCGGCCAGGATGGCCGTCACCGTGCCGCCGGTCTGCGGCGTGATCTGGATGACGTTGCCCTGCACGTAGGCGTTGTCGGTGTTCTCGTAATGGCTGGCCACCAGCCAGTCGTACAGGCCCCAGGCGGCGCCTGCGAGCACGACCACGCCTGCGAGCGTGAGCAGAGCCTTGCGGCGGGCGGGCTTGGCGGCGGGAGATTGCGGTGCGTTCATGGTGGATGCGGGACTTGTGTTGGGGGGAGTGGATTCAGCTCGCGGCGTAGCCGCCGCCGACGGCGCGCATCACGCCGGCCTGGGCGTCCAGGCGGCGCGCGGCCAGATCGACGGCCAGGCGGCGCTGGGCCAGCACCTGCGTCTCGGCCGAGAGCACCTGCAGGTAGTTGCCCAGGCCAGCCTCGTAGCGCCTGCGCGCGATGGCGTAGGCGGCCTCGGCCGCCTCGCCGGCCTGCCGCTGCTCGGCGATCTGGCGCTCGACCGACGCGCTCGATGCGAGCTGGTCGGCCGCGTCGCGCACGGCGTCCAGCAGCGCGGCGTTGTAGCTCTCCACCGCCGCGTCCAGGTCGGCCGACTTGCCCGCCAGGTTGGCGCGCAGGCGGCCCGCGTCGAAGACGGGCAGGCGCAGCGCCGGGCCCACGCCCCATTCGCGGCTGCCCGCCTCCACGAAATTGCCCAGGCCCATGCTGGCCAGGCCCACGAAGGCCGTCAGGCTCACGTTGGGGTAGAACTGCGCGCGCGCCACGGCCACGTCCTGCGCGCTGGCCTCCACGCGCCAGCGCGCGGCGGCCACGTCGGGGCGGCGGCCCAGCAGGTCGGCGGGCAGCACGGCGGGGATTGCTGCGGATTGCATAGCTGCCAGCGCAGGTGGGGTAAGCGCTAGAGCCGCTTTTGGCTGTCCAGCCAGCGCACCCAGCGCGTTGCGCGTGAGGGCGGCCTGTTCGCGCAGGGCCTCGATCTGCTGGCGCGCCTCGGGCAGCGCGCCCTCGCTCTGGCGCAGCTCCAGCCGCGTGTCCAGGCCGGCGCTCACGCGCTGGCGCACCAGGCGCAACACCTCGCCGCGCTGGGCCAGGGTGCGATCGGCCACCTGCAGCTGCTCCTGCAGCCGCGCGAGCTGCAGGTAGGCGTGCACCACGTTGGCCGCGAGCAGCAGGCGCGCGGCATCGGCGTCGGCGCGCGCGGCGCGGGCCGTGCCCAGGGCCGATTCGAGCGCGGCGCGGTTCTTGCCGAAGAAGTCGATCTCCCAGCTGCCCGACAGGCGCGCCGTGTCGATGTCGAGGATGCTGCCGGCCTGGCCCGGCGGGTAGGGGCCGTTCTCGCTGTAGCGCTGGCGCGTGAGGTCGGCGCCCGCGTTCACCTGCGGGCCGAGCGCGGCGCGCGCGGACCGCGTGAACGCCTCGGCGCGCGCGATGCGCGCGGCCGCCTGGCGCAGGCCGGGGTTGCCGTCCAGCGCCTGCTGCACCAGCGCGTCGAGCTGCGCGTCGCCGAAGGCGCGCCACCAGTCGGGCGCCACGGCGGCGGCTGGCGCGCCGGGATCGACGAGCGTGGCCGCGTCGCGCAGCCGCGCCTGCGGGGCGATGCCCGACATGTCGGCGCAGCCCGTGAGCGCCAGCAGCGCCGCGGCCAGCGCGGCGGCATGGAGCAGGGCGGGAGGGGTGGAGAGCTGGTTCTTCATGTTGTGGTTCTCTCGGGGGGATGCGGGATGGGTCAGGAGCCCGGCATGGCGCGGGTGTTGGCGTAGATGCGGGCCAGGAAGTCGCGCAGCTGCGCCTCCTCGGCCTCGCTGAAGCCGGCCAGCAGCTCGTCCTGCACGCCGGTCAGGATGGCCGGCAGCCGCTCGGCCACGGCGCGGCCCTCGGGCGTGAGGGCGATGTTCACCACGCGCCGGTCCTCCAGGGAGCGCTCGCGCTGGCACAGGCCCTTGGCCTCCAGGCGGTCGAGCAGGCGCGTGAGGCCGCCAGCGTCCAGGTGGCACATGCGCGCCAGCGCCGCGGCCGTGCCCGGCGGGTCGAGCAGCAGGCGCAGCAGGGGCTTCCACTGCGCGTCGGTCAGGCCCAGGGGCTCCATGCGGCGCTCCACTTCGGCGCCCAGCAGCGTGGTGATGCGGCGCAGCTGGAAGCCGATGCTGCGCTCCACCTGGAACGGCACGGGCAGCGACGGGTCCGACAGCGGGCACAGGCCGTCGCCGGCCGGGTCGTCCTCTTCATGCGGTGATTTCATAGTCGTAACAATAATTGACTAGGCAATTATTTGCATGGGCAAATACCCAATGCCCTGACGGGAAAAGGGTTTCAGTCGTGGAGGCAGATACCGACTGCATTGTGGCGGGGTGATACGTCCTGCATATCGGGCGACATAAACAAAGTATTTTTCGCCGCGGTGCTGCATCAATAGCATGCGCCCATGAGTCCTTTCCTGAAGCTTGAACGCGATGGCCCGGTGCTGATCGCGACCATGAATCGGCCCGAGACGCGCAACGCACTGTCTGATGCAGGTGTGGTCGAGGAGTTTGTCGCTTGCTGCGAGCAGGTGAATGCCGATCTTTCCATCCGGGCCGTGGTGCTGACGGGTGCGGGGCCGGCGTTCTCCTCCGGCGGCAATCTCAAGTCGATTCGTACCGAAATGGGGGCGGGCCTTGGTGAGCCGCCGCTTTCACGGCTGGCCTATCGCAACGGTATCCAGCGGCTTCCGCTCGCATGGTGCAACCTCGAAGTACCCACCATTGCCGCCGTCAACGGACCGGCCCATGGCGCGGGCAACGATTTGGCGACCATGTGCGATATCCGGATTGCCGCCGAGAGTGCGGTGTTCTGTGAAACCTTCGTCAAGCTGGGCCTGATCGCCGGCGACGGCGGAGCGTGGCTGCTGCCGCGTGCCATTGGAATGTCGAACGCCTGCGAAATGGCATTCACCGGCGAGCCCATCGATGCGCGCCAGGCCCTGGCATGGGGATTGGTTTCGCGGGTCGTGCCGGATGGGGAGTTGCTGGAGCAATCCCTGCAGCTTGCTGGCCGGATCGCGGCGAATCCGCCCCATGCCTTGCGGATGACCAAGCGGCTCATGCGCGAGGGCCAGCACACGCGCCTGGACACATTGCTCGAAATGTCCGCGGGATTCCAGGCCCTGGCGCATCACACCGCCGAACACGAGCAGGCGCTGGCGGGATTTTTGCAGCGGCGCAAGCGGTAGCTTTGTATTGCCACACTCAGAAACGATGAGGAGACAGAAAATGAAACGACGTGCACTTTGTGGCGCATTGGTAATGGGTGCCGTGGCGCTTGCGTCGCCATTGGCTGGTGCCGCTGGCTATCCGGAGCGGCCCGTGAAGGTGATCGTTTCGCTGCCTCCCGGCAGCGGCGCTGATACAACGGCGCGCTTTCTTGCGCAGCATTTGACGCAGCAGCTCGGGCAGCCTTTCGTTGTCGAAAACAAGCCGGGAGCGAACAGCTTCATTGCCGCCAGGGCGGTCGCCGAAGCAGTGCCGGACGGATACACCATGTTCGTGGCAAGCAACACCCCGATGGTTACCAACGCCGCGATATTCAAGAAGCTGCCCTATGACCCGATCCATGATTTCACGCCGGTTGCATCGATCGGGCGCTTTCCGATGATCGTCGTCGTGCCGGCGAATTCACCCTACAAGACCTTGCCCGCGCTCGTCGCCGCCATGAAGGAGGCTCCGGCAAAGCTCAATTTCGCCAGTGGAACGCCCTCCTACCAGATTGCGATGGAGCAGCTGCATGAAATGAATGGAGTCAAGGGGACGGTGGTGAACTACAAGGGCACGGGGCCCGCGATCACGGATCTCGCGGCTGGCGTCTGCGACTATTCGATCGCGGAAGTTAGCTCGGTGCTTCCGCTGATCCAGGGAGGGAAACTCCGCGCCCTGGCCGTTGCCGACTCGCAGCGGCACCGGGATCTGCCTGATGTGCCCACGGCCGCGGAGGTCGGCAACAAGGGCTACGAGGCCTATGCATGGACGGGTGTGTATTTCCCCGCCAAGGTACCCAAGGAGATCGCCCAGCGCGTGGGGGATATCGTGCGGACCACGCTGAACGGCCCGGAGGGCACTGCGTTCATCACCAAGATGGGAGGCACCGTATTCACGGGAACCGCGCAGCAGTTCGCGGATTTCCAGTACGCGGAAATCGAGAAAACCAAGCGCATCGTCAAGGTCGCCAACATTCCCGTGGAGTGATGCATGCCCCGGCGATGCCGGGGCCGGTCAGGGGCATGGCTCAGCCCGCAAGTTCGCGGACCACATCGTGCGCGGTGGCGATGAAGTTGCGCGCCGTCGGTGTCAATGCGTCGGGCATGCAGGCCAGTGCAAGGCCTACCTGCAGCGTCTTTGGTTGAGGCTCGACGGCCACCAGCACTACGCCGTCACCCGCGTACCTGGCGGATGTTTCCGGCACCAGTGCAACGCCCAGGCCGCTTTCCACCAGCCCGAGGAAGTGCTGCACCTGGACGGCTTCCTGCGCAATCCTGGGCCGGATTCCGGCTTCGGCAAATGCCTGCAGGATATGGGCATACATGGCGGGAACCCGGTCGCGCGCATAGATGATGAAGGGCTCGTCGGCGAGCTCGGCAATGGACAGGGATGATCTGCCCACAAACCTTGAGTCTGCACTGACGGCAACCATCATGCGCTCCGGGCGCAGGAGTGTCAGTTGCGCGTTGCTGTGCTCGAGCACTGGAAAGCGTACCAGTGCGACGTCCACTGCATGGCTTTCCACGCGCTTGAGCAACTCCAGCGTGGTGGATTCTTCGATGACTGTTTCTACGCGCGGATACCGGCCACGGAAGGCACGGATGATGCGCGGCATCAGCGAATAGGTTGCCGAGCCCACGAAACCCAGGTGCAGGGTCCCCTGATTTCCTGCTTCTCCCTCCCTGGCTGCGCGCTTGATCTGTTCTGCACTGAACACCGTGTGCTGCGCGTGCCTGAGCACCATCTCGCCTGCCGGCGTGATTTTCAGCCCGGTCGGCAGACGCTCGAACAACAGCACGCCGAGCTCTTCCTCCAGCTTCTTGATGGACGTCGACAGCGGGGGCTGGGCCATGTGCAGCTTTTCTGCCGCACGCCGGAAGTTCAGGGTCTCGGCAAGCACGATCACTTGCCTGAGCTGGCGAAGTTCCATGGGCTATATCTCTCGCGTATCGCGACGTCTCCAATCGGTATTGGACGCTCGCATGGAGCACCCATAGATTCGTGGCATGGACTCTACACTGACTTCACTGTCGATGGCGTCGGTGCCGCCCGAGGATGAAGCTTTGAGACGGCATGTGCGGGCTTTCCTGAAAGACGCATTGCGTGATGTGCCGGCCGATGTGCGCTCCCGTTCCTGGCTCGGCTATGACCTCGATTTCAGCCGTGCGCTGGCGCGCCAGGGCTGGGTCGGCCTGACCCTTCCCACCCGTTACGGAGGCGGCGGGCGCAGCGGTTTTGCACGGTTCGTTCTCAGCGAGGAATTGCTGGCGGCTGGCGCGCCGGTGGCCGCCCACTGGATCGCCGACAGGCAGACCTCGCAGTTGATCCTGCGCTTCGGGAGCGAAGCGCAGCGGCAGTTCTTCCTGCCGAAGATCGCGGCGTGCGAGATCGTTTTTTGCATTGGCATGAGCGAGCCCGACACGGGATCGGACCTCGCCAGCGTGCGCACCCGCGCCATACGCACGGATCGCGGATGGCTGCTCAACGGGCGCAAGATCTGGACCACCAATGCGCACCGGGCCGACTACATGTGCGCGCTGGTGCGCACATCCGGCAGCGTGGAGAGCCGCCACCAGGGGCTCTCGCAGATGCTGGTGGACATGAGGCTACCGGGCATCAACGTGCGCCCGCTGCGGGACATCGCCGGCGATACGCACTTCAATGAAGTGCTGTTCGACAACGTCGAGCTGCCTGCCGATGCGCTGGTGGGCGAAGAGGGCTCCGGCTGGAAGCAGGTCACCGCGGAGCTGGCCTTCGAGCGCAGCGGACCGGAGCGCATCTATTCCAGCCTCGTGCTGGCGGACACCTGGCTCGCGCAGGCGCGGGCCGGTTCCGCGGACCATCCGCTGGTACTGGCAACCGCTGGCCGGATTGCCGCGCGGCTGGCCGTGCTGCGCGCAATGTCGCTTGCGGTTGCCGCCAAGCTCGACCGTGGCGAACAGCCCGACCTGGAGGCCGCCTTCGTGAAGGATCTCGGCACCGAGTTCGAGCAGAGCATTCCCGAATGGGTCCGGCAGGCCATGGAGGTTGCGCCGGAGCCGGCGCCATCGGCCGAGCTCTTGCGCAGCCTGGCCTACGTCACGCAGATCAGTCCGACGTTCTCCGTGCGCGGCGGAACGCGCCAGATCATGCGCGGGATCATTGCGCGCGGCCTGGGACTTCGTTGAGCGTCACCTATGAGCAACTCCTACTCTTGCATGTTTGAAGCTGCGTTGGCGGATTTCCTGACGGATGAACGCATGCGCGCGATCGAGGCTGGCGCCCCTGGTGCCGGACTCTGGCTCGAGGTCGAGTCGCTTGGCTATGCCGATGCGCTGATCCCTGAAGACCTGGGCGGTGCCGGGCTGTCGCTGGCGCAGGCCGCACCGCTTCTATGCGCCGCGGGCAAGGCGGGCCTCAACCATCCGCTGGGCGAGACCATGGTCGCGCGGGCACTCCTCGCATCGGCAGGCTGGAAAAACGATGGGGCATGCATGGCGCTGGCGCCGGCGGTTGCCGCGCAGCGCGGCGAGGCGGTGGCCTGCGCCCAGGTGCCTGGCGCATTGCTGGCGACCCATGTGCTCGTGGATGCCGGCGAGCGCTGGTTGCTGATGCCTGTGGCATCCGCACGCATAACCCCCGGGATCTACCGACCGCATGTTTCCGCCAGCCTGACGTGGGACTCCGATGGGCTTGCAAGCTTTCAGTTCGCGAAAGGCGAAGGGCATTGCGCGAGGAGCCTGTGCAATGCGATCCATGCAGCGGCGATGGCGGGCGCCATGGAGCGCGTGCTGGGGCTCTGCGTCCAGTATGCGAACGACAGGCGCCAGTTCGGCCGTGCGATAGGGCAGTTCCAAGCCGTGCAGCAAGACCTCGCGGTGCTTGCGCAGCAGGTGGGCATGTCCGTGCTCGCCGCCCGCATGGGGTGCGCGACGGCCGGGCTGCACCCGGATCCGTTGTTGGCGGCATCGGCAAAGCTCAATGCCAGCGACGCGGCTTTGCGCGTGGCGACCTTGGCCCATGCGGTGCACGGCGCCATCGGAATTACCGAGGAGCATGTGCTGGGCGTCTTCACGGCGCGCCTGCATGAGTTGCGCGCCACGGTGGACACCGACCACGCCTGTGCCGCGCGGCTGGGACATGCGCTGCTGCATGGCGGCCAGCAGTTTTTGGATTTCGTGCGCGACGCGCTTGCGCCCGCACCCGTGGAGGAGGCGTGAGATGGGCCCGCTTGCCGGAGTGAAGGTGGTCGAATTCGCGGGCATCGGCCCCGGCCCCATGGCCGCCATGCAACTGGCCGACATGGGAGCCACGGTATTGCGCATCGAACGGCGCGAGCCGGCCGACCTTGGTGTGCCGCGCCCGCTGAAATACAACCTGCTGCTGAGAAACCGCGAGGCCATCGCGCTCGACTTGAAGGACGCGCAGTCGATAGAACTGGTGCTCGAGCTGATCTCCGGGGCGGACGCGCTGATCGAGGGCTTCCGTCCGGGTGTGATGGAGCGGTTGGGTCTGGGCCCCGACGTCTGTCTGGAGCGCAACCCCCGGCTCGTCTATGGACGCATGACCGGCTGGGGGCAGGATGGCCCGCTCGCGCATGCGGCGGGACACGACATCAACTACATCGCGCTGACGGGCGCGCTCAATGCGATCGGGCGCAAGGGGCAGGCGCCGGTTGCGCCACTGGCATTGGTCGGGGATTTTGGCGGCGGCGCTATGTTCCTCGTCATGGGCGTGCTTGCGGCGCTGCTGCATGCGCGGTCGACGGGGCAGGGGCAGGTGGTGGATGCGGCCGTCGTCGATGGCGCGAGTTCACTGGCCACGGCGTTCTACGGCCTGTCCGCCGGCGGACAGTGGAGCGGTGAGCACGGCACCAACATTCTGGACGGCGGGGCTCCGCACTACGACTGCTACGAATGCCTGGATGGCCGCTACATCTCGATCGGGCCGATCGAGGCGCGCTTTCATGCAGAGCTGCTGCGCCGGATCGGGATCGACGAGGCGGCTGCCGGCTCCCCCGGGGACCGTTCTTGCTGGGAGCGCATGCGCGGCGAGTTCCAGCGCGTGTTCAAGACCCGCACACGGGCGCAATGGTGCGAACTGCTGGAAGGTTCGGATGTGTGCTTTGCGCCCGTACTGTCGTTCGACGAGGCCCCGCATCACCCGCATTTGCAGGCGCGTGCGGGTTTCGTAGAGGTGGATGGCGTATTCCAGCCGGCACCGGCGCCGCGTTTCAGCGCCACGCCATCGAAGGTTCCGACGGCGCCCCGGATGCCCGCCGGCGTGGCTGCGCTGCGCTCCTGGCTGTCTGCCGAACGTGTCGAACATTGGAGGCATTTTCTTCAGGAAGAAAGGAGTGCGGCATGAGCAGGCAATCGTCGCGTGCAGGAGCAGGCCGGGAGAGGTTTGGCGATGCAGGATAAACAGTCGGGCAATGGCGGGCCTTTGGCGGGCGTGCGCATCATCGATCTCACGACGGTCCTGATGGGGCCGTTTGCGACGCAGATCCTGGGTGACTATGGGGCCGACGTGATCAAGGTCGAGCCGCCGGGCGGCGATGGCGTGCGCGGCGTCGGCCCGCGCCGCAACGCGGGCATGGCGGCGATCTTCATGCATGCCAACCGCAGCAAGCGCAGCGTGGTGCTTGACCTCAAGAAGCCTGCGGGGCGCGACGCGCTGCTGCGCCTTGCGGCGGGCGCAGATGTCCTGATCTTCAACGTCAGGCCGCAAGCCATGGCGAGGCTGGGCCTGTCGTACGAAGAAGTCTGCGCGGTGAACCCGAAGATCATCTACGTGGGCTGCGTCGGGTACAGCCAGCGGGGCCCTTATGCGGCCAAGCCCGCCTATGACGATCTGATCCAGGGGGCGGTGGGCATACCTGCCCTATCCGTGGAGGCCGGCAGCGACGTGCCGCGCTATGCGCCGAGCCCGCTGGCGGATCGGATCGTCGGGCTGGCCGCGGTGAACGCGGTGACGGCTGCGCTGTATTGGCGCGAGCGCAGCGGCGAGGGACAGGCCGTGGAGGTGCCGATGTTCGAGACCATGGCGCAGTTCACGCTTTCCGACCATATGTGCGGGCGCAGCTACGAGCCAGCCATCGGGCCGAGCGGCTACGCCCGCGTGCTGAACCCGCATCGGCGGCCCTATGCGACGAGCGATGGATACCTTTGCATGCTGCTGTACAACGACAAGCAATGGCAGACGTTCTTCCGCCTGATTGGCCGGCCGGAAGTCGTGGCATCCGATCCGCGCTTCAGCACCATCGACAAACGCACGGAACACATCCACGAGCTGTATGCGATGCTGGCCGAAATCATGGCCACGCGCACCATTGCGGAGTGGACGGCACTTCTGGACGCGGCTGATATTCCCGTGATGCCGATGCACGACATGGATTCGCTCATGGACGATCCGCATTTGCGCGCAGTGGGGTTCCTTGGGCATGTCGAGCACCCAACGGAAGGACGCATTTGCCAGATCGGCATTCCTTCGACCTGGTCGAAATCGCAGCCGCGCGTGACGCGGCCCGCTCCACGGGCCGGAGAGCATGGGCGCGAAGTATTGAGCGAAGCGGGCTTGACCGGCAGCGAGATTGACGAACTGTTCGCATCTGGCGTCACGTTCGCCCCAGCGAACGGATAGGGGCGCATGACGCCTTCAACGACAACAAGGAGACATCATGGAAATGAATCGACGCAGTGCCATCGGTGCCATTGGAGCGGTCGGGCTGGCCTGTCTATCGGAGGCCCATGCGCAGGGGGACTGGCCTGCCAGGCCGCTCAAACTGGTGATGCCGCATGCGCCCGGAGGGCCCACGGACGTTGTGGGCCGTGCGTTCGCGGTGCACATCAGCCGCACGCTGGGCCAGCAGATGTATGTGGAGAGCAAGCTGGGCGCGGCGGGGAACATCGGTACCGAATATGTGGCACGGGCAGCTCCTGATGGATATACGGCCCTCTATCAGACATCGGGCATCACCATCGTTCCGGCGCTGTACAAGAAGCTGAATTTCGATCCGCTGCGCAGCTTCGTGCCTGTGGCGATGCCGGCTTCCATCAATACGGTCATCGTCGTCAATAACGATGTACCTGTGAAGAGCTTCGCCGAATTCGTCCAGTATCTGAAGGCCAATCCGGGAAAGCTCAGCTTTGGTTCGGGTGGCAACGGCAACATCACCCATCTTGGCATCGAAGTGCTGTTGCAAATGCTGGGTGCGAACGCGGTGCATATACCGTACAAGGGAACCGCGCCTGCCATGGCGGATTTGCTGGGCGGCAATGTGCAGTTCATGCTGGATGCCCTCAGTTCTTCCTACCCGTTCATCAAGGACGGCAAGGTGCGGGCCATTGCGGTGGGCGGCGCCCAGCGATCCGCGCTTTTGCCGGATGTTCCAACGGTCGCCGAGTCCGGTCTTGAGGGCTATGCGATGTCCACCTGGCAATGCGTCCTGCTGCCGGCAGGGGCACCGGATGCCATCGTGCAAAGACTCAATGCTGCGGTGAACAAGGCCGCAGCCGATCCGGAATTGCAGAAGCAATTCGGCTCTATTGGCGTGCAGATGCATCAATCGACGCCTGCGCAGTTTGGCGCATACATGCGTGAGGAGGTCGCCCGGTGGGCACAGGTGGCCCGCTCCGTGGGCATTCAGCCTGAATAGGGAAGTGGCGGACGATTTGCAGTCTCTCGGCTCGTTGCGTCAGCCGCTCCTGCCCGTGCGGGTCAGGTAGCGCTTGCGCCAGAAGAACACGGTGAGCGCTGTGGCGATCGCGGCCATGGAGCCCATGGCCCACCAGAAGCCTTCCCGCGTGTGCACGAAGGGGATGAACTCGAAGTTCATGCCGAAGATGCCGGCGATCAGGTTCAGCGGCAGGAACACGGCGGTGAGCACCGTGAGCGTGCGCATGATGTCGTTGGTGCGGTTGCTCTGCACCGAGAAGTGCATCTGCAGCACGGCCTCGGTACTCTGCTCCAGGCGGCGCACGTGGTGCACCACGCGCTCGATGTGCTCCAGCACGTCGCGCGTGCGCACCTTGAGCAGGTCGAGCTCGCGCAGCGCGGCGGGCGTGTCGGGCTGCGGCGTCCAGGTGGAGAGGGCCTCGCTCCAGGCCTGCACGGCGGCGCGCTGGTCTTCGCAGATCTCGTCGAGCTGGTGCAGGGCCAGGCGCGCGCCGAGCAGTGCGCTCCAGTCGGTGAAGCGCGTGCTGGGCCGCAGCAGCTCGGTCTGCCAGTGGTCGAGCTGGCGCGAGAGTTCGCGGCGCAGGTCCAGGTAGTTGTCCACGATGTGGCCCACCACGCGCACCATCAGGTCGGCGGGGCTGGTGGGCAGCCGGGCGCCGGCCACGGGGCCGGCGCGCAGCTCGCGCACCACGGCCTCGGCGGGCGTGGCCGCGGGTGCGGAGGGCGCTGCCTGCGAAAGCAGCCGTGCGGCGTAGGCGTCGCGCACGCCGCAGTCGCCCGGGTGCACCGACAGCAGCACCTGGTCGAACACGGCGAAGCCCACGGGGCTGGTGTCTATGCGCCGCAGCACGGGCAGGCCGCCGCGCGCGGCGGGCCGGGCCAGCGGCGCGCCGGCATCGGCCTGCGCGGTGCCCAGGCGCCGCACCACGAGCAGGTCGTACTGCGAGGTGTAGTCGTAGTGCGAGGGCAGCTGCGCGTTGAGCAGGTCGGAGACGTGCAGGTCCACGAGCTGCAGCCCCGCCACGGCCTGCAGCATGGCCTGCAGGCGCGGCAGCTCGGCGCTGAAGGCAGCGCGCGTGCAGGCGATCCAGTAGAAGCCCTGCGCGGGCGGCGTCCCGGGCAGCTGCGCGAGTTCGCTGGCGCCCACGCCCGGCTGGAGGTGGAAGACCCGGAACGGCTGCGGGGATTTTTCAGGCAAATCGGCCTCCAGCGCTTGTCTGACAAGCGCAAGCAGCTCTTATTTCGTGAGCAGCCGCGCGGCGTCCAGGGCGAAGTAGGTCAGGATGCCGTCGGCGCCGGCGCGCTTGAAGGCCAGCAGCGCCTCCATCATCACCTTGTCGTGGTCCAGCCAGCCGTTGGCCGCGGCGGCCTTGAGCATGGCGTACTCGCCGCTGACCTGGTAGGCGAAGGTGGGTACCTTGAACTCGTCCTTCACGCGGCGCAGCACGTCCAGGTACGGCATGCCGGGCTTGACCATGACCATGTCGGCGCCCTCGGCCAGGTCCAGCGCCACCTCGCGCAGCGCCTCGTCGGTGTTGGCCGGGTCCATCTGGTAGACGTCCTTGTTGCTGCGCCCCAGGTTGGCGGCCGAGCCCACGGCGTCGCGGAACGGCCCGTAGAAGGCGCTGGCGTACTTGGCGCTGTAGGCCATGATGCGCGTGTGGATGTGGCCATGGGCCTCCAGCGCGTCGCGGATCGCGCCGATGCGCCCGTCCATCATGTCGCTGGGCGCCACCATGTCCACGCCGGCCTGGGCGTGGGCGAGCGCCTGTCCCACGAGGATCTCGACCGTCTCGTCGTTCAGGATGTAGCCGGTGTCGTCGAGCATGCCGTCCTGGCCGTGGCTGGTGTAGGGGTCCAGCGCCACGTCGGTCATCACGCCGAGCTCAGGGAACTCCTTCTTCAGCGCGCGCACCACGCGCGGGATCAGGCCATCGGGGTTCAGGGCCTCCTTGCCGTCGGGCGTCTTGAGCTGCGCGTCGATGGAGGGGAACAGCGCCAGGTAGGGAATGCCGAGCCGCACGCACTCCCCGGCCACCGGCAGCAGCAGGTCCAGGCTCAGGCGCTCCACGCCGGGCATGGAGGTCACGGGCACGCGCAGCTGCGTGCCTTCGTGCACGAACACCGGGTAGATGAAGTCGTGCGGCGTGAGCCGGTTCTCGCGCACCAGGTTGCGGGTGAACGCGTCGCGGCGCAGCCGGCGCGGGCGGTTGGCGGGGAAGGGGGTGGGGCTGGACAGATGCATGGGCGTGATTGTCCCCCACATCGCCGGGCGTGCGCGGTGGTAGGCTGCGCGCCATGTCCGACCCGCAGACCTTCCTCACCACCATCGCGCAGGAGCAGGCGTGGAACCACAGGCAGATGCTGGAGCCCGTGGCGCAGCCGCGCTTTCGGGTGTGGACCTATGGCGCGCCCGCCATCGTGCTCGGCTGCTCGCAGCGCAGGTTCGAGGAGGAGGCCCGCGCGCGCCTGGCGCCCGGCACCGACCTGCTGCTGCGTCCCTCGGGCGGCGGCGCGGTGCTGGTCGGGCCGTGGATGGTCAGCTGCTCGGTCGTCCTGCCGCTGGACCACCCCTGGGTGCAGGGCCGCCTGCCCGACAGCTACCAGGGCCTGGGCCGGCTGCACGTGCAGGTGCTGGCGGCGCTGGGCGTGGCCGCCGAGGCGCTGCCCCCGGCGCAGGTGGACGCGGCCAACGCGCGCACCGGCCCCATCGTGCCCTGGGCCTGCTACGGCAGCCTGGCGCCCTGGGAGGTGGTGGACGCGGCCGGGCGCAAGCTCGTCGGCCTGGCGCAGCGGCGCCAGCGCACCGGCGTGCTGCTGGTGGCGGGCACCCTGGTCGCCCCGCCCGACTGGGCGCTGCTGTGCCACGCGCTCGGCCAGAGCGGCGACGAGGCGGCGATGCGCCGGCGCACCGTGTCGTGCGCCCAGCTCAGCGCGCAGGCGCCGCACGCGCAGCACTTGGCGCGGGCGCTGCACGAGGCGCTGGAGCAGGGCCTCTGATCTTCCGATCCCAGGCCGGCAGTCCTTCCCAAACCTGAGCCTGCAGCGAGCGGCCCGAAGGGTGGCTGCCTGAAGCTGTTTGCCCCGTTCATAGACCGCAGCAGTGCATTGGAGCGTGCAGGGCCGCCCTTGGCCGCGGGCAGACGAGCTCCATCCGCCGAATTTCAAGAGGCCGGATTTGTCCTGCTCTTTGCCGGATTTGTCGTTTGTGGGGGAGTGGTCCGCTTCCTACGATGAGTAGGCCTTGAAAGGAGACAAGCATTGTGACGATCCTGATCCGCGAGATTTTCAGCGAAGACCATCACGCTTTTCGTGACGTTGCGCGCAAGTTCTTCGAGCGCGAAGTGGCGCCGCAACACGGCGAATGGGAGAAGGCCGGCGTGGCGCCGCGCTCGGTGTGGCAAAAGGCAGGTGCGGCCGGCCTGCTGTGCACGACGATACCCGAGGAATACGGCGGGAGCGGTGCCGACCGCTTGTTCCCGGCCATCCTCATCGAGGAGCAGGCACGGCTGGGCCTGTCCGGTCCGGGCTTTTCGACGCACTCGGACATCGTCGCTCCCTACATCCTCAACTACGGCACCGAGGCACAGAAGCGCGAATGGCTCCCCGCGATGGCGCGCGGCGACGCCATCGGCGCCATCGTGCTCACCGAGCCTGGGGGCGGAAGCGACCTGCGCTCGATCCGCACCAATGCCATCCGGGACGGCGACTCCTGGGTGCTCAACGGCCAGAAGACCTTCATCACCAACGGGCAATGCGCCGACCTGCTGGTGGTGGCGGCCAAATCCAGCCGGGATCCCGCGCAAAAGGAAATCACGCTTTGGGTCGTCGAAGCCTCGTCGCCCGGGGTCTCGCGCGGCCAGAACTTCCAGAAGATCGGCATGAAGGCGCAGGACACCTGCGAGCTGTACTTTGACAACGTTCGCCTCACCGAGCGCAATTTGCTGGGCAAGGAGGACCAGGGCTTCCCGATGCTGACATGCGAGCTTGCGTGGGAGCGCCTGCAGATCGCTGTGGGAGCCGTCGCCACCTCGGCCGCGGCGCTTCAGTGGACGCGCGACTACACGCGCGAGCGCAAGGCCTTCGGCGGCCTGGTCTCTGATTTCCAGAACACCCGCTTCAGGCTCGCGGAGATAAAGGCCGAAATCGAGATCGCACAGGTGTTCGTCGACCGCTGTCTCGTGGAGGCGGCCGCCGAAAAGCTCGACAAGACGGTGGCCGCGATGGCCAAGTACTGGTGTACCGAGCTGATGGGGCGCGTCGTCGACGAGTGCCTGCAGCTGCATGGCGGCTACGGCTACATGTGGGAATACCCGATCGCGCGCGCCTTTGCGGACGCCCGCGTCCATCGCATATACGGCGGCTCCAACGAAATCATGCGCGAACTGATCGCGCGCACGCTGTAATTTTTCCTCACCACCTTTTTGAAGGAGAACACGATGCGAGTGCTCATCACTGGCGCAAGCCGGGGCCTTGGACGTGCCATGGCAAAACGACTGGCGAACGAACATGCGCAGCTTGCGCTCTGTGCTTCGGCTCCGTCTCCCGAACTCGATTCGATCATGGCCGAATGCACTGCGCGCGGCGCGACCGTGTCCACATTCACAGGGGACCTTTCACAGAGTGACGTGCCGCAGCGCCTTGTCGATGCGGCTGCAGAGCGCTTCGGTGGGCTCGACGGCGTCGTAAGCAACGCAGGTATCGTCGCCCCGGGCACGCTTTGCGACATCGAAGAAGAAGCCTGGGAGCGCACATTCGCGGTGAACG
>Ga0209959_100475_pt1 | contig 28791 bp, 28 predicted proteins | sample ThiBiot_300_biof_2_FD_183943 | JGI IMG/M metagenome (GOLD analysis project Ga0209959, IMG submission 183943) | Wastewater bioreactor microbial communities from Cape Town, South Africa - Thiocy_expt_300_biof (SPAdes) | ecosystem: Engineered > Bioremediation > Thiocyanate > Unclassified | place...
AATACGACCGCCACAAGCTGCTCGGCTCCTTCAAGCTGGCGCTGCGCAAGCGCCCGGTGAGCACGGTGCAGATCGATTCGGCCATCGAGCGCATCGAGGAGAAGCTGCTGCACCTGGGCCAGCGCGAGGTGATCTCCAGCCGCATCGGCGAGTTGGTCATGCGCGAGCTCAAGAAGCTCGACAAGGTGGCCTACATACGCTACGCCAGCGTGTACCGCAGCTTCGAGGACATCGACGAGTTCCGCGCGCTCGTCGACGAAGTGCGCAAGTAAAAGCCAGTGCTACTCTTTGAATAGCTGCCAGCGCTTGCCTGGCAAGCGCTGGAGCCATTTTTCATTCAAATACTGGCCGGGATGGGCGGCACCGCCTGCCGCACGTCGCCGCACTGCGCGCGCTGGCGCAGCGCGTGGTCCATGAGCACCAGCGCCAGCAGCGCCTCGGCGATCGGGGCGGCGCGTATGCCCACGCAGGGGTCGTGGCGGCCGCGTGTCACGACCTCGGTGCTCTGGCCGTGGATGTCGATGGATTCGCGCGGGCTGATGATGGAGCTCGTCGGCTTGATGGCGAGCTGCACCTCGATGTCCTGCCCCGTGCTGATGCCGCCCAGCACCCCACCCGCGTTGTTGCCGGCGAAGCCCTGGGGCGTGAGCGAGTCGCCGTGCGTGGTGCCGCGCTGGGCCACGCTGGCGAAGCCCGCGCCGATCTCCACGCCCTTGACGGCGTTCAGGCCCATCATCGCGTGGGCGATGTCCGCGTCGAGCTTGTCGTAGAGCGGCTCGCCCAGGCCCACGGGCACGCCCGTGGCCTGCACGCGGATGCGCGCGCCGCACGAGTCGCCGCTCTTGCGCAGCGCGTCCATGTAGTCCTCGTAGGCCTGCACGTCGGCCACGGGGGCGAAGAACGGGTTGTTGGGCACATGGTCCCAGCTCTCGAACGGGATGGGCAGCTCGCCCAGCTGCGTCATGCAGGCGCGAAAGCGCGTGCCGTACTTCTCGGCCAGCCACTTCTTGGCCACGGCGCCGGCGGCCACGGTGGGCGCTGTCAGGCGCGCGGACGAGCGGCCGCCGCCGCGCGGGTCGCGCAGGCCGTACTTGTGCCAGTAGGCGTAGTCGGCATGGCCCGGGCGGAAGCTCTGGGCGATGTCGCCGTAGTCCTTGCTGCGCTGGTCCTGGTTGCGGATCAGGAGCGCGATCGGCGTGCCGGTGGTCCTGCCCTCGTAGACGCCCGAGAGGATCTCCACCGCGTCGGGCTCGTTGCGCTGCGTGACGTGGCGGCTGGTGCCGGGGCGGCGCCGGTCCAGGTCGGCCTGGATGTCGGCCTCGCAAAGCGCCATGCCGGGCGGGCAGCCGTCGATCACGCAGCCGATCGCCGGGCCGTGGGATTCACCGAAGTTGGTGACGCAGAAAAGGGTGCCAAGTGTGTTGCCGCTCATAGGGGCGTGATTATCCCAGAGCGGTTGCAGCTATGAAAGAAGTAGCTACCGGCGCTTGCTGCACAAGCGCTGGCGGCCGATCCGGCGTGAAAGTCAATTCGCGGGGGGCGATTCTTCCTGCGGCCAGTCGCGGATGTAGGCCTTGAGCAGCTTGTTCTCGAAGTTCTGGCTGTCCACCACGGCCTTGGCCACGTCGTAGAAGCTCACCACGCCCATGAGCATGCGCTTGTCCATCACCGGCATGTAGCGCGCGTGCTGGCCCAGCATCATGCGGCGCACCTCGTCCATGTCGGTCTCCAGCGTGCAGGTCAGCGGCGCGTCGTCCATCGCCGAGCGCACCAGCATCGTGCCCACGGAGCCGCCGTTCTTCACCAGCACCTGGATCACCTCGCGGAAGGTCAGCATGCCCACGAGGTCGCCGTGCTCCATGACCACCAGCGAGCCTATGTCCCTCTCGGCCATGATCTGCACCGCGCAGACGAGCGGCTCGTCGGGGTGCACGGTGTAGAGGGTGTTGCCCTTGAGGCGCAGGATGTCGCTGACTTTCATGCTGGGGTATCTCCGAATGGTTCTGCAGGCGCTGCGTGCAGCCCCCTATCCGCAGGAAATATAGCCCACAAATAGCCCACAATGGCGCGCAGGTTCACCACTTTGGAGATATGGATGCCCGGATACACCGACCCCGGCTTCGACACACTCGCGCTGCACGCGGGCGCGCGGCCCGATCCCGCCACGGGGGCGCGTGCCGTACCCATCCACCTGACGACCTCGTTCGTCTTCGATTCGAGCGACCATGCCGCCGCCCTGTTCAACATGGAGCGCCCCGGCCACGTGTACAGCCGCATCAGCAACCCCACCAACGCCGTGCTGGAGCAGCGCGTGGCCGCGCTCGAGGGCGGCGTGGGCGCCATCGCCACGGCCAGCGGCCAGGCGGCGCTGCACCTGGCGGTCTGCACGCTGATGGGCGCGGGCGGGCACATCGTGGCCAGCACGGCCCTCTACGGCGGGTCGCAGAACCTGCTCAACTACACGCTGCGGCGCTTCGGCATAGAGACCACCTTCGTCAAGCCCGGCGACATCGCCGGCTGGCGCGCCGCCGTACGGCCCAACACGCGCCTGTTCTTCGGCGAGACCGTGGGCAACCCCGGGCTGGAGGTGCTGGACATTCCCGCCGTGTCGCAGATCGCCCACGAGGCCGGCGTGCCGCTGCTGGTGGACTCCACCCTCACCTCGCCCTGGCTCATCAGGCCCCTGGAGCATGGCGCGGACCTGGTCTACCACTCGGCCACCAAGTTCCTCTCGGGCCACGGCACCGTGATCGGCGGCGTGCTGGTCGATGGCGGCAGCTTCGACTGGGAGGCCTCGGGGCGCTTCCCCGAGCTGACGCAGGCCTACGACGGTTTCCACGGCATGGTGTTCGCCGAGGAGAGCACCGTGGGCGCCTTCCTGCTGCGCGCGCGCCGCGAGGGCCTGCGCGACTTCGGCGCCTGCATGAGCCCGCACACGGCCTGGCTGATCCTGCAGGGCATAGAGACCCTGCCGCTGCGCATGGAACGCCACATGCGCAACACCGAGCGCGTGGTGCAATTCCTGGCCAGCCATCCGTTCGTGGCGCGCGTGGGCCACCCGCTGCTCGAATCCCACCCCGGCCACCGGCTCGCGCAGCGGCTGCTGCCGCGCGGCGCGGGCTCGGTGTTCAGCTTCGACCTCAAGGGCAGCCGCGGGCAGGGCAAGAAGTTCATCGAGGCGCTCAAGCTCTTCTCCCACCTGGCCAACGTGGGCGACTGCCGCAGCCTGGTGATCCACCCGGCCAGCACCACGCACCACCGCCTGGACGACGAGGCGCTGGCCGCCGCCGGCATAGGCCAGGGCACGATACGCCTGTCGATCGGGCTGGAGGACGCCGGCGACCTGATCGACGACCTGCAGCGCGCGCTCAAGGCCGCAGAAAAAGCAGGTGCGTGATGTACGTCGACGTCAACGGCGCACGGACCTACTGCTACACCGGCGGCCAGCCCCTGGAGCCGGGCCGGCCGACGGTGGTGTTCATCCACGGCGTACTGGGCGACCACAGCGTCTGGGCGCTGCAAAGCCGCTACCTGGCCCACAACGGCTGGAACGTGCTGGCCGTGGACCTGCCCGGCCACAGCAAGAGCGCGGGCGAAGCGCCCGCCAGCGTGGAGCAGGCGGCCGGCTTCGTCGTCGCCCTGCTCGACGCGCTGGGCATCCAGCGGGCGGCGCTGGTGGGCCACAGCTGGGGCTCGCTGATCGCGCTGGAGGCCGCCGCCCGCCTGGGCGCGCGCGCGAGCCACCTGGCGCTGGTGGGCACGGCCTACCCGATGAAGGTCTCGCCGGCGCTCGTCGAGTCCTCTCTGCACGAGCCCGAGAAGGCGCTGCGCATGGTCAACACGTTCTCGCGCAGCACCCTCGCCCCGCCGCTGGGGGCGGGCTTCTGGGTCTATGGCGCGGGCATGGCCCTGGGCCGGCGCGTGCTGCGCAGCAACCCGCAGGTCAACGTGTTCCACCGCGGCTTCGTGGCCTGCGACAGCTATGCGGGCGGCGAGCAGGCCATCGCAGCCATCCAGTGCCCGGTGCTGTTCGTGCTGGGCACGCTGGACCAGATGACGCACCCGAAGGCCGCGCAGGGACTGATCCAGGCCGCGCGCGCCGCGGGCAGGCAGGTGCAGGTCGCGCAGCTGCCCGTGGGGCACCACCAGATGAGCGAGGCGCCGGACGAGACGCTGCTTGCATTGCGCGATTTTTTGACATGAATCAAAATGGGCTGCAACACCCGCCCAGCAAGCGCCGGCAGCTACTCATTCGATAGTATCCGCCCTTTGATGCCGGCCGTTTCCCGCCCCATGTGCCGGGGCATTGCCGCGCCGCGCATGCCCGCGCCCTAGACTGGGCCGCAACCATCCGCGTGGCCCGGCGTGCGCAGCGCCGGGCACGCGCTCCCGCATGCCGACGACGACGCCCACCGAACACCGCGACACGCCCTGGCACGCCCTGCCCGCGAGCGCCATTGCCGAGCGCCTGGCCACCGACGCGCAGTACGGCCTGCCCCACGCCGAGGCCGCCCGCCGCCTGGCCCAGCACGGCCCCAACCGCCTGCCCGCGCCGCCGCGCCGGCCCGCGTGGCGGCGGCTGCTGGCGCAGTTCCACAACATGCTGATCTACGTGATGCTGGCCTCGGCCGCCATCACCGGCGCGCTGGGCCACTGGATCGACACGGGCGTGCTGCTGGGCGCGGTGGTCATCAACGCCGTCCTCGGCTTCGTGCAGGAGGGCAAGGCCGAGTCGGCGCTCGACGCGATCCGGCGCATGCTCTCGCCGCAGGCCACGGTGCTGCGCGGGGGCGAGCGGCAGCTGGTCGCGGCCGAGCAGCTCGTGCCGGGCGACATCGTGCTGCTCGCCTCGGGCGACAAGGTGCCGGCCGACCTGCGCATCCTCTCGGCCAAGAGCCTGCGCGCCGACGAGGCGGTGCTCACGGGCGAATCGGTACCCAGCGACAAGAGCGAGGCCGCGGTGGCCGAGGACGCGCCGCTGGGCGACCGCCACTGCATGCTCTATTCGGGCACGCTGGTGGCCGCGGGCACGGCCGTGGGCGCGGTGGCCGCCACGGGCGCGCGCACCGAGCTGGGGCGCATCAGCGCGCTGCTGGCGCAGGTGGAGCCGGGCACCACGCCGCTCCTGCGCCAGATCGCGCGGTTCAGCCGCTGGCTGGCGGCGGCCATCCTGCTGTTCGTGGCCGCCACCTTCGTCATCGGCGTGCTCTGGCGCGGGCAGGCGCCCTCCGACATGTTCATGATGGCCGTGGCGCTCGCCGCATCGGCCATCCCCGAGGGGCTGCCCGCCATCATGACCATCACGCTGGCCCTGGGCGTGCGCCGCATGGCGCACCACCACGCCATCATCCGGCACCTGCCGGCGGTGGAGACGCTGGGCTCGGTCACGGTGATCTGCTCGGACAAGACCGGCACCCTCACCTGCAACGAGATGACGGTGCAGCGCGCGGTGACGGCCGACCGCGTGTACGAGGTGACGGGCAGCGGCTACGCGCCGCAGGGCGGCTTCCAGGTGGGCGGCATGAACGCGTCGCCCGCCGCCGACCCCGTGCTGCAGTCCATGGCCCGCGTGGCGCTGCTGTGCAACGACTCCGCGCTGAACCACGGCGCCGAGGGCTGGACGCTCACGGGCGACCCGACCGAGGGCGCGCTGCTCGCCTTCGCCCTCAAGGCGGGGCTGGACGGCGCCGCCACCCACGCCGCGCTGCCGCGCATCGACGCGATCCCGTTCGAGTCCGAGCACCGCTTCATGGCCACGCTGCACCACGACCACGCGGGCCACGCGCTCATCCTGGTCAAGGGCGCGCCCGAGCGCGTGCTCGACATGTGCAGCGCGCAAAGCGCCCTGCAGCACGGCGAGCAGGGCTGCACGCCGCTCGACCACGACTACTGGCGCCGCGCCGCCAACGACTGCGCCGCGCGCGCCCTGCGCGTGCTGGCCATCGCCGCCAAGCGCGTGCCCGCGCAGCAGCACGCGCTCTCGTGGGACGACATGGAAGGCGGCTTCACGCTGCTGGGCATCCTGGGCAGCATGGACCCGCCGCGCCCCGAGGCCATGGCCGCCGTGGCCGAATGCCACGCGGCGGGCGTGCGCGTGAAGATGATCACCGGCGACCACGCCGAGACGGCGCGCGCCATCGGCGCGCAGCTGGGCATCGGCCTGGGGCGCCCCGCGCTCACGGGCGCCGAGATCGAGCTCCTCAATGACGACGCGCTGCGCGAGGTGGTGGACAGCGTGGACGTGTTCGCCCGCGCCAGCCCCGAGCACAAGATCCGCCTGGTGCAGGCCCTGCAGGCGCGCGGCGAGGTCGTCGCCATGACGGGCGACGGCGTGAACGACGCCCCGGCCTTGAAGCGCGCCGACGTGGGCGTGGCCATGGGCAGGAACGGCACCGAGGCGGCCAAGGACGCCGCCGCCATGGTGCTGGCCGACGACAACTTCGCCACCCTGGGCGCGGCCGTGCGCGAGGGCCGCGGCGTCTACGACAACGTGCGCAAGTTCATCCTGTTCATGCTGCCCACCAACGGCGGCGAGGCGCTCGTGGTGTTCTTCGCCATCGCGTTCGCGCTGCAGCTGCCGCTCACCGCCGCGCAGGTGCTGTGGATCAACCTCGTCACCTCGGGCACGCTGGGCGTGGCGCTGGCCTTCGAGCCGACCGAGAGCGACGTGATGCGCCGCCCGCCGCGCGACCCGCGCGAATCGCTGCTCTCGGGCCTGTTCATATGGCGCGTGGTCATGGTGTCGCTGCTCATGGCCGGCGCCTCGCTCGGGCTGTTCCTGTGGGAGCTCTCGCGCGGTGCCAGCCTGGAGACCGCGCGCACCATGGCCGTCTGCGCCGTGGTCGCGGCCGAGATGTTCTACCTGTTCAACAGCCGCCACATCCTGCGCAGCGCACTCACGCGCGAAGGGCTGCTGGGCAACCCGCAGGTGCTCATGGCGATCGCCGCGTGCGCGCTGCTGCAGCTGGCCTTCGTGCACGCACCCTGGCTGCAGGCCGTGTTCGGCTCCACCGACCTGTCCCCGGGCGAATGGCTGCGCGTGCTGCTCTCGGGCGCGGTGGTGTTCGCGGTGGCGGAGCTGGAGAAGTGGGCGATGCGCCGCTCGCGCCCTACCCCAGCAGCCGGCACAGCGCGCTGAGGCTGGGCACCGTGGCGTGCGGCGGCGCGCCCTCGTGCGGCCAGCCAGCGCCGGCCGTGTTCAGCCACGCGGCCTGCATGCCGGCATCCAGCGCGCCGCGGGCATCCAGCAGCGCATCGTCGCCCACGTGCAGCACATCCCCGGGCGCCACGCCCGCGGCCTGCGCGCCCGCGTGGAAGATGCGCGCATCGGGCTTGGCCACGCCCAGCTGCGTGGCGCTCAGGCTGGCCTTGAAATAGCGCCCGATGCCGATGCGGTGCACGTCGGCATTGCCGTTGGAGACGGCCACCACCGGCCAGCGCGTGGCCAGGAAGTCGAGCGCCGCGAGCGCATCGTCGAACAGTTCCACGCGCTGGCGCTCGGCGAAGAAGAACTCGAACGCGGGCTCGGCGAGCAGCGGGTCGTCGCCCGCCTGCGCGAGCGCCATGCGGATCGACTCGCGCCGCAGCGCGCTCAGGTCATGCCGCAGATCGGGCCGCAGCGTCTCCATGCGCTGGCGGATGGCGCGCAGCGCCTGGGCGTCGGAGAACAGCGCCGCCGTGGCGGGCGCGTGCGCGGCCAGCCAGCCGGCCAGCGCGGCCTCGGCCCGGGAGATGGCGGGCCACACGGGCCAGAGCGTGTCGTCCAGGTCGAGGGTGATGGCGCGGATGCGCTGCAGGTCCAGGGTGTGGTCAATCGTCATGGCACGGCAAGCATAATCGCCGCCCATGCCTTCCGCCGACACCGCCATCCTGCTGTGCAACCTGGGTACGCCCGACGCCCCCACCACGCCCGCGCTGCGCCGCTACCTGGCCCAATTCCTGAGCGACCCGCGCGTGGTGGAGATTCCGCGCGCGGCGTGGCTGCCCATCCTGCACGGCATCATCCTGCGCACGCGGCCCGCCCAATCGGCCGCCAAGTACCAGACCATCTGGACGCCCGAGGGCTCGCCCCTGGCCGTGTGGACGAACAAGCAGGCCGTGATGCTGCGCGGCTGGCTCGGCGAGGCCGGCCGCCCCGTGCAAGTGCTGCCCGCCATGCGCTACGGCCGGCCCGCCGTCGGCGCACAGCTGCAGGCCCTGCAGGCCGAGGGCGTCAAGCGCGTGCTGGTGCTGCCGCTGTACCCGCAGTACTCGGGCACCACCACCGCCAGCGTGGTGGACGACGTGGCGGCCTGGACGCGCCGCCAACGCCACTTCCCCGAACTGCGCTTCGTGAACGACTACCACGACGACCCCGGCTATGTCGCCGCGCTGGCCGCCAGCGTGCGCGCGCACTGGCAGCGCGAGGGCGGCCCGGCCGACAAGCTGGTGATGAGCTTTCACGGCATACCCGAGCGCAACGTGCGCCTGGGCGACCCCTATGCCGACCAGTGCCGCACCACCGCGCGCCTGCTGGCCGAGGCGCTGGGCCTGGCGCCCGAGCAGTACCAGCTCACGTTCCAGTCGCGCTTCGGCAGGGCCCGCTGGCTGGAGCCCTACACCGAGCCCACGCTGGTGGCGCTGGCCCAGGCCGGCACGCGCCGCGTGGACGTGATGTGCCCCGGCTTCACCGGCGACTGCCTGGAGACGCTGGAGGAGATCAACCAGGAGGCGCGCCACGCCTTCCTGCAGGCGGGCGGGCAGGAGTTCCGCTACATCCCCTGCCTGAACGACAGCCACGCCTGGATCACGGCGCTCAGCCGCATCGCGCAGCGGCATCTGGCGGGCTGGCCGGGCATGTAGTGGCGCGCCCTTATCACCAGCACGCATAAGAACAATCCGATTCTGTCGTTGATCTGCGGCAAGGGCGCAAAGACAATCGCGGGCAGTCCCTTCATTTGCCGCCCAGGATCCGCCATGAAAAAACTATTCGCCATCGCCGTATTCGCCGCGGCCGCCCATGCCGGCTGGGCCGCCCAGCCACTGCTGACGCCGGCCGAGCTCGGCGCCCAGACGGCGCAGCCCACGCCGCCGCGCGTGATCGACATCCGCGACCCCGCCGCCTACGGCGCCCAGCACATCCCCGGCGCCGTGAACGCCCCCTACGGCAAGTGGCGCGGCCCGGCCAGCAACCCCGGCGAGCTGCCGGACACGCCCAAGCTCACCGAGCTGGTGCAGTCGCTGGGCCTGACGCCCGGCACCCATGCGGTCGTCGTCTCGACCGGCGCCGACACCACCGACTTCGGCGCCGCGGCGCGCGTGTACTGGACGCTGAAGCTGCTGGGGCTCAAGGAGCTGTCCATCCTCAACGGCGGCATGAAGGCCTGGAGCGACGCCAAGCTCGCGCAGGACGCCGCCGTTCCCCAGGTGGCGCGCAGCGCCTACCAGCCCCAGATCGACGCCAGCCTGCTGGCCACGCGCGACGACGTGGGCCAGCACGTGCAGCTGAACAACGCCGCGCTCGTGGACTCGCGCCCCGACGCGTTCTACCAGGGCAAGGTGCGCGCGCCCGCGGCCAAGCTCGCCGGCACCCTGCCCGGCGCGCAGCAGCTCGACTTCAACCAGTGGTTCGTGCCCGGCACCACCACCTTCGTGGACAAGGCCACGGCCCAGAAGATCGCCGCCAAGGTCAAGCGCGAGCAGGGCCAGGACATGGTGGCCTTCTGCAACACCGGCCACTGGGCCGCGACCGACTGGTTCGGCCTGTCCGAGGTAGCGGGCCTGCCCGGCGTGAAGCTGTACGCCGGCTCCATGGTGGACTGGACCCAGTCCAAGGATGCGCCGCCCATGGCCAACCAGCCCAGCCGCTTCGAGGCCCTGGCCTACGACGCCAGGCAGTGGTGGGAGCGCAAGACCAAGTAAGCCAGCCGCTAAAAGCAGCATCGTTTATAGTCAAAACGGCTGCCAGCGCTTGATGGTCAAGCGCTGGCAGCTCTCTTTTTTATAGACCATTCACATGAAACGACTCCCCCTCGCGGCCGTGCTGGCCGTTTTCACGGGCTGGCTGCTGTGGAGCGTGTCCGCGCGCCAGGCCGCGCTGTTCGCCGTGGGCCTGGGCCTGGGCGCGGTGCTCGCGGGCCAGCGCTTCGGCTTCACCACGGGCTGGCGCATGCTCATCGAGGACAAGGACGCCAGCGGCGTCATGGGCCAGATCCTGCTGCTGGCGCTGGCCGCGGCCCTGGCCATGCCGCTGCTGGGCCATTACCCCGAGCTCACGGCCGCGCTGGGCCCGCCCAGCGTCAGCCTGCTGGTGGGCGCGTTCGTGTTCGGCCTGTGCATGCAGATCGCCGACGGCTGCGGCAGCGGCACGCTGTACAAGGCCGGCCTGGGCATTCCCATGAACGCGGCCATCCTGCCGCTGTTCGCGCTGGGCAGCTTCCTGGGCTCGCTGCACCTGGGCTTCTGGCTCGACCTGGGGCGCGCGCAGCCCGTGGGCCTGGTCGGCCAGTTCGGCTGGGAGCGGGCGCTGCTCATCACCCTGGCGGCGCTGGCCGCCGTGGCCGCGGCCGTGCGCTGGTACGCGGGCCGCGCCGGCGCGGCGGCAGGCAAGGCGCCCAGGCCGCTCGTGGTGCGCAGGTGGATGGTGGGCGCGGTGCTGCTGGCGCTACTGGCCACGCTGAACCTGGTCATCGCCGGCCAGCCCTGGGGCGTGGTCTACGGCTTCGGCCTGTGGGCGGCCAAGCTGGCCCAGGCCAGCGGCGCGGCCGACCTTGCGAACAACTGGTTCTGGAGCCAGCCGGGCAACGCCGCGCGCCTGCACGAAACGGTGCTCATGGACGTGACCAGCATCACCAACATCGGCATCCTCGGCGGCGCGCTGTGGGTGTCCGCCGGCAAACCCTCGAGCGCCAGGCCCCTGAACGGCACGCAGTGGGCCGTGGCCCTCATCGCCGGGCTGGCGCTGGGCTACAGCTCGCGCCTGGCCTTCGGCTGCAACGTGGGCGCCATGCTGTCGGGCATCTCCACGGGCAGCATCCACGGCTGGATCTGGGTGCCGCTGGCCTTCGCGGGCACCATCTTCGGGCTGCGCATCCGCCGCCATTTCGGCTTCTGACCAGGACCACCCCATGACGAGACACACCACACTGCGCCTGGTCTTCTGGGCCACGCTCGCCGCCTTCCTGGCCTGGGACTGGTCCAGCTCCAAGCCCGTGGACCTGCGCCTGGAACCGCCGCTGATAGCAGCCGGATCGGGCCAGGCCGCGGCGGGCGGGCATTGCTCCATGCCCGACTGACCGTTCCCGCCCCCACATGCAAGAAGGCCTCCCTGCGGAGGCCTTCTTCGGCTTGGCCTGGCAGAGTGGCCCGAAGGCGAGAGGGATGTAGGCCGAAAGCGCGACTTGCGCCCTCCGCGCCCCCGGAGCAGGCCCCGCGCACTATCCTGCGGACACCGGCAACACATTCGAAAAGGAAGGTCCGTATGAACCAGAAGATCTCGCTGCGCACAGCCGCGATCGCCGCCATGGTGGTGGCCACCAGCCTGTCCATGATGGCCTGCACGGCCACCAAGCCCGACACCCAGGCGGCGCCGCGCGCGGATTCCACGTCGCTCGATGCGCGCGTCAATGCGGCGCTGGAGCGCCTGTACCAGACCGCGCCCGGATCGCGCGACCAGGTGCGCCGCGCCAAGGGCGTGCTGGTGTTCCCGTCGGTGATCGGCGGCAGCTTCGTCGTGGGCGTGGAGCATGGCCGCGGCGTGCTGCGCGTGCAGGGCCGGAACCAGGGCCAATACAGCACCACGGCGGCATCGGTGGGCTGGCAGGCCGGCGGCCAGTCGCGCGCCGTGATCTACGTGTTCAACACGCAGGAGGCCTTGAACAAGTTCCTCGCCAGCGACGGCTGGTCCGCTGGCGTGGACGCCACCGTCGCCATCGGCCGCGTGGGCGCCAACGGCAGTGTGGACACCAACACGGCCGAGACCCCGGTGACCGGCTACGTGCTCAACAACCTGGGACTCGAGGCAGGCGTATCCCTGCAGGGTTCCAAGATCACCCGCATCCGCGACTGACGGGCTGGCTGCGCGGCAGCCGGCCCCATCCCGATCCGGCACGCCGGCCCTTCGCGGCCCGGGACCAGGCCCTCGCCACCCGTCAGACGATGTCGTCGGCCGACTGGTGGTGCCGCGCCAGGTTGCGCTCGGCCCAGCGGCGCAGCACGCGCGGCACGATGAGCACGCCCAGCACGATGATGATCAGCGTCAGCGACATGGGGCGCTGCAGGAAGATCCACCAGCTGCCCTCGCCGATGGAGACGGCGTTGCGCATCTGCGCCTCGGCCAGCGGCCCGAGGATCATGCCCACCACCACCGGCGCGGTGGGGAAGTCGAAGCGCCGCATGAGCACGCCCAGCAGGCCGATGGCGTAGAGCAGGAACAGGTCGAACGTGCTCTGGCGCATGCCGTAGGCGCCCACGGTGGCGAAGATCAGGATGCCCGCGTACAGCTGCGGGCGCGGGATCTTCAGGAGCTTCACCCACAGGCCCACCATGGGCAGGTTCAGCACCAGCAGCATGATGTTGCCGATGTACAGCGACGCGATCAGCGCCCACACCAGCGCCGCAGAGCTGGAGAACAGCTGCGGCCCCGGGTTGATGCCGTAGTTCTGGAACGCGCCCAGCAGCACGGCCGTGGTGTTGCTGGTGGGAATGCCCAGCGTGAGCAGCGGGATCAGCGCCGCCGTCACCGTGGCGTTGTTCGCGGCCTCGGGGCCGGCCACGCCCTCGATCGCGCCCTTGGTGCCGAACTCGGCCTTGTCCTCGCCCTTGGCGAGCTTCTTCTCGGTGGCGTAGCTCAGGAAGGTCGGGATCTCGGTGCCCCCGGCGGGCCGATGAGGGTACCGCGCAGCCAGGCGGGCACCGAGCGCTTCCAGTCGCGCGCCGTCATGTACACGCGCGTGAGCTTGTTCTGCGACTCCTCCACCTTGCCCTCGTAGAGCGCGGCGTAGAGCACCTCGGCCACGGCGAACAGGCCCACGGCCACGAGCACGATGTCGATGCCGTCGAGCAGCTCCATCTTGCCCCCGGTGTAGCGCGCCGCGCCCGAGATCTGGTCCATGCCCACGCAGCCCAGCGCCAGGCCGACGAACAGCGCCGTCATGCCGCGCAGGCTGCTCTGGCCCAGCACGGCGCTCACCGTGGTGAAGGCCAGCACCATGAGCATGAAGTACTCGGGCGGGCCGAGCTTGACCGCGAACTCGGCCACCGAGGGCGCGAACAGCGTCACCACCACGGTGGCCACGGTGCCGGCCACGAACGAGCCTATGGCCGCCGTGGCCAGCGCCGCGCCCGCGCGGCCGCTCTTGGCCATCTTGTTGCCCTCCATGGCCGTGACCATGCTGGCCGTCTCGCCCGGGGTGTTGAGCAGGATGGAGGTGGTGGAGCCCCCGTACATGGCTCCGTAGTAGATGCCCGCGAAGAAGATCATCGAGGCCGTCATGTCCACCTTGGAGGTGATGGGCAGCAGCATGGCCACGGCCACGGCCGGGCCGATGCCCGGCAGCACGCCCACGGCCGTGCCCAGGGCGCAGCCCACCAGGGCCCACAGCAGGTTGGCCGGCGAGATCGCCGTGGCGAAGCCCGCCATCAATGCGTCGAAGATCTCCATTACAGCCACCCTGTATCAGTGAGCCCCGGCAGGTTGATGGCCAGGAATTGCGTGAACAGCCAGAACACCGGCGCCGAGATCGCCAGGCCCGTGAGCACGTCCACGGCCAGCGCGCGCGGCGCCAGCCGCCCCGTCTGCCCGTTGGCGCGGCGCAGGCCCTGCACGGCCAGCGCGTAGCACAGCGTGCAGCCGAGGATGAAGCCCAGTTCGACGATGAGGGCCGCGTTCAGCAGCAGCCCGGCCGTGACCCAGGCGAACGGCCCGAGCGCGGCGCGCGGCGCGCCGCCCGGGTCGGCCGCCTGGCGGTAGCCGCCCGTGAGCGCCTCGCGGATCAGCAGCACGCCGCACAGGCCCAGCACCGCGGCGCACACCCAGGGCAGGAAGTTGGGGCCCACGCCGCCGTAGCCGGCGTCGCCCGGGATCTTCAGCGCGCCAAAGGCCATGCCTGCGGCCACCAGCACCACGGCCGCGCCCACGGCGGCCTGCCAGAACGGGGACGGCACGCTGCCCGCGTCGGCGGCTGCAGGATCGGAAGAAGGGGCAAGCTCTGACATGGCTGCAGCCTCCGGGGAAAGAAGCGGCGCCGCACTCGGGCGCCGGAAAATTGAGACAAAACGCAGGAAACGCCCGCCGGTAGGGCGCCAGCAGCTATCAAAGCCGCAGCAACCCGGCCCGCGGGCGGCGCCGGACGGTCAGACCATGCCGGACTTGACCATGGTGGCGCGCAGGCTCGCGAACTCCTGGTCCACGAAGTTGGCGAACTCGTCGCCGGCCAGCCAGGCGGGCGTCCAGTCGTTCTTCTGGATCGCCTCGGCCCAGGCCTTGCTCTTGACGGCCTTCTCCACCATGGCGGTCAGGGCCTTGCGCTGCTCGGCCGTGATGCCGGGCGCGCCGTACACGCCGCGCCAGTTGCCGATCTCCACGTTGATGCCCTGCTCCTTGAGCGTAGGCACGTCCAGGCCCGGCAGGCGCTTGCCCGATGTCACGCCGATGGGCTTCATCTTGCCCGCGGCGATGTATTCGGAGAACTCGCTGTAGCCGCTGCCGCCCACGGTCACGTTGCCGCCCAGGATGGCGGCCACGGCCTCTCCACCCCCGCGGAAGGCCACGTAGTTGATCTTGGCCGGGTCCACGCCCACCTCGCGCGCCAGCATGGCCGCCGCGATGTGCTCGGTGGAACCGCGCGAGCCGCCGCCCCACTTCACGCTGCCCGGGTCCTTCTTGAGCTGGGCCACCACGTCGGCCATGGTCTTGAAGGGCGAGTTGGCGGGCAGCACGAAGACGTTGTACTCGCTCGTCAGGCGCGCGATCGGCGTGGCCTGGCTCAGGTTCACCGGCGGCTTGCCGGTGATGATGCCGCCCAGCATCACGGCGCCCATCACCATCAGCGCGTTCGGGTCGCCGCGGCTAGCGTTGATGAACTGCGCCAGGCCGATGGCGCCGGCCGCACCGCCCTTGTTGTCGTAGGTGACGCTGGAGGCCACGCCCGCGTCCTGCAGCGCCTTGCCCAGGGCGCGGCCCGTGGTGTCCCAGCCGCCGCCGGGGTTGGCGGGCAGCATCATCTTGATGGCCACTGCGGCCTGTGCCGACAGCGGCAGGCTGCCCGCGGCGGCCAGGGCCGCCAGGGATTTCAGGAAGGTGTCACGACGCATACCGGTCTCCTTGCTTGTAAGAAAAGAACGATGAACGGCGCGATGATGCGCGGGCAAGCTGTCAAACGGCTGTCCGGGACACTAGGGATTACGCGCATTCCCGCAGCCCTTGCGCCCCTGCAAAACGGTTCTAATCGAAGCCATGCAACTGCTCCTGGTCGAAGACGACGCCACCATGCAGGCCACGCTGCAGCGCTCGCTCGCGCGCCGCGGCATGGCCGTGACGGCACTCGCGGACGGGCGCGCCGCGCTCGCCGAATGGCGCGCGCACCCGCCCGACGCCGTGGTGCTGGACCTCACCCTGCCCGGCCTGGACGGCCTGCAGGTGCTGGAGCAGGCGCGCGCGGGCGGCCTGCGCACGCCCGTGCTGCTGCTCACCGCGCGCGGCACCGTGGGCGACCGCGTGCTGGGCCTGAACGCCGGCGCCGACGACTACCTGCCCAAGCCCTTCGACCTGGACGAGCTGGAGGCGCGCCTGCGCGCCCTGGTGCGCCGCAGCGGCGACGCCATGGAAGCCAAATCGGCCGCCAGCGCCCTGGTCATGGGCGCCATAAGCTATGAAAAGGAAAGCGGCATCATCTACGCGCACGGTGCGCCCATGGACCTCACGCCGCGCGAGCTGGCGCTGCTGCGCGCCCTGCTCGCCCAGCCCGGGCATGCCGTGACCAAGGAGCGGCTGTACGAACTCGTCTTCCCGGGCCAGAGCGAAGTGCAGTACGAGGCCATCGAGGTCGTGGTGTACCGCCTGCGCAAGAAGCTCGCCGGCACGGGCGTGGTCCTGATGACGCTGCGCGGCCTGGGCTACCTGCTCAAACCCGAGGCATGACCCGCCAGAGATCGCTGCGCCGCCAGTTGCTGCTGGGCATCCTGCTGCCCACGCTGCTGTTCATCGGCCTCAACACCTACAGCCTGTACCGCCAGACGCTGGGGGCCCTGAACACGGCCTACGACCGCACGCTGCTGGCCTCGGCCAAGACCATCAGCGAGCAGATCGACGTGCGCGGCTACGACGAGCAGGCCGAGCTGCGCGTCATCGTGCCCTACGCGGCGCTGGAGGCCTTCGAGGCCGATAACCAGAGCCGCATGTACTACCGTGTCTCCAACCTGCGCGGCGAACTGGTCTCCGGCTTTGGCGAGCTGCCCATGTGGCGCGGCAGCATCGCCCCGCGCCCGCCCTACGCGGCGCTGGTGGACTTCTACGACGCCAGCTTCCGCGGCCGCCCCGTGCGCGTGGCGGCGCTGCTGCAGCCCGTGGCCAGCCCCCAGGGCCGCGGCATGGCCGTGATCCAGGTGGCCGAGACGCTGGAGCTGCGCCACGCCGCGGCGCTGCAGATCCTGCGGGACACGCTGGCGCGCCAGGCCCTGCTGGTGGCGCTGGTCGCCGCCATCGTGGTGCTGGTGGTGCAGCGCGCCACGCGGCCGGTGCGCCAGCTGAGCGCCGACCTGCAGGCCCGCGCCGAGGGCGACCTGTCGCCCATCGCCGCCCCCGCGGCCCCGCGCGAGCTGCAGCCGCTGATCGACGCAACCAACGCCGTCATGCGGCGCCTGTCGCACCTGCTGGAGCACCAGAAGCGCTTCGTGCGCGACGCCTCGCACCAGCTGCGCACGCCGCTGGCCGTGCTCAAGACCCAGGTACAGTCCGCCCTGCGCGGCGACATGCCGCCCGGGCAGGCGCTGCACGAGATCGGCGACACCGTGGAGCGCGCCACGCAGCTGGCCAACCAGATGCTGGCGCTGGCCAAGGTGGAGCAGCTGCGCCAGCAGGGCGAGCTGCCCACGACGCGGCTCGACGAAGTGCTGCGCGAGGTGGCGCTGGATCTCTCGCCCCTGATCGCGCAGGGCGACCTGGACTTCGGCATCGACACCGACGCCGCCCCCATCCGCGCGCACGCATGGATGCTGCGCGAGCTGTGCCGCAACCTGCTGCACAACGCCATACGCCACGCCCCGCCCGCCACCGAGCTGGCCGTGACGCTGCGCGCGCAGGGCACCCACGCCGAGCTCACCATCGCCGACGCCGGCCCCGGCATCGACGACGAACTGGCCGCGCGGCTGTTCGAGCCGTTCTCGGCCGGCGACGTGCGCAAGGGCTCGGGCCTGGGCCTGGCCATCTGCCAGGAAATCGTGCAGGCCCTGGGCGGCAGCATCGCCCTCTCCAACCGCCGCCAGGGCGCACGCGTGCTGGGGCTGGACGCCGTGGTGCGCCTGCCGCTGGCGCCGGCCTGATTCCCAAGGGAAAATCGCCGCGATGACGACTCCACCCGACTCCATGCGCCTGGACAAGTGGCTGTGGTGCGCGCGCTTCTACAAGACCCGCAGCCTGGCCGTCGAAGAAACGGCCAAGGGCCGCGTCACCGTCAACGGCCAGGCCGCCAAGGCCGCGCGCGAGCTGCGCGCGGGCGACACCGTGGCCCTGCGCCAGGGCCAGGTGCCGCGCACGGTGGTGGTGCGGGGCTTGAGCAACTTCCGCGGCCCCGCGCCCGTGGCGCAGCAGCTCTACGAGGAAACGCCCGAGAGCATCGCCGAGCGCGCCCGGGCCGCCGAGGCCCGGCGCCTGGCCCCCGAGCCCGCCGCCAGCCTGCGCGAGGGCCGGCCCACCAAGCGCGACCGGCGCAGCATGGACGACCTGCGCCACGGCTGGGGCGACCGCTGGAGCGCGTCGCTCGACGACGACGGCCCGCCCGGGAAGTCCTAGCGCTCCTCAGCGCGTGGACAGGCCGCGCCGCACCAGCCAGTCCTGCACCAGGGCTGCGACCTGGTCGGAGTTGCGGTCCATCATGATCATGTGGCTGTTGCCGCGTATGCCCTGGGCCGGCAGGTCGATCTCGTCCACCTGGCCGCCCCTGGCCTTGACGGCGGCGATCATCTTCTTCATCGGCGCCTGGATGCCCTGCCAGCGCGGGGTCTCGCGGATCTTGTCGCCCCAGACGAACAGCAGCGGCACCCTGGCGAGCGGTGCCACGTCCACCTTGTCGGGATCGAGCGCGCCGGAAGGCTCGACGCCGACCACCGCCTTGATCTTGTCCGGATACCGGTTGGCCAGCGTGTACGCGAAGGTGCTGCCCTGGCTGTGCACGGTGATGACGCAGGGGCAGACCTTGTTCACCAGCGCGTCGTAGGCGCGCAGGGTGGGCTCGTCGTTGGTGACCCAGCGCGGCACGCCCTGCTTCATGAACTGGTCGAACGCGGCGATGGGGAACTGCGTGTCGGGATAGGCGCGCCGGCTGGCGGCGCTGTCGTAGCTGTCGGCCGGGCCGATGCGGAACAGCTCCCACCCCTCCTTCTTGGTGCGGAACACCGGCTCGCTCTTGAAGATCTCCGGATAGCGCGCCCACGAGGCACGGCCGCGTTCCACCGCGTCGGAAACGTAGACATCGTGGCCCGCGGCGACGAAGTACATCTGCCAGCCCGGCTGGCCGTCGGGCTTGGTCTCCCAGGTAACGCCCGTCAGGCCGCCGCCGTGCCACATCAGCATCGGATAGCGCGCGCGCCGGGACTGCGGGGCGAGCTTGACGTACTGCGTGTACATCTGCTCGACCTCGAACTCGCCATTCGGATCGAGCAGCGTGGGCGGCGATGTGGGCGTGAAGCGCACCTCCTTCTTCGGCAGCCCGCTCAGCGTGACCGAGCGCCCGCCGGTGTGGAAGCTGCCGATCTCGGCCACCGCCACCGGGGCCATGGGCGCGCCGGCGCAGCCGAGCAACGCCACAAGGCTGGCGGCCGTGGCCGCGGATTTCATGGACCTGTTCATCTTCGTCTCCTTTCGCTGTTTTCTCTGTTTGATCATCCGGCGCGCCCGCGCCGTCACGCCTCGGCCCTCTCCGAGATCTCGATGAGATTGAGGTCCGGGTCGCGCAGGTAGATCGAGCGCAGCGGGTAGCTGGCGCCCGTGCGCCGCACCGGGCCCTCGACGATCCGCACGCCGCGTTCGCTGATGCGCGCGATGACCTCGCCGAGCGGCCGCGCCGCGATGAAGCACAGGTCCAGCGCCCCCGGCACGGGCAGATGCGCCTTGGGCTCGAACTCGCTGCCCTTGACGTGCAGGTTGATCTTCTGCCCGCCGAACTTGAACGCCTTGCGGCCCTGGCCGAAGGTCTCCAGCGTCATGCCCAGCAGTCCGACGTAGAAGTCGATGCAGGCCTGCTCGTCGGCGGTGGTCAGCACCAGATGGTCCAGGTGGTGAATCATGGGTTGGCGGGAAATGGTTGGATTGCCGTTCTGCGAACGGTTGGTATATTGACCAGTCGGATTTCCTTCAGGAATTCCTCATTTCGCATGAAAGCTTCGCAAAACGCGAAGGCAAAACCCAAGAGCACCGATGGCAGGCGATCCGATCAACCCCGCGCGCATCGACTTCGTGACGCTGCGCCTCTTCTGCGCGGTGGCCCAGACGGGCAGCATCACCAAGGGCGCGGAGCGCTGCCATCTCGCGCTGTCGGCGGCCAGCCGGCGGATGGCGGACTTCGAGGCCGCATCGAAAGCGTGCCTGATGGAGCGCACCGCGCAGGGCATCCGACTCACGCCGGCCGGGCATGTGGCGCTCCAGCACGCCATGCGCCTGTTCCAGGGGTTCGAGCTGTTCAGCAACGAGCTGAGCGAATACTCCAGCGGCTCGCGGGGCCATGTGCGGCTGTGGGCCAACATGTCCGCGCTGGTCGAATTCCTGCCCGCCGCGCTGGCCGGGTTCCTGCAGCGCTACCCGGAAACGCGGGTGGAGGTCGAGGAGCAATTGACCGGCGACATCGTGCGCGCGGTGGTCGAAGGCATGGCCGACGTCGGCATCTTCGTCGCCGGCGCGCCCACCCACGGGCTGAACGTGCAGCCCTATCGGGTGGACGAGCTGGTGGTGCTCTGCTCGCAGGCCCACCCGCTGGCCGCGCACGACAGGATCGGCTTCAGGCATTGCCTCGCCCACGACTTCGTGGGGCTGAACCGCGGCAGTTCGCTGCTGAACACGATCACGACCGCGGCGCAGGAGGCCGGCTTTCCCCTGCGGCTGCGCGTGCAGGTGCGCAGCTTCGACGCGATGTGCGAGATGATCGCCGCGAACCTCGGCATCGGGGTCCTGCCCCTGGGCACCTGCGCGCGCAAGCTCGGGCCCTGGGGGCTCAAGGCGGTGCACCTCGACGACGCCTGGGCGCGGCGGCAGCTCCTGATCGCCACCAGCGCCAGCCGCACGCTCTCGGGCTCGGCGAGCCTGTTGGTGGAGCACCTGGCCAGGGCCTGAGCCTTGCCCGCGGCCGCCCGATCGCCGCCCCGCTAGAGCTTTTCCTTTCATGCATGTTTTTTGCCTCCAGCGCTTGTTCCGCAAGCACTGGCAGCTACCGTTTCCGCAGCATCACGCCGCCCGGTACGGCACCAGGCTGCTGCGGTTCTCGTCGACCTCCAGCGCTCGCCCCATGGGCGGGAACGCGCGCTGCGGGCAGGCCGTGCGCTCGCACACCTTGCAGCCCATGCCGATGGGCACGGGCGCATCGGGGTCGGCAAGGTCGAGGCCGCGCGCGTAGACGAGCTGCGGCGCGTGCTGCACGTCGCAGCCCAGGGCCACCGAGAAGGTCTTGCCCGGCGCGCCCCAGCCGCCCGTGCTGCGGTCGACGGTGCGCGCGATCCACAGGTAGGCGCGGCCGTCGGGCATGCGCGCGAGCTGGCGCACGATGCGCCCGGGCTGGGCGAAGGCCTCGTACACGTTCCACAGCGGGCAGGTGCCGCCGATCTTGCTGAAGTGGAAGTGCGTGGCCGACTGGCGCTTGCTGATGTTGCCCGCGCGGTCCACGCGGATGAAGAAGAACGGCACGCCGCGCGCGCCCGGGCGCTGCAGCGTGGACAGGCGGTGGCACACGGTCTCGAAGCCCACGCCCCAGCGCTGCTCCAGGCGCTCGATGTCGTAGTGCAGCGCCTCGGCCGACTGCAGGAAGGGCGCGTAGGGCAGCAGCAGCGCGCCCGCGAAGTAGTTGGCCAGGCCGATGCGCGCGAGCGCGCGCGCCGCATCGCCCGAGAGCTGCGCCGCGTCCACGATGCGCTGCAGCTCCTGCGGCACCTCCAGGAACGCGAGCTGCGTCGCCATCTGGAAGGCGCGCTGCGCGGGCCGCAGCGCGGGCGACAGGTACAGCACGCGCGCGGCCGCGTCGAAGCTGCGCTGCATGGCCTCGCCCGCGCCGTCCTGGCCGTGCCCGGGCAGGCCCTCGGCCGGCAGCGACACGCGCACGCCATGGGCGCGCTCCAGGCGCTGGCGCAGCCCCGCCTCGGGCGCGCCGGGCGCCAGGCGCCACTGGCCGGCCAGGCGCTCGGCCGCGTCGTCCAGCTCGGCGATGTGGTTGTGCCGCGCGAAGAAGAAGTCGCGCACCTCCTCGTAGGCCATGGGCGGCGCGTGCGCGGCGCCGGCCGCGCCGCCGCGCTCGTCGCCGTAATGGGCCGACAGCGCCTCCAGGCGCTCGTGCGCCTCGCGCCGGCCACGGTGCAGCGCCAGCAGCGCGCGCGCCACGGCGGGCATGCTGGCGGCCAGCTCGCGGATCTCGGCCAGCGACACGGCATCGGCCGCCGCGCCCGCGGGCATGTCGGCCAGCACGTCGCGCAGGCCGGCGATCAGGCGCGCCTCGTCGTCGTCGGAGAAGCGCTGCACGTCCACGCCGAACACCGCGTTGATCTTGAGCAGCACGGGCACGGTGAGCGGGCGCTGGTTCTGCTCGATCTGGTTGAGGTAGCTCGCCGAGATATCGAGCGCGCGCGCCAGCGCCACCTGGGTCAGGCCCCGCTCCTCGCGCAGGCGCCGCAGGCGCACGCCCATGAAGGTCTTTCGCATCTCCGGTCTTTCACAAAATTCACAAAACCCCTGCTCCGCCTTCGCATTCATTCGCCAATTCAGGCCTTCCGGGGGGCGCCTATTGTGCGTAGATTGCGAAGCATGACAAGACCCCCAGGCACCGTCGAGACGAAGGACATGGTCTTTCCCCAGGACGCCAACCACCACGGAACGCTGTTCGCGGGCCAGGGCCTGCAGCGCCTGGCGCGCGCGGCCTTCGTCGCCGCGCGCGAGGCCGCCGGCTGCGAGGTGGTGATGGCCGCCGTGACCGGCGTGCAGTTCCTCGCCCCCGTGCCCGTGGGCCGGGCGCTGGCGCTGCGCGCCTGGGTCGGCCGCATGGGCCGCAGCTCGCTCACCGTCTGCGTGCACGGCCTGGCCGAGGCCCCCGGCTGCGCGCCCGAGCTGGTGCTGCAGGGCGTCTTCGAACTGGTGGCCGTGGATGCCAAGGGCCGCCCACGCGCCATCGCCGCCGCTTACCTGAAACCGGAGACCACATGACCGCCACCACGACCCTCACCCCGCCCCCGAAGGCCAAGAAATCCGTCGCCCTCTCGGGCGTCACGGCCGGCAACACCGCCCTGTGCACCGTGGGCCGCACGGGCAACGACCTGCACTACCGCGGCTACGACATCCTGGACATCGCCGAGGTCTGCGAGTTCGAGGAGATCGCCCACCTGCTGGTGCACGGCAAGCTGCCCACGCGCGCCGAGCTGAAAAGCTACAAGGCCCGGCTCCGCGCCCTGCGCGGCCTGCCGGGCAGCGTGAAGGCCGCCCTGGAGCAGCTGCCCGCCGCCAGCCACCCCATGGACGTGATGCGCACGGGCGTCTCGGCCCTGGGCTGCGCGCTGCCCGAGAAGGACGACCACAACATCCCCGGCGCGCGCGACATCGCCGACCGGCTGATGGCCAGCCTGGGCAGCATGCTGCTGTACTGGTACCACTTCAGCAACTCGGGCCGCCGCATCGAGGTGGAGACGGACGACGACTCCATCGGCGCGCACTTCCTGCACCTGCTGCATGGCGAGAAGCCCGGCGCGGGCTGGGAGCGCGCCATGCACACCTCGCTGAACCTCTATGCCGAGCACGAGTTCAACGCGTCCACCTTCACCGCGCGCGTGATCGCCGGCACGGGCAGCGACATGTACTCGGCCATCTCCGGTGCCATCGGCGCGCTGCGCGGCCCCAAGCACGGCGGCGCGAACGAGGTGGCGTTCGAGGTGCAGAAGCGCTACGACACCCCCGACGAGGCCGAGGCCGACATCCGCCGCCGCGTGGAGGCCAGGGAGGTCGTGATCGGCTTCGGCCACCCCGTCTACACGGTGAGCGACCCGCGCAACGCCATCATCAAGGGCGTGGCCAGGCGCCTGTCCATCGAGGCCGGCAGCACCAAGATGTACGACATCGCCGAGCGGCTGGAGTCGGTCATGTGGGAGGTGAAGAAAATGTTCCCCAACCTCGACTGGTTCAGCGCCGTGAGCTACCACATGATGCAGGTGCCCACCGCCATGTTCACGCCCCTGTTCGTCATCGCGCGCACCAGCGGCTGGGCGGCGCACGTGATCGAGCAGCGCGTGGACAACAAGATCATCCGCCCCAGCGCCAACTACGTCGGCCCCGAGGACCAGGCCTTCGTGCCCATCGAGCAACGCCGCTGACCCGCCTGCCTTCCCACGATGACGATGAATACCCGCTACCGCAAGCGCCTGCCCGGCACGGCGCTGGACTACTTCGACGCGCGCGAGGCCGTCGAAGCCCTCGCGCCCGGCGCCTGGGCGCACCTGCCCTACACCGCCCGCGTGCACGCCGAGAACCTCGTGCGCCGCGCCGACCCGGCGCACTTGAACGACTACCTGCGCCAGCTCATCGAACGCAAGCGCGAGATCGACTTCCCCTGGTACCCCGTGCGCGTGGTCTGCCACGACATCCTGGGCCAGACCGCGCTGGTGGACCTGGCCGGCCTGCGCGACGCCATCGCCAAGGAGGGCGGCGACCCGGCCGCCGTGAACCCCGTCGTGCCCGTGCAGCTCATCGTGGACCACTCGCTGGCCGTGGAGTGCGGCGGCTACGACCCCGATGCGTTCGCCAAGAACCGCGCCATCGAGGACCGCCGCAACGAGGACCGCTTCCATTTCATCGAGTGGACGAAGAAGGCGTTCGCCAACGTCGATGTGATCCCGGCGGGGAACGGGATCATGCACCAGATCAACCTGGAAAAAATGTCGCCTGTCGTGTACGTACAGGACGGCGTGGCCTTCCCCGACACCTGCGTGGGTACCGACAGCCACACGCCGCACGTCGATGCGCTGGGCGTGATCGCCGTGGGCGTGGGCGGCCTGGAGGCCGAGAACGTGATGCTGGGCCGCGCGTCGTGGATGCGGCTGCCCGACATCGTGGGCGTGAGGCTTTCGGGCAAGCGCCAGAGCGGCATCACCGCCACCGATATCGCGCTGGCGCTCACCGAGTTCCTGCGCAAGGAGAAGGTGGTGGGCGCGTATGTCGAATTCTTCGGCGAGGGCGCGGACAGCCTCTCGATCGGCGACCGCGCCACCATCTCGAACATGTGCCCCGAGTACGGCGCCACCGCCGCGCTGTTCACCATCGACCCGCAGACCATCGAGTACCTGCGGCTCACCGACCGCAGCCCGGAACAGGTGCAACTGGTCGAGGCCTACGCCAAGGCGGCGGGCTTCTGGCACACCGACCTGCGGACCGCGCAGTACGAGCGCGTGCTGGCGTTCGACCTGTCCACGGTCGTGCGCAACATGGCCGGCCCGTCGAACCCGCACCGCCGCCTGCCCACCTCGGCGCTGGCGGAGCGCGGCATCGCCGCTCCATGGACCGGGGAACCCGGCCGCATGCCCGATGGCGCCGTCGTCATCGCCGCCATCACGAGCTGCACCAACACCAGCAACCCGCGCAACGTGATCGCCGCCGCGCTGCTGGCGCGCAACGCCAACCGCCTGGGCCTCGCGCGCAAGCCCTGGGTCAAGACCTCCCTCGCGCCCGGCTCCAAGGCCGTGGAGCTGTACCTGAAGGAAGCCGGGCTGCTGGGTGATCTGGAAGCGCTGGGCTTCGGCATCGTCGCCTTCGCCTGCACCACCTGCAACGGCATGAGCGGCGCGCTCGATCCTGCAATCCAGCAGGAGATCATCGACCGCGACCTCTACGCCACGGCCGTGCTCTCGGGCAACCGCAACTTCGACGGGCGCATCCACCCGTATGCCAAGCAGGCGTTCCTCGCCTCGCCGCCGCTGGTGGTGGCCTATGCGATCGCGGGCACGGTGCGCTTCGACATCGAGCGGGACGTGTTCGCGGTGGTGGACGGCAAGGAGATCCGCCTCAAGGACCTCTGGCCCAGCGACGAGGAGATCGACGCCATCGTTGCAAAGGCCGTCAAGCCCGAACAGTTCCGCGCCGTCTACGAACCAATGTTCTCGATCCGCCGCGACGATGGCGTGCGCGTCTCGCCGCAGTACGGCTGGCGCCCGCAATCCACCTATATCCGCCGCCCGCCCTACTGGGACACCGAAGGCGTGGGCGCGCTGGCGGCCTTCCCGCGCAGCCTCAAGGGCATGCGCCCGCTGGCCATCCTGCCGGACAACATCACCACCGACCACCTCTCGCCCTCCAACGCCATCCTGCCGGACAGCGCGGCGGGCGAATACCTGGCGCGGATGGGCCTGCCCGAGGAGGACTTCAACTCCTACGCCACGCACCGCGGCGACCACCTGACCGCGATGCGCGCCACATTCGCCAACCCGCAGCTCGTCAACGAGATGGCTGGGAAAAAAGGCTCGCTCGCCCGCATCGAGCCCGAAGGCCAGGTGGTGCGCATGTGGGAGGCCATCGAGACCTACCTGAACCGCCACCAGCCGCTCATCATCATCGCGGGCGCCGACTACGGCCAGGGATCGAGCCGCGACTGGGCCGCCAAGGGCGTGCGCCTGGCGGGCGTGGAAGCCGTGGTGGCCGAGGGCTTCGAGCGCATCCATCGCACCAACCTCATCGGCATGGGCGTGCTGCCGCTGGAGTTCCAGAGCGGTACGAACCGCCTCACGCTGCAGCTCGACGGCACCGAGACCTATGACGTGGAAGGCGCCTTGACGCCGCGCGCCACCCTCACCCTCGTCATCCGCCGCAAGAATGGCGAGGTGGCGAAGGTGCCCATGGTCTGCCGGCTCGACACGGCCGAGGAAGTCTCGGTCTACGAAGCGGGCGGCGTGCTGCAGCGCTTCGCCCAGGATTTTTTGGCCAAATCGACCTCCAGCGCTTTATACGAAAGCGCGACCAGCTATTAAAAAATGAGCAATTCACCGCAAATCAAGATCCCCGCCACCTACATGCGCGGCGGCACCAGCAAGGGCGTGTTCTTCGACGCGAAAGACCTGCCCCCGCCCGGCCCGCGGCGCGACGCCATCCTGCTGCGCGTGCTGGGCAGCCCCGACCCCTACGGCAAGCAGATCGACGGCCTGGGCAACGCCTCGTCCAGCACCAGCAAGGCCGTCATCCTCAGCAAGAGCACGCGGCCCGGGCACGACGTGGACTACCTGTTCGGGCAGGTCTCCATCGACCAGCCCTTTGTCGACTGGAGCGGCAACTGCGGCAACCTCTCCGCCGCCGTGGGGCCCTGCGCCATCCACCTGGGGCTGATCGACCCGGCGCGCATCCCCATCCATGGCAGCGTGACCGTGCGCATCTGGCAGGCGAACATCGGCAAGACCATCGTGGCCCACGTGCCGATCAGCAACGGGCAGGTGCAGGAGACGGGCGATTTCGAACTGGACGGCGTGACCTTCCCCGCCGCCGAAGTGCCGCTGGAGTTCATCGAGCCGGCCGACGACAGCGGCGCGATGTTCCCCACCGGCAACGTGGTGGATCAGCTGGAAATGCCGGGCGTCGGCACCTTCCAGGCCACGCTGATCAACGCGGGCATCCCCACCATCTTCCTCAACGCGAAGGACGTCGGCTGCACCGGCACCGAATTGCAGGGCGACATCAACGAGGACCAGGCCGCGCTCGCGCGCTTCGAAACCATCCGCGCGCACGGCGCCGTCAGGATGGGCCTGATCCGCGACGTGGCCGAGGCCGCCCAGCGCCAGCACACGCCAAAGATCGCCTTCGTCGCCCCGCCCGCCAGCTACACCGCATCGAGCGGCAAGCGCATCGCGGCCGGCGACATCGACCTGCTCGCGCGCGCCCTCTCCATGGGCAAGCTGCACCACGCCATGATGGGCACGGCGGCCGTGGCCATCGGCACGGCGGCCGCCATCCCCGGCACGCTGGTCAACCTCGCCGCGGGCGGCGGCACGCGCAACGCCGTGCGCTTCGGCCACCCCTCGGGCACGCTCCGCGTGGGCGCCGAAGCACAGCAAATCAACGGCCAATGGCAGGTCACCAAGGCCCTCATGAGCCGCAGCGCCCGCATCCTCATGGAAGGCTGGGTGCGCATCCCCGCCGACACTTTCCAGGCATCCGCATGAACACCAAGCAACGGCTCAAGCAACTCGTCGAGGCCCGCAACGGCCTCATCGTGCCCGGCGCGTTCAACGCACTGTCGGCCAGGGTGGTCGCCGACCTCGGCTTCCAGGCCATCTACGTCACCGGCGCGGGCGTCACCAACATGTGGTTCGGCATGCCCGACCAGGGCTTCATGGGCCTGCACGAGATCGCCGAGCACACCGCGCGCATCCGCGACGCGGTGGACGTGCCGCTCATCGTGGACGCCGACACGGGCTTCGGCAACGCGCTCAACGTGGTCCACACCGTGCGAACGCTGGAGCGCGCCGGGGCCGACTGCATCCAGCTCGAAGACCAGGTGGCGCCCAAGCGCTGCGGCCACTTCGCGGGCAAGGAAGTCATCTCCACCGAGGAGGCCGTGGGCAAGATCAAGGCCGCCGCCGATGCGCGCCGCGACGCCGGCTTCCTCATCATGGCGCGCACCGACGCCGCCGCCACGCACGGCTTCGAGGCCGCCGTGGAGCGCGCGCAGAAGTTCGCCGAGGCGGGCGCCGACATCCTGTTCGTCGAGGCCGTGACCCGGGCCGAGGAAGTGCGCGCCCTGCCCCGGCGCCTGGACAAGCCCCAGCTCATGAACATGGTGATCGGCGGCAAGACGCCCATCTTCAACGCCGGGCAGCTCGGCGAACTGGGCTACGGCATCGTGCTCTACGCCAACGCCGCGCTGCAGGGCGCCGTGGCCGGCATGCAGAAGGCCCTCACGGTGCTGCGCGACGAGAAGGAGGTGCAGGAGTCGAGCGGCCTCGTCACCCCGTTCGCCGAGCGCCAGCGCCTCGTGGGCAAGCCCGCATGGGACGCGCTGGAGAAACGCTACGGCTGATCGCGAGCACCACTACGCACGGCCCGGTTTCTGCCGGCGCGCGCCGGGCTGGACGTACCATTCGTGGAAGAAGGGAACCGCAATGACGACGCTGCGCCACCACACTCTTGCGCTGGCCCTGGCCCTTGCCCTGGCCGGCTGCGCATCCCACCCGCCCGCGAACCCGCCGTCCGGCACCGTCAGCGTCACCCACGCCGACCCGGCCGGGTTCAGCGAGGCGCGCAACGCCCCGCCGGAAAGCGAACGCGCGCGCCAGGCGTGGATCGACGCCCTGAGCCAGCACCTGGCCGAGCGCGCCGCGCGCGCCCTGCCCGAAGGCGAGCGGCTCGAAGTGCACATCACCGACATCCAGCGCGCAGGCGGC
>Ga0209959_100491_pt1 | contig 27614 bp, 24 predicted proteins | sample ThiBiot_300_biof_2_FD_183943 | JGI IMG/M metagenome (GOLD analysis project Ga0209959, IMG submission 183943) | Wastewater bioreactor microbial communities from Cape Town, South Africa - Thiocy_expt_300_biof (SPAdes) | ecosystem: Engineered > Bioremediation > Thiocyanate > Unclassified | place...
CATCGCGCAGCGGCTGGACCGGGGCGAGGACCTTCGCGCCGCCGCGAGCGCGGGCCTGGACGAGGCCATAGCCCGCCACGGGAAGTTCGTCTCCGGCTTCGGCCACCGCTTCCACCCCATCGACCCGCGCGCGCCGCGCCTCCTGGAGCTGGTGGACGAGGCCGCCCGGGCCGGCGTGGTCAGCGGGCGCTTTGCGCGCATAGGGCGCGCGGTGGAGGAGGAGCTTGCGGCGCGCAAGAACGGCAAGCGCATCCCGATGAACATCGACGGCGCCACCGCGGTGATCTATGCCGAGCTGGGCTTTCCCGCCGCGCTCGCGCGCGGCCTGTTCTGCCTGTCGCGCTCGGTAGGCATCCTGGCCCATGCCTGGGAGCAGACGCGGCAGGGAGGCCGCAACAAGGGCCCCATCCCTCGCGAGTACATCTGGAGCTACGACGGCCCTGCGCAGCGCGCGGTGCCAGATAACCCAGCTTGACTCAGCGCCGGCCCTGCAGCTTGGCGAACGCCGATGCCATGGCCGACTGCGGCGCCGGGTCGTTGCCCCGGCGCTGCGGCTGGGCATAACCCCGTTCCGCGCGGCCCGCGCCCTCGAAGCGATTCTCGCGCGGGCCATCGCGGCGCGCGGGCGCAGCGTCCAGCTTCATGGTCAGGCTGATGCGGCCGCGCGCCACGTCCACCTCCAGCACCTTGACCTTCACGATGTCGCCGGTCTTGACCACCTCGCGCGCATCGCTCACGAACTTGTGCGCGAGCTGGCTCACGTGCACCAGCCCGTCCTGGTGCACGCCCAGGTCCACGAAGGCGCCGAACTGGGCCACGTTGCTCACCGTGCCTTCGAGCACCATGCCCTCCTTCAGGTCGGTGATCTCCTCCACGCCCTCGTTGAAGCGCGCCACCTTGAAGTCGGGGCGCGGGTCGCGGCCGGGCTTTTCCAGCTCGCCCAGGATGTCGCGCACGGTGATGGCGCCGAACCGCTCGCTGGCGAACTGCTCGGGTTTCAGGGTCTTGAGCACTTCGGCGCGGCCCATCAGCTCCTGCACGGGCCTGCCGGTCTTCACGATGATCTGCTCGACGACCGGGTAGGTCTCGGGGTGCACGCCGGTCATGTCCAGCGGGTTGTCGCCGTCGCGTATGCGCAGGAAGCCCGCCGCCTGCTCGAAGGTCTTGGCGCCCAGGCCGCCCACCTCCATGAGCTGCTTGCGGTTCCTGAACGCGCCGTGCTGCTCGCGCCAGCGCACCACGGCCTTGGCCACGCTGCCCGACAGGCCCGAGACGCGCGAGAGCAGCGGCACGCTGGCGGTGTTCAGGTCCACGCCCACGCTGTTCACGCAGTCCTCCACCACGGCGCCCAGCGTGCGCGCGAGCTCGCCCTGGTTCACGTCGTGCTGGTACTGGCCCACGCCGATGCTCTTGGGCTCGATCTTCACGAGCTCGGCCAGCGGGTCCTGCAGGCGCCGCGCGATGCTGGCCGCGCCGCGCAGGCTCACGTCCACGTCGGGCATTTCCTGGCTGGCGTATTCGCTGGCCGAATACACCGAGGCGCCGGCCTCGCTCACAACTACTTTTTCGATAGCTATAGGCGCTTGTCCCGCCTGCGCTGGAGCCTGTTTTTGCATCAACTTGATGAGTTCGGCCGCGAGCTTGTCGGTCTCGCGGCTGGCCGTGCCGTTGCCGATGGCGATGAGCTGCACGCCGTGCTTCATGCACAAACGCCCCAGCACGGCAAGGCTGCCGTCCCAGTCGCGGCGCGGTTCGTGCGGGTAGACGGTGGCGGTCTCCACCAGCTTGCCCGTGGCGTCCACCACCGCCACCTTCACGCCCGTGCGTATGCCGGGGTCCAGCCCCATCACGGCCTTGGGGCCGGCGGGCGCGGCCAGCAGCAGGTCGCGCAGGTTGTCGGCGAAGACCTTGATGGCGACCTTCTCGGCCTCCTCGCGCAGGCGCGAGAACAGGTCGCGCTCGGTGGACAGTGACAGCTTCACGCGCCACGTCCACGCCACGCATTTGCGCAGCAGGTCGTCGCTCTTCCTGCCCTGGTGGCTCCAGCCCAGGTGCAGGGCGATGCGGCCCTCGGCCAGGCTGGGCTGGCCGGGCTCGGGCTCCTGCGGCTGCACCAGCCGGGCCTCCAGGATCTCCAGCGCCCGGCCGCGGAACACCGCCAGCGCCCGGTGCGAGGGCACGCGGCCGATGGGCTCGTCGTAGTCGAAGTAGTCGCGGAACTTGGCGACTTCGGGGTCGTTCTCGTTCTTGCCGTCCACCTTCTTGGCTGCCAGGAGCCCCTCGGCCCAGAGCCATTCGCGCAGCGATTGCACGAGCTGCGCGTCCTCGGCCCAGCGCTCGGAAAGGATGTCGCGCACGCCGTCGAGCACGGCGAAGGTGGTGGAGAAATCGGGGCCGGGCTTGCCGTCGTCGAGCGTCGTCGCGGGCTGGCAGAAGGCCCTGGCCTCCTCGTGCGGGTCGAGCGCCGGGTCGGCCAGCAGCTTGTCGGCCAGCGGCTCGATGCCGAACTCCCTGGCGATCTGGCCCTTGGTGCGGCGCTTCTGCTTGAACGGCAGGTAGATGTCCTCCAGCTCCTGCTTGGTCGGCGCGGCGGCTATCTGCGCGCGCAGTTGCGCGGTCAGCTTGCCCTGCTCGTCGATAGCCTTGAGCACCGCCACGCGCCGGTCCTCCAGCTCGCGCAGGTAGGACAGGCGAGCTTCGAGCTCGCGCAGCTGCACGTCGTCCAGCCCGCCCGTGGCCTCCTTGCGATAGCGCGCGATGAAGGGCACGGTGGCGCCGCCATCGAGCAGCTCCACGGCGGCCAGGACCTGGGTTTCGGTGATTTTGATTTCTGCGGCCAACTGCCGGACGATCTGCTGCATGTGCCTGGAAAACGCGAGGGAAAACGAAGCGCGGGAGTTTGCCATACGGCCCGGCGCACCCGTGGCGGCCGCCCCATAATCGAACGCCAGCCATGTCCGCCCAGCCCTTTCCCATCCGCACCGAGTGCCCGCCCGGCAGCTGCGTATGCGAGCGCGACGCGCTCATGCGCGCGCCCGGCGGCGACGTGCGCATCCTGCGCCTGACGCGCGAGGAGGAGAAGCGCCTGGTGCAGCGGCTGGAGAACCTGACGAGCCTGGCCGACCTGCGCCACATGGAGCAGCGCCTGTTCGAGCAGCTCGGCGTGCGCCTGTCCATCACCACCAGCCCCCATGAAGTGCGCACGCTGCGCGGCATCGCCATCCTCGTGCACGCGCAGCCGGGCCTGTGCCGCAAGACGCGCAAGGCCATTCCCGAGGCCATCCGCAAAAGCATGGAGCGGCGGCCCGAGATCGCCTACGGCCTGCTCGACGAGGGCGGCCTGTTCGAGGAGGCGTAGCCTTGCAGGACGACCTGTTCGGCGGCCCGCCGCCGCCAGAGGACGACACGGCGCCGGCCAGGCCGCCCGTGCGCCGCACGGGCGTGCACCCCGCGGCCTGGGGCGACGACCTGCACGCCCTGGCCGCCAGGCTGCCGCCCCGGCTGCGCCTGGGCACCTCGTCGTGGAGCTACCCCGGCTGGCAGGGCCTGGTGTGGGAGGGCGCGCATTCCGAGCAGACCCTGGCCAAGAAGGGCCTGCCCGTCTACGCCCGGCACCCGCTGCTGCGCACGGTGAGCATCGACCGCAGCTTCTACCGCCCCCTCACGGCCAGCGACTACGCGCGCTACGCGGCCCAGGTGCCGGGGGACTTCCGCTTCGTCGTGAAGGCGCCCAGCCTGGTGGCCGACGCCCTCGTGCGCAGCGAGGACGGCCGCGCGCGCGAGCCCAACCCCGCCTTCCTGGACCCGCAGCTGGCCGCGCAGGAGTTCGTGGCGCCCACGCTCGAAGGCCTGGGCGCGCGCACCGGCGCCCTGGTGTTCCAGTTGAGCCCCCTGCCCTGGCGCCTGCTCGACCGCCTGCCCGAGGTGCTGGAACGCCTGCGCGCACTGCTGCAGGCCCAGCCCGCCCTCGCGCCCGCCGCGCCCGATGCCGTGCTGGCCGTGGAGGTGCGCGACCCCGAGTGGCTGGCGCCCGAACACATGGGGCACTTCGCCGACGTACTCAGGAGCAGCGGCGCCACCTACTGCCTGGGCCTGCACGCGCGCCTGCCGCCGCTGGCGCAGCAGCTGCCGCTCCTGCGCCTGCTGTGGCCCGGCCCGCTGGTATGCCGCTGGAACCTGCACCCCGTGCACGGCCCCCACGGCTACGAGGACGCGCAGAAGCTGTACGCCCCCTACGACCGCATCCACCACCCCGACCCGGACACCCATGCGCTGCTCGCGCGCACGCTCGCCGGCGTATGCGGGCGCGGGCAGAACGCCTACGTCACCATCAGCAACCATGCCGAGGGCTGCGCGCCGCTCACGGTGCGCCGGCTGGCGGAGCAGGTGGCCGCGCTGAACCCGACATGAAAAAACCCGGCAATGCCGGGTTTCTCGTGCGCGCGGGGGAATGGGCCGTCAGGGCGCCAGCACCACCTCGACGCGGCGCGCCTGGGCATTGCTGCCGCTGCCCTGCGTGACCTCGGGCTTCCTGAGCTCGACCTTCTCTTCGGGAACGCCCAGCGCCTTGAGCGCGTCGCGCACGGCCAGGGCGCGCTGCTTGGAAAGCTCGGCGTTCACCGCGGCGTCGCCCGTCGCATCGTGAAAGCCCGAGACCACGGCCGTCTTGCCGCCTTCGAGCACGCCCTTGACCGCCTCGGCCAGCGCCTCGTTGGCACCCGCTGCCAGGTCGGCCTTGCCCGTGGCGAAGAAGAACTTCACCACGCCACCCTCGACCACCACGCTGGCAGCGTCTTCGGCCACCACTTCGACCGCGGTCGTCACCACGGCGGCGGCCGGCGCCTTGGCCGGCGCGTGCGCGATGCCGCGCTTGTAGACCACCACGCCCACGACGGTGGACACCACCAGGGCGATGAGGGCGAAGAGGAACCCGAGTGCGAAGCGCTGCTGGCTGTCGTCGTCGGAGCTGCTGAAGGACATGATGGAGACTCCCGTGAATAATCCGTGCGTTGGACAAAACCCGTCGATTGTAGAGTCTCGCCATGCCTGCGCTTGCCGCCCCCCTGCGCGATCCCGCTCCCATGCTCGAACGCACGCTCGAAGAATGGGGCGGCGCGGACGACCTGTGGATCTTCGGCTACGGCTCGCTGATCTGGCGCCCGGACTTCCCGTTCGCCGAGCGCCGCGCCGCCAAGGTGCACGGCTGGCACCGGGCGCTCAAGATGTGGAGCCGCGTGAACCGCGGCACGCCCGAATGCCCGGGCCTGGTGTTCGGCATGCTCTCGGGCGGAAGCTGCCGCGGCATGGTGTTCCGCGTGGAGCAGGCCCATGCCCGCCAGGTCATGGTCAACCTGTGGCAGCGCGAGATGGTGCTGGGCGTGTACGACCCGCGCTGGCTCGGCTGCCGCACCCCCGCCGGCCCGGTGCGCGCCCTGGCCTTCACCCTCTCGCGCAAGAGCCCCAGCCACACGGGCGTGCTGGCCGACGAGGAATACCGGCGCATCTTCGCGCAGGCCAGCGGCATCTACGGCACCACGCGCGACTACGCCGAGGCCACCCACGCCGAGCTGCTGCGCCTGGGCATCCACGACCGGGCGCTGGCGCGCCTGCTGGCCCTGTCGCGGCCACATTGAGGGGCACAATCGCCGCATGAGCCACAGCCCCCTCTCTTCCTCCATCGCCGACCTGCGCAAGAGCTACGAGCGCGCCGAGCTCAGCGAAGACGCCTCCCACGCCGATCCGCTACAGCAATTCGACCAATGGCTGCAAGAGGCCGTCGCCGCCCAGGTGCCCGAGCCCAACGCCATGACCGTGGCCACCGTGGGCAACGACCTGCGCCCGAGCACGCGCGTGGTGCTCATCAAGGGCTACGACGCGCGCGGCATCGTCTGGTACACCAACTACGACAGCCGCAAGGGCCGCCAGCTCGCGGGCAACCCCTATGCCGCGCTGCAGTTCCACTGGGTGGAGCTCGAACGCGTGGTGCGCATCGAGGGCATCGTGGAGAAGGTCAGCGACGAGGAAAGCGACGCCTACTTCCACAGCCGCCCGCTCGACTCGCGCATAGGCGCCTGGGCCAGCCCGCAAAGCCAGGTGATCGCCAGCCGCGGCGTGCTCGTGGCCAACGCCGCCAGGTACGGCGCGCAGTTCCTGCTCAAGCCCCCGCGCCCGCCGCACTGGGGCGGCTACCGCCTCAAGCCCGAGCAGTGGGAGTTCTGGCAGGGCCGCAAGAGCCGGCTGCACGACCGGCTGCGCTACCGGCCGGGCGACGGCGCCTGGGTGCGCGAGCGCCTGGCTCCCTGATCACATGAACAGCCGCGCCGCCGCGAGCGCCAGCGGCACGGTCGCCAGCGCCAGCGCCGTGGAGATGGCGATAGCCGACGACACCTCCTCCTGCATCACCCCGTAGCGCTGCGTGAAGTACAGCACGTTGGCGCCCACGGGCAGCGCGGACGCGGTGAACATTACCGCCACGGCCGGCCCCGAGAGGCCCAGCGCCCAGGCCAGCGCGGCCAGGGTCACAGGCATGGCGAGGTTCTTGGCCGCCGCGATGCGCAGCGCGCCGCGCCAGTGCGCGCCGATGCGCGTGTGCGCCAGCGCGATGCCCACGAGCAGCAGCGCCATGGGCCCGAGCGCCGCGCCCAGCATCTGCAGCGGCTTGTCGACCACCTCGGGCAGCGGCAGGCCCGTCTGCGCGAACAGCAGGCCCGCGAGGATGGGCAGCGGCACCGGGTGCACGATGCTGCCCCGCACCGCCTGCCACACCGTGCGCGCCATCGAATGCCCGTCGTCGGCGCCCGCGCGCGCCTGCGCCAGCTCGAACACCAGCGTGGCGGCCGTGAGCAGCACCAGCGAATGCAGCGAGACCAGCGTGAACAGCGTCACCAGCCCCGCGGGGCCATAGACCAGGCTGATGAGCGGCACGCCGATCATCACCGTGTTGCTGAAGGTGTGCGCCAGCGCCCGCGCCGCCGTCGCCGTGGTGAACGGCGCCCAGGCCAGCGTGGCCCCGAACAACAGCGCCGCCGATGCGAAATACAGCCCCACGGGCCGGAAGTCCAGCTCCTGCAGGTGCACCTGCCCCATGGTGCGAAAGAGCAGCGCGGGCGTGAGCAGCAGGAAGACGATGTTGGACAGGTCCGGCACCGCCGTGGCGCGCACCCAGCCCACGCGGGCGATGAGATAGCCCGTGCCTATGCACAGGATGACGGGAACCAGCGGAACGAGGATGGAGGAGAGCAAGGCGCGTGAATGTCGGAAGGCAGCGGGCCGCAAGTGTAGGGCCAGGCGCCGCCGCCTGCCGGGCCGCTGCTTTTCATTCGATAGCTGCCGGCGCTTGCCAGCCGGGCGCTACAGGGGGATTTGACCTTGAATCAGCGCAGCAGCCACGGGCCCGCCGCCCCGCACAGCGGCACCACCAGCCAGGGCGGCGCGCGCCCCCATGCCAGCGCCGCAAGGGCGGCCAGCGCCAGGGCGAGATCCGCCGGGGCGTGGATGGCGCTGGTCCACACCGGGCGGTAGAGCGCGGCCAGCAGCAGGCCCACCACGGCCGCGTTCACGCCCGACAGCGCCGCACGGGCGCGCACGTCGTGGCGCAGGCGCTCCCAGAACGGCAGCGCGCCCGCCACCAGCAGGAATGCCGGCAGGAAGATGGCCGCCAGGCACACCAGCGCCCCCGGCCAGCCACCCGCGCCGTTGCGCGCCGCCGCGCCCAGGAAGGCGGCGAAGCTGAACAGCGGCCCCGGCACGGCCTGCGCCAGGCCGTAGCCGGCCAGGAAGTCGTCCGCGGCCACCCAGCCGGTGGCCACCACCTCGGCCTGCAGCAGCGGCAGCACCACGTGGCCGCCGCCGAACACCAGGGCCCCGGCGCGGTAGAACGCATCGGCCAGCAGCAGCGCAGGCTGCGGCCAGGCACGCGCCGCCACGGGCAGCAGCACCAGCAGGACGGCGAAAGCCACCAGCAGCAGCGCGCCCGTGCGTGCATGCACGCCCACGGGCTCATCGTGCATGGGCGAAGCCGGCGCGGCGGCGCCACGGCCCCACAGCGCCAGGCCGGCCAGCGCCGCCAGCAGCATGGCGCCCACCTGCCCCGCCACGCCCGGCCACAGCAGCGCCAGCGCGCAGGCCAGCGCCATCAGCAGCAGCCGGGCCGGCCCCCGGCACAGGCTGCGCGCCATGCCCCACACGGCCTGCGCCACCACGGCCACGGCGGCCACCTTGAGCCCATGCAGCACGCCCGCGGGCACCAGAGCCTGGCCCGCCACGAGGCCCAGGCCCAGCAGCGCCATCGCCAGGGCCGACGGCAGCGTGAAGCCCAGCCAGGCCGCCAGCGCACCGCCCCAGCCGGCCCGGCGCAGGCCCAGGGCCATGCCCACCTGGCTGCTGGCCGGGCCGGGCAGGAACTGGCACAGCGCCACAAGGTCGGCGTAGGCGCGCTCGTCCAGCCAGCGGCGGCGCGCGACGAACTCCTGGCGGAAATAGCCCAGGTGGGCGACGGGCCCGCCGAACGAGGTCAGGCCCAGGCGCAGGAAGATGGCAAACACCGCCCAGGCCGATGCGTGGCGGGTTTCCGGGCTTGCTGGAGGCGGAGGCATGGACACGGGAGTGGGCGACAAACTCCCCGAGTATCGGCCCCCCGCTTTCTTCAGATAGCGCTGGGCCCCATCCACACGCCGCTGCGCAGGCCCGCGGGCAGCCGCTGCGCCCAGACCTGGGCGCAGTCCTCCCAGGCGGGCTCCTGCACGTTCAGGCCGGCGAAGATGCCGTAGCCATCGCCCGCGCGGATGTCCTCGCGCGCGCACAGGCTCTCGCCCGCCTTGATGGCGCCGTTGGCCCGTATGGATTCGCCGGCCTTGATGCCCCAGCCGGCCTCCAGGTGCATCACGCCGCCGATGGCGCCGCCCACCACGATGCCCTGGCCCGCGCGCAGGCTGCCCGCGCCGCTCAGGTGGCCGCCCACGCGCAGGCCCTTGCCGCAGGCCGTGTCGCCGTGCACGGTCAGGTCCTGGCCGACGAAGGCGCCGGCGCCCACCTCCAGCGCGCCGCCGCACACCACGTCCCACGCGGCGCGCAGCTCGCCGCCGCAGTGCAGCGATTCCTGCACCTCCACGCCCCAGTCCGCGCGCAGGTCGCCGCCGCAGTGCAGGCGGCCCTGGCCGCGGATGCTGGCGCCCGCGCGGATGTCCTCGCCCGCCACGATGGCGCCGCCCGCGCGTATGCCGCCGCCCGCGTGGATGGAGCGGCCCGCGTGGATCACGCCGTCCACATCGATGCCGCCGCGCACCTGCACGGTGCCGGCGAACACCACGGCCTCGGCCTCCAGGCCGTCCGCGCGCAGCACGGCGTTCGTGGGGCCGAACTGGCCCAGCAGCCACAGCGCATCGTCCACGCGGCCGGCGGCGACCAGCTGGTCCAGCGCCTGCTGGTAGCCCACGCCGTCCTCGACGTGGCGCACGAACCAGCGGAACCCGTTGGCGCAGGGGTTCTTGGCCCGGAGAAACTGCTTGGTGAATTCCATGCGACGCTCCAATCCTTGGATGATGGCGCCATGCGCCGCGCGGGCGCATGGTCCTTGTGACCCGGTGGGCGTGCGTGGGGCGGCGCCAGTCCACCGCAGCGCAGGGCGGGTGCCCGGCGATGGTGGTTCTGCGCTGATGGAAAGGGGAAGGGGTGCTTTATCGCCGGGCGGGGGAATGTGCGACCGGCTTGTATGGCCAGATCTCGCGCGCCACGGCCGCGCCGCCCACGCTGCGCGGGGTGGTGCTGGGCACGGGGGCGGGACGGGACATAGGGCGGGCATGCTAGCAGCCGTGCCCGCCGGCGACAAGCTTGCCGCACGGCGGCGCACGGTCTTTAGGGCCTGTTAACACTATGGAAGGGGTCGCCTCCCATAGTGTCAACAGGCCCTAGTCAGAACGACACGCGCACGCCCAGCGTCACGTTGCGCCCGGCCAGCGGCGCCGCGTCCTTGATGAACGAGGTGTGTGCGTAGGCCAGGCGGTCGGTCAGATTGCGCGCCTTCAGGTACAGCTGCCAGGGCGTGCCGCCGCCGGTGCGGCCGTTGTAGGCCACGCCCATGTTCAGCATGCCGTAGCCCGGGGTGGCTGTCTCGAACTGCGCCACGCGGTCCTGGCGCGCCACCTGCACCCATTCCACCTGGCCTTCCCAGGCCTGCCAGTTGGCGTCCAGGCGCAGGCCGGCCCGCATGGGCGCGATGCGCGGCAGCAGGCCGCCGCCGTCCAGGCGCGCGCGCACGCTGTCGCCGAACAGCGTCACGCCCAGGCGGGGCGTGATGCGCTGGCGCACGCGGCCCTCGATGCCGGTGAAGGTGGCGTCCGCCTGGGCGTACTGCAGCAGCTGCAGGCCATCCACCTCGTCGAGCGTGCGGCCGTAGATGTAGTCGCGGATGCGGTTGCGGAACACGGTCACGTCGAAGGTGGTCTCGCCGCTGGTCTTGCGCAGGCTCAGGTCGATGTTGCGCGAGCTTTCCGCGCGCAGGCCGGCGTCGCCGCGCTCGTAGGTGGAGGTGGCCATGTGCAGGCCGCGCGCGTACAGCTCCTCGGCCGTGGGCGCGCGGCTGGCGCGCGTGAGGCTGATGCCCGCCGCGTAGCCGGGCGCGAAGCGCCACACGGCGCCCAGCGACGCCGAGGTGCCGCCGTGGCGGCGCCGGTCCGTGCCGTCCTCCAGCTCGGCCGTCTGCCGGTCGTGGCGCAGCGCGCCCTCCAGCCGCAGGTTGCCGATGCGGTATTCCTCCAGCATGAAGACGCCCCACTGGCGCGTGAGCGTGGGCTCCACGTAGGCCTCCTCGCCCACGGCGCTGAACTTGCGCTGCGCGGTCTGCACGCCGAACATGCCGCGCAGGCCCGCGACGGGCGCGTGCTGCAGTTCCACGCGCAGATCGTGCGCCTTGTTCCTGAAGGTGGTGGAGACGGCGCCGTCCTCCACCTCGTCGTGCCGGTAGTCCGTCACGCCGCCGCGCAGGCGCAGCGCGGTGAAGCCGGCGAACGGGTCGCGCAGCTCGCCGCGCACGTCCATTCGCTCGCTGCGCAGGTCCACCACCGGCACGTCGCCATGGTCGTGGTCGTGGTCGTGGTCATGGTCGTCGTCGTGGTCGTGGCCGTCGTGGCTGCCGCAGTGCAGATGGTCGCCATGGGTGTGGCAGCCCTCGAAGCCATGGTTGTGGCCCGGCAGTCCGTACTTGGCGTTCTGGCGCGTGAGGGCCATTCCAAGGTAGCCGCGGCTGCCCACCCACGACAGGCCCACGCTGCCGGTGTCGGTGCGGTTGAAGCTGCCGGGCACGCGGCTGCCGCCGGCCCAGCCGCTGCCCACGCGGTAGTCGCCCGCGTCGCGCCCCGCGGCCTCCACGTGCACGGCCACGTTGCCGGCGCCGCCGGTCAGGGCCACGGCGCCGGCCTTTTCGCGCGCTGCGCTGCCGGCGCGCAGCTCGGCGCTGCCCTCGTAGCCCTTCTGCGGAATGGCCGTGGGCACCTTGCCGTCCAGCACGTTCACCACGCCGCCCACGGCGCCGGCGCCGTAGACCAGGGCCGAGGGGCCGCGCAGCACCTCGACCTGCGTGGCCAGCAGCGGCTCGGAGACCACGGCGTGGTCCGGGCTGACGGTGGAGGCGTCCTGCAGCTGCGAGCCGTCGGACAGCACGCGCACGCGCGCGCCGTCCATGCCGCGGATCACGGGGCGGCTGGCGCCCGCGCCGAAGTGGCTGCCGGTGATGCCGGGCTCGCCCTCCAGGGTCTCGCCCAGCGTGGCCTCGCGCCGGCGCACGAGCTCGTCGCCCTCCAGCACGGAGACGGGCTGCGTCATCTCCGACGCGCCCAGCTGCAGGCCGCTGGAGGACACGGTGACCTCGGGCAGGCTGGCCTCGGCCTGCGCCCAGGCGGGCGCGGCGCCGGCCAGGCTCAACAGCACGGCCAAGGCCAGCGGATGGCGGGCGCCGGGCGCCCGTGGGGAAGATGCAAAGGAATTCATGGATGGATTCGTTCAAAGAGGCGGCGCGCGCGCACGCACAGGCCGCGCGCGGCCGCACTGGAATTTCAATGAAAAACGCTGCAAACGCTTATTCAGCAAGCGCTGGCAGCTATCAAAATGGAATTGATCAGGCCGGCGCGCGATGCGGCGGCCTCATGAGGCGGGGGGCTGCCTCAGGCGCGCAGCGGCGGGGCGCGTGCGTGAAACGGCGCCGCGCCGCCCGTGCCGGGCACGGGCGCGGGCGCGCCGACGGGCGGCAACTGCGGCTGCGCCTGCAGCAGCGCCGGGGCCTGGCCGAGCGCTGCGCCCACCAGCGTCTGCTGGTCCAGCACCTGGCAGTCGGCATTGCCGTGGCCGGCAAAGAGGGCATGCAGCGCGTCGAACGCCTGCCGCTCCGCCCCATGCGCGTGCGCCTGGGGGGCCGCGCCGCCGGGCAGGTGCAGCACCTGGTGCATGCGGCCCAGCGTGGGCGCGAGCACGAGCGCCAGCAGCAGCCACGCCAGCGCAAGGCGGCGGCGCAGCAGCGGCAGGGCGTGGGGGTGCGGTGGGCGCGGCATGGGCCCAGGAGGATAGCGCAGGATTCAGGCCCCGGGCTTCAGGTGGCGCGCGAAGGTCTTGCGGAACTTCGCCACCTTCGGCCCCACGACGAAGGCGCAGTAGCCCTGGTCGGGGTGGTTGGCGAAGTAGTCCTGGTGGTAGTCCTCGGCCGGCCAGTAGCTTTTCAGCTCCTGCAGCTGCGTCACCACGGGCGCGCCCCATTGGCCACCCTGCTCCAGCTCGCGCAGCAGGTCCTCGGCCACCTGCCTGTGCGCGGGGTCGGTGTAGTAGATGGCGCTGCGGTACTGCGTGCCCACGTCGTTGCCCTGGCGGTCGGGCGTGGTGGGATCGTGGGTGGCGAAGAAGATTTCGAGGATCTCGCGCACGCCGATCCCGGCCGGGTCGAAGGTGACGCGCACCACCTCGGCATGGCCCGTATCGCCCGAGCACACCTGCTCGTACGTGGGCGCGGCCACATGGCCGTTGGCGTAGCCGCTCTGCACGTCGGTCACGCCGCGCACGCGGTCGAACACGGCCTCGGTGCACCAGAAACAGCCGCCGCCCAGGGTGATGGTCTGCAATTGCGAAGACATGGGCACACTCCTTGAAACACGGGCGCACATGATAGGAAGGAACCCATATCCGGGCCCATGGCCGGGCGAACATGGCGCGTTGACACGCGGGCCGCGCGGTCGCTACCATGCGGTCGCCGTCATTACTAACCGGCCAGTCAGTAACTCCATGAACGCCCTCCCCACCCTTCCCGACCAGCCCGAAGCCCCCCGGCGCGGCCGCCGCAAGGAGGCGCGCCCGGGCGAGCTGCTGGACGCGGCGCTGGACCTGTTCGTGGAAAAAGGCTTCGCCGCCACGCGCGTGGAGGAGGTCGCGGCGCGCGCCGGCGTGTCCAAGGGCACGCTGTTCCTCTACTTCCCGAGCAAGGAAGAGCTGTTCAAGGCCGTTGTGCGCAAGAACATCGCCGGGCGCTTCGCCGAATGGGACCTGGAGCTCGAAGCCTACGAGGGCACGAGCAGCGAGCTGGTGCAGTACTGCTTCCAGACCTGGTGGGAGCGCGTCGGCTCGACCAAGGCCGCGGGCCTGGGCAAGCTCATGCTGAGCGAGGCCAACAACTTCCCCGAGATCGCCGACTTCTACCGCCGCGAGGTCATCGAGCCCGGCCACCGGCTGATCCGCCGCATCCTGCAGCGCGGCATGGACCGCGGCGAGCTGCGTCCGCTCGACCTGGACCACGCCGTCTACTGCGTGCTCGCGCCGCTGATGTTCCTGACGATCTCGCAGCCCTCGCCGTCGCTGTGCATCCTCGACCCGGAGCGTTTTTCACCGGAAAAATACATCCGCCTGCAGGCCGACAACGTATTGCAGGGCCTGTGCGTGCGGCCGACCTAGAGCGTGTTATGCACTTTGACGTACCCGCGTTGGCCCCACAGGCCGGTGATCGCAAGGCGCAGCGCGCCGCCAAGGCTCATGCCTTGGCAAGCGCTGCAACGCGGCGAGCGCCGGCCTGTGGGGCCAACCCTTCGGGAAAGCCGGGGAAAGGCCCGGCCACGTCGTTACAGGCCGCTTGCGGTATCCATACCGCGGCGCGTCCTGCGTCTAGTTGCCAGGCCTTTCCCCGGCTTTCGCGGGCACGTCAAAGTGCATAACACGCTCTAAAATTGCGGGTTTGTCCGATTCCCCACAGTCCGCCTTCCGGAGTACCTCCCATGAACATGCCCCTGAACACGTCCGCCGACATCCACGATCCCGTCGAGCAGGCCCGCTACAACATGGTGGAGCAGCAGATCCGTCCGTGGAACGTGCTCGACGCAGGCGTGCTGGAGCTGCTGTCCGTCGTGCGCCGTGAAGACTTCGTCCCGCCCGCCTACCAGGGCGCGGCCTTCACCGACACGCGGATCCCCCTGAACCCCGACGCGCAGGAAGCCGAGCGCCTGGGCCAGGTGATGCTGGAGCCGCGCGTGGACGCGCGCATGCTGCAGGACCTGCAGGTGCAGCCCACCGACCGCGTGCTGGAGATCGGCGCCGGCTCGGGCTACATGGCCGCCCTGCTGGCCGCCCGCGCCGAGCGCGTGGTGTCGCTGGAGATCGACCCCGACCTGGCCGAATTCGCCCGCGAGAACCTGCGCGGCGCCGGCGTGGAGAACGCCCAGGTGCGCCAGGCCGACGGCGCGCTCGACCCCATTCCCGACGGCCCGTTCGACGTGATCGTGCTCAGCGGCTCCGTGGCCGAGGTGCCGCAGAAGCTGCTGACACTGCTGCGCGACGGCGGCCGCCTGGGCGCCTACGTAGGCCACCAGCCCATGATGCGGGCCACCTTCGTGCGCCGCAGCGGCGAGCGCTTCGAAACCAGCCAGCCCTGGGACGTGGTCGTGCCGCGCCTGCGCAACTTCCCCGAGCCCTCGCCCTTCAAGTTCTGACCCGGCCCTCTGCACATCATGATCGACCACATCCGCCCGGCCCAGTTGGCCGACTGGATCGCCGCCCACGCGGGCGATCGGCCCCTGGTGCTGGATGTGCGCGAGCCGTGGGAGCTGCAGGCCGCCAGCGTCACGCCGCGGGGCTTCGAGCTCGCGGCCATCCCCATGGGCGAGCTGGCCGCGCGGCTCTCCGAGCTCGACCCCGCCCGCCCCGTCGCCTGCCTGTGCCACCACGGCGTGCGCAGCCTGCACGTGGCCGGCTTCCTGGCGCACCAGGGCTTCGACCGGGTGGCCAACATCACCGGCGGCATCGATGCCTGGTCGCACGAATGCGACCCGGCGGTGCCGCGGTACTGAACGACCCGACCATGCGCACACCCCGACGGCTGCTCTGCTCATCCCTGGCGGTGTGCGCCGCCCTCGCCGCAGCGGCCGGCCCCGCACAGGCGCAGAGCCTGTCGGCGCTGGTGGAGCTGGCCCGCGGCTATGACGCCCCCTGGCAGGCCGCCCAGGCGCAGCTGCAGGCGGCCACCAGCCGCGCCGAGCAGGCCCGCGCCGGCCTGCTGCCCAGCGCGGGGCTCAGCGGCGGCGTGACCTACGCGCGCAACGACGTGACGCGCCCGCCCCTGCCCGGCGTGGACGTGAACGGCCCCACGCAGACCCTGGGCGTGCAGGCATCCCAGCCCCTGTACCGTCCGGCCAGCCGCATCGGCTTCGAGCAGGGCCAGCGCGGCATCGACCTGGCCAGCGCGCAGCGCGACGCCGCCGAGCAGGACCTGCTGGTGCGCGTGAGCCAAGCCTACTTCGACGTGCTGGGCGCGCAGGACACCCTGGCCTTCGTGCGCGCGCAAAAGGCCGCCGTGGCCGAACAGCTGGCCGCGGCCAAGCGCAACTTCGAGGTCGGCACCGCCACCGTGACCGACGAACGCGAGGCCCAGGCCCGCCACGACCTCGTCTCCGCCCAGGAAATCGCCGCCGAGAACGACCTGCACGTCAAGCGCCTGGCACTCGACCAGATCGTCGGCCGCCCCGGCACCAGCCCCCTGCCCCTGGCCCAGCCCGTGCAGCTGCCCGGCGTGCGGCCCGCGGACGTCGACCACTGGGTACGCACCGCCGAAGACCGGCAGCCGCAGGTGCGCCAGGCCGCCCTGGCCCTGGACGTGGCGCGCCTGGAGACCCGCAAGGCCGAGACCGGCCACCTGCCCACGGTGGACCTGCAGGCCAGCTACGGCGTGCAGCGCACGCCCAACGGCACCGTGCTCATGCCCGGCATCCACTCGCGCGCCAACGTGGCCAGCGTGGGCGTGGCGCTCAACCTGCCGCTGTTCGCGGGCTTCGCGGTGCAGAACCGCGTGAAGGAAACCCTGTCGCTGGAGGACAAGGCCCGCGCCGACCTCGACAACGCCCGCCGCACCGCGGCCCAGGCCGCGCGCGCCGCCTATTTCGGCGTGCAGTCGGGCCTGAGCCAGGTCGGCGCCCTGCAGGCGGCCGAGGCATCGAGCCAGAGCGCGCTGGACGCCAACCTGCTCGGCTACAAGGTGGGCGTGCGCATCAACATCGACGTGCTCAACGCGCAAAGCCAGCTCTACCAGACCAAGCGCGACCTGGCCACCGCGCGCTACAACGTGCTCGTCGGCACCATGCGCCTGAAGCAGGCGGCAGGCACGCTGACGGCCGACGACGTGGCGGCGGTGGATGCGCTGCTTGCGCGGTAGGCATACGCCCGAACCTCACCCCCCGGAACAGTCCTGGAGCGACACCACGCGATCCGCATGGCGCATGGTCGATGGCCTGTGCGCGATCAGCACCACCGTCCGCCCGCGGCGCTTGAGCAGGCCGATGGCCGTCCCGATCGCCGCCTCGCTCCGCGCATCCAGGCTGGCCGTGGCCTCGTCCAGCACCAGGATGGGTGCATCCACCAGCAAGGCGCGCGCGATGGCGATGCGCTGGCGCTGGCCGCGCGAGAGCTGCGCGCCGCGCTCCCCGCAGCGCGTGCCGTAGCCCTGCGGCAGGGCGGCGATGAAGCCGTGCGCCCGCGCCAGCCGCGCCGCCTCCCGCACCTCGGCCATCGATGCGCCGGGCCGCCCGAGGCGGATGTTGTCCGCCACGCTGGCATCGAACAGGTGCAGGTCCTGCGGCACCACGGCCACCAGCGCGCGCAGCGTGGCCAGCGGCAGGTCGCGCAGGTCGGTGCCGCCGATGCGGATGGCACCCGCATCGGGCTCCAGCAGCCGCAGCAGCAGGTGGGCGCAGGTGGTCTTGCCGGCGCCGGACGGCCCGGCCAGCGCCACGCATTCGCCCGCGCGGATGGCGAAGCTGGCGCCGCGCAGCACCGGCTGGCCTGTCACGTAGCCGAAATGGACATCGTCGAAGCACACGTCGGCCATGGCGGGACGGGCTGCCTGCCCCGTATCCCGCACCCGCGCCGGCTGGCGCAGGATGGCCAGCACGCGCTGCGCGCCGGCGCGCACGTCGCCCAGCCGCCGCGCGGCCTGGGCCACCTCGGCGATGGGCGCCAGCGCCGCGCCCGCCAGCACCACGGCCAGCGGCAGCAGCGCAGCGTCGAGCCGCCCCTGCGCCACCAGCCAGCCCGCGAGGCTGGCCACCGCCAGCACGGCCAGCGCGGGCACGGCATCGGCCAGCGCCTGCTCGGCGCCCGAACGCGCGGCCGCGCGCCGCTGCAGCGTGCCCACGGCCCGCGTGGCCCGCGCCATGCGCGCCAGCCAGCGGCGCTGCCGGCCGAAGGCCGCCAGCTCGCGCTGGGCCTGGATGCCTTCGACCACGTCGGCATTGAGCCGGCCCAGCGCCCGCGCCTGCCGCGCGCCCTGCGCCGCCGCGCGCCGCGCCCGCCACAGCGGCGCGGCCGCCAGCGCGGGCGCGAACGGCAGCCACAGCAGCGCCAGCGCCGGGTGCAGCCACGCCAGCGCGCACAACCCCGCCAGCGGCACCGCCACCGCGCCCACCAGGTCGCCCAGCATGTGGGCGTAGAACATCTCCATCAGCTCGGCATCGGCCGTGGCGATGGCCGCCAGCTCGCCCGTGCGCCGGCCCAGCACGCGCGCGGGCGCGGCGCGCTCCAGCCCGTCGTAGATGCCGAGCTGCAAAGTCTCGATGAGCGCGAAGGCCAGATCGTGCGCGGCGTGCGACTGCCACCAGCGCCCCAGCGCCGCTGCCGCCGCCGCGAGCGCCAGCGCCACGAAGCCCGGCCGCAGCGCCGCCATTCCCGCCCCGGCAATGGCCTGCCCAGCCAGCCAGGCCGCGCAGGCCAGCGCCGCGAGCGTCGCCGCCTGCGCCAGCAGGCAGGCCAGCAAGGCCCTGGCCAGGCGCGCGCGCTGCGCCCGCACGGGCACGAGCAGGCCCTGCAGCTCCTGCGGCAAGGCGAACCTCATGGCCTGCCCTCCTTCGCCTGCGCCGCCAGCAGCCGCGCATAGGCGCCGCCAGGGCGCGCGGCCAGATCGGCGGGGCGGCCCTGCTCCACGATGCGGCCGTGCTCCAGCACCACCACGCGGTCGGCATCGCGCACGGTCTCCAGGCGGTGCGCCGCCATCAGCACCGTGCAGCGCCCGGCCAGCTGGCGCAGCGTGCGCAGCACATGGGCCTGGGCGGCGGGGTCGAGGTGCGCGGTGGGCTCGTCCAGCACCAGCACCGGGGCCTGCCGCAGCAGCGCGCGCGCCAGCGCCAGCCGCTGGCGCTGGCCGCCGGAGAACCGGCCGCCGCCCTCGCCCACGGGCGTGTCGTAGCCCTGCGGCAGCCGCTGGATGTGGGCATCGATGCCGGCGGCCCGCGCAGCGGCGCGCAACGCGTCCATGCCGGCATCGGGCCTGGCCAGGCGCAGGTTGCTGGCCACGCTGCCGGCAAGCAGCGTGCAGTCCTGCGGCACCCAGGCGATGCGCTCGCGCAAGGCGTCCAGCGCCAGCGTGCGCAGGTCGGCGCCACCGATGCGCACCGTGCCCGCCTCGGGGTCGAAGAACCGCAGCAGCAGCGCCGCCACGCTGGACTTGCCCGCGCCCGAGGCGCCGACCAGCGCGACGAACTCGCCCTCGCGCACCGCCAGCGAAAAGTCCCGCAGCGCCCAGGCCGCAGAGCCGGGGTAGCGAAAGCCCACCCGCTCGAAGGCGATGGCGAAGCCCTCGGGCACGGGCTGCGGCGCGAGGGGCTCCCGCACGGCGGGCCCGGCCGCCATCAGCGCGCGGATCGGCGCCCAGGCGCCGCCCGCCGTCCAGGCCGCGTGGAAGGCCTTTTCCAGCCGGTCCAGCGGACGGAACACCTCGCGCGCGAGGAACAGCGTCAGCAGCAGCGCCTGCGGCGCGAGCTGCCCGCCCGCCACGCGCCCGGCGTTCATGGCCAGCACCGCCGCCATGCCGCCCAGGCCGATCAGCGTGGCGAGGCCCGTGCGCGCCAGCGTGGCGCGCAGCGCCGCCATGGAGGCCGTGCGCAGCGTGGCCGCCTGCCGCGCCAGTCCGTCGCGCCAGCGGCCCGATGCGCCGAACGCCTTGAGCGTGGCCAGCCCCTGCAGCGCATCGAGCAGGGCCGCGCCGAACGCGCCCATCGCGGCGAACACGCCCGAGGTGGCGGGCATCTGGCGGCGCAGCCACAGCAGCTCGACCAGCGGCTGGCCCAGCGCGAACACCGCCAGCAACGCCGCCGTGGCCGGATCGACGCAGGCCAGCAGCGCCAGCAGCGCACCCACGCCGAGCAGCGCAATCCACACGGCGGGCAGGTAGCGGCTGTAGTAGCTCTCCAGCGCCTCCACGCCGCCCACGGCCGCCTGTTGCAACGCGCCGGTGCGCTGGCCCGGCACGCCCGCCGGCCCCAGGCGTGCGATCTGCGCCAGGATGGCGCCGCGCAGGTGCGCCTTGAACCGCTGCGCCACGCCGTCGGCCGCCCGCTCGCCCGCCCACACGCAGGCCGCGCGCAAGGCCGCCGACAGCAGCGCCAGCAACAGCCAGGGCAGCGCCTGCGCAAAAGGCGCCTGCCGCAGCAGCGCGGCCAGCGCCAGGGCCAGGCCCGCGCCCTGCGCCACGTGCAGCGCCTGCACCGCCAGCCCCCAGGCCACGCACTGCGCCATGCGGCCGCGCACCGCGCGCGCCGGCTGCAAGCCGTCCATCACAAGGCCCCCGCCACCGCCAGCGCCGGGCGGCCCGCCAGCAGGCCGATGGCGGCATCCACGCGGTACACGCGCGCCAGCAGCGCGGCGTCGATCACCTGCCCGGGCGGGCCGGCGGCGGCCAGCATGCCGCCGTCGAGCACCAGCACCTGGTCCGCGCAGGCCAGCGCCAGGTGCAGGTCGTGCAGCACCGCCAGCACGACCAGGTCCTGCGCGCGCGCCTCGTGCCGCACGCGGTCGAGCACCAGGTGCTGGTGGTACAGGTCGAGCGCGCTGGTGGGTTCGTCCAGCAGCAGCGCGCGCGGACGGCGCACCAGCGCCTGCGCCAAGCCGACGAGCTGGCGCTGCCCGCCCGAGAGGCTGGCGAGCGGCCGGTCCGCCAGCGCCAGCAGGCCGAGCCGCCGCAGCGCCGATTCGACGCTGGCGAGCGCGTCCTCGCCCTGCCCGCCGCGCCCGGCCATGGCGGCGCTCAGCACCGCCTCGAACACCGCCAGCCCCGTGCGCGTGGGCAGGCTCTGCGGCAGGTAGACCAGCCGGCGCGCGCGCCGCGCGGGCAGCCAGCCGGCGATGTCCTCGCCGTCGAGCCAGACCCGGCCCCGCGCCGCCTGCAGGCCCGCCAGGCCGCGCAGCAGCGTCGACTTGCCCGCGGCATTGGGGCCGATGAGCACGTGCACCCGCCCCGGCGCCAGCAGCGGCAGCGACAGGCCGCGCAGCACCGGCTGCGCGCCGTAGCGCATGTGCAGGCTCTCGGCGCGCAAGCCGCTTTCCGGTGCCGCGTTCATGCCGATGCCTTGCGCGTGCGCGCCACGATGGCGAGGAAGAACGGTATACCCACCAGCGAGGTGACGATGCCCACGGGCACCAGCACGCCGTCGATCAGCGTCTTGCTCGCCACCGAGGCCATGGACAGGATCAGCGCCCCCGCCAGCGCCGACGCGGGCAGCAGCACGCGGTGGTCCTCGCCGACCAGCATGCGCGCGATGTGCGGCGCCACCAGGCCGACGAAGCCGATGGTGCCCACGAACGCCACCGCCACGCCCGACAGCAGGCTGATGCGCAGCAGCGCCGCCGCGCGCAGCCGCCCCACGGGCACGCCGAAGCTGCGCGCGCGGTCCTCGCCCAGCGTCAGCGCCGTCATGGCCCACGACTGGCGCCAGGCCAGCGGCAGGCACAGCGCCAGCACGGCGGCCAGGATGGCGAGCTTGTCCCACGAGGCACGCGCCAGGCTGCCCAGCGTCCAGAACACGAGCTGCTGCAAGGTGTCCTGGCTGGCCACGAACTGCAGCAGCGCCACCAGCGCGTTGAAGCTGAACACCAGCGCGATGCCGAACAGCACCAGGCTCTCCACGCCGAAGCCGCGCCACAGCGCCAGCAGGTACAGCAGCGCCACCGAGGCCAGCGCGAACACGAAGGCATTGGCCGCCACCACGTAGGCCGGCGGCACGCCCGGCAGCGCCAGCCCGAGCACGATGGCCAGCGCCGCGCCCAGGGCCGCCGCCGCCGACACGCCCAGCGTGAACGGGCTGGCGAGCGGGTTGTCCAGCACGGTCTGCATCTCCACGCCGGCCAGCGCCAGCGCGGCGCCCACCAGCACGGCCATCAGCGCGTAGGGCAGGCGCACGTTCCAGACGATGACGGCCTCCACGCGCGGCACGCTGCCGGGGTCGCGCAGGATCTGCAGCAGGCGTTCGACGGCCATGCCTGAAGGACCCGTGGCGACGTCCAGCGCCACGCTGGCAATGAGCGCCAGGGCCAGCGCGGCCAGCAGCGCGAGGCGCCGCCGTCTGCGCCGCTGGTAATGCGCGACAGCGGATTCGGGTTGCTTCATGGCGCTTCGTCCACGAACACCGTGCCGCGCATCGGGACCGGCAGGAAGCGCCGGTACAACTCCTCGCGCGTGCGCTGCGGGTCGATGTCGGCGAACAGTTCGGGGTGCAGCCACTTCGCCAGCGCCTCGACGGCGACCGGGTGCTCGGGCGAGTCGTAGAAGATGTGCCACAGCCCGTGCGCGCGGCCCTGGCGCACGGCAGTCAGTTCGCGCGTCTCGGGCCGCCGGGCCACCTCGCGCAGGCTTTCGCGCGCCTGCGCGGGCGTGGCCTGGTAGCCCAGCGCCACGCCGCCCTGGCCGGCCGCGAACACGCCGGTGGCCACGTAGACCTGCGGGTCGCGCGCCAGGATGTACTCGGGGTTGAGCTTGCCCACCGGCCCCGGGATGCGGCCCGCGCCGATGTTGTCGCCGCCGGCGAGTTCCACCATCTCGCCGAAGTTGCCGCGCCCCGGCGAGCCGCAGCAGTCCTGCAGGCCGGCCAGCATGTCGATGAACACGCTGGGCCGCTTGAAGCCGGCCTTGGCCGCCGCCTGCGCCACGCGCTCGCGCACGCGGCCCACGTGCTCCTCGTAGAAGCGCACGTACTCCTCCGCGCGCGCCTGCCGCCCCAGCACCCGGCCCATCAGGCGCAGGCTGGGCACGGCGTGGGCGAGCGGGCGGCTGCTGAAATCGACGAACACCACGGGCACGCCAGCGGCCTCCAGCTGGCGCACGGCCTCGCTGCCGGGGCCCGGGCCATGGCCGCCGGACAGCGCCATGAAGGCCACGTCGGGCCGCACCGACAGCGCCTTCTCCACGCTGAAGCTCTCGGGCGTGGCGCCGCCCACCACGGGCACCCGCGCCGCCTGCGGGAAGGCCTGGGAGAACGCCGCGTAGCCCTGCACGTCCAGCCCGCGGAAGTCGCCCTGCCAGCCCGCCACGCGGTCGAAGGCCTGCCGCCCTTCGAGCAGCGCCAGCGTGTAGATCAGCCGCCCCTCGCCCAGCAGCACGCGCCGCACCTGGTCGGGCACCTGCACGCGGCGGCCCGCCATGTCCTCGACCTGCGCGGCCTGCGCGCCCGCACAGGCCAGCAGCGCCAGGCACGCGGCGCGGCGCAGGAATGTCTTGAATGTGTCCATGTTCGTCAAATAAGTGAGCTGGCAGCGCTTGCCAGACAATGGTTTCAAATGGTTTTTTGCATGAAAACGAGGCATGGCACGCGCCAGCAGCTATGTTTTCGATAGTCCCCGCCTCCGCAGCCACATCGCCAGCCCGGTGGCGTAGAGCAGCGGCAGCGCCAGCCCGGCGGCCAGCGCCAGCGCCTGGCCCGCCGTGCCCAGCATCAGCGCGCCGTGCAGGGCCGACAGCACCGGCTTGATGCTGCTGCGCGCGCTGGCGCCGAACCAGTCGGGGCGCGCCAGCCACACGCCGGTGGCGGTGATCACCAGCAGCGGCAGCAGCAGCCAGCCCGCGCCGGCGTTGTGCAGCCCGCGCCACGGCGCGGCCCCCTGCAATGGCCGCAGCCGGGGCCACAGCGCCGCGCGCCAGGCCTTCGCCGAGGCCTTGCGCGGCCACCACAGCCAGATGCCGCTGGCCAGCGACGCCAGCAGCGCCAGCCCGCACAGCGCCACGGCCACGCTGCCCGCGCCGGGCGGCAGCAGCAGGCCGCGGTGCAGCGCCACGGCCTTGGCGAGCCACAGGTCGTCGTAGACGAAGAAGCCGCGCGGCGCGGCGCTGTACGGGTCGAGCATGGCGATGCCCATCGCCCGCCGCCCCTGCACGGGGCCGAAGACCAGCGCGTTGTCCGAGGTGAGGAACCCCGCGCGTGGCGGCGCGGCGCCCTGGATGCGCGCGAACTGCGGGTACGCCTGCCGCGCGGCCTGCTTCCACGCCTCGGGCGGCGCCATGGGCGTGCCCTGCGCGGGCCGGGCCTGCAGCGTGAGCGCCGCCGCGCCCACCTCCCATTCCAGCAGCGGCGCGCGCAGCACCAGCACCGCGCCGCTGGCGCCCAGCAGCGCGAACACCCAGCCCAGCAGCAGCGCCAGCCACAGGTGCGCCTGGCGCCACAGCGCCCGTCGATGCATGCGCGTACTCATCGGACAAGGGGGTGTTCAAAACTTCCCACGCAGCGTCACCTGCACGTTGCGCGGCTCGCCATAGACGTTGCCGAAGTTCGCCGGGCCGAAGTTGCCGCTGCCCAGGCGCGTGTAGTACGTGCGGTCGAACAGGTTGCCCACGTTCAGCGCCGCGCTCCAGTGGCTGTCGATGCGGTAGCCCACGCGCAGGCTGGCCACGGCGTAGCCGCCCTGCGTGGCGCGCACGGCCGGGCTGCCGCCCTCGCTGTAGATGCCGCTTTGCGCGTTGATGCCCGCGCCCACGTCCCAGGCGCTCAGGCTGCCCGGCAGGCGGTAGTTCGTCCACAGCCGCAGCAGGTGTTTCGGCGCGATGGTGCGGAAGGGCTGGCCCTGGTTCTTCAGGTCTTCCTTGTACTTGCTGGTGTTCCAGGTGTAGCCGGCCATGAGCTGCCAGCCCGGCAGCAGCTGGCCCGCGGCCTCCACGTCGATCCCCTGGCTCTGCACCTTGCCGTTGGTGGCGTAGCAGCAGTTGTCGATGACGGTGGGCGAGACCTGCACGCCGCGGTTGCGCTCGACGATGCGGAACACCGACAGCCCCAGGTTGAGCCTGCCGCCGTACAGCGCGCCCTTGATGCCGGCCTCGTAGTTCGCGCCGATGACCGGCGGCAGGCCGTTGCCGCCTTCGTCCTTGAGGTTGCTCTGCACGCGGAAGATCTCGGCATAGCTGCCGTAGACCGACCACTCGGGGCCGAGGTCGTAGACCAGCCCGCCATAGGGCGTGAACTTGCCGCTCTGCTCGTAGGCGGACGTGAGCGCGCCGGTACGCATGTTGGTGTTCTCCACGTCCCACCAGCTCCAGCGCCCGCCCAGCAGCAGCGTCAGCGAATCGGCCAGCTTCAGGCGCGTAGCGCCGTAGATGCCGTGCTGGCGCGTGTCGGCGCGGCTGTCGCTGGTCCAGTTCACCGCGCCGGGGTCGGCGTAGGCCGCAGGATCGAAATGGAACACATCCACCGCCGTGCCGCCGAAGCCCGGCAGCGCGCCGCCCTGCGAATCGGCCTTGCGGTCGTACCAGTTGGCGCCCAGCACCAGCTCGTGGCGGCGGCCGAAGGCCTGGAAGGCGCCGCTGAGCATGGCGTCCAGCGCCAGTTGCCGGTTGTCGTAGGCGTTGGCACCGCCCAGGATGCGCGGCCCGGCCAGCGTGGTGCGATTCACCGCGCCGGAGACGTAGGCGTACTTGAGGTCGCTGGTCTCATGGTCCGACACCGCCGCGAGCTTGAGCTGCCAGTCGTCATCGAAGCGGTGCGTCAGGTCGGCGAACACCTGCGTGGTCTCGAAGTCCCAGTGCGTCCACGGCGTGCTCAGGAAGGTGCTGCGCGGCAGCTTCAGGTCGCCGCCGTCGGCGTAGCGCGGCACGCCCATCATCGGCGGCAGCCAGTCGCGCTTCTGGTAGCCCGCGCCCAGTGCCACGGTGGTCGCTGCGCCCAGGTCGGCCTCGACAATGCCGTAGAGCGAGCGGCGGTCGCTGTTCGCGTAGTCCACGTGGGAGTCGCGCTTGTCGAGCGCCGCGGCCATGCGCGCGCGCACCGTGCCGTTGGCGTTCAGCGGGGTGCTGAAATCCACCTCGGCGCGGCGCGTGTTCCACGAGCCCAGGCCCAGCGCGCCGGAAAAGCGCCGCTCGCCCAGCGGGCGCTTCCTCACCAGGTTGATGACGCCGCCGGGCTGGCCCGCGCCGTTGAACAGGCCCGCCGCGCCGCGCAGCACCTCCACGTGGTCGAACATCACCATGTCCGGCTGGCTCCACGACGCGCCGCCGGTCTGCACCGGCAGGCCGTCGTACTGGAAATACTCCACGGGATAGCCGCGCGAATAGAAGGCCGGGATCACGCCCGTGCCCGACAGGTCCACGCTGACGCCGGGCGTCTGCGCCATGATCTCGTCCAGCGTGGCCAGGTTCTGGTCCTCGATCTGCTGGCGCGTGATGACGGACACGGCATGCGGCGTCTCCTTGAGCGTGGCGGGCAGCTTGGTGCCCACGGTCACGCCGCGCGGCGTGTAGCCCTCGGACACCTCGGTCGGCATGTCCTTGGGCTGCTGGCCCCGCACCTGCACGGTGGACAAGGTCTGTTCGGCGGCGCGGGCAGGTCCCGCCCCCGTCAGCGCCGCCACGGCCAGCGCCACGGGCGCCAGCGCGGCCGCGCCGGGCACACGATGATTGAGCATTTCGGCAATCTCCAGAGCAATTGAGAACGAATCTCAATCACTGTAGGAAATTGCCGCGTGCCGCGCTTTCGCTGGCGGCGCAAAGACTTTCGTTTGCGGGCCACCCTGCCCGCGCACCTGCGCTCAGCGCAGCAAATCGCGCGGCGAGATGCCGAAGCGCCGCCGGAACACCGTGGAGAAATGCGCCACCGCATAGCTCACATGGGCCGCCACCTGCGTGACCGTGCAGCCGCCGCTGGACAGCATGCGGTAGGCCTCCTCCAGCCGGTGCTGCTGCAGGTACTCGAAGACGCTCATGCCGAAAAGCCGGCGAAAGCCCGCGGTGAGCTTCTTGGCGTTGAGGCCCGCCTCCCGCGCCAGTTCGGGCAGCGACGGCGGCTCGTGCGCCCGGGCGATCAGCAGGTCGCGCGCCCGCCACAGGCGCTGCACCTCGCCGGCCGGCAGGGCATCGCCCGCGCCGGGGCACTGCGCCAGCGGACGCGCGAGCGCCGCGGCCGCCAGTTCCATCCCCTTCGCCCCCAGGAACAGGTCGCGCACGGCCCCGTCCTGGAACGGGCAGTACAGGATCTGCATGGCCGCAGCACGCAGCGCCGAGGTCAGCGGCTGGTGCAGCACCAGCACCTCCTGGCTGTGCAGGCGGCGCCCGCCGCTCCTGGCCACCAGGTCCAGGCTGAAGCCGCTACGCTCCGCCACGTCGGCATCGATGCCGATGCGCACATGGCGCTGCAGCACGTTGGCCTCGAAGCGGTCCAGCCCGTCATGCTCGCCGGTGCACAGCACGAAGTAGGCGCCCGACTCCTCGATGTCGAAGGGCGCATAGCCATCCACGCCGCCCTTGAGGCGGCTGTTGAGCGACACGATCACCTGCAGCCCCTGGAATATCGGGGCCCGCACCTCAAGGTTTTCCCGCAGCACCGCACTTCCTGCGGAAACCATCAGGTCGCCCCCCACCTTGCGTGACCATGTAAACATCCCAAGAGACCGTTAATAATTGCAAATGATTCTCAATAATATCCTGGATCATCCATCAAGTTTCCTGACCCGACGACGGGGCTCCGCGCCCTGCTCCGGCCTCAGGTTGACGACGGGATTGCGATGCTCGCCCGAGCGAGCAGCGGGATCAGGAAAAACGGGAGCTGGGTTTCAGCAGCACGGCACTGCGCGAAGCCGCGTGCCGCAAGAGGCGCCTTGGCACGGCCCGCGTCCATAAGACGGTGAGACGCGAAGCCTTTTGAAGCGAATATTCCCAAGGCGGGAATAAAAAGCAAAAAGCGCTATGGCTTTCGTAGCACTAGCGCTTTTATTCATCTGGGGTGGCTGATGGGACTCGAACCGGAAATGGGGGGTCTCAGGGGGAGTTCCGGGGCCTTCCTCGACAGTGCGCCCCAAGGAGATGCCCCTCGGCTACCCACTGCTGCTCCGGCGACGCCCCCAGGAATGCCCCTGGCCATCAT